>Ga0207665_10001446_pt1 | contig 15979 bp, 19 predicted proteins | sample LARL112metaG_FD_184351 | JGI IMG/M metagenome (GOLD analysis project Ga0207665, IMG submission 184351) | Corn, switchgrass and miscanthus rhizosphere microbial communities from Kellogg Biological Station, Michigan, USA - LAR L11-2 metaG... | ecosystem: Host-associated > Plants > Roots >...
CAGGGGATAGAGCGCTGCCCTGCGGAGGCAGAGGTCGCATGTTCGAATCATGCCGGGCGCACTCCGCTGTCCCCGGGAGGCGAACCGCGTCACGCGCCGAATCCACCGGCGTGGCGGAGATCCCGGACTCCATCGTCCTCAGGCGGCATCGCGATCTCCAGGGTCGGCACAAGGACGTTTGGGTTCGGCGCGGCCTGCTCACGCTCGTCGCGGTCGTGCCGATCCTCGGGCTCTTCAACGTCTTCGGTCAGCGGCCCGGCAAGCCCACCGTCGCGACCTCCGCCGCGCGCCTCCAGCTCTACGCGCCCTCGCGCGCGCGCGGCGGGCTCCTGTACGAAGCGCGCTTCCGCATCACGGCGCGTCAGGACATCAAGAAGGCGATTCTCGTCCTCGACCCGGGCTGGGTCGAGGGGCAGCAGATGAACACGGTCGAGCCGAGTCCGCTCGGCCAGGCGAGCCGTGACGGCCAGCTCGAGTTCACGCTCGGCCACATCCCGCAGGGGCAGAGCTTCCTGCTCTTCACGCAGTTCCAGGTCAACCCGACGAACGTCGCGTGGCGCCGGCCGGCGAACGTCGAGCTCTTCGACGGAACCAAGCACCTCCTGACCCTGAAGCACCACCTGACGATCTATCCCTGATGGACATCGCGCTCCGCTCAGCCGTCATCTTCGTCTTCATCTACGTCCTGATGCGGATCGTCGGCCGGCGCGAGCTCTCGTCGCTCGAGCCGTTCGACCTGATCCTCCTCGTCGTCCTCGGCGACTCCGTGCAGCAGGCCGTGACTCAGGACGACTACTCGGTTACCGGCGCGGTCATCGTCGTGGCGACGATCGCCCTGCTCCAGGTCTCGGTGTCGTACCTGAACTTCAAGGTGCCGCGCCTGCGGCCGATCCTCGACGGCGAGCCGATCGTCATCGTCCAGGACGGCAAGGTGATCGAGGGGAACGCACGCCGCGAGCGGCTGACGCTCGACGACATCGCCGAGGCCGCGCGGCTTCAGCAGATCGCCTCGCTCCAGGACGTGCAGTGGGCCGTCCTCGAGACGAGCGGCGAGCTGTCGTTCATCGAGAAGCAGAAGAATTAGGGCGTGACGCTCTACCTGACCGAGGAGGAGGTCGGCGACCTCCTGACGATCGAGGACGCGCTCGAGGCCGTCGAGGGCTCGTTTCGGCGCCTGGCGGCCGGGGCCGTCCAGAACGTGCCGAGGGTGCGGCTCCGGCTGGAGGGCGGGATCCTCGCCGTCATGTCGGCGGTCGACCTCGAGCTCGGGTACGGCGGGCTCAAGACCTACGCGGCCTTCGGCTACGACGACTACCGCTTCGTCGTGCTGCTCTTCGAGACGCAGCGGGCCGAGCTCGCCGGGGTGATCGAGGCGAACCGGCTCGGGCAGCTCCGCACCGGCGCGGCGAGCGGCGTGGCGGCGAAGTACCTCGCCCGGCGTGGTGCCTCGACGCTCGGCGTGATCGGCTGCGGCTGGCAGGCGGAGAGCCAGGTGACGGCGATTCGCGCGGCGGTGCCGACGATGCAGCGCGTGGTCGCTTACTGCCGCACGCCGGAGCGGTTGCACGCCTTCTGCGCGCAGGTCGGCGCGGAGCCGGCCGAGTCGCAGCGCGACGCGGGTGCGCAGGACGTGGTCGTGACGGCCACGACCTCCAAGGATCCGGTCCTGCGCGGCGAGTGGCTACGCGACGGCGCGCTCGTCTGCGCCATCGGCGCGAACGACGCCGGCTCGCGGGAGCTCGACAACGTCGTCCTCGAGCGGGCGAGCTTCGTGTGCTGCGACTCGCGGGAGCAGTCGCGCGAGGAGTCGGGCGACCTCATCGAGCCGGTCGAACAAGGCATCCTCGACTGGCTCGAGGTGCACGAGCTCCAGGAGGTCGTGGCGGGCGAGTCGCCGGGCCGCGCAGCGGAGGACGACGTCGTGCTCTTCAAGTCGAACGGGGTCGCGGCGTGGGATCTCGCGATCGGCGCGGCGGCGATCACGCGGGCGCGCGAGCGCGGCGTCGGGCGTGAGCTCTAGGTCCGAATCGCCTGAACTTCTTCGTGCCCGATCGCGTGGATGACGTCCTCGCGGTCGAGGAGCCGCTCGCACTGCTGCGGCGTGAGGCGGTTCTTCACGTAGGCGTCGTCGAGGATCTCGGCGAGGCGGCGCCCGCGGCGGTGCTCGCGGATCACGTAGTGCGCGACGCGATCCTCGGCTTGGCTGTGCGTCCCCAAGAAGGAGAAGAGGCCGCGGAAGAAGCTCGACAGCCTCGCCATCGAAGGCGATTGTATCCTCCGCTCGATGAGACGGACCTCGAAGGAGGGCCGGTTCGCGGAGCGGGTCGTCTCGGGTGTGGACGACCTGGGCGTCGAGGAGCGCATCGTCATCTGGATCGAGCGGAAGCCGGGCGGGCTCTGGGCCGTCGGCCGTGCGGTCAATCCGCAGCACCGCCGAAGCGACGAGCCCCGGCCCGACGACTACCTCTTCGAGGGCTTCGAGCTCGAGGACGCGCTGGAGCGTGCGAACGAGGCGCTCGAGGACGACGTCCGCGTCTCGAGCGACGACGGCCGCCCGGCGGACGCGAAGCCCTTCGTGCGCAGCGAGATCCTCGGGCCGCTCGAGCGCTGGTTCTTCGGGCGCCGCTAGCCGGCCTTCGCGCTCTGCGGCCAGTTGAGCTCGGCGTCCGGGATCGGGTCGCCGTGCGGGTCGTGCGTCGGGAAGCCGAGCGCGCGGTCGATCCGCGCCTCGAGCTCCTCCGAGATCACATGCTCGAGCCGGTCGGCCTCCTCGTGGACGTCGTCGACGTGGACGCCGAGGGTCTCCGCAAGGTAGAGCTCGAGCAGCCGATGGTGGCGGATGACCTCGAGTGCGACCTGCTCGCCCGACGGCGTCAGGACGATCCCGCCGTAGCGCTGGTGGTCGGCCAGTCCGAGCGCTGCGAGCTTCTTCACCATCGCGCTCGCGGAGGCCGCGGACACGCCCTGTCGCCGCGCGAGAGCCGAGACCGAAGCGGACTCGTCCTCAGCGGCGAGCTTGTAGATCTCCTTCAGGTAATCCTGGATCGCGTCGGTCAGCGCCGCCTTCGACATCGCCGGTCAGTTTAGGCTGCTAGCCTCCCGCGCTCGTGCTGATCAGGCTCGGACACAGCCCGGATCCCGACGACGCGTTCATGTTCTGGGCGCTCGCGTCGGGCGAGATCGACACCCGCGGCTTCGAGTTCGAGCACGTCCTGAAGGACATCCAGACGCTGAACCTCTGGGCGCTCGATGGGCGGCTCGAGGTCACGGCCCTGTCGCTGCACGCGTACCCGTTCGTCCAGGACGAGTACGTCCTGCTGCCGCACGGAGCGAGCATGGGCTCCGGCTACGGCCCAGTCGTCGTGTCGCAGGAGCCGCTCTCGCGCGAGGAGCTGCGCGAGGTCGAGATCGCCGTCCCCGGCCGGATGACGACCGCGTTTCTCGTCCTGCGCATGTACCTCGGGGACTTCCGCTACCGCGAGGTGCCGTTCGACCTGATCCTCGACGAGGTCTCGTCGGGCGCTGCGCCCGCCGGCCTGCTCATCCACGAAGGACAGCTCACCTACGGCCACGTCGGTCTCGCGAAGACGGTCGACCTGGGCGAATGGTGGCTCCTCGAGACGGGTCTGCCGCTGCCGCTCGGCGTGAACGTCGCGCGGCGCGACCTCGGCGAGGACACGCTGCACGAGCTCTCCGAGGTGCTCCACGAGTCGATCGAGGTCGGGCTCGCGAACCGGCGGCGCGCGATGTCGTACGCGATGCAGTTCGGCCGCGGCCTCGACGACGAGCTCGCCGACCGCTTCGTCGGCATGTACGTGAACGACTTCACGTGCGACTACGGCGAGGAGGGGCGGCAAGCCGTTTGCGAGCTCCTCCGGCGGGCAGAAGCCATCGGCGCCTACGAGGCGCCGGTGCGGGTCGACTTCGTCGCGTAGTTACGCTGGCGGCGTGAGCCGCGCGGTCATCCTCTCCGCAGTGCGCACACCGGTCGGCCGCTACGGCGGCGCGCTTGCGGCAGTGCGGCCGGACGACCTCGCTGCGCACGCGATTCGTGCCGCAGTCGAGCGCGCGGCGGTACCGGCGGACGCGATCGAGGACGTCTACTTCGGCTGCGCGAACCAGGCCGGCGAGGACAACCGCAATGTCGCGCGCATGGCCGCGCTCCTCGCCGGGCTCCCCGACTCGGTCGCCGGCGTCACGCTGAACCGGCTCTGCGCGTCGGGGCTTTCGGCGATCGTGGCCGCCTGCCACGCCGTCGTCGCGGGCGACGGCGACCTCTTCGTCGCGGGCGGCGTCGAGTCGATGAGCCGCGCGCCGCTCGTCATGGCCAAGCCGGACAAGGCCTTCCCGCGCGGTGATCAGGTCGTCTACGACACGACGCTCGGCTGGCGCTTCCCGAACCCGCAGCTAGAGGCGATGTTCCCGCTCGAGTCGATGGGCGAGACCGGCGAGAACGTGGCCGAGCGGTACGGCGTCTCGCGCGAGGAGCAGGACGCCTTCGGGCTCCGCTCGCAGCAGCGCTGGGCGGCGGCGCAGAAGGCCGGCCGCTTCGCGGACGAGCTCGTCGCCGTCGACGGGCTCGAGCACGACGAGCACCCGCGGCCCGACACGAGCGCAGAGAAGCTCGCCTCGCTGCGCCCGGCCTTTCGCGAAGGCGGCACGGTCACGGCCGGGAACTCGAGCGGGATCAACGACGGCTCGGCCGCGCTCGTAGTCGCGAGCGAAGAGAGGGCGCGCGATCTCGGCGTCGAGCCGCTCGGAGCCTTCGTCGGCAGCGCCGTCGCAGGTGTCGATCCGCGGGTGATGGGCATCGGGCCGATCCCGGCCGTGCGCAAGCTCCTCGCGCGCGCGGGAATCGAGGTCGCCCACCTCGACCTCGTCGAGCTGAACGAGGCGTTCGCGTCGCAGAGCCTCGTCGTGATCCGCGAGCTCGGCCTCGACGAGGAGAACGTGAACGTGAACGGCGGCGCGATTGCGCTCGGCCACCCGCTCGGGATGAGCGGGGCGCGGCTCGTCGTCTCGCTCCTCCACGAGCTACGCCGCCGCGGCGGCCGCTACGGCCTCGCCACCCTCTGCGTCGGCGTCGGCCAAGGCCAGGCCGCCCTCTTCGAGCGCTAAGCGGCGTCGCCGCTTGAGTTGTCGCTGCCGGCGAGTCCATACTCGCGTATGGCCACGGTGCGGGTGCGCCAGGACGTCTGGGACCTCGGCGACGACGACGATCCTTGGCGGGATCCCGTCATCGTCGCCTACGCCGACGGCGTCGAGGCGATGATGAAGCTCGCGGAGAGCGATCCGTCGAATCCCGCGAACTGGGTCAACCAGGCGGCGAACCACAAGCACGCCGGGCCGAGTGTTCCCGACCGGCTCGAGGATCAGTGCCAGCACGCGTGCTGGTTCTTCTTTCCGTGGCACCGGATGTACCTCCTCAAGTTCGAGCAGATCATCCGGTCGCATCTGGATCCGGCCGTCGCCGAGGACTGGGCGCTCCCGTACTGGAACTACAGCGACGATCCGAAGCGGAGCGCGCTGCCGCCCGCGTTTCGTCGGCCCGAGCGCCCGGACGGAACCGACAACCCTCTCTTCACGCAGCTGCGCAACGTTTCAGATGCGGTCGACATCAACGCCGGGAATCCGCTGCTGCCGGCCGCCGTGTCGCTGGTCGCCGCCATGAGGCCGGACGTGTTCACCCGTTCGGTGCCTGGGGCGACGCCGGGCTTCGGAGGCGGGCGCACCCAACCACTGTTCCACCACGGTCAGGATGGGCCGTTCGGGCCCCTGGAAGGCACTCCGCACGGGAGCGTGCACAACCAGGTCGGCGGCGTGAACGGTCTGATGACGAGCTTGCGCACCGCTGCTCTCGATCCGATCTTCTGGCTCCACCACGCGAATATCGATCGGCTTTGGGAGGTATGGCTTCGAAGCAACCCGCCGCACTCGAACCCGACCGACGGCGAATGGCTGATGATGCCTTTCGACTTCGTGGACGAGCTCGGGACGCGTGTGAGCATGGCCGTCAGCGAAGTGCTCGAGATCGAGAATCAGCTCCACTACACCTACCGCGGGTTGCCGCCCGCACCGGCGCCGCCGCCGCCCGTGCCCGCCGAACGAGAGGAGGTGCGACTGACGTCCGACGAGCTGCCCGCCGAGATGGTCGGTGCGACCGGCGAGCCGGTCGTGCTCGAGGGAGCGAAGCCTGCCCAGACGGGCTTCGAGCTGAGCGCGCCGGCCGGTCCCGTCGCCGGGATCCTCGCCGCCGAGGCCCGCGAGCCCGTGTCGTACCTCAACGTCGAGGTCGAAGGCGAGGAGAACCCCGGCCTTCTCTACGGCGTCTACGTAAACCTGCCGCCCGGGGAGCCCGCAGAGCCGGAGAGCTCGCACTACGTCGGTGCGCTGTCGTTCTTCGGGATCGAGACGACGGTGCCCGACGAAGCCGCGGAGGAGGCGCCGCATCGCCTGCGGTACGTCTTCGACGTCACCGCGACGGTTGCAGAGCTGACGGCGCAGGGTCGCTGGGATCCGGGTCACCTGCACGTGACGTTCGCGCCCATCGGGGTCGGGCCGGACACGCAGCTCGAGGCGGCGCGGCCCACGGTCCGCGTCTCGCACGTGAGCCTGTTCGTGGAGTAGAGAGCGTGGCGGTGACGCTGCGAGGGCTGGCCTGGCGGCGCCCGGAATGGCCGTGGGTGCTGGTCGTCGCCGGCGCCTGGCTCGTTCTGGCTTGGGGCGAGATGCGGCCCGCCGCTCATGCGATGCACCACTCCATCCATCACCACTCCGGCTTCGGCCTCGGCGGATCGGTGCTGATGGCGGCGGCGATGATGGTTCCCGGCGCCCTGCCGCTGCTGCGGGAGATCAGCCTGGCGAGCATCTGGAGTCGCCGCTACCGGTCGTCGGCACTCTTCCTGGCGGGCTATCTCGCCTCGTGGGCGGCGTTCGTCGCGACCGCGCTTGCAGCCTGGCACGCTCTCACGCTCGTCGCGCCCTCGACCCCGGCCGCGCTCGCCACCGGGGCCATGCTCGTGGTCGCCGCCGCGTGGGGATTGACGGCGACGAAGCGGCGCTGCCTGAAGCGGTGCCACCGGTACCTGCCGCTTCCGCCGCGCGGCCGCGCCGCCGACCGGGCGTGCCTCCGGTTCGGCCTCTACAACGGCGGCCAGTGCGTCGCGGTGTGCTGGCCGTTGATGCTGGCGACGGTGCCGAGCCACTCGCTCGCGGCGATGCTGGGCGCGACGGCGCTCGTCACCTGGGAACGGCTCGCGCGACTCCCGCGCCTACGCGTCGGCGCGTACGCCCTCGGCGTCGCCGGCGCGCTCGTCGTCTTCGTCGCCGCCTGACTACAGTGGGCGCGATGACGGTTGCGGAGCGCTACCTCGAGCTCGGGTTGCGGCTCGGGCGGCACGAGCCGGAGCTCGTCGACTCCTACTACGGGCCTGAGGAGCTCAGGCAGCGGGTCGAGGACGAGCCGCTCCACGAGCCGGCGCGCCTCGCCGCCGACGCGGCCGAGCTCCTCGCGGAGCTCGACGACGACCCCTGGCTCGCGGCCCAGACGCGCGCGCTCGAGACGACGGCGCGGACGCTCGCCGGCGAGGAGCTTCCCTACGCCGAGGAGGTCGAGCTCACGTACGGGATCCGGCCGCGCTGGACCGACGAGCGGCAGTTCGAGCGCGGCCACGAGCTGATCGACGAGGCCCTTCCGGGGGCGGGCGACCTCGCCGTGCGCTACGCCCGCTGGTTCGAGGAGGCCGCCGTGCCGGGAGCGGCGGTGGAGCAGGCCGTCGACACCGCGATGGCGATCGTCCGCGAGCGGACGCGCGAGACGATCGGGCTCCCCGGGGGCGAGCAGATCGAGCTCCGGATCGTCACCGGCGAGCGCTGGTTCGGGTACGCGCACTACCTCGGCGGCTACCGGACGCGGATCTCGGTCAATACGGACCTGTCGTTTCCGTCCGCCGAGCTCCTGTGGTTCTCGGGGCACGAGGGCTATCCGGGCCACCACACGCAGCGCGTGTGGCAGGAGGTCGACCTCGTGCGCGGCGAAGGCCGGCTCGACGCGACGATGGAGCTGCTCTGGGCGCCCGACGCGGTGATCGCCGAAGGAGTCGCCGAGGCGGGGCCGGAGCTCGTGGTGGACGGCGACGCGCACCGCGAGCTCGCCGAGCGCCTCCGCCCGCACGGAGTCGACTACGACGCCGCGGTCTGCGAGCGCGTCGCGCAGGCCCGCCGGCTGCTCTACGCCGTCTCGGCGAACGTCGCGATCCTCCTCCACGAGCGGGCCGCGTCACGCGAGGAGGCGTGGGACTACGCGAAGCGCTGGTCGCTCCAGCCGGACGACCGCGTCGACAAGATGCTCGCGAACGCGGAGGAGCGCCGCTCGCGCGGCTACGTCCACACCTACATCGAGGGCAAGCGGCTCTGTCACGCCTGGGTCGCCGGCGATCCGGTGCGCTACCGCCGGCTGCTGACGGCGCGCCTCCGGCCGGCCGACCTCAGCTCAGCGGCGGCCTGACGTAGATCACGCCCTCGTGCTCGAGCGGCACGAAGGGCGCGCCGATCGACATGATCATCTGCTCGACGTGGGCGAAGACCGCCGCGTCGTCGCCCGTCGCGACCTGGATCCCGACCTCGTCGACCGGCTCGGCGTCGAGGCCTGCCTCGCGCAGCTCCTGCAGGAGCCGGTCGCGATCGGGGATGCGCGCAGCCTCGACCTGCACCTCGTCCATGCGGCTTCTAGTGCCCGCCGGACCGCGGATGGAAACTCGCTAGGGTCCAGGCGATGGCGGTCGCTACTCGTGACTACGGCCTCTTCGTCAACGGCGAGAGCGCCGAGCCGGCCTCCGGCGAGACGCGCGACCTCGTCGAGCCGGCGACCGGCGAGCCGCTCGCCCGTGTCGCGACGGCGACCGAGGCCGACGTCGACCGCGCGGTCGAGGCGGCGCGCGCGGCGCTCGGCGGGTCGTGGGGGAAGACGCCGCCGACCGAGCGCTCGCGCCTGCTGCACGCGCTCGCCGACGGCCTCGTCGCGAACCGCAAGGAGCTCGCCGAGCTCGAAGCCCGGAACGTCGGCAAGGCCATCTCCTCGGTCAGGGCGGAGCTCAACCAGGCGGTCGAGAACTTCCGCTTCTACGGCTCGGCGATCGCCTCGATCGCCGGCCGCTCGAACCCGCTCGGCGGCTCGCTCCTCTTCTACTCGCTGAAGGAGCCGGTCGGCGTCGCCGGCCAGATCGTGCCGTGGAACTACCCGCTGATGATGACGACCTGGAAGCTCGCGCCGGCGCTCGCGGCCGGCTGCACCGTCGTCCTGAAGCCGGACTCGGCGACGCCGCTTTCAGCGCTCCGGATGGCGGAGATCGCGACCGAGGTCGGCTTTCCGCCCGGCGTGATCAACATCGTCCCCGGCCCAGGCCCGACCGTGGGCGCGCACCTCGTCCGCCACCCGGACGTGGACAAGATCGCCTTCACGGGCTCGACCGCGACGGGGGCGCAGATCATGAAGCTCGCGTCGGAGCCGATCAAGCGGCTCACGCTCGAGCTCGGCGGCAAGAGCCCGAACGTCGTCTTCGCCGACGCCGAGCTCGACGACGCGATCCCGAGCGCGGTCTGGTCGATCTACTACTCCGCCGGACAGAGCTGCGAGGCGCGGTCGCGGATCCTCGTCGAGGCGCCGCTCTACGACGACTTCGTGGCGAAGTTCTCCGAGCTCGCGGGCAAGCTCCGCGTCGGCGACCCCCTCGACCCCGAGACGCAGATGGGCTCGCTCATCTCGGTCGAGCACCGCGAGAAGGTGCACGGCCTCGTCGAGCTCGGCCGCGAGGAGGGCGCCGAGGTCGTCACCGGCGGCGAGCCCGCGGACGGCAAGGGGGCGTTCTACCCGCCGACGGTGCTCGCGAAGGTCGAGAATCGAATGGCGGTCGCGCAGGAGGAGATCTTCGGGCCGGTCGTCACGGTGATCCCATTCGAGGACGAGAAGGACGCGATCCGGCTCGCGAACGACGTGAAGTACGGGCTCATGGCCACCGTCTGGACGGGCGACGCAGCGCGGGGTCACCGCGTCGCAGCGCGCATCAAGGCCGGCGAGGTGGGCGTGAACATGCCGTACACCGCCTTCCCCGGGATCCCGTTCGGCGGCTACAAGCAGTCGGGCTTCGGCCGCGAGCTCGGGCTCGAGACGCTCGACCTCTACCTGGAGACGAAGAGCGTCCTCGTCTCGACGAGCGCGCGGCCCTTCAACCCGTTCGGCCTCTAGGCGGCAAGCCGCAGCCAGGTTCCCGCCTGGACGGCGGAGGCCTTCGCGAGCGCGCGGTGATCCGCCGGCGCGAGTCGCACGACGCCGGCCAACCCTTGAGCCATCTCTTCCGCGGACGGCTGCGGCTCCGGGTGCCGTAGCTCGCCGGCGCAGGCGCAGACGAACACGATGTCGAGATGGCCGCCGCTCTCCCGCTTGCTCTGGATCGGAACGCCGGAGGTCATCTCCGCGTGCACCGGCCACCAGCGGGCAACGACGAACCCCGAGCGGGCGAGCGCCTGCTCGAGGTGACCCCACGCGTCCTCGCCCGAGTGGTGGAAGGTGAAGGCCAGCCGCCCGCCGGGCTTCAGCTTCCGGCCGACTTCTGTGAAGACGTTCGCGAGGACCTCGGCGTAGAAGTGACCGTCGCGGCCGCGGCCGGGGTTGTGAACCGCCTCGCGTGCGTCGTCGACCAGCGGCCGCTCGAAGGCCGGGTAGGTGTGCCGGAGGATCTGCCGCAGCCAGACGTAGAAGAAGTCGGACAGCTCCGAGTACATGACGTTGTCCGCGTACGGCGGATCGGTGACCGCGTAGTCGACGGAACCGTCCGGCACCTCGTCGAGCGTCTCCGAGCTCTGGTTGAGAAGGAGCATCTGCCCTCCTTCGCGCAGCTCGTCGAACCGGTCGACCGGCGTTCCGGCCAGTCGCTCGCCGACGATCTGGACCTTCTCCGCCTTCCGGCACGTGAACTGCCGCTCGACGGGCGCGTCGGCCCATTCACGCGCCCGCAGCAGGCGCTCGCGAAAGAGCGTCGAGTAGCCGCCCGAGGAGCGGTGGACGCCCCACACGTTCGCCTCGAGCGGCTCCTTCGCCGGGATGAAGGCGTGGTGCGAGAAGACGTGGCGAATCGCGCCCGTGCCGAGTCCCTTCGCGCCGCAGAACATGCTGTTCAGCTCGAGGCTCGTCGACGCGAGGAGGGTGAGCAGCTCGCGTGACGGCTCGTCGCCGACCCGGCCGACGGCGCGAAAGAGCACGTCGTAGGCCGCGAGCTGGCGCGGGTTGAACATCTGGTGCCAGTAGCGGTAGCCGTACCGCCGCATCTGATTCGTGTTGTGGCCGGGCGGGATCTTCTGTCGCGGCACGAGGAGCGAGTCCCACCCCTCCCGCACGTCGTCGGCGACGGCGCGGTAGCGAGCTTGGTCGTCGGGGCTCGGCGCCTGATGGCGCTTGCCGCACCGGTCGCACCACACCGTCAGGCACCGCATCCGGTGGGCCGGTGGCTCGGCGGCGTTCCGGACGACGTCGAGGATCGGCTCCTCGGTCCCGCACGAGCACGTGTAATGGGTTGCCCGCGTACGGCGCGCCGCAGGAACGAACGCTGCGCTGCACTGCGGGCAGGCGACCTCCTCGCGTACGCCCGGCACCCACCAGGGATGCCCGCACGCCGGGCAGTCCACGAGCCCCGCGCCCTTCGTCGCCATGTCCGCCATCACGACCTGCGAGCGATGGAGGTCGGCCGGGGAGCCGCAGCCCGAGCACGGCACCTGCTTGACCCAGGCCACGTACTGCGCGCGAGCGGGCGAGCCGCAGCCCGTGCAGGTGGTCGCGTACATCGAGCCGATCCGCTCCGCCGCCTCGTTCTCGACCTCCACGTACGCGGCCGTCAACGCTGCGCGGTCGACGTCGCGCATCGCCTGCCGGACGAGGAACCAGGCAACCGGGTTGAGGTCGCATCCGACCACCTTGCAGCCGAGTCGAAGCGCCTCCCCGACCGTCGTGCCGCCGCCCATGAAGGGGTCGAGGATCGTGAGCTCGGAGAAGTCGTGACGCCGATAGAACGCCTGCATGACGTCGTCCTCGGGCGGGAGCAGGAGGTCGAGGAGGAGGCCGCGAAACACGCTTCCGGTGCGCCTCGCCCACCACTTGTGGACGTAGTACGGCGGCCGGTAGACGTTCTTGCGGTGCGCCTCGACCGAGGCCATCGCCGAAAGCTCGAGGTACGGCACGCGCATCGCGGCGAGCATATGGAGCACCGCGGCCGAGAAGATCGTCGCGATGCCGGGCACCCTCGACCTGCCATGTCGTCCACCGGGAGCAGGTCGGCGAGCTGCACCTGAGCCGCGAGAACGTCGAGCGCCTACTCACGAGCGGCAGCTTCTTCTGGATCGACCTCCACCGGCCGGAGGAGGAGGGCTTCGGGATCCTGCGCGACGTGTTCGGGTTCCATCCGCTCGCGGTCGAGGACTCGGAGCACTTCGGGCAGCGGGCGAAGCTCGACGACTACGAGGACTTCGTCTTCCTCGTCGTCTACGGCGCCGTCCCCGACGAGGACCGGCTGGTCGAGGTGCACTGCTTCTACTCGGAGCGCTTCCTCGTCACCGTCCACCGCGACGAGGCGCCGGCCTTCACCGAGGTGCGGTGGCGCTACCAGAAGCGCAAGACCCGATCGGCGACCCGGCGCTTCTGCTCTATCGGATCGTGGACGCGCTCGTGGACAGCTTCTTCCCGATCCTGGCCGACTTCGACGACCGGATCGACGAGCTCGAGGATCAGACCTTCCTGCGGGCGAGCGACGAGCAGCTCCAGGAGATCTTCGCCATGAAGCGGCTGCTCGTCGGGATGCGCAAGGCGGTGACGCCGCAGCGCGACCTGTTCGCCGGCCTCGTCGGGGGCGTCTCCGAGCTGCCCGGGATGACCGCGGAGGACGAGCGCTACTTCCGCGACATCTACGACCACCTGATCCGGATCAGCGACCTCATCGACACCTACCGCGACCTGCTCACGAGCTCGATGGACGTCTTCCTCTCAACCGTGTCCAACCGGCTCAACGTCGTCATGAAGCAGCTGGCGGTGATCGCGACGATCTTCCTGCCGCTCACCTTCCTCACCGGCTTCTTCGGCCAGAACTTCGGCTGGATGGTCGGCCACATCGGCGGCTGGCCAGCCTTCGTCGGCTTTGGGATCGGCACCGAGATCGTCACGGTCGTGCTGCTGGTCGCCTTCTTCAAGCGCCGCGGCTGGTTCTGAGGCGGCGAGGCTAGCGCTCCTCGAAGAGGATCGGCTGCGCGCCCTCCCAGAGGCAGCGGCGGCCCAGCTCCGGGAGGAGCTCGAGGCCCTCGACGACCGTGGCGAAGTGGTTCCCCGCGAGCCGGCCCGCCTTGCTCGCGAAGGCGCAGTGGCCGTACGGGAAGAGGAGCTCTGTCTCGCTCACGCCGCCCGGGTAGAGCAGGAGCTGGCCGGCGGCGGGGTACGCGGTCGCGTTCTCGGGGCCGATGCCGACGTCGAGCTCGCCGAAGGGGATCCACGTCGCCTCGCCGCTCCAGCGCGCGTGGATGACGCGGCTGTCGAGTGGCAGGAGTCTCCGGAACGCGGCGACGGTCTCGGGCGCGAGGTCGTCCTCGATCCGTGCGACGAAGCTCAAGTCGCCGGCCTCGATGTGCAGCATCACGTGCTCCTCAGGGAGAGGGCCGCGCCGGCGGCGAGGAGCGCCAGGCCGGTGAGCCGCGCCCAGCCGAGCCCGATCCGATCGGCGCCGAAGAACCCGAACCGGTCGATGAGGGCCGCCATCACGAGCTGGCCGGCGATGATGATCCCGATCGTCGCGGCCGTGCCGATGCGAGCTCCGGCGAGCGTGATCGTGAAGACGATGAGCAGGCTCATGAGCGCGCCGAGCCAAAGCCACGGCGGCTGCCGCGCGGAGGCGGCGAACCCGTCGAGACTTCCGCGCACGACGAGCAGGATGACGGTGGCGAGCGCGGCCGAAAGGACGGTCGCGAAGGCGAGGGCCTCGGGAATGCCGACGCGGTCCCCGAAGCGCGCCATGATCGCGACCTGCACCGAGCCGGCGAACCCGGCGACGACGCAGAGGACGGCCGCTCCCGCGCTGCCGCTCATCGCGTCAACTCTAAGCCAGCGTACCCGCGGCGCGCACCGGAGTCCTTGATTCCACTTCCCAGGGCTATATATCGTGACCCTCGGCAGGGGCCAGGGCGAACTCTGTCAATTCACCGCGAGGAGAGTGAGAATGGGCAATAGCCAGATTGGCTCTTCACTTCCCGTTGGCTCGGTGCTCGTCTACGCCGGGAACGAGACGACTATGCAGCAACAGGAAAGCTGGCTTCCCTGTGATGGAAGCCCACTCGATACCGAGACCTTCACGGAATTGTTCGCCGCCATCGGCTACGCCAACGGCGGTGACGGCAGTAACACCTTCAAGGTGCCTGACTATCAGGGTTACTTCCTGCGAGGGGTCGACCAGGGCGCGGATCGAGACCCCGACGTGAGCACGCGCACCGGTCCCGAATGGGTCGGCAATCCCGGCGATAATCCGGGCTCGCTTCAGCCGTTCGCTACCGGCCAGCCGTCCACACCCTTTGTGCTCCAGGTCCGGCATCTGCCCAGGAGCTCCCAAAAGGTGAACGACGGTGGTTTGATCCGAAACGAGATGGCGAAATGGAAGAGCGGCTCGACGACTATTCCGTTTGGAGGAGGAGCAAAAGAGACGCGGCCGCGGAACAAGTATGTCTATTTCATCATCAAGAGCAGCGCCACGACCGCGTCTGGCCAGGAGGTGACCATTCCGGTCGGGTCTGTGGTTGCGATCCCCGGAACAGGTACTTCTGGCCTCGGGAATTGGCTGTTGTGCGACGGCCGCCAGATGGACTCCGCGCAGTACCAACCGCTCTATCAAGCCATCGGCATCTGTCACGGCGGCAATGGTGATCCTTATTTTTACCTGCCCGACTACAGAGGCTTTTTCCTGCGCGGCGTCGACGGCGACACCTCGAACGACCCGGATGCCGCGCTGCGTCTGCACGCGCAGCCCAAGTTCCCTCCGGGCCAGCAAGGAGCGTACGGCGACAATGTCGGCTCACTGCAGTACGAGGACACGGCTCAAGCCTCGAATCTGTTTGTGGCGAACGTCCCGCATCTTCCGACAAGCCACATGAAGGTCGATCCCGTCTCTGGAAGAACAAACTCGAAGTGGGAGTACGGTTCGCAGCATGAGACCGCGCCGGACGGTGGCGGAGGTAGCGAATCTCGCCCCATAAACGCATATGTGGACTGGTACATCAAAGTCTCTTAGCCGTAGGAAAGGAATGACTCATGTCTGACGACGGATACCCGGTAGGAGCCATAATCGCCTTTCCCGGCAATGCCGATCCCCCTTCGAGCGACTACTGGGCGCTGTGTGATGGAAGCACGCAGCCTCTCACCGGACCTTACGCGTCGTTGTTCGCCGTGATCGGATTCGCCAACGGCGGCAGTACTGAAAGCGGTAAGTTCTTTCTACCGGATTACCGCGGCCGCTTCCTGCGCGGGACGAGCTACGACACGGGCAACGATCCTGACGCCGCCACCAGAACCGCCATGAACCTGGATGGCAACGCGGGTGACGCCGTAGGCTCGATTCAACCCTTCGACACCTCTTCTCCTACCACCCCTTTCACGATCGAGCTGAAGAACCTGCCGGTCTCTTCCGGGCAGAATGCATCAACGCTTGTCGGCTCTGACATCTCCCACTGGAATAGCGGGAGCACCAGCGTGAACTTCTCAGGAGGAGACAGCGAATCCAGGCCGCTGAACGCTTACGTGCTGTACTACATCAAGTACGCAGTTGACACGCAGTGAATCGCCGGGGTCAGACCCCGGTGTGGCCTAAGAACTCGAATCAGAATGAGCAACGGAGCCTCCTGAAGCAGACGAGGCAGCAGCCGAGCGCGAGGAAGGCTTCGTGGATCTCGTGGCGGCGGTCGT
>Ga0207665_10001448_pt1 | contig 15963 bp, 10 predicted proteins | sample LARL112metaG_FD_184351 | JGI IMG/M metagenome (GOLD analysis project Ga0207665, IMG submission 184351) | Corn, switchgrass and miscanthus rhizosphere microbial communities from Kellogg Biological Station, Michigan, USA - LAR L11-2 metaG... | ecosystem: Host-associated > Plants > Roots >...
CGGTGGCGGCGTGCGCCATCGGTTCCCGCTGGCCGAGCGGCTCGAACACGGCCAGGGCCTGCTGGCCCTGGCGGATCGCGGCGGCGTAGTCGCCGTTCTCCGCGGCCAGCACCGCGGCCGAGCACAGCGCCCGGCCGGCCACTTCGTCCCTGCGCTGCCCGGCCCGGGCCAGGAACGTGGCCAGCCGCGCCCGCCCCGCCGCCAGCCGGCCGCTGACCAGCCACCATCGCCACAGCGCCGCGCTCATCGCCAGGCCCAGGTCGGTGTCGGCGTTCTCGTCCGCCCACGCCAGCGCGACATCGAGGTCGGCCCGCGCGGCCTCGAGCCGGGTGGTCCACCGGGCCGCGTCAGGACCGGCCATGCCCTCCTCGCTGTCGACGGCGAGCCGGGCGAAGTGCCCCGCATGGGCGTGCCGTAGCCGCGGCGCCTCCCCGGTCTCGTCCAGCCGGGCCGCGGCAAAGCTGCGCAGCGTCTCCAGCATGGCGAACCTGTTGTGCTCCTCGCCGGGGATGACCACCAGCCAGGAAGAGTCCACGAGCCCGCGGATCAGGTGCGCCGGCGTCCCCGGTGCGCCGCTGACGGCCAGCACATCGCCGGCCGTGAACGGCCCGGCGAACACGCTCAGCGCGGGCAGCAGGCGCTGCTGCCCGGGGCTCAGCAGGTCATAACTTGTCCGCACCACGTCGACGAGCCTGCGGCCCCGCGGCTGGTCACCGGGCAGCGGCTCGGCGTCGAGCAGCACCGCCTGCTGGGTGAGGATCTCCGGCACCGACAGGGTGCCGACCCAGCCCGCGATCAGCTCGATGGCCAGCGGCAGGCCATCGAGGCGGCGGCACAGTTCGGCGATGGCGTGCGGTGCCACGTCGGCGCTGGCGAAGCCGGGCATTCGCTCGTGCGCCCTGGCGATGAACAGCCGGACCGCGTCGCTGGCCGCGATGTCGGCGGCGCCCGCCGCGGCGGACGGGCACTCCAGCGGCGGGACCGTCCAGCACACCTCGCCCGGCGCGCCGAGTACGACCCGGCTGGTGACCACGATCCGCAGCCCGTCTGCGGCGGCGAGCAGCTGGCCGGCCAGTTCCGCGACCGCGTCGCGCAGGTGCTCGGCGCCGTCGAGCAGCAGCAGCCGCGGCGCCGCCGCCAGCGCCGCGGCCAGGCACTCCTGCATGCTCAGCCCCGGCTGATCGCGCACCCGCAGGCAGCTCGCCACCGCCGGGACCAGCGACGCGCTCTGGCGCACCGGTTCGAGCGGTATGAACGCCACCTCGGCCGCCGGGCTACCGTGGCGTATCGCCTCGATGGCCAGCCGGGTCTTCCCGGCGCCGCCCGGCCCGACCAGGCTGACCAGCCGGGACGTCGCGATGATCTGGCTCAGTTCGGTGACTTCGGCGGCCCGGCCGATGAAGCTTGACCGGGCGACCGGCAGCCCCGCCGTGGGCGGGCCTTCGGCGGCGGCGCGCGCCTCGAACTCAACCAGGGCACGGCTGGCCCTGGCCGACATCTGGGTGCGACCGGACTCCCAGCGGTTGACCGTGGCGAAGGACACGCCCAGTTGCCGCGCGAGTTGTTCCTGGGACAAGCCCAGCCTGGTGCGCAGCCGCTGAATCCGTGCGGCCGGATCGGGGTCGCCACCCACGCCGAAAGCCTACGGCGCGGACAAGGCCCCCGCGACGAAGTCGCAGGGGCCGCAGGCCAGCGGGGGGTTCGGGGGGTCGTCCCCCGGGTCGGCACAGCTACGCTCCTTTCCATGCTCACCGACCTGCCGCTTGCCGAACTCCGCCGGTACGTCCCCGAGGTGGCCGAGCCGGCTGACTTCGACTCGTTCTGGTCCGACCAGCTGGACGCCGCACGGGCCGACGCCTGGGCACCCGAGTTCACCCCGGTCAGCACCGCGATCAGGTACGCCGCCGTGTTCGACGTGACGTTCTCCGGGTTTGCCGGGGACGCGGTCAAAGGGTGGCTGCTCGTCCCGCATGAGCGGGCGCCGCGCAGCGCGGTGGTCGTGGAGTTCATCGGCTACGGCGGCGGCCGCGGTGACCCGCTGGACTGGCTGCCCTGGAGCAGCGCCGGGTACGTCCACCTGGTCATGGACACCCGCGGCCAGGGCGGCGCGTGGCGCGGTGCGGACACGCCTGACCCCAGCGACGGCGGCGCGCCGAGCACCCCCGGGTTCATGACTCGCGGCATCGCCGACCCGCGCACGTACTACTACACACGGCTGTTCACCGATGCGGCCTGTGCCGTGGAAGCGGCGCTCAGCCACCCGGCCGCAGCGGGCCTGCCGCTGGTCACCACGGGGGGGAGCCAGGGCGGCGGCCTGGCGATCGCAGCGGCGCACCTGGCCCCGGGCGTCCGCGCGGCCATGCCCGACGTGCCGTTCCTGGCCCATCCCCGGCGAGGGACGGAGGTCACCAACACCCGCCCCTACGCCGAGCTGTCGGAGTACTGCGCCGTGCACAGCGACCAGGTGGAGACCGTGTTCCGCACGCTGTCCTACGTGGACGTGGTCAACCACGCGAAGCGGGCCCGGGCCCCGGCGCTGTTCTCCGCCGGGCTGGCCGACGACGTCACCCCGCCGTCCACGATCTTCGCCGCGTTCAACCACTACGCCGGGCCCAAGGACATCGCGGTGTACGAGTTCAACGGCCACGAGGGTGGCGGAACCCTGCACCTGCGGGCCAAGCTGGACTTCCTGGCGGCCACGCTGTCGGGGGACACTCGATGAGGCGAGCCTGGCCGATCGGCGCGGGGAGGCGGCGATGACACGACGGTGGCTACGCGCGGTCCCGGTGCTCTGGATCGGTGTGTGGGTGTTGCTTGCCGCCTCGGTCCCGGCCGGCGCAACGACCCTGACCTGGTCCGTCGTGCCCAGCCCCAACCCCGGGTCGGGGTACAACATTCTGAACGCGGTGTCGTGCACGTCGCCGGCCGCCTGCACCGCTGTGGGCTACGACCGCGCAGGCAACCCCTTCCATAATGTGATCGAGTCCTGGAACGGCGCCAAGTGGTCGGTGGTGCCCAGCCCCGCTCCGCCCGGGCCTGCCGTCGGCCTCAATGGCGTGTCCTGCGTGTCGGCGGCAGCATGCGTCGCGGTCGGCTCCTACGGAACCAGCAGCGGCGCGAGCAAGGCCCTCATCGAGTCCTGGAACGGCACGAGCTGGTCGGTGGCGCCGAGCCCGCACCCGGCGTCCAGCAGCACCATCCTGTATGGCGTGTCGTGCATATCGGCGGCCGACTGCACCGCGGTGGGCTCCTACTACCCCTTGAACAGCGGGCAGTTCCAGACCTTCGTCGAGTCCTGGAACGGCACCAAGTGGTCGGTGGTGCCCAGCCCCAGCCCGGGGTCGGAGTACAACGCTCTGAGTGCCGTGTCGTGTGTATCGGCGGCCGCGTGCACCGCCGTGGGCTCCCAGTACGAGACCCCCACGGAGCAGCGGACCCTCGCCGAGTCCTGGGACGGCGCCACCTGGTCGGTGGTGCCCAGCCCGAACCGGCCAAACGGCAACGCCCTTGATGGCGTGTCGTGCGTGTCGGCGGCCTCGTGCACGGCCGTGGGGTATCACGGAGACCGCCGTTTCAGCCGGACCCTCATCGAATCCTGGAACGGTGCCACCTGGTCCCTTGTGACCAGCCCCAACCCGGGGTCCGACGATAACAACCTCTATGGCGTCTCGTGTCCGTCGGCGGCCGCCTGCACCGCCGTGGGCAAGTACGCCACCCCCGGCGTCGAGCTGACCCTTATCGAGTCCTGGAACGGCACCAAGTGGTCGGTGACGCACAGCCCCAGCCCGGGGACCCGCGAAATGCTCAGCGGTGTGTCGTGTGCCTCCGCGGCCACCTGCACGGCCGCGGGCAGCAACGCGCGAAACTCTCAAACGCCTCAGGCAACCCTCATCGAGACCGGCCGCTGATTTACGAGCGGGTCACCGCCACGCTGTAGCCGAGGTCAAGCTCGGCCAGCCCGAGAAGGTGGCCCCAGCGCCGCTCCCAGGCGCCGCTGTCGAGGTCGGTGCGCAGCCGGCTCATTCCCGCGGCGCGGTCCGCCGGCGGGATCAGCGACAGGGCAGACATCGGCCCCCACACCGCCGGGTCCAGGATGGCGCGCGGGCGCCGCCAGTACGCCCCGTTGAACCCGTCGGCACAGTCGCCGGGGATCGGCACCGGGATGACCTCCAGCGGGCCGAGCACCCGTTCCAGCTCGGCGACCTGCGTCTCCCGTGCGGCCTCCAGCCGCGCGGTCGCGGGGAAGTAATGGCCCAGCCACCAGGGCGGGCGCCGCCGCGGGTCGCACAGGAACAGCACCACGCGCCCGGCCACCCGGCGCATCTCGGCCAGGCCGCGGTCCCGGTCGGCCCAATGATGCATGGTGAGCACGCCCATGGCGGCGTCGAAGGCGCCGTCGGGGAACGGCAACCGCTCGGCGACCGCGCGCACCGCAGGGGCCGTGCCGGCGGGACGCTGGGCCAGCATGATGATGGACGGCTCGACCGCCACGACGCGGCGGCCGGGCGGCTCGTAGGAGCCGCTGCCGGCGCCCACGTTCAGCACGGTCCGTGCGCCGCCGAGAGCGGCCCATATCGGGGCCGCGATCCGCGGGTCCGTGCGCCGCCCCGTCGCGTAACGCTCGCCAATGCGGTCGTATACCGGTGCCCGGAATGTCGGCATCAAGTCAGGCTAACAACCGCTCCCAGTGCCGCCCGGAGGGGCCGGCCGGGGAGCCGTTGGGCGCGGGGCTCAGGCCAGGCGCCGCTCGGTCGCCCAGCGCGCGAGCTGATGGCGGGTGGACAGTTGCAGCTTGCGGAGCACCGAGGAGACGTGGGTTTCCACCGTCTTGATCGAGATGAACAGCTCCCTGGCGATCTCCTTGTAGGTGTAGCCGCGGGCGATCAGCCGCAGCACCTCACGCTCGCGCCCGGTGAGCTGGTCAAGCTCGGGATCGAGGGACGGGCGCTGCTGGCCGGGGCCGGGGCCGTTGGCGAAGGCGTCGAGGACGAACCCGGCCAGCCGGGGGGAGAACACCGCGTCGCCGGCCGCGACCCGTTTCACCGCGTCCACCAGTTCGGCACCGGAGATCGTCTTGGTCACATACCCGCGTGCTCCGGCGCGGATCACGGCGATGACGTCCTCGGGGGCGTCGGACGCGGACAGGGCGAGGAAGCGCACCTCCGGGTGTTCCGGCTTGAGCGCGGTCACCACGGCCTGGCCGCCGCCGCCGGGCAGGTGCACGTCGAGCAGCACCACATCGGGCAGGCACTCGCGGATCCCGGCGATCGCCGGTGCCACGTCGTCGGCTTCGCCCACGACCTCCACGCCGTCACCGAGTTCGGACCGCACCCCGGACCGGAACAGCGCGTGGTCATCCACGATGAACACCCGCGGCCTGGTATCGCTCATGCCTGGCTCGCCTCGGTGACGTTGCGGGGCATGGTCAGCGACACCTCGGTTCCCTCACCGGGGGCGCTGCGGATGGCGGCGTTGCCGCCGCGGCGGGCCATCCTGGCGCGCACCGACTCGGCCAGGCCCTTGCGGTCGGCGGGCACCGTCTCCGGGTCGAACCCCTTGCCGCGGTCCCGGACGAATACCGACACCTCGGCCGGCTCCACCTCGGCGAAGATCGAGATGACGTTGGCGCCCGACCACTTCGCGGCGTTGACGGTCGCCTCCCGCGCGGCCGCGAGCAGCGCGGTCAAGTCGTCGTCCAGCGGGCAGTCGCCCACCAGGACGACCTCGACGGCCACCTCGTGCTGTGCCTCCACCTCCTGCTGGATGAGCCGGACCCCGCCAGCCAGCGTCGTGGCCGCCTCGTCGATGGTGCCGGGCGGCCTGCCGTCGAACAGCCAGGAGCGCAGTTCCCGCTCCTGGGCCCGGGCCAGCGCGACCACCTGCTGCGGCTGATCCGCGCGGCGCTGGATCAGCGCCAGGGTCTGCAGTACCGAATCGTGTACCCGGGAGGCGATGTCGGCACGTTCTTCGGCCCGGACCCGGGCCTGCCGTTCCACCACCAGGTCCCGCGCGATCCGCAGCCACCACGGGCCGAGCAGCACCACGATGGCGGAGATCAGCAGCGCCACCCCGGCCAGTGGCTGCAGCAGCGCGATGTTCTCGTGCGCGGACCCCAGCGCGGCGATGCCACCGGCCAGCAGGATCACCGCGACGGTCAGCCGCAGGATCAGCCCGGTGCGCCGGGAGCCGGTGGTCAGGCCGAGTAGCGGCTGGGCCTGGCGGCGCATCATCGCCTGCTCGTCCTCGGCGGCGTTGCGCCAGATCAGGACGAGTCCCGCCAGGACGATGGCCAGCGGGAAGATCAGCGAGCCGAGCCAGCCGGCCTTGAATGCCGAGGCCAGGATGCGCACCAGGATCAGCACGGACCACAGGCCCGCGACGAGCGCCAGCCCGCGCCGGTCGGCCAGTGCCTTGCCGGCCAGGCCGTGCTCCGTGCCGGTCATCGGGATAAGCATCCAGGCGACCACGTAGACGGCCGCGACGAAGCCACCGGAGAGCACGGCGGCGACGACGAGCACGATCCGCACGGTGGTGACGTCGCGGCCGATTCTGGCCGCGATGGCGGCCGCCACCCCGCCGATCAGGCGGTCCTCCCGCGGGCGCCGCAGCGCGCCACCGGGCCGCCTGCTCCAGCGCCCCGGGCCGTGCCGGCGGAAGTGCCAGGGCGCCTGCTCCTGATCCCGGGGGCCCTCGGCCGGCGGCGCGCTAGAGCCGCCCGCGGCGCGGGCGGTCTCCCAGGGCGGCCTCCAGCCTGCCGGTTCCTCCACGAAACCATCATCGCGCCTCGCGTGCCCGCCCGGCTATCCGGGCGAACCCTGATCCTCCCCCGCAGACATCAGGGTCGGATCGGGGGTCTTCCCGATACCCGCGCGCGGCCCGCTCGCCCAGGCTGGAGGCATGAACACCACCGCAGAAGCAAGCACTCACACCATCGACCAGAGTCGGCCCCAGCCGCTCCGCCGCCCGACCAGCGACCGGATGATCGCGGGGGTCGCCGCCGGAATCGCCAACTACCTGGGCGCCGACGTCACCATCATCCGGATCGTCCTCGCCGTGCTGACCTTCGTCGGCGGCGCGGGCGTGCCCATCTACCTCGCCTGCTGGCTGCTGATCCCGGAAGAGGGATCCGATCAGTCGATCGCCGGCGGCTTCGTCCAGTCCCGGCAGACCCGGTCGCTCTGAGCCAAGGAGGCCCGCACCATGCCAGCGCCGTACAATCCGCCATGGGGGCGCGGATCGTCAGGCCAGCGTCCCACCCCCGACCCGAACATCCGGGTCTCCCACGCTGAGCGCACCGAGGTCGCCGACCGCCTGTCCAAGCACTACGGCGACGGGCGGCTCGACGAAGAGGAGTTCAACGAGCGCCTCGACCGGGCCATGAAGGCCAAGACCCGGGGCGACCTGGACGGCCTGTTCGACGACCTGCCGGGCGACGGGCCACCCCCGCCGCCGGCCGGGCCCTCGGCGCCACCGATGGTGCGGCCGCCACGCCGGCACAGCCCGGTGCCGCGGGTCGTGTTCCTCGCGTTCGTCGCGATCGTCGCGATCATGGTGGGACAGGCTCTCGCCGGGCCGCTGTTCGCCTTCCCGTTCCACGTGGGGGGATGGCCGTGGGGCTGGGGGTTCCATGTCCCCTGGCTGCTGATCGGGCTCGTGGTGTTCCTCTGGTACCGCTTCGCCAGGCGCCGTCCCTAGCCTCCCGCCCGTCACGCCCGCCAGCGTCCCGCTCCGCTGGCGGGCGTGGCCGTGTCATCCTGGAACCCGCGAACCGGCCGTAGCAGACTTTCCTCCCGTACCGGCACACACCCGAAGACCCACCCAGGACATGACCCTCGCCAGCCGTTTCATGGGGCAGGCGCTCAAGCTGCCGCCCGCCACGAGCAGGACCATCGACGTCGATCGTGACCTGCGTGTTCCCATGGGGGACGGAGCGGTGCTGCTCGCCGACCGGTATGCGCCGCGGGCCCGGCCCTGGCCGCTGCGGCCGCCGCCGCCGCTGGTGCTGGTCCGCTCGCCGTACGGGCGGCGCCGGTCGTGGGGGCTGCTGTTCGGCCGCCTGCTCGCCGAGCGGGGCTTCCAGGCCGTGATCCAGAGTTGCCGCGGCACCTTCGGTTCGGGCGGCACGTTCGACCCGTTCGGGCCCGACGAGCACGACGACGGCCTCGCCACGGTCGCCTGGCTGCGGAAACAGCCGTGGTATCCCGGTTCCTTCGGCACCTGCGGCCCGAGCTACCTCGGCATGACCCAGTGGGCGATCGCCGCGGCCGCGGGGCCTGACCTCGGCGCGATCGCCGCGCAGGTGACCACCGCCGACTTCCGCGCCCCGTTCTACCCGGGCGGGTCGTTCTCGCTGGACACGTCGATGAGCTGGATGTGCCAGGTGGCGGGGCAGGAACGGCCGCTCGCGGCGCTGCGGAACCAGCTTGCCGAGCGCGGCAGGCGCCCGCTGCTGAACCACCTGCCGCTGCGCGACCTCGACCGGCTGGCCACCGGCCACGGCGTGCCGTACTGGCAGGACTGGCTGGCCCACGACGAGCCGGGCGACGAGTACTGGAAGGGCCGCAGCTTCGCCGCGACGCGCGGTGAGGTGAGCGCCCCGGTCAGCATGGTCGGCGGGTGGCACGACTTCTTCCTGCCGCTGCAACTTCGCGACTATGCGGCGCTGCGCGCCGCGGGCCGGGATCCCTACCTGCTCATCGGCCCGTGGCGGCACGCGGACCAGGAGGCCGCGCAGGCGTGGCTCGCCGACACCCTGGCCTGGATGCGCGCGCACCTGGCCGGGGACCGCACCGCGCTGCGGCCGCAGCCGGTACGGATCTTCGTCACCGGCGCGGACGAGTGGCGTGACCTGCGCGCCTGGCCGCCGGAGACCCGGCCGCACCGCTGGCACCTGCATCCCGACGGGGTGCTCGCCCAGGCCGCGCCGCCTCAGGCGGATCCGGACCGGTACACCTACGACCCGGCGGACCCAACACCGAACCTGGCCGGGCCGACGGGCCTGACCGGCCGGGCCAGGGTGGACAACCGCGCCCTCGAAGCCAGGCCCGACGTGCTGACCTACACCAGCGCCCCGCTCGCCGGGGACCTGGAACTGGCCGGGGAGGTGGTGGCCGACCTGTTCGTCTCCTCCAGCCGGGAGCACACCGACTTCTTCGCCCGGCTGTGCGACGTGGGCCCGTCGGGCAGGTCGGAGAACATCTGCGACGCGCTGCTGCGGCTGGTGCCGGGACGCCCGGAGCGGCAGCCCGACGGCACGATCCGCGCCAGGTTCACGCTCTGGCCGGCCGCGCACCGCTTCGCCCGGGGGCACCGGCTCCGGCTCCAGGTGTCCAGCGGCGCCCACCCCAGGTACGCCCGCAACCCCGGCACCGGCGACCCACTCGGCACCGCGGTCAACCTGGTGCCCGCGCAGCAGCAGGTGTTCCACGACCCGGGCCACCCGTCCGCGCTGACCCTCCCGGTCCCGCTCTAGCACCGGGCGGTCACCGACTAGGCAATTCCAGGTAGTCGAGCGCCGCGCGGACGCCCGCGCGCTCGATCGGCACGCCGGCCAGGGCCAGCCCCATCTCGACACCGCACAACGTGCCCGCCAGCATCAGGTCGCCCAGGTCGCCGAGGTGCCCGATGCGGAACACAAGGCCGGCCAGCCTGCCGAGGCCGGCGCCGAGTGAGGCGTTGTAGCGGTCGAGAACGATCTCCCGCACCCGGTCGGCGTCGCAGCCAGCGGGGACGAGCACCGCGGTGAGCGTGCCGGAGTACTCGGCCGGGTTGCGGCACACCACGTCCAGGCCCCAGGCCCGGACGGCGCGGCGGGTGGCCTCGGCGTGCCGCCGGTGCCGGGCGAACACCGCGGGCAGCCCCTCCTCGCCGAGCATGGCGAGGCTCTCCCGGAGCCCGTAGAGCAGGTTGGTCGCAGGCGTGTAGGGGAACAGCCCGGTGTCCGCGGCGTCCAGCAGCGGCTGCCACGCCCAGTAGCTCCGTGGCAGCCTGGCCTGGCGTGCGGCGTCGAGCGCCTTCGCGCTGACCGCGTTGAGGCCCAGGCCACCGGGCAGCATCATGCCCTTCTGCGAGCACCACACGGTGACATCGACACCCCATTCATCATGCCGGTAGTCAATGGATCCGAGCGATGAAATAGCATCCACAATAAGCAATGCCGGATGCGCCGCGGCATCGATTGCCGCGCGGATTTGTTGAATGCCGCTTTCTACGCCAGTGGACGTCTCGTTGTGCACCACGGTGACCGCCTTGACGGCGTGCCCGGCATCGGCGGACAGCCGCTCGAACACCTGCTCAGGCCGCACACCGGAGCGCCAGTCACCGGGCACAAGGTCCACGTCGAGCCCCAGGCGCTGCGCCATGGCGGCCCACAGCACGGCGAAGTGCCCGGTCTCGAACGCGAGCACCTTGTCACCCGGGGAAAGCGTGTTGACCAGGGCGGCTTCCCAGGCGCCCGTGCCCGAAGACGGGTAGAGCGCCACCGGCCGGGCGGTCCCGGCCAGGCTCGCCACCCCGCTGAGCACCTCGCGGGCCAGGCGGGCGAACTCCGGGCCCCGGTGGTCGATCGTGGGCGCCGCCATCGCGCGCAGCACCCGGTCCGGGACATTCGTCGGGCCGGGGACCTGCAGAAAATGCCGGCCACTTCGGTGATTCATTGTCCTATTATGTAACCCGGAGGCCGGTCATACTCGAGCGAGGGGGAATTAGCATTAAGGATTCCGCGTCCGCGCCCGGCACCAGGGAACTGGCGGCGGCGCTGCGCCACGCGACGAGCGGCGGGGTGCGGTTCGACTCCTACAGCCGGCACCTTTTCTCCCGTGACGCGAGCATGTACGCGATCGAGCCGCTCGGCGTGGTGTTCCCCCGGGACGGCGACGAGGCCGCCGCGGTGGTGTCCACCGCCGCCGAGTTCGGCGTGCCGGTGCTGGCGCGGGGCGCCGGGACCAGTCTGGCGGGGCAGGCCGTCGGGCGCGCGGTGGTGATGGACTTCTCCAGGCACATGAACCGGATCCTCGCGATCGACGGCGAGGCGCGGCGCGCGCGGGTACAGCCGGGAGTGGTGCAGGAGCAGTTGAACCTGGCGGCCGCCCGGCATGAGCTCATGTTCGGCCCGGACACCTCGACCAGCAACCGGGCCACGCTCGGCGGGATGATCGGCAACAACTCGGCGGGCAGCCATTCGGTCAGGTACGGCATGACCGTCGACCACGTGCTCTCGCTGGACGTGGTCCTGTCCGACGCGAGCCCCGCGGCGTTCGGCGTGCTGCCGGTGGCCGAGATCGCCGCGCGGGCCGCCCGGCCGTCGCTGGAAGGCACGATCTGCCGGGAACTGCCGCTGCTCGCGGAGCGGAACGCCGAGGCCATCGCCACCGGATACCCGCGGTTCTGGCGCCAGTCTGGCGGGTACCGGCTGGACCGCCTGTCCGGCCGCGGCGGGCCGGGCGGCATGGACCTCGCCAGATTCCTGGTCGGCTCGGAGGGAACCCTGGTCACGGTGATTGCGGCGGACGTCGCCCTGGTGCCCGCCCCGCGGCACCGGGTGATCGCGGTGGGCCACTTCACCTCCGCCGAGGCGGCGATCGACGCGACCGGGGACGCGCTGGCCTGCGACCCCGCCGCGGTCGAGCTGATGGACCGCGCCATCCTGGAACTGGCCCGCACCAAGCTGGAGTACCGGGAACTGTCGTCGATACTGTCCGGCGACCCGGGTGCGCTGCTGTTCGTGACGTTCTTCGGGGACACCGAGGCGGAGGCGGCCGCCGGCCTGGACCGGCTCGACGCGCTGTGGCGGCGGCACCGGCACGGCTATCACACCCTGCGGGCGCAGGCCGCCGCGGATCAGGCGGCGCTGATCAAGGTGCGCTCAGCGGGCTTGGGCCTTCTCATGGCGGCCACTACCGGGGCCCGCCGTCCGCTGGCGTTCGTCGAGGACACCGCGGTCGACCCAGCCGTGCTCGGCGCCTACACACGCCGGTTCCGTGAGGTGCTCAGCGCCCACGGCCTGTCCGCGGGCTTCTACGGGCACGCCTCGGTCGGCTGCCTGCACGTCCGCCCGTTCGTGGACCTGACCGAGCCTGGACAGGTGCAGACGATGCGCGCGGTCGCCGAGGAGATCCGCGACCTGGTGCTCGAGTTCGGCGGCGTCAACTCCAGCGAGCACGGCGACGGACTGGTCCGCAGCGAGTTCAACCGCGCGGTGTTCGGTGACCCGCTCTATGCGGCGATGTGCGAGGTCAAGCGCCTGTTCGACCCGGATAACCGGATGAACCCCGGCAAGATCACCGATGCCCCGCCGATGACGAGCAACCTCCGCGAGGCGGCCCGGCCGGCCGGCGGCACCTACATCAGCAGGATCGGCTTCCCTGACGGCATGCGCGGGGCGGCGGACCGGTGCATGAACATCGGCCTGTGCCGCAAGAGCGCGACCGGTGTGATGTGCCCCTCCTACATGGCCACCCTCGACGAGGAGCACTCCACCAGGGGCCGGGCGGGCGCTCTGGTGAAGGCCTTGAGCATGCCCGACCCGCGGGCGGCGCTCGGCGATCGGCGGCTGCACGAGATCCTGGACCTCTGCCTGGAGTGCAAGGCCTGCAAGAGCGAGTGTCCGCTCGGCGTGGACATGGCCTCGCTCAAGACCGAGGCCCTGGCCGCCTACCACGACCAGCACGGCGTGCCGCTCCGCTCCCGCATGTTCGGCTCGGTCCGGGCGCTGAACCGGATGGGCTCCGCGACCGCGCCGCTGGCCAACCTGCTCGGCGGCGTGCGGCCGGCCAGGCTGCTGGCGCAGCGCTGGCTGGGGGTGGCCGCGGCCCGGCCGCTGCCCCGGTTCCAGCGGCAGCACCTGGCCAGGTGGCATGCCCGCCGCCCGGCGAACCCGGGCGCGCAGGGCGACCTCGTCTTCCTCGCCGATTCCTTCACCAGTTTCACCGAGCCCTCGGTGCCGCGGGCGGCCATCGAGCTTCTGGAGGCCGCCGGGTGGACCGTGCGGCTGGAGGCGGCGGCCTGCTGCGGCCGCGCCAGCCTGTCCAAGGGCCTGGTCGGCCAGGCCCGTGACCGGGCCGGCAACCTCGTGGACCGGGTGGCCGGCCGTGGCCCGGTCGTCGGCGTGGAGCCGTCCTGCCTGCTGACGCTGCGCGACGAGTACCCGGCGATCCTGCCCGGCGATCCCCGCGCCCAGGCGGTCGCCGCGGCCGCCACGCTGCCCGAGGAACTGCTGCTGCAGGCGATCGCCGATGGCCGCCTGGCGCTGCGCCCGATGGCGGGCACGCGGATCCTCTTCCACGGCCACTGCCACCAGAAGGCGGTCACCGGCACGGCCGCCACCGTGGCGCTGCTGCGCGCGATTCCCGGGGCCGAGGTCACCGAGGTGGACGCCGGCTGCTGCGGCATGGCCGGCTCGTTCGGCTTCGAAGCCGAGCACTACGACCTGTCCATGCGAATCGGTGAGCTTCGGCTGTTCCCCGCCGTCCGCGCCGAGCCCGCCGCCACGGTCATCGCCGCGTCCGGCGTCTCCTGCCGCCAGCAGATCGCCCACGGCACCGGCCGCGCCGCCCGCCACCCGCTGGAGATCGTCCGGAGCGCGCTGGCTCATGGCCAGGGAACTGCCGGGCGGGCCGAATAGTTCGGTCATCGGGGGCAAGTGAGACAGGGCGATGGGCCCGCCCTAGGGAGGTTCACCGGTGGCTGACGAGACGGGACAGCCTGGCGTGCAGGCGGCCGCGCGCGGCGCGGCCGGCGGCGACAAGCAGGGGGCAGGCGAGCAGGAGGCAGACGGGCGGGGGGCAGGCGCGCAGGGTGCCGACGGCGAACATGGGGGCGACGGCGGCGGGCTGGAGCACGACAGCCGGCGAGCCAAACTGATCGCGGCGGCCCAGGCCCGGTGGATCTCCACCCTCACCGACCTGGGCGGCCGCAACACCCTGCTGTACTACAAGGACCGCAGGGCCGGGACCCTCGACCTGGCCGGCGCCGACCCGGACTCCCTCGAACGGTTCTGCCGGACCGGGTCGATTAGGCTCACCCGGCTGTTCGGCGACGCCGACCTGCGGGCCGACGCGATCCGCCGGGTCCAGGCGATCTACCGCAAGGCCAGGGAACTGCAGGAGGAGCGCGGCATCCGCGCCGCCTACCTGGCCACCGGGATGGCGCGCTGGGACGAACTGTTCCTCGAGCCGGCCGCGCCGGTGCTGCTCCGCGGCCTGACCATCACCCCCACCAGGGCCAGGCACGATGACTTCGACCTCGGCCTGGACGAGGAGGCCGAGGTCAACCCGGTGCTGCTGCACAAGCTGGCCACCGTGTTCGGCGCGGCGACCGAGGAACTCGCGGCCGAGCGCGGCGACCGGCTCATCCGGGCCCTGTGCCGGGCCGCGGCCGCGGCTGAGGTCCCGGGTTTCGAGATCCGCCCACGCCAGGTCATCGGCACCTTCACCTACGCCAAGCTGCCCATGGTCCGCGACCTTGAAGCCGCCGGTGACCTGCTCGGCGACAGCGATGTGGTCGCCGCCATCGCCGGCGACATCGAGGCGCAGGAACTGCTGAACGGCGACGACGCGGCCGAGCCCGTGCTCGACGCGCCGGACCAGGACTACTCGGTCCTGGACGCCGACTCCTCGCAGCGCAGCGCGATCGGCGCGGTGCTGTCCGGGCACAGCCTGGTGATCCACGGGCCGCCCGGCACCGGCAAGAGCCAGACCATCGCCAACCTGATCGCCGCCCTGGTGGCCCGGGGCCGCAAGGTGCTGTTCGTCGCCGAGAAACGCGCCGCCATCGACGCCGTGCTCTCCCGGCTGAAGAGCGTCGACCTGGGTGAGGCGGTGCTCGACATCCACGAGGGCACGAGAGACAGGCAGCGCATCGCCCGCGACCTCGGCGACACCCTGGACCTGGCCCAGCGGACGGAGGCCCCGGAGGGCGCCGGCCTGCACCGGCGGCTGGTCGACCGGCAGCGGCGGCTGAACGAGCACGTCGCAGGGCTGCACCAGGCACATGAGCCGTGGGGCCTGACGCCGTTCGAGATCCAGTCGGCGCTGCTTGGCATACCGGAACAGGCGCACACCCAGGTGCGGCTGGCCGCCCCCGAGCTGATCACCGCCGACCGCGCCGACCGGATCCGCGACGAACTGCGTGAGTTCGCACACCTCGGCGGGTTCGCCATCCGCCCGGCGAGCACGCCCTGGTACGGCGCGCGGCTGCCCACCACGGAGGCGTCGCGGCACGCCTGCGACCTGGCGGCCAGGCTCAGCAGCCACAGCATTCCCATGCTCGTGCACCACTGCCGCAGGGCCGCGGAGGAGACCGGCTTGCGGCCGCCGGGCAGCTACCAGGAGGCGGCCGGGATTATTTTGCTTTACGCATCAATCGCACAGACCCTGACGACGCTGGACGCCGGCGTGTACCGGGCTGGCCCGGAGCGGCTCGCCGTGGCCTGTGAGGAAGGCAAGGGCCTGAAGTTCCGCGAGCGTCATGCGCTGCGCAAGCAGGCCCGTGCGCTATGGCGGGGAGCCGGTGCGGCCGAGCCGTCCAAGGAGGAACTGGCCGCGGCGTTCGGCGAGGCCGCCCGCCAGCTCGCCGAATGGCAGGAACTGTGCACCGGGGCTGGCGTGCCGGTCCTCCCGTCCGCCTATGCCGAACTGGCCGGCCTGGCCGCCGAGGTGGACGGGCAGCTCACCGCGCTGCGTGGCTACATCCGGCTGCCCGCGGACCCCGAGCCGCTGCTCGCCGAGCTTGCGGCCGACCGGGAGACCGCCTGGAAACTGCCCAGGCTCTACGAGCTGGGCACCGGGTTCGACGAGAGCGGCCTTGGCGCGCTGCTCGACGAACTGGCCCGCAGGCAGGCCACGCCGGACCTGGCCGCGGCCGCGTTCGACCAGGCCTGGTACACCACGATCCTGGACCGGATCCGGGTCGCCGACCCGCGTTACGCGGCGCATCGCGGCGGCGCCCTGGACGAGATCGCCAGCG
>Ga0207665_10001449_pt1 | contig 15963 bp, 16 predicted proteins | sample LARL112metaG_FD_184351 | JGI IMG/M metagenome (GOLD analysis project Ga0207665, IMG submission 184351) | Corn, switchgrass and miscanthus rhizosphere microbial communities from Kellogg Biological Station, Michigan, USA - LAR L11-2 metaG... | ecosystem: Host-associated > Plants > Roots >...
GACGCCGATGCCGAGGCTGCGCAAGAGATCCGTCGGCCCGATCCCGGAGAGCTGCAGCAGTTGGGGCGACTGCAGCGCGCCCGCCGACAACACGACTTCACGGTCCGCGGTCGCGTTCACCCGTTGCCCGTCCTGAATCCATTCCACACCGGTCGCCTTGCGGCCCGAAAACAGCACACGACTGACATCGGCACCCGTCACCACGGTCAGATTGGCCCGGCGTGCAACCGGGCGCAAAAACGCCGACGCCGCGCTGGTTCGCCAGTGCCGGCCGATACCGAGCTGATAGCGGCCGACGCCATGGGTGGTGGCGCCGTTGAAATCGTCATTGTGCGGCAGCCCGAACTCGACGCCGGCCGCGACCCAGGCCGCCGAGGCCGGATTGTCGTTGCGAAGATCCGACACGTCGAACTCGCCGAAAGCGCCGTGATACTGGCTTTCGCCGCCGCGGTAGCGCTCGTACTTGCGAAAATGCGCCAGCACCTCGCGATAGGACCAACCGTTGGCGCCGAGGCGCTCCCAGTCGTCAAAATCCTCATGCTGGCCGCGGATGAAGATCAGCCCGTTGATCGACGACGAGCCGCCGAGCACCCGGCCGCGCGGCCACACGATGGAGCGGCCGGCGGTGCCCTCGCCCGGCTCGGTCAGGAACAGCCGCGAAAACCGCGCGTCGTAGATCGACCTGTAATAGCCGACCGGGAGTTTCAGCCAGAAGTTCCCGTCCGGCCCGCCGGCCTCCAGCAACAGGACGCGGCAGGCGGGATCGGCCGAGAGGCGATTTGCCACGATGCAACCCGCCGACCCCGCGCCTACGATGATGTAGTCGTAGCCTTTTGCAACCATGCCAGCGTTCAGCACGAACTCCGGCGGGAAGACAAGCGGCGATTCCGAATGATGGCCACGCGCCGAAGAGACAACCGCTTTGACCTATCGACGCGCGGTCGTGCTACGACCCTCGTCGGCGGAATGGCTGTCCGCTGCAAACCATTCCACCGGGCGGAACGGGCGACATGACGAAGCGCCTTGGCGTCTCCAGGCGAGTGCTGCTTGGATTTGTGCCGTGGATCGGCGTGGTGGCCGCCTGGTATGGCATCCGCGCGAGCGGCTACATCAACCTGTCGCTGATCCCCGCCCCGCATCAGGTCGCCGCAAAATTCGTCGAGCTGGTGCTGCATGAGGGGCTGCTGTTCGACGTCTATGCATCGGCGCGCCGAGTCCTCCTGGGTGTCAGCCTCGGGATTTTGGCCGCAGTGCCGGTGGGATTCTTGCTCGGCTGGTACCGGGCGGCACGCACGCTCGCCGATCCCATGATCAACTTCTTCCGCGCGCTGCCCCCGATCGCCCTGATCCCGCTGGTCATCGTCTATTTCGGCGTCGATGAGCTCGCCAAGCTCGTCATCCTGTTCTATGCCGCGTTCTTCTCCGGCGTCATCGTGATGTATGAGGGCGTCTCGCAGATCACGCCGCTCTATATCCGCGTGGCGCGCACGCTGGGCGCCAACGAGTTCGAGATCTTTCGCAAGGTTATCATTCCGTTAACCCTGCCCCACATCCTCACCGCGCTGCGTGTCGCACTCGGCGTCACCTGGGCTACGCTGGTCGCCTCCGAGCTGATCGCCGCGCAACGCGGACTGGGCGCGATGATCCAGAACGCGTCGACCTATTTTCTGCTGGACACCATCTATGTCGGCATCATCTGCATCGGCTGCATCGCACTGGTCATGGACACGGGCTTGAGGTGGCTCAGCGCCCACCTGCTGGCGTGGCAAGAACGAACCACGGCATGAGAAGAACGGAAAAGGGAGAGCGTACCATGCATCGACGACAATTTCTGGGAACGGCTGCAGGTCTCGCACTGAGCGGAGTGGCGGCGCCCGCGCTGGCCCAGGCCAGCACGAAAGTCCGGGTCGGCTATCTGCACACGCTCGCCGTCGACGGCCAGATCTGGACTGGTCTCGACCGCGGCTCGTTCGGCAAGCAGGGGCTCGAGCTGGAGATGCGTCAGTTCAACACCGGGCTGGAGCTGTTTCAGGCCCTGATCGGCGGCAGTCTCGACGTGCTGGCCACCGGCGCGGTGCTGTCGAATTTTCCGGCCCGCGGCCAGGGCAAGGTGTTCTTGATCAACGACATCGAGGTGGCGACGGCCCAGCTCTGGGTGCACAAGGACCAGGGCATCAAGTCGTTCGCCGACCTGAAGGGGAAGCGGATCGCGACCACGACCGGCACGACGGCCCATGTCTTCCTCGATCATGCGCTGCGCGCCAATGCGGTCGATCCCAAGGATGTCGAACTGCTCAACCAGGCCATGCCCGCCGCCGTGACGTCATTCATTTCAGGCGCGGTGCCGGCCGTCGCGCTGTGGGTGCCGTTCAACATCACCGTGCGCGACAAGGTGCCGGACGCGCTGAAACTTGCCGATGCGTCGGCCTACTACCCGAAGGCCGCGATCATCGGCGGCTGGGCCGCCGCCAACGACTATTTTGCCGCCAACCGGCCAACGCTCGCCAAGCTCATCAAGGGCTGGAGCGAGGCCAACGACCATGTCGTTGCACATAGCGAGGAGGCGCTCGAGGCGCTGCAAAAGGGCCATTACAGCCAGGTGCCGCTCAGCGACCTGAAGGAACAGTTCCAGGCCCAGAAGATGTTCACTGCCCAGGAGTGGAAGAAGCTCTACACCGACGGCACCGTCGTCAACTGGCTGCAGCAGTCGACCGACTTCTTCATGGCCAACGCCGGCATCAAGGACTTTACGCCGGCGAACAAATATTTCGATCCGAGCCTTTATCTGGAGGCGATGGCCTGAACCCATTTTGATGTCAGCCTGAAAAGGCTGGGGGCGCGATCGCCGGGCTGTCCCCGGCCATCGCCGGAGCGCGCGCGGCTTGCTCCGCGCGATCATTGCCTGCGGCCTCCGGCAAACTACGTAAGGGCCGCTCCCTAAGATACGGCGCGAAATAACGGACCGTAGCAATCCCGTCTAGAAATCCTGGACGGGATATGCGGAGGGTTCGATGAACCACTCGATCTACTGCGCCGACCGCACCACGCATCTGAAGATCGTGGTCGTAGCACTGCTCGCCGGACTGGCGGTCGCCGGCTTCGCCATCTCGTCTCGCGTCGGCACCACCACGGACACCATCGGCGTCATCAAGGCAGGACAGCCTGTGATGACGACCTCGGTCGTCACGCTCAGCCGCTGAACGGAGGATATCGCCATGCGAAACCCAAGAGCCCACGCGAGAGCTCAAGCCCAAGCCAAGGCGCAGGCCTTGTCGCAGAGCTGGGACCTTGCGCTCTGGTCGGTCGGCACGCTGTTCAGCGCGGTTGTGCTTTATCTGGTCCGGGTCATCTAGCGCCGCGCACGCGCGCGACCGATCTTTTCCTCCGCTCTCACATGATGGCTCTGCCCGCGCGCTAGCCGGGTCGAAGGTCGGACTGCATCGCCGACCCGCCGCCCGGCGGGCCGAGCCTTGCGCACGAAAAATTCAACGCCTGCGACGCGCCTTTCCCTGAAACGTCATTCGAGTTGCAACGGCGTCGGGCTAAGAAGGCCAACGCGGCGCGAGGTCCGTGCAATCGCAACTCGCGTCAACGGGTTCGCAGGAGCGCAGGCAATGGCCACCGAGGGTCTGATCACGATACGCAGCGGCTATGGACCGCAAGAAACCATGAGCCGGTTCGAGGCCGAGATACGGGCCAGGGGCATGACGGTATTCGCCTATATCGATCATGCGGCGGGCGCCGGCGCAGCGGGCCTATCGCTGCGGCCGACCGATCTGTTGATCTTCGGCAATGCCAAAGCCGGCACGCCGCTGATGCAACAGGTGCAGACCATCGGAATCGACCTGCCGCTGAAAGCGCTGGTCTGGCAGGACGCCTCGGGTACGACGTGGGTGTCCTACAACGATCCGGCCTGGGCCGCGCACCGCCATGGTCTCGATGAGGTGGCCAACGTGACGGTCAACGCGATGTCGCAGGCCTTGCACGCAATCGCAAGCAAGGCGACGGCGTCGGCGTAACAGCAAGCCGGCCAGTTCCGTAGAAGGAGAAGGAGGTGTTTTGGGGCGACAATGATCAAGCCGCGAACAACCTGCCCGATGAGCACAACAGCCTGGCCAGACCGCCGGACCGGCTGACAACAAGGAAAAGAAAATCATGCTGATGACCAGACGCGCATTTTCGGCTGCCACTGTCGCCGCTGCGGCGGCTTCGCTGATCTCCACGCGCGGCACCGCCGCGCAGTTGCCGACAGCGCGCAACGTCGTGCTGGTGCACGGGCTGTTTGCCGACGGCTCATGCTGGAGCGACGTGATCGCGCGGTTGCAGGCGGCGGGGCTCAATGCCACGTCGGTGCAGAACCCGCTGACCACGCTGCCGGAAGCGGTCGCCTCAGCCGAGCGGGTGCTGGCGCGCCAGGATGGTCCGACCGTCCTGGTCGGTCATTCCTTCTCCGGGATGATCGTGACCGAGGCGGGCCTGCATCCGAACGTCTCGGCCCTGGTCTATGTGGCCGCGCGCGCACCGGACGCGGGTGAGGACTACACTGCGCTGGCGAAGACCTATCCGACACCGCCGGCATCGGCCGGCATCGTCTTCGACGGCGACGAAGGGCGTCTCAGCGAGGAAGCATTCTTGCGCGATTTCGGCGGTGACCTGCCGCCTCAGAAGGCAAAGGTGCTCTATGCGGTACAGCAGCCGTTCCACAAGGCGCTGCTCACCGGCAAGACGACGAACGCGGCCTGGCGATCGAAGCCGAGCTACTATGCCGTTTCGACCGAGGATCGCACCATCAATCCGGACCTCCAGCGCTTCATGGCCAAGCGAATGGGTGCCAAAACCATCGAGGTGAAGGCGAGCCATCTCGGGCTGATCTCCCACCCGGACGAGATCGCCAGTTTGATCAAGGAGGCGGCCGCAGGCGGCCCGTGATCATGGCACCAGCCCAATGTGCAGCAGCCCGGGCTCAATTCGAGGCCTGGGTCAGCTTGCTCCACTCGTCGGCCTTGATGCGCACGATCAGCTTGTAAGCGCCATTGCCGTCCGGCTTGAACACCGATGCCTCGCCCTCGCTGAGATCGGACCAGTCCTTGCCGAACGCGTCCATGATGTTCGGCTTGTGCGTCACGATCACGAGATTGCCGCTGGACGGCGTTGCGGCGACGAGCTTGCGAAACGCATCGGCGCGACGCTTGTTTTCGTCGGCGGTCAGCGCGGCTCCGGCTTCCGCGAGGTCGGGGTTGGTGCTCACCTCGCCAAAACCCAGCAGCTTTCCCGTGTCGACCGCCCGCTGCAGCGGGCTGGTTGTCACCGCACCAACCGGAATTGCGAGCTTGTGCAAGGCTTCGCCGATGGATTTGGCCTGCGCGCGCCCGTCGCTGTTGAGCTGGCGCTCCCCTGCGGCGGCCTTGCCGCTGGTCGGATTGCTCATGGGATCCTTGTTCGGATTGCTCATCGGATCCGTCTTCGCCTGGTCTGTATAGGTCGCGCCGTGGCGAAATACGATCACGTATCCGCCATGATGCAGGTCACCGATCCACCCCGGCTGCGCGAAAACCGGCTGGCTGCTCACCAGCGCCGGCAACAGCGCAACCAGCGCACACAATAACGACAGTCGAATGCCACGCATGGATGTCTCCTTTTGGACGCTGTGCTGGTCAGGGAACCGTTGATCAAACATTCGCCTCGCACTCACCTCACGGCCCGAGCAGCGGAACAAACATCGGATCGGGGAGCCACGGATCGGGGGACCACAGGGTGAGCCAACGCACGCACACAATAATCGACAAAACGATCACCAGTAGGGCGACAATCCGCGACTTTGACCACGCCGAGCGCGGCCGACGCGCGACAGGTCGTCCATCCATCCGGAGCTGGGTCATGCCACACCTCGGCTCAATCCGACGACCCGCTGGACAATTGTGCCCATTCGTCGGCCTGAACGCGGACGATCAGCTTGTAGCCACCGTCGCCGTCCGGCTCGAACACGGAAGCCTCGCCTTCGCGAACGTCGGACCAGTCCTTGCCGAAGGCATCGACGATGTTCGGCTTGTGGGTCACGATCACGAGATTGCTGTCGACCGGCGGATGCAGGGCGACCAGCATGCGCAAGGCCTGTGCCCGCCGATCCTTCTCCTCGGGCGAAAGAGCCGCGCCGGCCTCGGCGAGGTCGGGTACGGTTTGCACCTCGGCGAAGGTCATCAGCGTTCCCGTATCGACGGCCCGCTGCAGCGGGCTGGTCAGGACCGTGCCCACGGGAATCCCGAGTTTGCGCATCGACGCGCCGATCGTTTCGGCCTGCGCGCGTCCCTTCTCATTGAGCAGGCGCTCGCCGGCCGCGGCCTTGCCGCCTGCCGGATTGCTCATCGGGTCGGCATTGGGATTGCTCAAGGCGTCGGCCTTTTGATCCGAAGTCGTCGCGCCATGGCGAAACACGATCACATATCCGCCCCAGCGCAGGTCGTTCGCCCAGTCATTGCGGGACGATGCAGCCAGGCTGGCGGTCATTATCGGCGACCAGATCAGCAGCGAACACAACAACGACAATCGAACGCCACGCATTGATGTCTCCTTCAGTTGGTTCTTCAGTGATGAACGCCGCATCAGACGTTGCGGCAGGCACTTCCGCGCGCGGGACCTCATCGCCCGAGAACCGCATCCGGCAGCCACAGCGTGAGCGACGGCACGAAAATGATGATCGACAGCACGATCAGCAGCAGCACCAGGAATGGCAGGATGCCGCGGATCGCCTCGCCCATCGGCGCCGCAGCGATCGAAGACAGCACGAAGAGGTTGAGGCCGACCGGTGGATGAACGAGCCCGATCTCCATGTTGTGCGTGAAAATGATCGAGAAGTGCACGGGATCGACGCCCATCGGGCCAAGCGCCGGCGCAAGGATCGGCAACACCAGAAGCAGGGTCGCCGTCACTTCCAGGAAGCATCCGAGCACGAGCAGCAGAAGGTTGATCGCCAGCAGGAACTGCCAGGCCGCATAGCCGTGGCCGAGCAGGAATTTGAGGAGCTGCGCGGGTACGCCGGTCTCCGTCAGCCAATGCCCGACCGCGAGCGCGGTGGCGATGATCAGCATGATGCTCGCGGCGCTGCGCAACCCCTGCGCGATGATCGCGAGCGTCTCCGTGCCGCGAAAGCCGCGGTAGAACAGCAGCGATACGCAAAGCGCCACCACCGCCGACAGCGCGGCGGCTTCGGTGACCGTGACGAAGCCGGCATAGATGCCGACCATCACCACGAGCGGCACCAGCATCGCCGGCAGTGCCGCGAGCGTCAGGCGAAACCGCTCGCTGACCGGCAGCACGGGCTCCGCAGGAAATCCGCGGCGACGGGATTCGTACAGGACCCAGGCAAAGAACGCCGCAGCCTGAAGCAGCCCGGGAAGAACGCCGGCGAGAAACAGCCGCGGCACCGACTGCTCGGCGACGATGCCGTAGAGGATGAGCGGCAGGCTCGGCGGAATGACGATGCCGATCGTCCCCGACGCCCCCACCACCCCGAGCACGAAGGCACGCGGATAGCCGCGCTCGAGCATGGCCGGGATTAGGATCGTCCCCATGGCGAGCGCGGTGGCAACGCTCGAGCCGCAGATCGCCGCAAACAGCGTGCAGGCCACGACGGTGACGAGGCCGAGCGACCCGGGAAGCCCGCCGAGCCAGGCCGCCGCCACATCGACCAGCGCCTTGGCGATGCCGCCGAAGCGCATGAAGGTTGCCGCCATCACGAACAGCGGCAAGGCCATCAAGGTCGGGGAGTTGAGCTCGTTGACCATGAGCTGGGCGAGGCCGACCAGCGGCTGGCCTGACAGCGCGAACATGGCCGCGGCACAGAGTCCGAGCACCAGAAAGACCGGCATGCCCGCGGCCAGCAGACCACCGAACAATGTCACGAAGCCCGTCATTCCGCGGCCTCGCGGAGCTGCGGCAGCTCGTGCGCGGCGGCGTGCTGCGGGATCAGGCTGTGCCAGTTCGACGTGGCGACGAGCCCGACCAGCCGGATCGTGTAGCGCAGCAGCATCAACGCGCCACCCGCAGGCAGCGCCGCATAGTAGATCCACATCGGAAAGCGCAGGTCGGAAGCGCTGCGCTCGTCGATCAGCAAGGCGGTCGCAACGACCTGCCAGCCATAACCGACGAGGCCGCTGCAAAAGGCGATGGCCGCGAGCGTGTTGAACACCTCCATCCATCGCTTCACCCGGCCTGGCACGACGCTCAGCACCAGATCGGGCCGCACATGGCTGTCGGTGCGAACCAGCTGACTGGAGACAATCATGATGGCCCAGATCATGAGATAGACGATCACCTCCTCGGCGAAGCTGATCGCGTGCTGCGGCAGGAAGTAGCGCGACACCACCTGCCACAGCGCGAGCAGAAGCGCGGCAAGGCCCAACAGCCCGGCGATTGTCTGCTCGATGCGATCCCAGATCTTCATCATCAGCCAGCGGCCTTGTCCGTCCTCAGCCGGCCGCGGCGATTTCCGCGGTGACCGCCACGACCATGTCCGGCGAGATCTTTGACAGCGTCGCCACATGATCCTGCTGCGCCAGCATGGCCTGACGCTTGGCCGACAGCTCATCGGCGGATGGCGTGACGATCGTGATGCCGTGCGTCTGCGCGAGCTCCCGAGCGCGCGACTGCGCGGCCGCCATGCTCGACCTGTAGCTGGCGATGTTCGCGCGCCAGTGCACGACGAAAATCTCGCGGAGATCCGTCGGCAGTTTCTGCCAGAAGGCGAGGCTGACGATCGGAATGTATTCGCCGACGAACTGATGGTCCTCCAGCGCGTGGCGGATGCCCGAATCCCAGAACTGCCCGCTCGCCACCGTCTCGTGCGAGGTGATCAGCCCGTCGAAAGTGCCCTGCGACAGCGCCAGCGGCACGTTCGGAAGTGGCGTCGTGTTCGGGATGGCGCCCATGAACTGGGTGCGCCACGCCTGCCCTGCCCCGCCATTGTTGCGGATCTTCAGGCCCCTGAGGTCGTCATAGCCGTTGAGCGCCTTCGCGGTCGAGTACCAGTTGAAGAAGCCGAGGTCGAGCCAGGGACCGACGACATGCGCATTCAGCCGCTGCTCGATCTGGCTTGCGAGCAGTTGCCCGGCCCGGCCGTCGACCACGCCATGCACGGTCTCGATCGGACGGCCATAGAGCGCGGGCAATTGCACGAAATCCGCGTCCGGCACGATGCCGGTGAGCGACCACGTGCCCGGCACCGCCATCTCGATCTGTCCCTGAAGCACCGCCTTGCCGACCTGCAGATCGGGAAACAGCTGCCCGCTCTCGAAAAGCTGGGTCCTGATCCGGCCGTCCGCGGCCGCTTCGATCCGCCCGAGATAGTCTTTCACGACCACGTTGCGGGTATGCGATGGCGGCGTTTCCAGCGAGCAACGAAGCAGCAACGGCTCGGCGGCGGCCGCTTTCGTGTGCAAGGCGGGTGCCGCCACCACCGTCATTGCCGAGGCGAGGAACCTGCGGCGGGACCATGACCGCGTCATCTTGCTTCTCCTTCCATTGAGCCGCTCACCGGCAATCGCAGCGCGACGCATCCATTCGTCGCTCCATTCAGAGAATGAGGCCGATGCCGGACAGCACGAGCAACGTGTTGACGACGAGTTCGAACTGCCGGTCCGAGAGCCGCTTGAAGATGCGGAGCCCAAACCACGCGCCGAGCAGAGCCGCCGGCACGAAGGCGAAGACCTTCCAGTCCAACTCTGCCTGCGCTGCCGATGATGACGGCCGCATCAGGTGGATGGCGATCAGCGTCACCGGCTGCATGCTGAGAATGAACGGCTGATAGACCCCGCGCTGGCGCGCCTTGTCCCAGCCTTTGAGCCCGCACCAGATGGTGACGAAGCAACCGGGAAAGCCGGCCAGACCGCCGGTGATGCCGCCGAGAAAGCCCGCGCATGCGTCCGACAGCGACCCGGTCTGCAGCGCACGAGTCGGCCAGCGGAGCAGCAGGTAACAGCCATAGCCGATCAGCATGCCTCCGATCACGGTGCGATAGGCCGCGGTCGGAAGGTGCAGCAGAAGCAACACGCCGGCCGGTACGCCGAGAACGCCGCCCGCCAGGAAGACACCGAGATTTCGCCAGTCGATCGCACGCCACAGCGTCGCGACGCTGAGGCACTGAATGGCGATGCTGCAGACGATCATTACCTGCACCGCCGCGACGGGACTGTCCATGACGTGAAACAGCATCGCCCCGCACAGCGCGGAGAAGGCAAATCCGGCGATGCTGGAGACGATCGAGGCGACGAAGACCGCGACAAGCGCATAGGCGACGCCGGGAATGCCCTGCGCGGTGAGCAGCACTCCCTCCACCGCGAGAAGGGCGACGCCAATCACGGCGACGGCCGCCGTGCCCAGCCCACCGATGCCGGAGCGCTGTCCGAGAAACAGTTTTCCGGTTTGAACCAACTGCTTTTGCATTTCTACGCATTTTTTTGCTGGCGCGGCGGCCGCGGACATTGTCCACCCGCCGCGCGTTCCCGGTTCGTGAATCGCGTTCTCGTTCTTGAAAGATCTGTCAGGTTGCGCGCACGGTTTGCCGTCGCGGAGGCAGCGGACAGAACGCCGCTACTGCATGCCCGCGTGCTCGCAGCTCACCGTCGGGTTCATGTCCGCGAAGGCGCCGCGCGGATTCGCCTTCCAGGCCCAGACGTGCAGCTCGTAGAATGGTCCGAGGCCGTACCGGTTGGGTGCGCCGTTGAAATTGAACAGCTGGCCCTCGAGCGAGGCCGGCCCCTTCGAGGTGATGTATTCCACCGCGACCAGCTCCATTTTTCCGTCAGCCCCCGGCTCATACATGACCGCCTGCGGATGCTCGATGGCGACGCCGTCGCCGATCAGACCGGCGTTGACATAGTGCACGCCCATCGCACCGCCATCGATGCCGCTGGCGCAGGGGATTGGTGCGTACCCCTCGGAAACCGCAATCGCGACATCCTTGAACCGATCGTTGGCCGCGCGCACGTGCTCGGCAAGAGGATTGCGGTCCCCTTCAGCAGCGAAGGCGGTTCCAGCCATCAGCGACGACGCGAGAACAAGGGCTCGTCCAACACGCAAAGCAGCGTTCAATTGAGTTCTCCCAATTTGCTCGGAAAATGCTTCCTCGGTGAGGCCATATCTGGCGGGAGCCGGCCGCGCCGTTGCGACCATCGAAGGCCGCGCGAGACATAATGGGAGGGGAGGTAAAAGACTTTGTGGTCCAGTTCATTTTTGCTCTAGATGATCTTGATTTTTAATCGAGGGCGGCTGCGGCCTGCTCGGAGCTTCGACGTGCGATTCATTTTTGCCGACCATACGCTGGACATCAGCCTGCGCGAGCTCAGGCGCGGCGCAATTCCGGTTCCCGTCGAGCCGCAAGTCTTTGATCTGCTGACCTATCTCGTGAAAAACCGGGATCGCGTCGTGACCAAGGACGACCTGCTCGGGGCGATCTGGGGCGGCCGCATCGTGGCGGATTCCACGCTGGCGAGCCGCATCAACGCCGTCCGCAAGGCGGTCGGCGACAGCGGTGAAGAACAGAAATTGATTCGAACCATCGCGCGCCGCGGCGTCAGGTTCGTCGGCAACGTCGAGCTTCGGCCAGCGGACAGGCGCGCGCAAGGGGGGATAACACCGAACGGCAAGGACTATTCCCCGCGCCTCGTCTTTTCTCAAGCCGAGCGTCGCGGCATCGCCGTGCTGCCCTTCGTCAACATGAGCGGCGAGGCCGACCAGGACTATTTTTCCGACGGGATGAGCGAGGACATCATCTTCGCGCTGTCAAAACTGCGTTGGTTTTTCGTGATCGCGCGCAACTCATCATTCACCTACAAGGGCAAATCCGTCCACATCAAGCAGATCGGCGATGAACTCGGCGTCGGCTACGTCGTCGAGGGCAGCGTGCGCAAGGAGGCAGGCCGCGTCCGCATCACAGTACAGCTCAACGATGTCGCGACCGGCAGTCATGTCTGGGCGGAACGCTATGACCGCGAGCTTGCCGACGTGTTCGCGGTGCAGGACGAGATCACGGAAGCCATCGTGGCGGCGATCGAGCCGCAGCTTTACCGGGCGGAGCATCGCCGGGCCCGGCGCAAGCCGCCCGAGAATCTCGATGCCTGGGATCTCGTGATGCGTGCGCTGCTGCATTTCTGGCGCTTGACCCGCGAGGACAATCTGGCGGCGCAAGGTCTGCTCGAGCAGGCCATCGCGATCGATCCGAACTACGCGCAGGCGCTCGCCGTGCTCGCGGTCAGCCACACCTTCGGCGCCCATATGGGATGGGAGAGCGCGGCGACCGCCACCCCCATTGCCGAACGAGCCGGTCTCGCGGCGGTCCAGTTCGACGGCGAAGACCCCTGGGCGCATCTCGCGCTGGCCAGCGCCCATGCCTGGTGCGGCCGGATCGAGGACGCAGTCGCCGCCTACGAAACGGCGCTGCGCCTCAACCCGAACTTCTCGTTGGCGCTCGGCTGCTATGGGACGATGCTGGCCTATACCGGGCGCTGGCGCGAAGGCGCCGACGCGGCACACCGCGCGATGCGCCTCTCGCCACGTGAGTTCTCCGCGATCTACAATGGCGTCGTCGCCTTTGCCGCCTTCGCCGAAGGCGACTACGCCGAGGCGATTCGGTTGTCCCGCGAGCTCGTGCGGCAGTACGGCGATTTCGTCGTCGGCCACCGGGTGCTGACGGCGGCGGCCGGCATGGCCGCCGACACCGAGCTTGCCGCGCAGGCGCTGCAGGGATTGCGCCGGGCGCAGCCCAACATCTCGCTCGCCTGGGTGGCAACGCAGCTGCCGATCCGGAACGAGGAACGCGTCCGTTATGTAGAGGGCCTGCGCCGCGCGGGACTGATGTAAGGGAGCTCTTATCGATCGTTCAGATCGCGCGCGCCTTCGCGACGCGGATGTCGAGCCAGCCGAGCGCGTTGACGACAAGCGCATCGGCCTCGTTGATCAGGACCGTCGTGGTCTCGGCCTCGATGATGGCGGGGCCGACGAGCTGGTCGCCGGGCCTCAGATCATCGAGCGGGTAAACATCCACCTCGCGCCAGGCGCCGAGAAAGATTGTTCGGCGTGCGCGAGGTGCAGAGGTCGAAGCGGCGGCGATCCCCCTCGCCTCTGCTTCAGGCACCTCGACCTGACCGATCGCGGCGACGCGGGCATTGACGAACACCACCTCCTGCTCGGGGGAAGCGTAGGTGTACAGCTCCTCGTGGCGGGCGTGAAAGCGCGCTTCGATGTCCGCGATCAGCGAAGGCCGCTCAAGCTCGATGCCGTCGAGCGGCACGTCGATCTCGAAAATCTGCTCGCCATAGCGCATCTCGGCCGAGCGCTCGACCGTGATGGGACCGTCGAACCAGCCGCGCAGCCGTTCGGATGCCCGCGTCTCGAGCTCGGCGAAGATCTTGCGCACCTCGTCGGCCGTCGAACGGCTGCCGGTCTCGAAATGCGTGCGGGAGAGCTCGTAGCGCAGGTCGGACGTCAGCATGCCCCAGGCCGACAGCACCGAGGCCGTGGTCGGCACGATGATGCGCGCGATGTCGAGCTCGCGCGCGAGCTCGACGGCATGCAGACCGGCGGCACCGCCAAAGCTGAGCAGCGCGTAGCGGCGCGGATCGACGCCGCGGCGCACCGTCATCAGGCGAATGCCATCGGCCATCTTCAGGTTCACCAGGCGGAACACGCCAGCCGCAGCCTCGATGCGGCTGATCCGCAGCGCATCGGCGAGCGCGTCGATCGCCGCCTCAGCCGCAGCGACGTCGAGCGGACGCCGCCCACCCATGAACGCCCGGGCATCAAGATAGCCGAGCACGACATTGGCATCGGTCACGGTCGCGGCGACGCCGCCATGGCCGTAGGCCGCCGGCCCTGGCACGGCACCGGCGCTTTGCGGGCCGACACGGAAAACGCCGCCGCGGTCGACCGAGGCGATCGAGCCGCCGCCGGCCGCCAGGCTCGCGATGTCGAGGCTGCGCAGCGCAATGCGTTCGCCGTCGAGCCCGCCATCGGCCGACAACGACACGCGGCCGTCAGAGATCAGCGAAATATCGGTCGAGGTGCCGCCCATGTCGAAGGCGACGAGGTCGGGAATGCCGAGCATGCCGGCGCAGCGACGGCAGCCGGAGATTCCGCCGGCGGGGCCCGACAGCACCGTGGCGGCCGCAAGGCGCGCGGCCTCCTCGACCGGCGCCATGCCGCCATGGGACAATATGATGAAGAGAGAGCCGTTGAAGCCGGCCTCGCGGAGCCGCCGTTCGAGCTGCGCCAGATAGCGCTGCACGACGGGACCGACATAGGCGTTCACGACCGTGGTCGAGACACGCTCATATTCCTTGATTTGCGGCAGCACGTCACTGGACAGCGAGATGCTGACGCCGGGCAGTTCGCGCGCGAGATGCGCGGCGGCGGCGCGCTCATGCGCCGGATTGCGGTAGGCATGCAGGAACGCGATCGCGACCGACGTCACGGCTTCCGCCTTGATTGCGGCGATGGCCTCGTGGAGCTGGTCCGCATCGAGCGGAATCAGCACCTCACCATTGGGTTTTAGCCGCTCGCGCACGCCAAGGCGCAGCTCGCGCGGCACCAGCGGCTCGGGCGGCGGCGTGCGCAGATTGTAGCGGTCGGGCTTCAAGCCCTCGCGCATTTCCAGGATGTCGCGATGGCCGGCCGTGGTCAGCAGCGCGACTCGCGCGCCCTTGCGCTCGAGCAATGCGTTTGTCGCAACCGTGGTGCCGTGCACCAGCCGCTCGGTGCGCGCCAGCATCTCAGCTGTCGAAAGGCCGAGCCGCCGCGCCAGTTCGTCCAGTCCCGCCATCACGCCGACCGACTGGTCGGACGGCGTCGACGGCGATTTTGCAAACGCCGTGTCGCCCGCCGCGTCGATGGCGACGAGATCGGTAAACGTGCCACCGACGTCGATTCCAATGGCCAGCATGGTCAGGGCGCCCGCCGCTTCGAAGCATCGTCGGTGACGAGGCCCTGCCGACGATCACGCTCGCGCGCTTCCGCCGCGCGCTGCTCGGGTGGTCCATATCCGCCACCGCCCGCAGAGCGGATCTTTAGGCAATCGCCCGGCAAGATCTCGATGCCGGTTTCCTTGGTGCGCAGCTCGCGCGGCGGCCTGCCGGCGGACAGCAGCTGGTAGTGATGCGGCATGCCATCCCTGCCGCCCAGCATGCCGCAGGAGCCGTGACGCGCGCCCTCGCCCGCGGTGTTGCCGCGCGCAGGCCTTGCGGTCTCGAACAAGAGGTCGAGCGCGACGCCGAGCCCGCCGCGATACCGACCACCACCGCCGGAGTCGGGCAAAAACTCATGGTGGCGGAAATGCAGGGGAAAGCGCGCCTCGGCCACCTCGATGCTGCCGAATTTCAGGCCGCCGACGGAATGCCATTCACCGATCGACGACCAGCCGTCGCCGCGCGCCGAGGCACCGCCGCCGGGCCGGGCATGAAACAGATGCCAGATGAAAGTTTTTCCCGTGCGCGGGTCCTCGCCCTGGATCGCGATCCGGAACCTGCGGCCCCAGCCGGCCATCACGCGATCCGGACAGGACGCCGCCAGCGCCTTGATCACCGCCTCCACGATCTCGTTCGAGGGATGGCTGGTGCACAACGTCACCGGCTTGCCCGGATCGGCCCAGACCACGGTGCCCTGCTTCGCCACCACTTTCAGTGGCCGCAACGCGCCGGAGTTTTTCGGCGTGTCCGGATCGATCAGGTAGAAGAACGCCATCGCGACCGCGGCATGCATGTTGGCGTGCGAGGAATTGACAAAGCTATAAACCTGCGGGTCGGATTCAGAGAGATCGACCTCAATGTCGCTGCCGCGCTTGATCACGGTGGCGGCGATGCGGATGTCGTTGTGGCCGCGCCCGTCGTCATCGAGAAAAGCCTCTCCATGGAAGGTACCATCCTTCCAGCTTGCGATGACGGAACGTGCCTGGCTCTCGGCCGCGTCCAGAATCCCTTC
>Ga0207665_10001450_pt1 | contig 15958 bp, 10 predicted proteins | sample LARL112metaG_FD_184351 | JGI IMG/M metagenome (GOLD analysis project Ga0207665, IMG submission 184351) | Corn, switchgrass and miscanthus rhizosphere microbial communities from Kellogg Biological Station, Michigan, USA - LAR L11-2 metaG... | ecosystem: Host-associated > Plants > Roots >...
ATCGGACCCCATGTCCATGACGAGGACCCGCTGCCGGCCGCGCTGTCGACCGACTCATCGGTGGTCCAGTTCTTCCTCGGCGACCCACAGGGCTGGGCGGCGCCGAAGTTCCCCGGCGGGGACGCGGCGGCGCTGCGCGCCGCGCTGGCCGATGCCGGGGTGAGCGCCTACATCCACGCTCCCTACCGGATCAACGTGGCCAGCACGAACAACCGGATCCGCATCCCCAGCCGCAAGCTGCTCGGCCAGTACCTGGAGGGCGCCGCGCAGATCGGCGCCCACGGGGTGATCGTGCACGGCGGGAACGTGACCGCCGACGTGGACGCGGCCGAGGGCTATGAGAACTGGGCCAAGGCGGTGGCGCGGATCGACCGGCCGGTGCCCATGCTGATCGAGAACACGGCGGGCGGCGGCGGCCAGGCCATGGCGCGCGGCCTGGACGGGGTGGCCCGGCTGTGGGAGGCGATCGGCGGGGCGGGCCAGGATCGCGGCGAGGTCGGCTTCTGCCTGGACACCTGCCACGCCTACGCCAGCGGTGAGGAACTGAGCGGGATCGCGGACCGGGTGAAGGCCATCACCGGCCGGATCGACCTGGTGCACTGCAACAACTCGCGGGACGAGTTCGGCTCGGGCCGGGACCGGCACGCCGGGATGACCCAGGGCACGATCGACCCGAACGTGCTGGCCGATGTGATCCGCGCCGTCGGCGGCGCGGTCATCTGCGAAACCCCGGATCCGCCCGCTGACATCGCCTGGCTCCGCGAGCACCTCGGCGAGAAGTAGGACTCCAGGAGGCCCCGGCTAGCGTGGGGTGGCGGCGGTGGCCGGGCGGCGCTCCGGGCGGCGGCGCAGCTTGAGCACGAACCGGTCCGGCGCCCCGGACAGCACGCCCCCGGCCGGGTCGTCCGCCCCGCCGGCCCGCACCACGTCGTGCGCGGGCTGCAGTACCTCCCGGATCACCAGGCCGCACAGCACCGCCGTGGTGAGGAACCGGGCCAGCAGCGCGGCGAAGTACAGCCCGCTGCTGATCCCGCCGACCTGGCCAAGACCGGACACCGACACGGTGATCAGGTAAGCCCAGATCGCGAAGAAGTAGCCGACCTCGGCCAGCTGCCACGCCGCGTAGGCGCCGAACCGGGGCCGGGCCAGCACCACCAGCGGAGCCAGCCAGACCACGTACTGCGGCGACCACACCTTGTTGAACATGAGGAACGCGGCCAGCGTGAGAAACACCACCTGGGCCACCCGGGGCCGCCGCGGGGCGGCCAGGATGAGCAGCCCGATACCCACGCAGGCGGCCAGGAACACCAGGCCGGACAGCACGTTGAGGTGGCCGACGCTGGTCATGCCCAGCAGCGGCCAGTGCTCGGTCTGGAAGAAGTACCAGATCGAGCCCCAGTCGGCCGTGCGGGTCTCGCTGAGCCGGTAGAACCGGGCCCAGCCGGACGGCGCGACGATCAGCACCGGCAGGTTGACCGCCAGCCAGGCCACGGCGGCCGAGCCGGCCGTCACCCAGAACTCCCGCATCCGGCCCGCCCGCAGGCAGAGCAGCAGCAACGGGCCCAGGAACAGCACCGGGTAGAACTTGGTGGCCACGGCCAGCCCGATGAGCACCCCGGCCAGCACGCCGCGGCGCGCCGCCCAGGCGGCCAGGCCCAGCATGACCAGGCCCATCGCGATCAGGTCCCAGTTGATGAACGCGCCCAGGATCAGCGCGGGGGCCAGCGCGACCCCCAGCGCGGTCCAGCGCCGCGACCAGCCCGCCAGATACGCGGTGGCCAGCACGCCCGCGATGGCGAAGATGGTCAGCAGCACGATGGTGACGTCGAAGAACTCCCGGCCCCGGACGAACGGGTCACTGATCGGCCGGACAATCCAGGCCACGAGCTGCATGGCCCCGCCGATGAGCACCGGGTACTCGACCGGGTGGCCGGTGTAGGGCACCTTGCCAGTGGACAGGCCCTCGCCGTAGTACAGCGGGTAGATGTCGGTGTAGCAGTGCGCCTGGAACTGGGTGAGATAGCCGTTCCAGGCGCCGGCCCGGCAGGACCACTTGTTGGCCAGCGCCAGCACGCAGCCGAGCAGGCTCGCGGTGACCAGCACCGTGGTGGAGCCGGCCAGTACGGCCAGCCGGGCCAGGCCGGGATGCCGCGGCCCGCCGGGCCGCCCCCGGCCCGCTAGGCCGGCTCCTTCCTCTGCCACGCACACTCCGTTGTCCGCTGCCCGGCATCCGTCACCGGATCAGTCCCTCCGACGATTGTCCCCCGGTCTGAGGGTGGCTGCGGGCTAACCCCGCTTGAAGCCCGTCGGGCTGGGACCCGGGGTGGGCGGCGTGCTGGCCTGGGTGGTCGGGACCGGGATGGTCGGGTTGGGGTCCGGGTTCCCGTTGCCATTCCCGTTGCCGTTCCCGCCGTCGCCGTTGCCGAAGCAGTGGTGGAAGAACACAACCCCCTGGCAGGTGCTGCGCGGGTTGGGGTGCTTGTGCGGCTTGGGCGCGTTCGGGCCGAGCAGGTTCCAGGTCGTGCCGCCGAAGTCCGGGGCCGGGAACGGCTGCGGCGTGGTGTCCAGGAACTCCTTCTCCATGAAGTTGTGCCAGATGGTGGCGGGCTCCTGACCGCCGTAGCCCTGCAGGCCGGCCAGCCCGTAGAGGGTCTGCACCCCGGCGGGCGGTGCGCTCTCCTGGTTGGCCGCCGCCGCACAGCCGGCCACCTTCTGCGGGCAGCCCTGCTGGTTGGTGAACAGGCCCACGGCCAGGCTGAACTGCGGGATGGCGCCGATGAAGAACGCCGACTGGGACAGGTTGGTGGTCCCGGTCTTGGCGATGACCGCCCGTCCGTCAGTCAGTCCCGCGGTGGCCGCGGTGCCGCCCGGCTTGGTGTCGAACGACAGCGCGTAGTCCACGTCGGACGCCTCGTCCGGGGTCAGCACCATCTTCGGCTGGATCTTCGGGGTGGTCGTGGTCATCGCGGCACCGGGCTTCTGCTGGTGGATCCGCAGGATCACGTGCGGCGCGATGTACATGCCGTTGTTGGCCAGCGTGGAAAACGTGCTGGCCTGCTCCTGGACGGTGAGTGACGCCTGGCCCAGCGCGGTGCCGACCTCACTGCCCATACCGGTGAGCCCCGAGGCCTCGGTGTCCACGCCGAAGTCCTTGGCCAGGTTGACGACGTTCTGCCCGTCGCTGCCCGCGACCCGGTGATACAGGTCGGTGTAAGCGGTGTTCAGCGACTCGGCCGACGCGGTCACCACGCTGACCCCGGCCGCCTGGGCGTCGCCCGCATCGTTGCCGACCTGGTACCAGCTCTTGTAATCCGCCGCCGTGGGCGGGTTCCAGCTGGCGTACGTCGTCGGGTCGGAGACCGGCGGGATCCACAGCGGCGAGTGCCCGTCCAGGATGCTGGTCTTGACGCTCATCCCCTGCTTCCGGGCCATCGCCAGCACGTAGGGCTTGAACGACGAGCCGACCTGCTCCCGGTTCTGCAGCGCCATGTCCCACTGGCAGCGGATCCTGGCGCACTTCTTCGCCGGGGAGTTGAAGTTGGGCCCGCTGTACATGGCCCAGATCTCCCCGCTGTTCGGCTGCTCCAGCACCGCGCCCGCGTGCACGTAGTTGGGCACGTGGCCGAACAGCTTCTCTTCCTGCCGCACCGACGCGTAGAGCGCGTTCATCATCGGCCTGCTGAACGTGGTGACCACGGTCAGCCCGCCGTTGGCGATCTCCGTCGGGGTGTAGTGGTAGGTGTTCTCCAGTTCCCGCTGGACGGCCTCCATGATGTAGCCGCGGTAGCCGCCCCAGGTGTTGTGGAACGCCTTCGCAATCTTCGGGAACTTCTGCTGGGCCGCCTTCTGCGAGCTCAGCGTGCCCATGTCGACCATGCTCTGCAGCACGTAGTGCCAGCGGTAGACCAGCGCCTGGTACGCGGCGCCCCCCTTCGGGCTGGGGTCGTAGTAGCTGGGCGCCTGCGGCATGGCCGCGATCATCGCGGCCTGGGCGACGCTCAGCTTGCTGACCGGCTTGCCGAAGTAGGTCTGGGCCGCGGCGCCGAAACCGTACATGTTGGGCCCGGTGGGCACCGTGTTCATGTAGTTGGTCAGGATCCAGTCCTTGGACTTGCTCTGCGCCAGCTTCTCGGCGACGAAGATCTCCTTGATCTTCCGGGTCGCGGTCTCCGCGGTGCCGATGCCCAGGTAGTAGTTGCGGACCAGCTGCTGGGTGATGGTCGAGCCGCCCTGCTGCACCGAGCCGCTGGTCAGGTCGGCGATGCCCGCGCGGATGATGCCCACCGGCGAGACGCCGCCCTCGTGGTAGAAGTGCTTGTCCTCCGCCGCGACCATGGCGTTCTTGACCATGTTCGGGATCTGGGTGGACGACAGGATCTGCCGGTCGGTCTGGCCGAACATCCCGACCAGTGTCCTGCCGTCCCGGAAATAGACGTGCGAGGCCTGCCCGGTAGCAAACTGCGTGGCCACCGGGATGGGCGTCTGGGAGTAGGCGTAGAAGAACCCGACGACCAGCAGCACGATGAAGCCGCCCCCGGTGCATGCGGCCAGGACCAGCGCCTTCTTCCAGGTCCAGTGGCGCCACCAGTCGCCCTTCTGGTGGGTGCGGCCCGGCCCGCGGCCGCTGCCGCCGCGGCCGTTCCCGCCGCCCCGCCGGCCACCCATCCCGGCGGCGCGCTGCAGATCCCGGTCCCGGCGGGGTGAGCCGCCCCGGCGGTCGCCGCTGCGGTACCCGCTGCCGCCCCGATAGCTGGCGGCGGCCACGTTGCCGGTGGCCGGGTAGCCGTCGGTGCCGAGCTGTGCGGCCAGCCGCTCCTTGAGCGTCAGCCCCGGGTCGGGGCTGCCCCGCCGGGGCGCCCGGCGCGCGCCGCCCCGCCCGCGGCCACTGGCCGCCTGGCGGTTCGCCTTCCGGTGGCCGCCCTCCGGCCCGGCGCCGCCGTCCCAGCGGTAGTCCTCCTGGCGCCGGTATCCACGGTCTGCCCCGTCACTGCCCCCCCGCGGGTAACCCCCAGCACGTCCAGCTGGGTCGCCGCGCTGACCGTTCCGGACTCGGCCGGAACGGCGCCACTCGCCGCCATCCGGGGGATAAGCACCGGGAGAGTCTGGGTTACTCACGCGTCCTCACTGGTTGGGAGAGGCAGTCGTGGGCCGTCCGCCGGCCGCCGGGCCTCACGGTATCCGGTGGCGCAAGCCGCCCGGCGCAGGTTAGAAATTCGTCACATCTGCATAGCGTGTGCTTGACCTGCTCGCCCTGGCTGAGCGGCGGGACCTGCCAGGCCGTCAGTCGCTGGCACGGGCTCGCCGACTGCGCCGGGCGGGTGGCTCGCCGGTGCCGAGAACATAGGACGAGGCAAGGTGGTTCCAGGCACAACTTTGGCAGACCTCGACCACATATACCCGGAACTCCCCGTATTCGGACGCCATCTCGGCTAGTTCCGGTCCCTGCTTTACCCGCCCGGCGTAGGGCCCGAGCTCGTCGCCGTACACGTAGGTAACGTGCGTGAGCTTGCTCCGCCGGCAGATCGGGCAGGCGGTGTCCGTCGCCTCGCCGTGGAACTTGGCCGCGCGGAGCAGGTAGGGGTGGGCATCGCAGACGTCGGCGATCGTGGTGTGCCCGGACAGCACGGAAGCGAGCGTGGCCCGCCGGGCCAGCCCGTAATCCACCACCGATCGCCGGCTTCCCACTCCTTCAGCGTACGACGCGAGCAGCACAGCCCCGGGAGCAGATGGCCCGCTGGCGACGGATGCGCCCGGCCGGTAACGGTTGCGGCATCGGCCAACCCGGCATATCTTTACGATGTATCGGTTCGATACATCGGTTCGGTACATAGGCTAGCTCGACCGGGCGAGGGGAGGTACCCGCGGCATGGTCGGCCAACGATCGCGCGTGCTCGAGCTCGCGGTGCTCGGACTGCTGCATGAGGCGCCCATGCACGGCTACGAGCTGCGCAAGCGGCTCAACGCGACCCTGGGCGCGTTCCGGGCCTTCGGCTACGGGTCGCTGTACCCGTGCCTGAAGGAACTGCTGGCCCACGGGCTGATCGCCGAGGAAGCCCCGGAGACCACGGACGGCGCGGCCAAGCCGCTGTCCCGCCGGTCCAAGATCGTCTACCGGCTGACCGCGGATGGCAAGGAACGGCTGCAGCAGCTGCTCGCCGAGTCCGGCCCGGACGCCTGGGAGGACGACGGGTTCGGCGTGCACTTCGCGTTCTTCAGCCAGACCCAGGCCGACATCAGGCTGCGGATCCTGGAAGGCCGGCGCAGCCGGCTGGAGGAGCGGCTGGACGGTGTGCGCGCCGCGATGGCCCGGACCCGGGAGCGCATGGACAGCTACACCCTTGAGCTGCACCGGCATGGCCTGGAGTCCGTCGAGCGGGAGGTGCGCTGGCTCAACGAGCTGATCGCGTCCGAGCGCGAGGCCGACATCGGGCCCGGACGAGCGCACCATCCGGGCGGCCGGGCTGATCCCGGCGCAGCAGACTGACTGGAGAAATCTGACGCCGACACCGAGTGCGGCGAGAGAAGGAGTAAACCCCATGGGTTCGGTTCGGGTAGCCATCGTCGGCGTGGGCAACTGCGCCAGCTCCCTGGTCCAGGGCGTGGAGTACTACAAGCATGCCGACCCTGAGGCCCGGGTCCCCGGGCTCATGCACGTCAGGTTCGGCCCGTACCACGTCCGCGACGTAGAGTTCGTGGCCGCGTTCGACGTGGACGCCAAGAAGGTGGGCCGGGATCTGGCCGAAGCCATCGGGGCGAGCGAGAACAACACCATCAAGATCGCTGACGTGCCGCCGACTGGCATCACCGTGCAGCGCGGCCCGACCCTGGACGGCCTGGGCGAGTACTACCAGGAGATGATCTCCGAGTCGCCCGACCCGGCGGTGGACGTCACTGCGGCGCTCCGCGAGTCCAGCGCCGACGTGCTGGTCAGCTACCTCCCGGTGGGCTCCGAGCTGGCCGACCGGTACTACGCGCAGTGCGCCATCGACGCCGGCGTGGCGTTCGTGAACGCGCTGCCGGTGTTCATCGCCTCGGACCCGGAGTGGGCGGCCAAGTTCACCGCGGCCGGCGTGCCGATCATCGGCGACGACATCAAGTCGCAGGTCGGCGCGACCATCACGCACCGGGTGCTGGCCAAGCTGTTCGAGGACCGCGGCGTGGAGCTGCTCCGCACCTACCAGCTCAACTTCGGCGGAAACATGGACTTCATGAACATGCTGGAGCGCAAGCGGCTGGTGTCCAAGAAGGTGTCCAAGACCCAGTCGGTCACCTCGCAGATCCCGCATGAGATGGAGAAGGCCGCGGTGCACATCGGCCCGTCCGACCACGTGCCCTGGCTGGACGACCGGAAGTTCGCTTACATCCGGCTCGAGGGCCGGGCCTTCGGGGACGTCCCGATGAACCTCGAGTACAAGCTGGAGGTGTGGGACTCGCCGAACTCCGCGGGTGTGATCATCGACGCGATCCGCGCGGCCATGATCGCCAAGGACCGCGGCATCGGCGGCCCGCTGCTGTCCGCCGCGTCGTACTTCATGAAGTCCCCGCCCGAGCAGTACGGCGACGACACCGCCCACGACCTGGTGGAGAAATTCATCCGCGGCGAAGTCGAGAGGTAGATGAGGATTCTGCAGGAGGCGGGCGCGTTCACCGCGCCCGCCTCTGGTAGCGGCGCTCACTGGGCCGAGCAGCTGCGGGTCAGTGATCTTTCGGTGGGCACCTACTCGGTGCCCGCGGGCGGCGTGGATGACCAGGAGCCGCACACCGAGGACGAGATCTACGTGGTGACCTCAGGACGGGCGCGGCTGGTAGCCGGCGGGCAGAGCGCCCCGGTTGGCCCGGGTGCAGTTATCTATGTGCCCGCGGGTGAGGAGCACCGCTTTACCGGCATCACCGAGGACCTTTCGCTGCTGGTGCTGTTCGCGCCGGCCGAGTACACCCGCCGCCCGGGCGGCCCGCCCGCCTAGCGGCAGCACCCGCCGTAGGCTGAGCGGGTGACCCACCTGGCCGGCGTGATGGCGAAGCTGCGCGGCCGACGTCCCAGCTCATCGTTCCTCACCGACCTGCGGATCGTGCTCCGCGAGCGGGATTTCCGGCGGCTGTTCGCGACCCGGCTGATCTCGCAGACCGGCGACGGGGTGTTCACCGCCGGCCTCGGCTCGTACGTGTTCTTCAACAACACCACGTTCCCCGGCCCAGCCTCGGCCGCGGCCGCGTTCGCCGTGCTGTACCTGCCCTACTCGCTGATCGGCCCGTTCGCCGGGGTGTTCATCGACCGCTGGTCGCGCCGCCAGATCCTGGTCTGGTCCGCGCTGCTGCGGGCGCTGTTCGTCGCGCTCACCGCCGGGCTGGTGGCCTCGGGCAAGCTCGGTGTCCCGCTGTACATCGGCGTCCTGCTGGTGCTCGGGGTCAACCGGTTCTTCCTGTCCTCGCTGTCGGCCGCGCTGCCGCACGTGGTGGCTGAGGACAAGCTGGTGATGGCCAACGCGGTGTCCCCGACCGCGGGCGGGATCATGGCCTCGATCGGCGGGATCGTCGGCCTCGGCGTGCACGTGCTCACCGGCGGCGGCCAGGGCGGCTCGGCCATCACCCTGCTGGTCGGAGGGCTGTGCTACGTGCTGGCCAGCCTGGTCGCCCGGACCATGGCCCCCGATCTGCTCGGGCCCATCCACGGCCCGGGCGACGCGCAGCCGGGCCGGCTGCGCCGCGAACTGGCCGGTGTGCTGGCCGGGCTGGTGGCCGGGGCCCGGTATGTCGCGCGGCGCCGCGGTCCGGCCGCCGCGCTGGGCGCCACCGGCGGCAACCGCTTCCTGTACGGGATCTTGTTCCTGATGTCGATCCTGCTCTACCGCAACTACTTCTACCGGTCGGCCAGCGCCAACACCGCGCTCAGCCATTTCCTTGTGCTGGTCATCGTCTCGGCGGTGGGCTACGCCTGCGCCGCGCTGATCACCCCGCAGATCACCAAGCGGATGAGCAAGCCCGCCTGGATCGCGCTGCTGCTGGCCAGCGCGGCGGTGGTGGTCGGCCCGCTGGGCCAGACGTTCAGCCAGGCCGCGTTCCTGGTCATCGGGTTCTGGCTGAACCTGGCCGGGCAGGGCGTGGCTATCTGCGCGACCACGATCCTGCAGGAGCAGGTGGACGACAGTTACCGGGGCCGGGTGTTCGCGTTCTACGACATGACGTTCAACATCACGTTCGTCGCCGGGGCCGCGCTGAGCGCGGTGTTCATGCCGGCCAGTGGCCATTCACCGGTCATCGTCGGGCTGGTCGCGGTGGGCTTCGCGGTGGCCTCGGCCGTCTACTGGGTGTCCTCCCGCGAAGGACCGGACGGCGGCGAGCTGCCCAGGCCGGCCTCACCGGCCCAGCGCCGCAGTTCCTGAGTGGCCCGCTCCTTGCCCAGCGGGCCGTGCTCCATCCGCAGGTCCAGCAGGTAGGTGTAGGCCCGGCCCACATCGCGGCCCTGGGGCAGCCCGAGGATGCTCATGATTTCGTGACCGTCCAGGTCGGGCCGGATCTTCTTGAGTTCCTCCTGGGCGCTGAGCGTGGCGATACGCGCTTCGAGCCCGTCCTGGGCCCGGGCCAGCCGGGCCGCCTTGGCCTTGTTCCGCGTGGTGCAGTCGGCCCGGGTCAGCACCTGCAGCCGGGTCAGCAGCGGGCCGGCGTCCCGGACGTACCGGCGGACCGCCGAGTCCGTCCACTCCCCCGGGCCGTAGCCGTGGAAGCGCAGGTGCAGCGAGATCAGCGTGGACACGTCGGCCACCACCGCCGAGGGAAAGCGCAGCGCCTTGAGCCGGCTCCGGGCCATGGCCGCGCCGACCGCCTCGTGGTGGTGGAACGCCACCCGGCCGTCTGGCAGCTTCGACCGGGTCTTCGGCTTGCCGATGTCATGCAGCAGCGCCGCCAGCCGGAGCACCAGGTCGGGCTGGAGCCCGTACGGCTCCTCCAGGCCGATGGACTGCTCCAGCACGGTCAGCGAGTGCTGGTACACGTCCTTGTGCCGCAGGTGCTCGTCGGTCTCCAGCCGCAGCCGGGGCACCTCGGGCAGCACCACGTCGGCCACCCCGGTGTCCACCAGCAGCGTGATACCGCGGACCGGGTTGGGCGGGCCCGGCGCGAGCATCAGCTTGGTCAGCTCGTCGCGGATCCGTTCGGCCGAGACCACGCTGAGCCCTGGCGCCAGCTCGCGCATGGCCACGGCCACGTCCGGCGCCACCGTGAAGCGGAGCTGGGCGGCGAACCGCGCCGCGCGCATGATGCGCAGCGCGTCGTCGTTGAACGAGTCGGCCGCCCGGCCCGGGGTGCGCAGCACGCCTTCCTTCAGGTCCGTCATCCCGCCGAACGGGTCGACCAGTTCCATCGACGGGAGCCGGGCGGCCATCGCGTTGACCGTGAAGTCGCGCCGCCGAAGATCCTCTTCCAGGGACGTGCCGTACTCGACCGTGGCCGGCTTGCGCGACTCACGCCGGTAGCTCTCGCTCCGGTAGGTGGTGATCTCGAAGATCGTGCCGCCCTTGCGCAGCCCGACCGTGCCGAACTCGATCCCGGTTTCCCACACCTTGTCGGCCCAGCCCCGGGTGATCTCCAGGACCCGCTCCGGCCGGGCGTCGGTGGCCAGGTCCAGGTCGCTGATCGGGCGGCCGAGGAAAGCATCGCGCACCGAGCCGCCCACCAGCGCCAGCTCATGCCCATGGCGGGCGAACAGGCGGCCCAGGTCAGCGGCGGGCGCGGCGGCCTGGCGGAGCAGCGCGGCGGCGGCTTTCCGCTGATCGGGACGCAGCGGCGGGGTATCCGGCACGGGCATTGAGGGTATGGCCTAGACGAGGCCGGGGGAAATCCGGGGAGTCCGGACGCCCGCAGCAACGCGACCTACCTTATTGGGACACTCCGCAAGAGTACTCAGGGAACGGCAATACCATTTCCGGCATGCCGCGTCAGCGCTCGGCGCACCGCGACCGGAGGCCCGCCCGCACCGGGCGGCTCGGCCGGTGCGTGGCTGCCCTGGTGGCGCTGGGCCTGGGAACCGGCGGGTCCGTGCTGGTGGCCGGGCCGCCCGCCGCGGCCGCCGGGCAGCCTCCGGCGACCATCTCCATCCTGTCGGTCAGCCCGCAGGTCGCCGGGCCGGGGCAGCGGGTGACGGTCACCGGCACGGTCAGCAATCCCACCGGGAGCCCGGTGTCCGGCCTGGCCGTGACGTTGTGGTCATCCACTGCCCGGTTCACCAGCCGGACCGAGATGGCCAGCTACGCGGCGGACAACGCCAACCTGCGGGTGGACGCGCCAGTGGCCGGCGCGGTGACCCTGCTGCCGGGCAGCCTCGCCCCCGGCACGACCGAGCACTGGACGGTGACCGCGCGGCCCGCGAATCTGCACCTGACGCAGTTCGGCGTGTACCCGCTGGCGGCCCAGGTGACCATGAACGGGCAGCCGCTGGATCACCAGCGCACCTTCCTGCCGTTCTGGCCCGGTTCCGCGCACCGGGCCGGGCTGGCCGGGCGCGAGAAACTGGCCTGGGTCTGGCCGCTGATCGGCCAGCCCCAGCAGCAGTCCTGTGCCGCGCTGCTCACCGACGGCCTGGCCGGCAGCCTGGCCACCACCGGGCGGCTGGGCCGGCTGCTGGCCGACGGCAGGGCCGCGGTGGCCAGCGGTGCGGACCTGACCTGGGCGATCGACCCGAGCCTGGTGGCCAGCGCGCAGACCATGACCAGCGGCTACCAGGTGGGCGGCACGGCCACCTGTGCGGGCGCGGCCAGCAGGCGGGCCAGCGGGGCGGCGCGCTCCTGGCTGGCCCAGCTGCGCTTGGTCACCGGGCGGCAGGACTTCTTCACCACCCCGTACGCCGATGTGGACTCCTCGGCGCTGACCCACGCCGGGCTGGACGACAACCTGACCCGGGCCTACGGCCTCGGGCAGGGGACCGCGCAGAAGCTGCTGGGCAGCGTGCAGCGGCCGGCGGGTGGCCCGCCCGGGCAGATCGCCTGGCCGGCCGCGGGGATCGCTGACTACCCGGTGCTCAGCAGCCTGGCCGCCAACGACATCGGCACGGTCATCCTGAACAGCAGCCTGATGCCGCCGAAAACCCCGGCCGGCTACACGCCCAGCGCGATCACCACCACCCTGAACGGGGTGAACGCGGGCATGCACGTGGCCCTGGCCGACAGCACGCTCAGCCAGCTGCTGGCCGACGCGCCGACCGCGGCCGCCAGCCGGCCCGCGGCCGGGTCATTCGCGGCCGAGCAGCGCTTCCTGGCCGAAACCGCGATGATCGCGGCCGAGCAGCCCCGGCTGCCCCGGACCGTGGTGGTCACCCCGCCGCGCCAGTGGAACCCGGCACCCGGGCTGGCCAGCCAGTTGCTGACCGAGACGGTGCAGGCGCCCTGGCTGCGGCCGGCCAGCCTGGCCAGCCTGGTGACGGCGGGCCCAGGTGCCGGGCAGGTGGCCCGTACCCCACCACCGCGGCGGGAGACCGGCCACGGGGAACTGCACAAGTCGCTGCTGCGCAAGCTCAAGGCCGTGGAGAATGGGATCCGGCTGCAGGCCAGCATCCTGGACAAGTCCAGCTACCTGGCCAGCGCGGTGGCCACGGTCGAATCGTCGGCGTGGCGGGGGGACCCGGCACAGCCCCGGGCCCTGCTCGGCCGGATCACCGGTTACCTCAACGCGCAGTGGCGGCAGGTCCGCATCGTCGGCAACGGGCAGGACACGCTGACCGGCAAGTCCGGCTCGGTCCCGGTGTCCATCAACAACAAGCTCAACGACAAGGTCACCGTCCAGCTGCGGGTGTGGGCGCCGTCCGGGCGGATCAGCATCGACCTGCCGACCAAGACCGTGGTGATCGATCCGCATCAGCAGCGCACGGTCGCGGTGCGGGTCCATGCCGCGACGGCTGGCACCACCGTGCTCAAGCTGGAGCTGTTCGCGCCCAACGGGCAGCCGCTGCCGGGCACAACGGCTCAGCTCACCGTGGATGCGACACACTTCGGCAGCCTGGCAACGGTGATCATCGCGGTCGCCTGTGGCGTGTTCCTGATCACCGCGGCGGCCCGCGCGGTGCGGCGGCGCAACCGGGCTGGTGGAACAGCGGATGGGGGCTCCGGCGCTGGGCCAGGTGAGGACACGAACGGTGCGGATCCCGCCGGATCACCCGGCGAATCGCCCGACCTAACGGATACCGTCGTCAGCGAGCGGGCCCGTGACGACGACACACCCGAGGAGCCGGATGAGTATGCCAGCGCCCCAGGCCGGGTGGAGCGCCCCCGATGACGCCGGGCGTGGCGGCAGCCCGGGCAGCGGCGCCGGCCACCGCCGGCCCGCTGGCCCGCGGCACAGCCGCGGCGGCGCTGGCCTGCTCCCCGGCTTCCCCGGCAGCCCGCGCCGGGCGGAGCGCGCGGCCCCGGAGGACGCTGGCCTCCCGGACGCGATCCCGGAGGAGGCGGCACTAGAGGCGGCCGGGCCGCCGGACCCGGGCGGTCCCGCCCCGGGGCCCGAGGGAACCAGCCTGGTCCGGTCCAGCGGGGTGATGGCCCTTGGCACCCTGGCCTCCCGCGGGACCGGATTCCTGCGCACCCTGATGCTGGTCTACGCGCTCGGCGTGGTCGGCGTGGCCAACTCCTACAACAACGCCAACACGCTGCCGAACGCGGTCTACGACCTGATGCTCGGCGGCATCCTGACCAGCGTGGTGGTGCCCCTGCTGGTCGCCGCGGCCAAGCGGGACGCGGACCGCGGCGAAGCCTACGACCAGCGGATGTTCACGCTGGCCACGATCGCCCTGGCCGTGCTGACCGTGCTGGCCACGCTGGCCGCTCCGCTCCTGGTGAACCTCTATGCGCACGCGCTCACCGGCCCGGAGCGCCACCTGACGGTGATCTTCGCGTTCTTCTTCATCCCGCAGATCTTCTTCTACGGGGTGAGCTCGCTGGCTGGCGGGGTGCTGAACGCGCGGGGCCGGTTCGCCGCGCCGATGTGGACCCCGGTGATCAACAACATCGTGGTGATCCTGGTCCTGCTGCTGTTCATCGCGACCGGCGGGATCGGCGTGCACCCCGGCAACATTTCCACCGCCCAGATCCAGCTGCTCGGCTTCGGCACCACGCTGGGCATCGTCGCGCAGACCGCGGCCATGATCCCGGCGCTGCACCGGGCCGGGTTCCGCTGGCGCCCGCGGTTCGACTTCCGCCGGGCCGAGGTGACCGAGATCCGCCGGATGGCCGCCCCGCTGCTCGGCTACGTGCTGACCACCCAGGTCTCGTTCCTGGTCGTGCAGAACGTCGCGAACGCGGCGTCCACGCATCCCGGGGCCAGCTTCGACTCGTTCTCCACTTACAGCTATGCCTGGCAGCTGTTCCAGATGCCGTACGCCATCATCGGCATCTCGGTGATCACCGCGCTGCTGCCCCGGATGAGCGCGCACGCCGCCGAGCACCGCCTGGGGCTGGTCCGCAGTGACTTCTCCACCGGGGTCCGGCTGTCCTCGGCGGTCGTGGTGCCAGCCGCCCTGCTGCTCATCGTGCTCGGCGCGCCGCTGGCTGAGTTCCTGTTCGCCATCGGCCACGGCAGCACCAGCGTGGCCGAGGCCCGGTACATCGGCGAGGTGTTCGGCGTCTTCTCCCTCGGCCTGGTGCCGTACATGATGTTCCAGCTCATGCTGCGCGTCTTCTACGCGCTGCACGACAGCCGCACGCCGATGTTCATCGGGGTGGCCGTGATGGCCGCCAACATCGCGGCCAGCCTGCTGGCCCTGCGGCTGCTGCCCGCCGGTCATGTGGTGGAAGGCCTGGGCGTGGCGTTCGGGCTGTCCAACGTGGTGGGCGCGGTGGTGTCCTGGTGGGTGCTGCGGCGGCGGCTGGGTGGCCTGGCCGGCCACCAGATCGCCAGCGCGCTGCTGCGGATGCACCTGGCCGCCATCCCGGCGCTGCTCCTCGCCTGGGCGGTGACCTTTATGGTCGGCGTGATCTTCGTTTCCGGACCGGTCTACGGGCTGGTCACCGTGATCCTCGGCGGCAGCGGCGGGCTGCTGCTGTACCTGCTGTTTGCCCGGGCACTGCGGATCAGCGAGGTCACCGACCTGATCACCACGGTGGCCTCGCGGCTGCGCCGGTGAGCCCCCTCCGTCATCCCTCGCCCCAGCTCAGCCGCGGTGGTCTGGAACCGAACCGGGTGTCTGGAACGTGTAACGGTTTACGACGGTCAGGCATGCACATCACGCCGCCGATGCCCGCGCGGCTTAGCATGGTGTGCAGCACTGCGCTCGCGCGCTCTACCTCGCTGGCAGCTACGGGGGCCCGGAAGGAGGGTCGAGAGCCTGCCCCGCTCTGGGCTCGGCACTTATGAGCACCTTTATCTCGGAACCGGGCACCCGACTCGGCGGCCGCTACCGGCTCGAGGATCGGGTCAACGACAGCGGCGGCTGGTCGGGGTGGAAAGCCATTGACGAAACCCTGGCCCGGCCAGTCGCGGTATTGACGTTCGCGCCCGGCTTCCCGCGGATTCGGGAAGTGCTCACCGCGGCCCGCGCGGCCAGCCGGCTCACCGACGCCCGGCTGGCCCAGGTGTTCGACGTCGAGGACGACTGGGACGCGGCCTATGTGGTCATGGAGTGGGTGGCCGGCGACTCCCTCGATGACCTGCTCGCCGACGGCCCCCTGGAGCCCGCCCGGGGCGCCGAGATCGTGGCCGAGGGGGCCGAGGCGCTGGCCGCGGCGCACGCGGCCGGCCTGGCCCACCTCTGCCTCACCCCGCGGTCGCTGCGCTGGACGCCCGGTGGCGGGGTGAAGGTGCTCGGGCTCGGCGTCGAGGCCGCGCTGGCCGACGTCACCGCGGATGACCCCGCACTGGCCGACACCCAGGGCCTGGCCATGCTGCTCTATGCCGCGCTGACCGGGTACTGGCCGGGGCCGGGGATGGGCGCGCTGCCGCCCGCCCCGCTGGCCGACGGCAAGCCGTGCAGCCCCCGCCAGGT
>Ga0207665_10001452_pt1 | contig 15942 bp, 16 predicted proteins | sample LARL112metaG_FD_184351 | JGI IMG/M metagenome (GOLD analysis project Ga0207665, IMG submission 184351) | Corn, switchgrass and miscanthus rhizosphere microbial communities from Kellogg Biological Station, Michigan, USA - LAR L11-2 metaG... | ecosystem: Host-associated > Plants > Roots >...
GCCTCTTCGTCCCGAAGCCAACTAGCTGCCTCCGTTGACAGGACCTTGCTGTGCCTGACCTGCACGAGGTCGTCCGCTGCCGTGCGCTGTTATCCGCCGTTATCGGCGGCGATCGTCACATGGTTACTCGGTCTAGCGATCGGGGTCTTCGCGGTGGCCGAGCAGCCATCGCCCTGTGCGGTGGAGTGGCGCCCACCAGGTCTCCTCGCAGCGGGGGTCGTTGCATTGGACGTGCGCGATCGTGCAGCGTTAGGTGCGCTCTGTCGATTCGCTGCTGCTCAGACCGCTCGAACTTCGGCGAGCCGCTCGACTGCGAACTGGTCGGTCCCGGTGGGGTCCCAGCAGACGGCGGCTTCCCATGCGGCCCGGCCTTGCGCGGCGATGTCGTACGCGTCGTCGCCGAGACCGGCGGCGTTGTGCGGCAGCGCCAGGTCGAGGTCGGGGACGTCGACGTGCGACTCGTCCCAGTCGATCAGCGCAACGCGATCCGCGGTCATGCGGATGTTGCCCGGGTTGGGGTCGCCGTGGACGACGCACGTCGTGCGACCGGTGAGTCGCGCCCACGCTGCCCGGCATCGAACGACACCCTCAGGCGGCATCGCGCCGAGGTCGACCTTCGTCCCGGTCTCGGCGTGCAGAAGGTCGGTCGACGATCGCCAGCCCGGGCGCTGGGGCCAGCCGTGGGTGAACCGATGCAGACGGCGGAGTGTGTCGGCGACGCGACGCCAGTCGGCTTCGGTCTCGGGCGATCCGCCCTCCACGTAGGTCATCACCACCAGACCGTCGGCGAAGTTCCGGCCGTCCGTGGTCGGGATCGGCACCGGCACCGGCATCCCTTCACGGTCGAGGTGTCGCAACAGGTCGGTCTCCCATGCGAGATCAGCGTCGCTGCGTTGGCCGAGACGACCGACCGCGAGGTGCCCGTTGACGCGCACGCTCCACACCTCGTTGACGCCAACTCCGCCAGTGAGCGGTTCGATGCGAACGACGTCGTCACCCCACTGCTCGAGTGCCTCCCATCCCACCGGCCACATCTTCGCAGAAGGCCATGAAGCGCTCGACGAAATTACCAACCCGTGTTCAAGGCCCGTCCCAACCCGGTCCCGCCGGGCCGGGACGGTCCGCACTGAGTCCGCACAACAGCCCGAGACAGCGCGAGCCAGGAGAAGACGTCGGCAGCTTGCCCGCAGGCCAGGCAGCATTCATTCATCTACCTCCGTGAAGTTGCCCGGATCAGCTAGGGAACGCAGCGTAGTGGTTCCGGTCCTCCCCCGTCCTCCTGATAGGTGCCGAGGTCTTGCCGAGGAAGATCACACTCAAAGGGTGGCGCGTAGCGCCATCGCGGTAGCGACGTGAGCGCAGCAAGCGCCTTGACTGTGGTCTTTGGGCGGTGACAGGATGCCCGGCGCGTGGAGGACGGCCAGGCTCAGCTCGCGCGGCCACCGGGGAGCGTTGCCCGCGGAACCGCCTGCTTGCGGGTGCGGGGATGCCGGCCGGCGGCGTGCCGCGACCGGAGGGCTACCGCACCGCAGGTCGCGGCCAAAAGCCGCCCCGGAGTAAGGCGCGTCCCCTGCCGTCCCCGCCCTGGCTCTGGCGGTCATCGCGTCCAGGTCAACACGCTCCCCGCGTACCTTCGCGACCCCGCGCGGCCGGTCCGGCCGCAGGCCGGACGGCTGGCGCGCCGCAGGCGCGCCCTTGAAGCCGGTCAGTTGTCACAGCCCGAAAGAGACACGAAATGTCAGGCTCCGCTTGATGCGCGACACTGCGGCTTCACTTGATGGGTGACACTCTCGCCGAGATCTCCGCAGAGCGAATCGGGCAGACCGACAGGGCGGAAGGATCGATCGAGGCTGCGTGTCTTGGTTCAGCGCAGCGCCACGGCGAATTCGGTGTCCGGCCCGGCTCCCTGGTTAGCGGGGTTAAAGACCAACACCATGCGCACGTCGGATGGCTGGCGCTGCTGCTCCGATGCCCAGGTGACCAGGGATTCGATGGCGACTTCGATTTCGGCTCCGTTATCCCATATTCCGGGCCTCCCCTGGCCGACGAAGGCCTCCTGATGCGCGGGCTCGGTGCGGAGCGTGAGATCGGGGAACCTGGCGGCGATCTCGGCGGCTTGGTTGCTGGGGACAGGCCAGCAGAACTCGACCGGGCCGTCGCTGTCCCCGCTCACCTCTCCGTAGTAAATCGTGAACGGCGCTCCGGCGATCCCTTCGACTCGTGCTACGCCGCCACGGGCCATTCGGTGGATGAAAAACTCCCGGCCTATCTGTATCACCTCGTCCTCATGCGCCCTGCGCATGAGGCTGAGCAGGCTGCGGGCGGGAATGTCGCGGACGGCGACTTCGTACATGGCGGGCTTCTTTCCGTGAAGGCGGTCAACGAGGTAGCCGACCAGTTCCCGCTGGGCGGCGTGTTCCATCTCGGTCCTGGCCCAGTAGTCCCGGATCCGCTCGGCGGCCGACGCTGGATCCAGCGCCAGCATGTCCCTGATCTGGGCCAGCGGGACACCGATCCGGCGCAGCAGGGATATCACGCGAGCCTGGTCCAGCTGCGTGTCCGCATACCAGCGGTAGCCCGTCGCCGCGTCGACATGGTCCGGCACCAAGAGCCCGAGTTCGTCGTACAGGCGCAGCGCCTTGGCCGACAGCCGCGAGAGCCGCGAGAACTCACCGATACTGACCAGGCCCACGGACGGCTCCCTCATTCCGGGCGAGTGCCCGGTCACGACCAGTGTGCGGCTTCCCCAAAGGTGAAGGTCAAGAACGCGCCGGACGAGTCGGCCCGGACGCAGGCCGGAACAACGCCAGTAATCGAGCGTCGACATCGCATGCGCCGAATCGGGCGTCTGCGGGCCAGAAGCGGTACTGCTTACTCACGCACCGCTGACCACCAGCTCGTCTTCACCGGTCCCAAAGGTGCCCAGCTACGGCGCAGCAACTTCACCCGTCAATGGCGCAAGGGCTGGAAGCTGCCGGGCTGACCGATATCCACTTTCACGACCTGCGGCAGCTTGGGAATCTGTGCCGTCCGGGCCTGTCACATGGCCTGACCTGCAAGGCGAGCTACCCCTGAGTGACCGTGAGAGCCCCCTCGTCACCGCGATTAATGGCCTGCTAATGGCCCGGCACGGCCACAGGGATCGAACTGCCGACCGTCGCTTTCCAGGCCGCGCGTATCCAAGTTGCGCGTGACGTGCGAGCGTCCTTGAGTGCGTGCCTCCACCGGCGTTTCATCTGGGCTCCATCTGGGCTCCACATGAGACGCCCAGGCTGCTGGGCGACGGCGAGGATCATGTCATGGCGGAGGAGCTCACAAGGCCGCGCACCTTATTGCTTTGCCCGCAGGCGAGCGGGGTGCACCGTGCCGATTCGTCCTTGCGCGAAGGAGAGGGGAGCGGGATGAGCGTCGAGCGACTGGGAGTAACCGTCATCCCCGGCGCTGGCGCGAGGTCACGCCTGGCGGCTGCCACCGGTTCTGGCTCCGCCGTCATCGCCTCGCTGGCTGTCGAACAATTGGAGGTGACTGGCCGTGCAACCTCGAAGCTGCGCGATGTGCGGCTGGGCCGGCCCGCGGCGCAAGATGTGGCGCTGGGGGGGCGACTGGGCTAAGCAGATCCGCTGGGGCAGCCCAGTGCGCCACTTCAAATGGGCCTGCCGGGACGAGGCCGCCTGCCAAGAGCGGCAGGCCCAGCGAAAAGAAATGGCCGGCAGCTGATCTTCAGACGGCACGCGGACTGGCCCACGTTCCTGCGGGCACGTACACTCAGCGGGCTATCCCTGGACCTGAGCCGAGCTCGTGATCATCCGTCGCTGGCGCCGTCTCGTCGGGCACGGCGCGGGATCGGCGCGAAGAGTCTGCGCCGCGTATCTCAATCCAGGCGACTTGCCGTCCTGGAGCTGGGTCGAGCCTAAGGCGCACGGACATGGGTTCAACCGGCCTTTCCGGTGAACCCACTTTGGCCGACATTCCCGCGGGACGAAGCGCGTACCGGACACCGCGGTCATCGGCGACGGTGATGTCAGCGGATTGGGCGAGGGCCCGTAGCGTCGCCACGGCGGCATCGGCGTTCCTGCGACGGGCCTGCTGGGGTTGCTTGCGCCGGGTCCAGCGGGAGAACAGCATTAGGGGTGCTGGCAACCGGCGCTGCCTGGCTGCTGCGAGCTGCCGGTTCTCCGAGGGCATCAAAGACGCATGCAGCATTGCGTGATCGGCGCCGACCACCAGTGTTTCAGGAAACAGGACACCGACAGACGTCTTGATGGCGGCGACTTGACGGAAGGACCAGCCTTGGCCCGGTGCATCTTGTGGGCCTGGCACATCTGCGCCGGGCAACGGGACACTTATGGCCGCCTCGGACAACCGGCGGCGGCGTTCTGCTTCGGCTTTCAGCGTGGGCCAGCTTCGGTAGCCGTACTCGCGGGCCACGGCTAGCTGAGCCGCTGACAGCGTGACCCGTTCGGACACCGCACGAAGCCTGGCGACAGCGGCGGGCTCGCCTTTTGCCGCCGCGCGGAGCAACTCTCGTGCCTGGCGGCGAAGCTGATCGAGGTCGGGTCGGTCGGGAAGCTCGGGCATGACGTCTCCTTGCCGCCCGGGCTCGCGTTCGGGCGCGATGCGAAGACGATCCTGCCGGGAAAGCACGACCTTGTCGAAGCTATGGAGGTGGACTCAGGTCCTTCCCGCGAACCCGGCGACGCCCTCCTGCGCCGATGCCGCCAGCATACACGCCGGCCATAGCTTCTAATCTTGGAGAAAGCGGCCTGCTCATTGCTCGTCGTGCCGGAGGCGGCGAATCCGGGCTGGCGGACGCCGGGTCTAGCCTGACGATGCCATCGGGCAGCGACACCTGGAGGCGGCCCAGACGCGGTGGCCGCGAACTGGATAGCCGGGAACAAGGAAGATAACCGGGCAGCTGGCCGGTGTCCGGATGAGCCCTCCTTGATCAGTCCGCCGGACGTCGGCCCGGCGTGCGCCGCGCGGCCTCACAAGGCTGAGCGGCAGCGCTGACGCCGGGCCCGTGGCGTCGCAGGCGCCGCGCTTGATCTATTTATTAGGGGAATTCGGTAGATCAGAATGGCGATTGTTACTCGCGTGGTTACTCGGCTTCCCGCGCTCATCCCGGCGACCGTCCGCAGGCGGCCAATGGCCTAGAGGTCTTCCGATCTCCCACTCGTGGCCGAATGGATCGAAGATCCGGCCCAAACGCCAACCGTGCTCATCGGCCATCTCAGATGCTGGCGTGGCACCGGACTCGACCGCCTGCGCAAACATCGCATCGGGATCATCGACTACCAGCAAAGTCCGGCCTGTCGCGCCGCCGATAGCCGCCGGGCTGAAACGCGGTCCCTCCAGTCCGCCGGAAGAAACCCAGAAGGCGGCATCCCCTATCGCCAGCTGCGCGACGATCTCGTCTCCCTCACCGACCCGATGAAGAACCCTGGCACCGAAGGCCGCCTCGTAGAACGCGACTGCCGCAGCAGCGCGGTCGATCCACAGTTCCGGCTGGATATTCGCCATGCTGGATCAGGGTAGCCGCTTGGCGGATAACACACGGATCTAGCCGCGACCTGTTGCTTAGGAGTTCACTTCATGGTGAACCCCCTGCAGAGCAGGGGGTTCACCACCTCGGCCAACGTAACTTCGGCTTAGTGCACGGGTCGCAAGAAGCGGTCGACTGCCCAATCGCCGATCTTGATGCCGTGGACGATCCCCTCCTTGACCGCCTTCCGGAAGTGGAACCCGACGAGGATGCGTGAGAGTCCGTTCTCGTCCGAGGCCTGGGTGAAGCTGGTGTACCGCCGCAGGACGGGCGACGCATCGGTGCACGTCTGCCCGGGTGGCAGCGTGTAGCTGCAGGTCGCGAAGCGGACGTGGTCGGTACCGAAGAACTGCTTCAGGACCTGTGCTGCCGCACCACCTTCGACACTATGTCCCGAGTCGTAGTCCGGAATCGGTGGTGTCGTCACCAATGGGGTCCACGTCGGGTCGGCCTTAGTTCTAGGGTTGCCGTCGGTGGCCGCGTTCCGGATTGCGGTGACCGGTCGCCAGTAGTTGTACGCCTTGTACTTGGTGTCGAAGGTGGCGACGTAGCCGTCCGCGAGTGCCATGTTCAGGAGGCCGAACAGCCGGGCGTTCTCCCACAGATCGAGCCCTTTCATGGTGGCGACGGTTCGCGCAATCCGGTTCCACCGGAGCGGGGAACTCTCGACCCAGAACAGGGCCACCTGGGTTTGGTCGGCGGTGCGGGCGCTTGGAGTATGGACGCCGTCGCCACCCAGACGTTTGACCTCGTTGAAGTCTTTGGCGTACTTCTTCGAAGTCACTGCGTACGGTGGACCCGGACGGAACTGTGAGCTGGCTTTCAGGACGAACGGCGTGACGTCCGACCAGCCAGGTGCGAACGCGAAGTCGGAGCCTGGTGTGAACCGGTACTCGCCGGGCCGAGTGCCTTGCGGGTACGCCGTGTCGAACAGCGGCGTGTCCGAACCGTCCGCTGTTCTCGCCGCGAGGATGGCCGCGGCGGCGGCCCGTCCCACAGCGAGTCCCCGCGTCTTCGCCGGACCATTGGGGATGGCGCCGATGGCGGCTGCATACTCAGCCTCCACACCCTCGACGACCTTCGCCCCGGTGACGCAGTCCGAGAACGGCGGCGGGAGCTCCTTCAGGAGCGGTACGAGCACGCCACGCGCCGCCGCAGCCACCGCGGCCTCAGGAGACGCTCCTCTGGCGTGAACATGCTTGAGGGCATAGGGGCGAGAGCGAAGGTCGATTGCATTCAAGGCATCATGAATGGCGATGTGCATCATGGCATACATGCGAGACTCGTGCAGCGGGTTGTTCGTCGGGGCCAGGCACGCACCCAAGGCGGCCGCACTGGCATTATTGTTCCAGGTGATGACTGCATCGCCCGATGTTGCCGATAGCTGCCTGGCAGGTGATCTAACCAACTGCTGAGCATTAGCCGGGCCAGTGAGCAGAACCATGACGATCGCCGTAAGAAATGTGACCAGCCATGTCCGTGAGATTGAGCGCATGACGCACCCCCCCTGGGCGCTGTCTCAACAAGAGCGGCCGGTTGCCGCAAACGATCTTGATGACGTTGAGTACAGCCGCGCAGTTCCTCTTAATACGCCTATTGCAAAGAGTCCGTCAAGAGCTCCACGCTAGTGATTTCCGTGGTCCCGGGTGATCCCACTGTCCAGGCCAGCGCGATGGTACAGCCAGGTCGAGAGGCGGTGAATCTCCACACCATCTCCACACCATCTCCACACGCTCTGCACGCGTATTGCACGAGACGAGCCTCCGGTAGAGGCTGATCCGCCCGAGCCATTCTGCGGCCCGGGAAAGCGGGTTGTTTTCTGCACGGGTTGAGGTGACTTTTGGGGTCAAGCCTGACATGCGCAGACTTCCTGGAACAGGTCAAAATCTATCCAGAAGATCCGCGGGAATGTTTGACGTGGTAATCCCGGAGAATCGGGGAGAGCGGACCAGGGAGCTTCCATAGCCAGAATCTCCACCGCCCTCGAGCGCCGTTTCAGCAGCTCATGACGCGGATTCACCGTTCCAGGAGCAAGTAACTTCGGTTTAACCTTGAAAATGCCGGCGATGCATGATCATTGTCTGCTCCAGTGACCCCCTGCGGCCTACAGTCGCCGCATTGTCCGGTCGGATTGTGCTGCCTGGCGCGGTGTCAAGGAGACCTCGACTCCCCCGGCCCCCTCGATAGGCGCCAAGATGCACCGAGGAAGATCACTGCTCAAGGGCGGCGCGGAGCGACATCGGAGACGCGCCGCAGGCGCGCCCTTGACGGTAATCCTTGCTCGGAGCTTGGCTTGCCGTGAACGAGAACGGGTTGATCATCGTCCGCAATCGCCGCTCAACCTCATGCATCTTCTACGACTTGCCTACTCAGCCAAGTGCTGCTCATGATTCCTCGTTTGTAAGCTACCGGCACGTTGTCGGCTACCGTCGCTCACCTGGGGATTCGGGCTTCCCGGTCACTCGCTTAATCGGTTGGAGTCGTATGTCGTTGTGGTCAGCGATGGTGGTCAGCATCCAGGCTCACGGCTCCGGAGGCCGCTGGCCGCTGGGACGGCTAGCTGCGCCTACTGCCAGGCAGTACGGCGCTTGGTCCATGTCTGGTCCGTGGCCGCCGAGAAGGACACCGGCGTTTCGGCAATGCCCGCAGACGTGAATCCAGGCGCTACCAGATCCGCTATCCGGGCCCGGACGGGCGGATGCGCACCGGGCCGGAAACCTACGAGCGGAAGAGCGACGCCGAGTCCGGGCCGCCTACATCGAGCGGTCGACCGGCGAAATGCTCATCGGGCGGCCGAAGCCCAGGGCAGGCCGCCGGATCGTCGGCATCCCCGAGGTGATCGTCCCGGCGCTCCGCGAGCACCTGGCCGTCTTCGCCGAAGACGACCCGGGCGCGCTGGTCTTCCCCGGCGCCAGAGGCGGTCCGCTGCGGCGACGCAACTTCAACAAGATGTCAGCCTGGCCGCACGCCGTCGAGTCGATCGGCATGTCGGGCCTGCACGTTCATGATTATGCCGACCTCGGCATAAGCACGACCTCCGCCACACCGGGAACCAGTTCGCGGCCCAGAGCGGCGCCGCGCTCCGGGACCTGATGGCCAGGATGGGGCACGATAGCGACCGGGCCGCGATGATCTACCAGCACGAAGCCCGCGGCGCAGACATGACGATCACGGAAGCCATCGACACGCACGTCCAGGCCGAGCAGACCAAGCGCGGCGACGATGAGGACGGGCCGACCGGCGTGCTCGTCCCCGCTGGCTAATGGCCCGTTAATGGCCCGGACGGTATCTGATGACCCTCGGCTGGCCAGGTCTCGCAGTGAGCCCTCTGACCTGCGCTTTTAGAGTGGAGCGGGTGACGGGAATCGAACCCGCACTATCAGCTTGGGAAGCTGACGTTCTACCATTGAACTACACCCGCGCGGACCTGCGACGTTCGCCGTGAGGCGAGCTGCACTGTGTTCGCCCAGACATCGTACCGGAACAGGTAGGTTGCCAGGGTGCTCCTCTCCGATCGTGACATCAAGTCCGAGATCGAGTCCGGCCGGGTCAAGCTCGACCCCTACAATCCCGAACTCATTCAGCCGTCCAGCATCGACGTCCGGCTGGACCGGTACTTCCGGGTGTTCGAGAACCACCGCTACCCGCACATCGACCCCGCGGTGGAGCAGCCCGACCTGACCAGGCTGGTCGAGACCGATGGCGAGGATCCGTTCGTCCTCCACCCGGGCGAGTTCGTGCTGGCGTCCACCTTCGAGGTGGTCACGTTGCCCGACGACGTGGCCGGGCGCCTCGAGGGCAAGTCGAGCCTGGGCCGGCTCGGCCTGCTCACCCACTCCACGGCGGGCTGGATCGATCCGGGGTTTTCCGGGCACGTGACGCTGGAGCTCTCCAACGTCGCGACGCTGCCGATCAAGCTCTGGCCGGGAATGAAGATTGGCCAGCTGTGCCTGTTCCGTACTAGCTCCCCCGCCGAGCATCCGTATGGCTCGTCTGTCTACGGTTCGAGGTACCAGGACCAGCGCGGGCCTACGCCCTCGCGTTCATACCAGAATTTCTACCGTGCCAAGGTCTGAGCAGCGCAAGCTAAAACAGCTGACGTAAATCTGCTGACCGAACTCCGGGTAAAGCTATCCGAGAGCCCCGAGTGCCTGCTCGACGGCCAGCGCAAGCAGGACCGTAGCCGCGAATGCCGCACAACCTGAAATCGATGCCTTGTAAGGCGTCTTGCCGTCTTTCCAGGTTAGAAATGCTGCACAAAGTGCCACAATTACGCCAATTAAGAAGTTGATTACTATCAGCAGAATCCTGGTTCCATTGTTGTGCATCGGAACCTCCAGCTAAGTCGTAAAACCCTGTCGCCTAAGCCTTCCTGGGCAAGTTGGCGGCAGGACGGACGCCAGCACGTCCGCTCGTGTACGCTAAGTAGCGAGCATCATGCAGATCGTACCAATTTGGACAATTCTTCAGCGCGATTAGGCTACGGAATCACAACAAGCGGCGCAAAAGCACCCAAGTGCGGTACGAATCATCTTGATCATCTTCGGCCCTGCGGCTCGCAGGGACGAAGGGGCGAGGCCTGCCAGTCTCCAGAGTTCCCGGGCAAAGGTACACAAGGGACAGGCGGCCTCGTTTAATGATCACATTCGAAATATTGTTCGGCCTTGATTGACCTAGTGAAGTTTAGCCATGACAGCGCAGGGTACAGCAACCGGCTACCGATCGGATTCATGGAATCCCGGACAGCTATCCGCCCGTTAATTGGGGCCACCTCGACGCAAGCCCCGTTGTTGGCGCTCCGTCTGGATTTACGCCACTGAAGCTTGTTTGCTTCCAGGTCCTCTGGGGACATCAAAACCTCCCATCACGTTCTGTTGATATAGCAGAAAACCTCCGGCCGCTTCCGCAGTTCCTGCGTAGCTGCCACACGGGACTCACAAGTCGACGCGCTTATTGAGGTGGACCGATAAACTGTCTTTGTAAGCGTGGATAAGCTTTGCCATGAAATCGGCTGATTCTTTTGGAGGCAGCGCGATCGACTGCAATTTACTGAAGACTTTCTGATATCTCTCGAGATCATCGCCTCGTTCGAGATACGTGGACCCTATCATTCCCTCAACGAAGACCATGCCGGGACTCGGATACGGCAGTTCCAGGATGGTGAAGTTGCTCTCCAGTGCAGGGTGCGAACCCAACTCAAACGGAAGAACTTGTACCTTTGCGTTCGGCGAAGCCGACACGTCCAAGATCTTGGCCAGTTGGGCGGCCATGACCTCGCTTCCGCCGGTCATCCGGCGCAAGGCCGCCTCGTCCAGCACGACGGCGATACGAGGTGGGTTACCTCGCTCGAGGATGCGCTGCCGGGTGAGTTTGGCCTCGATCTGCATATCGATCTGATCAGGGGCGAGCCTAGGCATCGCGACTTCGTGGCCGGCGCGCGCGTAGTCCGCTGTTTGCAGGAGTCCGTGCACCACCGATGACTGGAAGGCGGAAATGGACACCGCCTCCGCCTCCAGCCCTACGTAGGTGGCGTAGCCCAGGTCGTAGGACTGCCACCAGGCTTGCCGCTTGCCTTCAGCAGCTAGTTGCATCATGTGATCGCGTTCGGCCTCGTCGGTTACGCCGTAGAGGTCACATAGGTCCCGGACATCCCGAGGGGTCGCAACGCCGTGGCCTGTCTCCATGCGGCTCAGTTTGCTCATAGAAAACAGAAGCCGGTCAGCGGCCTGCTCGACGGTAAGGCCTTTCTCGGTCCGGAGCTTGCGCAGGAGCGCACCTAGTTCGCGGCGGCGAACCGTGGGACTGCGTACTTCAGACACGAAGGTAGCGTCCTTCCGCAGGAATCAAACGCCGTTGCTCATAAGCCGGGACCAATGGTCCCAACCCTCGGGACTGTGCCGATGATACATGCAAGCTGCACTTTATTTTGGCACTTGCCAAGAAGCAGTGCCAGATGCACTATGAAATCAGATCGCAGAAGTCATCCTCAAGCGACCCGCCGACAACGGGGTCAGGGTAGCCCGGGGGGTTACCGGCAAGCAGACCGCGTGCCATAGAGAAGGCCCGCACCGGGGCGACCGCATTCGCCCTCCGCGGGACCTGGCTGCGTGAGGGAGGGGAGGGCACTGCCATTCCAGTTAGCCCGCAAAGACCGCATCCGCTTCCGCTATGCCGAAGCGAGCGGGCCGTGGCTCCGCAGCCACGGCAGCGACCCAAACGATCCGGGGACCGCGCCACCGTCCGGTGCGCCATCCCCCGGACATACCGCTGGGCCGGTGCTGCAACACCGACCCAGCGAAACACTACCCAGGCTCTGGACCGAGCACGAATGGCTAGCGACATGATCAAGATTAGCAACACCACCAGCGAAAACAAACCCCCGTGGCTGCTCGGCGACCTCTCCGAGCCGACACGGACGTCACTGTCGGGGGCTCCTGCGGGGGCAGCCCAGGCGGCAGCACAGTCCGACACCTGGACCCTTCGCGCCCGCGCCGGGCGGGCGCTGGCGGGCGCCGTACGCGCCATAGCCGCCGCCGCCCGGGTTCTGCTCAGCTGCCTGGCGGCTATTCCCCGCCGCCTAGGCGACCGGCTGTTCGCCATGAACGATGCCGAAGCCTACTGGCGCGACTGGCAGATGACCCGGACGCACGGCGGCCTCGGCCGCCGCTATCGCGATCCGCGATTCGACACGCTGGCCGAATGCCCGAAGTGCCGGGGGGCGGGCGAGACCGGGGACCAGCCGTGCCCGCCCTGCCTGGGCACGGGGCGGGTAACACTCAGCGAGGTGGGCTAGCCATGGCGTCCGGACGGCCCCGCCAGCCGAACGACCCGAGCATCATGGCCAGCCTGGAGACGGCCATGAGCACGGTCGCGCGGCCCGGCCTGATCGCGCGGGCCTGGCACTGGCGCTACGAGCTGGGCCTGATCGCCGGGCTCGTGCTGGGGACGGTCGGCATCGGCATCACGCTCGGCCCGGGCTGGCTCATCGCCGTGGCGGCGGCGACGATGGCCATCGTGGCCGCCGCGCTGAGCTGGCCGCCGTCCCGCCAGCGGATCATCGCCCGGGCCTGGTGCGTCATTACGCCGCACCGGGTTCGCACCGGTTGCGCGCGCTCCTGGATCCAGACCAGGGACGGCCGCCTGCCGGTGGTCCTCTACACGGTGCCCGCGCACTTCGGCGAGCGGGTCTGGTTGTGGTGCCGCGCCGGGATCACCGCCGGGGACCTGGAGGCGGCCAGGGAGATCCTGCGCTCCGCCTGCTGGGCCAGCGACGTCCGCGTCGTGGTGAACGACCGCCGCAGCCACATCGTGGTGCTCGAGGTGATACGGCGTCACCCGCCCGAGTCGCCCGCCGACGGCGCCTCGGGCTGGCCCTACCTGGACCGCGGCGAGGCGGGCAGCGCCGAGTCAGAGGAGCCCGCCTTGTATTACGGACTGGGACTACCCCGCCCGTTGGGATAAAAGAGCGGCGGGTCAGCTGTCAGAGGCCCCCGCCCCGTCCGTGCCGCCGTCACCGTCGACGGCGGCCGGTGCCGTTCTACGGGCCGAACGGGCCAGCAACTGAGCCACATCAACGACCTCGAGCGTGTCCGGGGCGTCGCCCGAGGCCTTCTTCGCGCTGACCGCGTCGCCGAGCATGACCAGGCAGTACGGGCACGCGGTTGAGATCGTGTCCGGGTTCAGCGCCAGGGCCTCCTCGATCCGCTCGGTGTTGATCCGCTTGCCGATCCGTTCTTCCATCCACATCCGCGCCCCGCCCGCGCCGCAGCAGAACCCCCGGTTCTTGCACCGGTGCATCTCCTCGGCGGTGGTACCGGGCACCGCGTCGATGATCTCCCGGGGCGGGGTGAACACCTTGTTGTGCCGACCCAGGAAGCACGGGTCGTGGTAGGTGATCTTCTCTTCCACCGCGGTAGCCGGAGTGATCTTCCCGTCGGCCACGAGGCGGGCCAGCAGCTGGGTGTGGTGGATCACCTCGTAGTTCCCGCCCAGCTGCGGGTACTCCCGGGAGATCGTGTTGAAGCAGTGCGGGCACGACGCCACGATGGTGCGCGGCGCGGCCTCGTTCAAGGTCTCGATGTTCTGCTGGGCGAGCATGGAGAACACGAACTCGTTCCCGATCCGCCGGGCCGGGTCCCCGGTGCACGTCTCGCCCGGGCCCAGGACAGCGAACTTCACGCCGGCCTGATGTAGCAGCGTCGCGATCGCCTTGGTGGTCTTCTTGGCCCGGTCCTCCAAAGCGCCGGCGCAGCCGACCCAGAATAGGTACTCGATGTCGTCGCCGATCTTCCCGTCCACCACAGGGACCTCGAAGTCCAGCTCGGTGATCCAGTCGCCGCGGCGGGCGCCGCCCATGCCCCACGGGTCGCCCTTATTCTCCAGGTTCCGCAGCATCCCGGCCGCCTCGACCGGGAACGCGGACTCGATCAGCACCTGGTGGCGGCGCATCCCGTCGATGTGGTCGATGTGCTCGATGTCCACCGGGCACTCCTCCACGCACGCCCCGCAGTTGGTGCAGGACCACAGCACGTCCGGGTCGATGACGCCGTTGTCGTCCTTGGTTCCGACCAGCGGCCGCTCCGCCTCGGCCTTAACCGCGTCCGGCAGCTTCTCCCGCTCCTCATCGGAAGACGCCAGCAGATAAGGAGCCTTGGCGAAGGCGTGATCGCGCAGGTCGAGGATGACCTGCTTGGGGGACAGCGGCTTGCCGGTGGCCCAGGCCGGGCACTGCGACTGGCACCGCCCGCACTCGGTGCACGTCGCCATGTCCAGCAGGCCCTTCCAGGTGAAATCCTCGATCTTCCCCAGCCCGAACACGTCCGTGTCCGGGTCCGCCTCCTCGAAATCCAGCACCATGCCGTTGCTGCGCATCGGCTCGAGCGGGCCCAGCGCGTTGGGACGGCGGGAGAACATGACGTTCAGCGGGGCCAGCGCGATGTGCAGGTGCTTGGAGTACACCACGATCACGGCGAACGCCATGACCACGCCGATCTGGCCGAGCAGGAACACCACCTCGAGCACGCTGTTCACCCCGGTGCCCAGGGGGTGCAGCCAGTGCCCCACGATCTGGGACGCGAACGCGCCGTGCGCGTAGGGGAACACCCCGGTGTTGATCTGCGCGCCCCGGTAAAGGAGCAGGGTGGCGATCACCAGGAAGATCATGCCGAGCACGACCCAGGCGGCGCGGGTGTGCGAGCCGAAGAACCGCGACTCGCGGCCTTCCTTGTGCGGGTTGTTCCGCACCCGGATCACGGTGAACGTGATGATCCCGGCCAGCACGCCGACGGCGAACAGGTCCTCGATGAACCCGATGAAGGCCCAGTGACCGATGCCGGGGATCGCGAACGTCCGGCTGAACAGGTTCCCGTAGGCCTCGATGATGGTCAGCAGCAGGACGATGAACCCCCAGAACGTCGCCGCGTGCGCCGCCCCCGGGACCGACCATTTCAAAAGCTTGCGCTGCCCGATCACCTCAGTCGCCTGGACCTCCACGTCCCGGCCCGGATGCGCGCGGACGGCCGCGACCCGCTCCGGGGCGGGCTGCCCGCTGAACGCCAGCCGCTTCAGCCACCACATCCGCCGCCCCGCGATCGCCAACGCGATGGCGGTCAGGGCCAGGCCGACAGTCATCCGCAAGACCACGCGAACCTCCTCAGTATCCGGAGCTCAAGCGTAGCCATGCGGCCCCGCCACGTCCCGAGCCGGACTCGTACCGCGCGAGCCCGCCTATCGTACCGACTAGTAACTTACGCCGAACAGGCAGCATCGCGGTCCTCGTTCAAGGCCGCGTGGCGCACGGGGACAGCCGGTCTCCCCGCGAAGTTCCTGGCCACCCCACGCTAGCAACGAGGTCGCTCGGTTACCCGCTGATGACCGCTTCGCCGAGTCTCGCGCCCGCACCGTCGGGCTCGGTCCCCGCCACCAGCCCCACCCGACCCAGCCCTCACTTCGGCTGGCGAACTGGCGCGCAGCCAGAGGCGCCGCAAACCAGGCTCTTGTTATGAGTGTGGCACTCTGCACGAAAGAGTGTGCAGAGTGTCACACTCATACCTTCGGGGCTCGGGGCGCGAGGGGCCCGAAATACAGATGGTGCGGACGGTGCATATCGGCCACCTGACGGCGGGCGCGGCGGGCGCGGGCCGGGGCGGGCAGGCAGGCGGGCGCGACGGCCGCGGGCGCGGGCCGGGGCAGGCGGGCAGCCGACGGGCAGGCGGGCAGCCGACGGGCAGGCGGGCGCGGGCCGGGGCAGGCTGGCAGCGGGCAGGCGGGCAGCGCGCAGGCGGGCAGGCGGGCAGCGCGCAGGCGGGCAGGCGGGCAGGCGGGCAGCGCGCAGGCGGGGAGGCGGGGAGGCGGGCAGAAGGAATCTCTTGCGGCATGGCGGAAGGGTAGGAGATGTCGGC
>Ga0207665_10001453_pt1 | contig 15941 bp, 17 predicted proteins | sample LARL112metaG_FD_184351 | JGI IMG/M metagenome (GOLD analysis project Ga0207665, IMG submission 184351) | Corn, switchgrass and miscanthus rhizosphere microbial communities from Kellogg Biological Station, Michigan, USA - LAR L11-2 metaG... | ecosystem: Host-associated > Plants > Roots >...
GAGGAGCTGCTCAGCGCCGAGTACGCCGGCGAGCGGCGAACGCTCGTCTCGGACGAGGCCTCCGCCGAGCTCCGACCCGGCAGCCCCGGCGGACGGCAGCCGCGCCTGCCGACGATCCCGGAGACGGCACCGGCCCTGCCCGGGGCCGGCGAGCCGACCCGCGGCGACACGTGCCACCTGGCCGTCGTCGACCGCCACGGCAACGCGGTCTCGGCGACGCCGAGCGGCGGCTGGCTGCACGGCTCGCCGATCGTGCCGGGCCTGGGCTTCTGCCTCGGCACCCGCGCGCAGATGTTCTGGGTGGAGGACGGATTGCCGGCATCGCTCGAGCCGCGCAAGCGGCCGCGGACGACGCTCTCGCCGACGATCGCCCGCCGCGACGGCGAGGTGCTCGCCTTCGGCACGCCCGGCGGCGACCAGCAGGATCAGTGGTCGCTCGTCTTCTTCCTGCGGCTCGTCCAAGGGCTCGGCCTGCAGGAGGCGATCGACGCGCCGATGTTCCACACCGAGCACTTCCCGGAGTCGTTCTACCCGCGGCAACCGCGGCCGCGGGCGCTGCAGCTCGAGGACCGCTTCGACCCGGTGGTAGCGGAGAAGCTCGAGGCGCGCGGCCACCTGGTAGAGCCTCAGGACCCATGGTCGCTCGGCCGTCTCAGCGCGGCGGGCACGCTCCCGGACGGCACGCTCCGCGCGGCCGCCAACGCGCGCGGCATGCAGGGCTACGCCGCCGGCCGCTAGCCCTCCGCGGGCATGTCCTGGACGACGCCGACGAGGTGGCCCTCCGGGTCGGTGAAGAGACCGAGCGTGACCATGTCCATGATCGTCTCCGGGCCCATCACGCGAGCGCCGCCGAGGCTTTCGGCCTTCTGCAGCGACTCCTCGACGTCGGGCACCGCGACGTAGAAGGTGACGTGGCCCTCGTAGCCGTCCGGCCCCTGGGCGACGCCGCCGCCGATGCCGAGGTCGCCGTTCGCCGCCTTGTTGTCGTCGCGCGCGACCATGCCGTAGCTCATCTCGTTGTTCGCGTCGATGTTCCAGCCGAAGAGCTCGGCGTAGTAGCCCTGGAGCTTTCCGCCGTCCTTGCCGACGATCTCGAAGTGCACGACCGGCTGTCCCATGTCGGTCTCCTTTCGCGTTCGGGGTCACCTGCTTAGACGGCGCCGGCGGCGAAAGGTCATCGACGCCCTCTTACGTCGCCGGCCGCCGAGCGGATCGTTAAGCGCCTGTTGTGAAATCAAACTCAGGCGGGCCTGCTCGCGTACTTCCTTGCAGAGAGAAGGAGGTACCAAATGCGAAGAATCGGACTCCTCGCAACCGCGCTGGCGGTGGCCGCAGCCGCGGCGATCGTCGCCGCCGTGCTCGCCACGAACGGCTCCGCGAAGACAAGCGCAGTCGTGAAGACGATGCACAACGCCGCGCTCGGCAAGACGATCCTCGTCAACCGGAGCGGGCTCACGCTCTACTCCCTCAGCGCCGAGCGGCACGGACGCTTCATCTGCACGTCGTCCGCCTGCGTCGCGCTCTGGAAGCCGCTCGTCGTCGCCAAGGGCGTCAAGCCGACCGGAGTCAGCGGGCTCACGGCCGTGAAGCGGCCGGACGGCAGGCGGCAGGTCGCCTTCCGCGGCGCGCCGCTGTACCGGTTCGTGCAGGACACGAAGCCCGGTCAGATCAACGGCAACGGCTTCAAGGACGTCGGCGTCTGGCGGCCCGTGACCACCTCGGGCACGTCGACCGCGCCGGCCTCGTCCAACCCGATGCCGTCGTACGGCTACTGATCCGAACGCGAGCGCCGCGGCCGATGCCCAGCCGCGGCGCTCGCTACCCGCCGAGCTCGACTCCCTCGCCGGGCGGGAGCCAGCGGAAACGTCTGCTGATGCGGCCTCGACCAGGACCGTCGGCCCACCGATGTGCGTCAGCCGCACTGGTGGCTCAGGCCGAGGCAGCCGGTGCGGGCTGACGCGCGTTCGCGGTCGTCCACTCGAGCAGGAAGTCGGCGACTTCCTCCCAGCCGTCCTGGCCCGGGTAGTGGCAGCGGCCCGGATACTCCTTGTGGTCAGTCCTCGCCGGCGCCTTGCTCTGCTTCTTCCAGGTCGCAACGTTGAGCGGGGCCGGGCAGATCCGGTCCTCCGTGCCGGTCGCCAGCATCAGCGGCGCGCGGTGCGGGTTGTCGAAACGGACCTTCGTCGCGCTGCCCGGGTACGCGGCCTCGAAGAACATCCGCGCCGAGCCCGGGATGTAGTACCGGTCGTACACGGCGTCGGAGTCCTCGCGGCTGAGCGCGTTTGTGAAGCACCAGTAGAACTGGTCGCGGGTCAGCGGGTTGTCGTGGTTCTTGCCGAAGGGATTCTTGAGGGCGGGCCAAGCCGCGCGCAGCGTGGAGAGCGGCAGCGGAAAGACGCCTTTGGGCGTGGCAGTGCTCAGGGCGACCCCCGCGCTGCCGAGCCCCCGGTCGAGCAGGAGCTGGGTGACCAGGCCGCCGAACGAGTGGCCGATGATGATCGGCGGCCGCTCGAGCCCGCGGATCGTCGTCTCGTAGGAGTCGACGACGTCGATGATCGAAAGACCCTGCAACGGCGACGGGTCGCTGCGCAGCGCGGCGGGCTCTTTGTCGAGGCCCGGCCACGAAGGCGCGAGCACCTCGTGACCCAGCCCGCGGTAGCGCTCGGCCCAGTGCTCCCAGGAGAGCCCGGTCATCCACATGCCGTGGATCAGGACGATCGTCTGCGGGTCGTTCGAAGGTTCGACAGCGGCCATGGGTGCCTCCCCGGTCGGATGCGACCCCTGCCGCGACCCTAGTGGAAAACGCGAGGGCCCGGGCGGCTCGGGCGGCCCGGGCCCCTCGCGTCGGCTCCCGCTAAGAGCCCTCTGCGGGAAGCACTTCGTAGGTCGGGTTGTCGCCGTGCTGCTGGGTGTAGAACCAGCGCCAGTCGTCCTTCCACAGCTTCGGCGGCTTCGCGCCCAGGATGCCGTTCGCCCCCGGGTCGCCGTTCGAGACGACCGCGCCGGTGATCTCGTTGTCGCCCTCGTTGCCGAGGCCCGAGACGCCGGAGTCGATCGTCGCGGACGGGTCACGGCCCTCCGCGAGCCAGCGCTGCGGCTGGTTCGCCGGGTTCGAGTAGTCCGTGTTGACGTTGAACAGCCAGCCGGAGTCGAGCGCGTTGCGCTGCGAGTGCAGCGTGTCGCCCGCGTCCTCGACGAACGTGACCTGGTTCTTCGAGATGAAGGTGACGTTGTCGAAGCCGGCGTGCGCCGCGTCGCCCTTGTAGAAGAGCGAGAGCGTGCCGGTGTTCGCCGACGGGGTCTTCTGGCTCAGCTGGAAGATCGAGCCCCAGCCGCCGATCGGGTTCTCCACGCTCGTGGCGTTCGTGTCGCCCGTCTCGTCGAAGTAGAACTGCCGGAACTTGCCGTCGGGCCGGAAGGCGTTGTTCTCCGGCCGCTTGAACGGCGTCCCGTTGGCCGCGGTCGCGAGCGCGTTCGCCGAGAACGGCGCCGTCCCGTCGGTGGCCGTGTCGTGGATCGTGATCCAGCGTGTGTCGAAGCTCGCGCCGTAGGTGTGGAGCGCGATCTGGTCCGCCGAGTTGAGCGGCGTCTGCGACGCCTTGGTGATCGGCGCGTTGGCCGCGTTCAGGACCTGCAGCACCTGGAGCCGGCCGTCGGCCAGGTCGCCCGGGTGCTTGGGCACGAACCGGTAGACGAAGCTGTTCGGCACCTTCGCGACCGTGGCGCCCTTGTTGGCGCCACTGGAGTCCTCGCTGAGCCAGAGGTTGCCGTCCTTGTCGTTCTGGACGCCCTCGTATGCGGCGTTCCCGAGCGAGCCCACGAGGTTGACGACCGTCGAGGGGTACCCAGGCGTGGCGGAGTAGATCGACGGGCCCCCGCCGAGCTCGGTCGTGAACAGCAGCCGCTCGGCGAACGGGTCCCAGGTCGAGCCGTCGATCTGCGGCAGCGTCGCACCGGTCGAGTCCTTCGTCGCCATCAGCGTCACGCGGTGCGCGGCGTCGGCGTCGAGGTTGATGCGCGTGATGTAGCCGGGCGAGCCGGACTCGTGCCCCTGGAACAGGAAGTGCGTTCCGTACCAGTAGTTCGGGTCGGCCCCAGTCAGGCTCTGCTTGAAGACGAGGTAGGTGTTCTTGTCCGGCTCGGTCTTATGAGCCTCGTGCGTCGGGTTCGACCCCGTCGGCACCATCTGCGGCTCGCCGGCGGCGTTCAGCACGTCGTTGTCGTAGCCGTAGTAGGAGACCGTGCCCGGCGAGCCGTTCTCGAGCTTCGTCGAGCCCTGCGCGACCACGCTCTGCCGCAGCTCGGCGGACAACTTGCTCGCGGGGGCGTAGCCCTCGGACTTCGTGTTCGCGGTCGCCACGTTGCTGAGCACCGGCGACTCCGGCGGATTCGCGGCGGCTCCCGCGAGGATCCCACCGGCAACCGCGGTCGTGGCCAGCACGGCCAGGACCGCGTAACGCGTCCTGCGTGACATGCAGCTCCTCCTTCTCTCCCTGTCCGTGCGCGCCGGGGATCGGGCGCGCTCGGCGGCGACGCTACGAGAGGCCGGAGCGGGCGTGGGTTACACCGTTGGTCGAGTTCGGTGTCGAGGCGGTGACGGTCAGTCGAGCAGCGGGTCGTGGCCCCAGTTGAGCAGTGAGTAGCGCCAGCGCGTGTGCGTGACGTCGCCGGCCGGGCGCTGCGCGAGGTGGCGGTGGACGTAGCCGACGACCTTGCGCATATGGCGGCGGTCGGCGTCGCTCAGGTGATGCTCCCGGGTGCGCAGGAGCCGGACGATCCGGCGGCCCGAGGCGTGGCCGACCGACTCGCCGCGGCCGTCGGGACGCGACCCGACGCTCCGTGACTCCTCGGTCTCGAGCCACGCCTCGAGCTCGTCCGCATCGAGGTTGACTGCCTCCTGGAACTGGAGCGTGATCCGCTGCAGCTCCTCGCCGAGCATCAGGCGGCCCGGCGGTGCTCCGCACTGCGCTGCGGCGCAAGTCGCGCGACGCGATCGTTGCCGCGGGCGAGCACGGGCAGCCGCGTGGCGCCGTAGACGGCGGCCAAGCCGACGAGGCCGTAGATCACGCGGGTCGCGGCGTTGGTCTCGCCGAAGTCCAGCCCGAAGATCCAGGCCACGAGGTCGAACTTGGCGACGGCCACGAGACCCCAGTTGAGGCCACCGACGACGAGTAGCACGCCGGCAAGCAGGTCGAGGTTGCGCTTCATTCCTGTCCCTCCTCTGTCGAGATTGCGTCGAGACTGTATCGAGAGTGTCTCGTCTTTGTCAAATGCTTGTTCAGTGTTTGTAGACTTGGCTCGGTGAGCGTCGAGAGCTACCTACGGATCGGCGAGCTGAGCCGGCGTACGGGCGTCAGCGTCGAGCTGCTGCGGGCCTGGGAGAAGCGCTACCGCCTCCTCGAGCCGGCGCGCTCCGGCGGTGGGTTCCGGCTCTACTCCGACATCGACGTCGATCGCGTCCGCTCGATGCAGGGACACCTCGACGACGGTCTCGCGGCCGCGGAGGCCGCGCGGCGCACGCTGCGGCGGGAGCCGGCGCCTACGCCGGTCGCCGGCGGCCTCGTAGCCGGCCCGAAGCGCGAGCTCGCGCAGGCACTCGCGGCCTTTGACGAGGCGCGGGTGCACGCCGTCTTCGACCGACTGCTCGCGTCGCTCAGCCTCGACACGGTGCTGGCGGAAGTCGTGATCCCGTACCTGCACGAGCTGGGCGACGCCTGGGAGCGCGGCGAGGTGACCGTCTCGCAAGAGCACTTCGCGAGCGCGCTCATCCGCGGTCGGCTGCTCGGCCTCGCTCGCGGCTGGGGCGCCGGCGCCGGCCCTCGCGCCCTGCTCGCCTGCCCCGCTGGCGAGCTGCACGACCTCGGACTGATCGCGTTCGGGCTCGCGCTCCGCTCGCGCGGCTGGCGGATCACCTACCTCGGGCAGGACACGCCGCTCGACGCGGTCGGCGAGCACGGCGAGGCGCTCCAGCCGAACTGCGTCGTCCTCGCCTTCACGCGGCGCGGCGCCCTTGACGACGAACTCGGCGTGTTGAAGCGGATGGCGGGAACGGTGCCGGTCTGGCTTGCGGGCGCGGGTGCGACCGCCGAGCTCGCGGAACGCGCGGGCGCCTTGCTGCTGGCGACGGACCCGGTCGAGGCCGCCGACCGCGTCGCCGGCACATCAAGCCGAGCAACATAGGCTCCGGGCCCTCTTCTGGAGTGGAACGCTCGACGGTTCGCAGGTGTACTTCTCCCGTGAGGGCGCTCTCGACGGCAATGGCGATTGCAGCGGCGGTTGTACTCGCGGCACACGCCGCGGCGACGACCACGGGCGTGCCGACCATTCCGTGCACCGACGTGATCGGCCAGGCCAAGACGCCCCGCGACAGCGGCTACCGGGTCGTGTTCGGCGTTGTCTCGGCGCCCCCCGCCCGCCTGATGCAGGTGGTGGCGACCGGCGAGCGGCCCTGGGCGTACTGGCGCAAGGCTGGCCTCGTCGTCCGCGCCGGGGGAAGCAACGTCGCCGTCAGCGTTCCCAGGGCGTGGCGCTCGCGCGCCGCTGTCATGTGGGGCAGCAGCGGCCCCGTCCCGGCGTTGAGAATCGCCGCGTGCCCCTCGCCGGCGGGTGTCTGGAACGCCTATGCCGGCGGGTTCTTGATCCGCACGCGCCGGGAATGCGTACCGCTCACGTTCACCGTCGCCGGGCGCTCGAAGACGATCCGCTTCGGCGTCGGCGGCGCCTGCCGCTAGCCGAGGAGGTCGGCCAACCCGAAGTCCGCAGGACGGCGCCCGTCGTCGGCCGCGAGGCTCCGGTCGGCTCCACGCTCGAGCAGGAGCTGCGCCAGCTGCTCGTCGCCGTTCTGGGCCGCCGCGTGCAGCGCGGTCAAGCCGCCCTCGCCGGGGCGGTTCGGGTCGGCGCCGTGGTCGAGCAAGAGCCGCGCCAGGGACACCGACCGCACGAAGGCAGCTGTCCCCAGCGGCGGGACGGGCGCCAACGAGCTCGTCGCGAGCACGTTGGGGTCGGCGCCGGCCTCGAGCAGCACCCGAGCCGCCTGCTCCTGCCGGCCGAAGACGGCGAGGTGGAGCGCCGTGAAGCCGTCGTCCGAGAACGCCTTGGTCTGCGCCGGGTCGCCGCGCAGAATCGCCGCCAGCCGCTCGTCCCGGCCGAACGCCGCCGCCTCGAACACCGACAGCTCGTCGTCCGGCGGCAGCAGCTGCCGTGCCCGCTCCTCGTCTCCCTGGTACAGCGCCTGCAACGCGTCGCTCATCGAGCGACTCAGCTTAGGGCGATCTCCGTTTCCGGGTCGAAGAAGTGCAGCGAGGCCGGGTCGACCGCCAGCGCAAGCTGCTCGCCGCGGTCGCAGGCCGAGCGGGAGTCGAGGCAGGCGCAGAAGTCCGAGTCGCCGATCGACACACAGTCGAGGTCGAGGTGCACGATCACCTGCGAGCCGACCGGTTCGGCCAGCGCGACCGGCGCCCGGAGGATCGGCTTCCCGCAGCCGTCGGTCGCGATCTCGAGGTGCTCCGGCCGCAGCCCGACGATCACCTCCCCGCCGGCGCGGCCCGCGACCGACGCCGGGAGCAGCCGCGTCGAGAGCTCGAGCTCGGTCGAGCCGAAGCTCGCCACGAGCGTCCCGTTCGACCCCTCGAGCCGCGCGCGCACGAAGTTCATCGCCGGCGAGCCGATGAAGCCGGCGACGAACAGGTCGGCCGGATTGGCGTAGAGCGCCTGCGGCGTGTCGATCTGCACCAGGCGGCCCTCGTGCATGACGGCGACCCTGTCGCCCATCGTCATCGCCTCGACCTGGTCGTGGGTGACGTACATCGTCGTCGTGCCGAGCTCGTTCTGCAGGCGCTGGATCTCCGCGCGCATTTGAACGCGCAGCTTCGCGTCGAGGTTCGACAGAGGCTCGTCCATCAGGAAGGCCTCGGGGTCGCGCACGATCGCGCGGCCCATCGCGACCCGCTGGCGCTGGCCGCCCGAGAGCTGTGCAGGCTTGCGGTCGAGCAGGTCGGTCAGGCCGAGCTTCGCCGCCGCGGCATCGACGCGCTCGCGGATCTCGCGCTTGGACGTGTGGCGGAGCCTGAGGCCGAAGCCGACGTTCTCGCGCACGGTCATGTGCGGGTAGAGCGCGTAGCTCTGGAAGACCATGGCGATGTCGCGGTCCATCGGGTGGAGCCCGTTCACGACCCGAGAGCCGATCCGGATCTCGCCGTCGGTCAGCTCTTCGAGGCCCGCCGTCAGCCGGAGCACGGTCGTCTTGCCGGAGCCGGACGGACCGACGAGGACGAGCAGCTCGCCGTCGGCGATCTCGAGGTCGACGTGGTCGACGGCGACCGTGCCGTCGTCGAAGACCTTGGTGACGCCGTCCAGCGTGACGCTGCCCATCGCTTCAGCCTCCGTTCGCGTGTCGTGCGATCAGGTCGCGGTACCAGAGCGCGCTCCGCTTGGGCGCCCGCCGCTGGTTTTCGAAGTCCACGGCGACGATCCCGAAGCGGCTGTCGTAGCCGTATTCCCACTCGAAGTTGTCGAGCAGCGACCACACGTAGTAGCCGCGAACGTCGACACCCTCGTCGACCGCACGTTCGACCGCGGCGATGTGGTCGCGCAGGTAGGCGACGCGCTCCGGGTCCTCGACGACCGCCTGCCCGTCCACCGGCGGGTCCTCGAACGAGGCGCCGTTCTCGGTGATCACGAGCGGGATCGCGCCGTAGTCGCGGCGCAGGCGCAGCAGCAGGGTCGTCAGCGAGCTCGGCTCGACCGTCCAGCCCATCGCCGTCCGCGGCCCGTCGGCGCGCACCTCGTCGACGCCGAGTGGACCGTCGCCGAGGTGCGCCACCGCGGGTTGGTAGAAGTTGACGCCGAGGAAGTCGATCGGTGCAGCGATCTCGTGCAGGTCGCCGTCGTGCACGAAGTCGAGCGGGCCGATCCGCTCCGAGTAGAGCTCGAGCATGTCGGCCGGGTACGCGCCCTTGAACACGGCGTCGAGGAACCAGCGGTTGCGGTGGCCGTCGAGGCGCCGGACGGCCTCGGGCTCGCCGGAGACGTGCGTCAGGTCGAGCGTGATCCCGAGCTCGCCGGCGCCGCCGTCGGCCCGGTACGCCCGCGCCGCGCGCCCGTGGGAGAGCAGCACGTGGTGCGCGGCCGCGAGGGCGGCATGCCAGTCCCGAACCCCGGGCGCCTTCACGCCGTGGCCGTAGCCGAGCATGGAGGTCACCCACGGCTCGTTGTGGGTGATCCACGCGCCGACGACGTCGTCGAGCGCCGCGTAGACGATCTGCGCGTACTCCGTGAACCGGTCGACGACGCCGCGCGAGGCCCAGCCACCCTCGTCCTCGAGCGGCTGCGGCAGGTCCCAGTGGTAGAGCGTCGCGAGCGGCGTGATCCCGCGCTCGAGCAGCCCCTCCACGAGCCGGCGGTAGAAATCGAGGCCCTTCGGGTTCGCCGGCCCGCGCCCGTCGGGCTGGACGCGCGGCCAGGCGATCGAGAAGCGGTAGCCGCCGAGCCCGAGGGAGCTCATCAACTCGAGGTCGCCGGGCCAGCGGTGGTAGTGGTCGCAGGCCTCGTCGCCGGTGTCGCCGTTCGCGACCTTCCCGGGCGTGCGGCAGAAGCGGTCCCAGATCGACTCCCCGCGACCGTCGGCGTGCGTCGCGCCCTCGATCTGGAAGGCGGCCGTCGCTGCGCCCCAGATGAATTCGCGCGGGAACGCCATCTAGCCCTTCACCGCCCCGCGCATGATCCCGCCGATGATGTTGCGGCCGAGGACGAGGAACACGATGAGCAACGGGATGATCGAGACGAAGGTGCCGGTGAGGACGAGCGCGTAGTCCTGCACGTAGCCGCTGGCGAGCGTCGAGACGGCGACCTGCACGGTCGGGTTGCGCGGGCTCAGCACGACCAGCGGCCAGAAGAAGTCGTTCCAGGTCGTCATGAACGTGAGCAGGCCGAGCACCGCCGCCACCGGGCGAACCGCCGGCCAGATCACGTGCCGGAAGACGCCGAACGTGTAGCAGCCGTCGACGCGCGCGGCGTCGATCAGCTCGTTCGGCACCGAGCCGGAGATGTACTGGCGCATCAGGAAAACGCCGAACGCCGACGCGAGATTCGGCGCGATCACCGCCATCAGGTGGTTCGTCCAGCCGAGGTGGACCATCTCGATGTAGAGCGGGATCACGCCGAGCTGGACAGGCACGAGCATGGTCGCGATCACCGTCACGAACAGGAACTTGCTCCCGCGGAAGCGCAGCTTCGCGAAGGCGAACCCGGCGAGCGCGCTGAAGAGGACGACCGAGACCGTGACGACCGTGGCGACGATCGCCGAGTTGACGAGGGCCGACCAGAAGTCGACGTTCACCTCGCCGGAGTTGAAGAGCCGGTGCAGGTTGTGCCAGAGCTCGTGCCCAGGCGTCAGCACGGGTGGGTAGGCCGCGACCGCCGAGTTGTCGTGGGACGCGACGACGAGCGACCAGTAGAGCGGGAACATCGACACGAGCGCGACGACGATCAGGAACACGTAGGTGAGCGGGCCGGCGGCGCCGAGCTTCCTCGACAGCGGGCGCCGCCGTCCGCGGACGCGGGCCTCGTGGGCGACGGCCGCCATCAGGCCTCCGCCGATCGAATGCGACGGACGATCAGGTAGTTCACGAGCGAGATCACGCCGATCAGCAGGAACAGCGCCCAGCCGATCGCGGCGGCGTAGCCGAAGTTGAACTGCGTGCCGGCGAACGCCTTCTCGTAGAGGTACATGACGACGGTCTGGTACTGGCGTGCGGAGCCGCCGGTCGCGCCTTGCTTCAGCGGCTCGAAGAGGTACGGCTCCGTGAAGAGCTGGAGCCCGCCGATGGTCGAGACGATGACGGTGAAGATGATCGTCGGGCGGAGCAGCGGAATCGTCACGTGCCGGAACTGGCGCCACGGCTTCGCCCCGTCGATCGCCGCCGCCTCGTAGAGCTCGTCCGGGATGCCCTGCATCGCGGCGAGATAGATCAGGGCGTTGTAGCCGGCCCAGCGCCAGGTGACCATTACCGACAGCGCGAACCACGACGAGAGTCGCCCGGCCTCCCAGTTGACGGCGTGGATGCCGAACAGGCCGAGGACGTAGTTGACGAGCCCGTAGTCGTGTGAGAACAGCTGCGTGAAGATCAGCGCGACGGCGACCAGCGACGTCACCTGCGGGAGCAGGACGAACATCCGGAAGAACGTGCGCGCCCGGAGCTTCGTGTTCAGCACGTACGCGAGCAGGAGTGCGAAGAGCAGCTGCGGGATCGTCGAGATGAGGAAGATCGCGAGGGTGTTCTCGACGGCGTTCCAGAAGTACGAGTCGTGGATCAGCGCCGCGAAGTTGTCGAGCCCGACGTAGCTCCAGTTCGGGTCGAGCAGCGTGCGGTTGGTCATCGCCACCCAGGCCGTGTAGCCGAGCGGGAACAGCCCGAAGGCGCCGAAGAGGACGAAGAAGGGCGAGACGTAGAGGTACGGCGCCGTCCTCGAGTCGATCCGGTGCAGCCTGCTGCGGATCGTGCTGCGCGAGCTTCCCCGGATCGGAGCCTCCACAGCCGTCTGTTCGCTCACGCAGAACTCACCTCCTCCGGGCTTCGCTGCCGATGAGGGGCCCGGCTCGAGCTGAGGGCGGCTCGAGCCGGGCGAAGCCTCACCGTCGGGGCAAAGTGCTTATGCGACCGCCTTGACGTCCTTCAGGAACTGCTTCCAGGACGAAGCGGGGCTCTGCTTGTGCTGCTCGACGCGCTGGATCGCGTTCGAGACCGCGGTCTGGATGTCGCCCTGGTGCGGGCCGAGGATCTGCTTCTTCAGGCTCATCGCCGAGGTCCCGAAGATCTTCCCGACCGGGGCGTTGCTGAAGAACGGGTTCTTGAAGCCCAGGACAGCCTTGCTCTTGAGGAGCGCCGGCTGGCTCGGCAGGTTCCCGGTCTGCTTGAAGATGTACGCCTCGGAGGCGGGCGAGGTCAGGAACTTCACCAGGTCGTAGGCCTCCTTCGTGTGGGAGCCCTGCTTCGGGACGGTCAGGAACGAGCCGCCCCAGTTGCCGCCGCCGCCGGGAACCGCAGCGATGTCCCACTTGCCTTTCGTCTTCGGCGCCTGTCCCTGGATGTAGCCCATCATCCACGCGGGGCAGGTGACCGTCGCGAACGTGCCCTTCTTGTAGCCGGTGTTCCAGTCGTTCGAGAACGCGGCGAGGCCGGCGCTCTCGCGCGACTGCACGCCCTGCATGGTCACGTTCCAGGCTGCCTTCACCTTCGGGTTCGAGCCGACGATCACCTTGCCGTGCGAGTCGTAGTAGGCGGGATTCAGCTGGCCGATGATCGCGTTGAACACGTTGCTGCCGGAGTCGAAGAACGAAACGCCCTTCGGCGAATGCTTCTCGAAGCGCTTGCCGACCGCCATGTACTGCTGCCACGTAGGCCACAGCTTCGAGACCGCCGCACGGTCGGTCGGCAGACCGGCCCGCTTGAACAGGTCCTTGCGGTAGCAGATCGCGAGACTGCCGACGTCGGTGCCCAGGCCGATCTGGGCGCCGTTCGGGGCGATCGACTGCTGCCATTTCCAGCTGAGCCACTGGTTCTGGAGCGAACCGGCTCCGAGCTTCTTCAGGTTCACGAACAGGTTCGGCTGGGACTTGAACTGGGCGATGAACCCGACCTCGACCGACTCGATGTCGTCCGCGCCGGCGCCGACCGCGAGGTGTTTCGCGAGGTTCGCGTGGTGGTCGGCGTAACTTTCGATGTCTTCCTTGATGGTGATGTTCGGGTGCGTCGCCTCGTACTTGGTGTAGAGGTCGTGGTAGCCGAAGTCGCCGAAGAGGCCGACTCGGAGCGTGACCGTGTCTTGGCGACCGCCCGAGGCCGTGCTCGCCACCACCGCGGTAGCGACCAGACCGAGGGTGACGACGACCGTTGCCAAGGCCGTCGCGCGACGCCGCGGAGTCTTCAGGAACGTCTTCATCTGTACTTCCGCCTCCCTTTGCGAGATTCCCGTTACGCGACTGCCCCGCGACTGCAGCTCCTCCTGAGCCGCCGCCGGTCCTGCTAGCCCACCTCCTTGCTCGTGAGCGACCGTTCCCTCGGCGCTCCGCTACCACCGGAAGAAGCCCTCACCACGAGCCGGGTCGGCACGAGCTCCCGTGCCGGCGCCGCCTCGGGGTCGTCGATCATGCGGGCGAGCCCTGACGCAGCAGCCTCGCCCAGTGCGTGCATGTCCTGCCGGACGGTCGTGAGCTGCGGCTGGATCAGCGACGCGAGCCCGATGTCGTCGAAGCCGACGACCGCGACGTCGTCGGGCACGCGGACACCCAGCTCGTTCGCCGCGCGCAGCGCGCCCGCGGCCATCAAATCGCTTGCCGCGAAGATCGCGGTCGGCGGCTTGTCCAGCTCGAGCAGCTGCCGCGTGCCGCGGTAGCCGCTCTCGTCGTAGAAGTCTCCCTCGACCACGTATTCGGCGGGGAGCTCGAGGCCGAGATCGGCGAGCTCGTAGCCGTAGCCGTCGAGGCGGTCGGCGCCCGGCCGTGTGCCGAGCATGCCGGTGATGGTCGCGATGCGCTCGTGCCCGAGCTCGTGCAGGTGCCGGACCGCCAGGCGCGCGCCCTCCTCGTTCTCCGACATGACGGAGCCGGTGCGCGGCCCGTCGATGTCGGCGTCGACCGCGACTGTTGGCAACCCGGAAGCCGCGAGCCGCGCGATCTCCGGGTCGCGGCCGTCGAAGCCCATCACGATCGCGCCGTCGACGCCGTGGTGGCCGGCGCGGCGCAGGTAGGAGTGCGTGCCGCCGAAGCCGTTGCCCGGCTCCTCGCTCGCGAACAGCAGCAGGTCGTAGCCGAGCGAGCCGGCGCCGTGCTTGAGCCCGACGAGCACTTCCTGGAAGAACGGGTGCAGCAGGTCGGGATGCCCGAGGCCGGTGTCGAGGATCACGCCGACGACGTGCGAGCGGCGGCTGACGAGCGTGCGCGCTGCCGCGCTCGGGGTGTAGTCGAGGCTCTCCGCGAGCTCGATGATCCGCTTCCGCGTCGCCTCGCTGACCTCCGGCGAACCGTTCAAGGCGCGGGAGACGGTGGCCACCGAGACCCCTGATTTCGCTGCTAGCTGTTGAATGGTCGTCATTTTCGGAAACGTTTCCGGAGATGGACGGGCGGGAGCGTAAACGTTTCCGGAAAATCTGTCAAGGCCGCATGCGAGAGAATGGCGCGCGTGGGACGGCTCGACGGCAAGGTCGCGATCGTCACCGGCGCCGGCGGCGGGATCGGGCGCGCGATGGTCGTCCGCTTTGTCGAGGAGGGCGCGCGCGTCGTCGCCGCCGACGTGGACCTGGAGCGAGTTGCCGAGACCGCACGGCTGGCCGGCGCGGAGCACGAGGTGGTCGACGTCTCCGACCCGAAGGACGTCGAGCGGCTCGTCGCGACGACGGTCGAGCGGCACGGGAAGCTGACGACGATCTGCAACAACGCGGCGATCTCGATCCCGGGAGACGTGACCGAGGTGAGCGTCGAGGACTTCGACCGGACGATCGCCGTCAACCTCCGCGGCGTCTTCCTCGGCTGCAAGTACGCGGTGCCCGCGCTGCTCGCGGCCGGCGGCGGCTCGATCGTCAACACGGGCTCGGTGAACAGCCTCGTGGCGGAGCCGTTCCTGACCGCGTACGTCGCCTCGAAGGGCGGCGTCCTGATGCTGACCAAGGCGGTCGCGTTGGACTACGCAGACAAGGGCATCCGCTGCAACTGCCTCTGCCCCGGCTGGGTCGACACGCCGATCAACCACCCCCACGCCGAGCGCATGGGCGGGCTCGACGGCGTGCTCGAGAGCCTGCCTGAATGGCAGCCGATCGGGCGGCAGGGCTACCCGGAGGAGGTCGCCGCGGCGGCCGTGTACCTCGCCTCGGACGAGTCGGCCTTCATGACCGGCAGCGCGTTCGTGATCGACGGCGCGATGACGGCCCGCTAACCGCCCTGCCGACTGCGCCGCACGCCGAGCGTGAGCAGGCCGAGCGCGGCGGGGATCCCGAGCGCCAGCGGCAGGATCCCGCCCGAGTTCAGGGTCTTGCGGTCGAGGACGCGCAGCCGGACGGTCGGGCTCGTCGCCGGGCGCACGGGCGGGCCGCTCCGCGGCAAGACGGCTACGTAGAGGCCGATCGTGCCGGCGTTGACCGCGTTCATCGGCCACGCGAGCGAGACCGACCCGCCGGCGGGGATCGGCGCGAGGTAGCGGGTCCGGTGCGACGACCAGTCCTCCGGATCGACGTAGGTGCGACCGGTCAGATCGACAACGTTCAGGTGGGCGACGAGCCCGCTCACGGGCGCGTTGCCGCGATTCGCGATCCGCGAGTGGAAGATGACGTGGCGGCCGATCTTCGTCGTGATCTCCGTGCGGTCGTTGGTGACGGCGACGCCCGCTACGGCGTGCGCCGGCGCGGCCGCCGCGAGGAGCAGCAGGGCGACCAGCGCGACGCGCCTCACGCCGCCGCCCCTCCGCCCAGCCGGACGAAGCGCGCGCCCGCTAGGAGCGCGAGCGCCGCGAAGACCCCAGCACAGACGAACGGCGAGACGAGCCACGAGAGGTCCTCGCTCCACGGATGCGCGCTCGTCACGACCTTGCCGACGTAGTGCTCGCCGGCGGTGATCGGGTTCAGGCGCAGGAGGAGGTCGCCGGCCCACCCCTGCTGGGCGGCAGACGGCAGCTGCGTCGGCACGAACAGCGCCAGGAGGAGGAGCAGCGACAGCGACAGGCTCACGCGGTTCGATCTTGCGAACACGCTGATCAGGAAGCCGAGCGACGCGAGGAAGACGGCGAGCAGGGTCCCCACCACGACCCCCGTCACAAGCGCGTCGCCGACGAGACCGACGCCGCGGCCGAGAAACCAGAGGTAGGGGACGGTCACGACGAGCGCGACAGCCCACAGCGACAGCGACCCGAGCAACTTGCCGGCCGCGAGCGCCAACCGGGACACGGGCGTGAGCA
>Ga0207665_10001455_pt1 | contig 15941 bp, 10 predicted proteins | sample LARL112metaG_FD_184351 | JGI IMG/M metagenome (GOLD analysis project Ga0207665, IMG submission 184351) | Corn, switchgrass and miscanthus rhizosphere microbial communities from Kellogg Biological Station, Michigan, USA - LAR L11-2 metaG... | ecosystem: Host-associated > Plants > Roots >...
CCGAAGATGTAAGCCATGTTCGGCAGGCCGTTGATCATGATGCCGCGCCAGGTCACGCGTTCGGTGAAGTCAACAGGCGCGCCGTCGACCCTGAACGCGACGTCACCGAGAACGGAGAGGTTGAACCCGGTGGCGCTGACGACGATGTCGGCCGGGATCTCCTCACCTGAGCTGACCTTTATCCCGCGGGCGGTGAATGTCTCGATCGTGTCGGTGACGATCGAAGCCTTCCCTTCGCGCAGCGCCGCGAACAGGTCGCCGTCCGGGACAACGGCGATGCGCTGCTGCCACGGGCGGTAGCGCGGGGTGAAGTGCTTTTCGACGTCGATGCCCTCCGGCAGCATCGGGCGCATGGACTCGATGAGGAACGTGTGCAGCTCGCCGGGGGCGTCCTGCGACATCCGGGCCAGCCAGTGCTGTTGCTGGATGCGCTGGCGGCGCAGGATCTCATGTGTCCACTCCTCCGGGACGTCCAGGGCACGCAGCGTCACGGCGAGCTCATCCGTCACAGGCCGGGCGAAGTAGTAAGAGGGCGAGCGCTGCAGCATCGTCACATGCTCCGCCTTGCCGGATATCGCTGGGATCAGCGTCGCGGCCGTGGCGCCGGAGCCGATCACGACGATCCGCTTGCCCGCCAGGTCGAGGTTCTCTGGCCACTGCTGGGGGTGCACGATCACGCCCTGGAAACGGTCCATGCCTTCCCACCGGGGCTGGTAAGGCTTGGCGTGGTTGTAGTAACCCGGGCACATCAACAGGAAGCCGGCGGTGAACCGCAGCTGCTGCCTGGTGTCGTCCCTTGTGACCTCGAGGGTCCACCGGCGATCCGCGGTGGACCAGTGGGCGCCGATGACCCGGTGCCGGTAGCGGATGTGCCGGCCGAGGCCGTCCTCATCGATGACCTCATCGAGGTAGGCGAGGATTTCCTCGCCCGCCGCGATCGACGGGCCGCGCCACGGCTTGAACCGGTACCCATAGGTGAACAGATCGCTGTCGGAGCGCACGCCCGGGTACCGATGGGTCCACCAGGTTCCGCCCCGGTTGTCCTGAGCGTCCAGGATCACGAAGGTCCGGTCGGGGAACTTCTCTCGCAGGTGGTGCGCCGCGCCGATGCCGGAGACCCCCGCGCCGACGATGAGGACGTCGACATGACCGGCATCCTGGATCCCTTCGGTGCCATGAGCGGGAGCAGTCGCCGTCGTCGTCATTGCTGGACCTCCGGGACGAGTGCACTGCTCCGGTGATTCTAGCTCCGGCGAAGGCTGTTCTGCGGCTACGGAATGTCAGACCCCTGCGCTATATCTGTGACATGAAGCTCACTACACGCACCATCCAGCCGGAGGGGCCTTTCTCGCTGGCCGCGGCCGCCGGGTTCGGATTCGGGCCGAACATGGCGCGCCCGTCGCCAGCGGGGAACGAGATGCGGCTGGCGTTCGCCACCGACGACATGCGGCACCACGCCGGTGTCCGCCTGGCGCAGGTTCCCGGCGGGGCCATCGCGGCCACCATCGACACCGACGGGGATCCCGAGGCCGTGCTGCGGCAGGTCCGGCGGATTCTGTCGCTCGACCGCGACGCGACGCCGTGGGCGGAGGTCGGCGTCCGCGACCCCGTGATCGGCGCCCTGCAGCGCGAGCACGAGGGACTGCGGCCGGTGCTGTTCCACTCCCCCTACGAGGCCGCCGCCTGGTCGATCATCAGCGCCCGGCGGCACCGCGCGCAGGCGGCGGCGGTCCGCGACCGGATCAGCGCCGAGCTGGGGCGCACATTCACCGTCGGTGGCGAGCAGGTGCACGCGTTTCCGCTCCCCGGCCAGCTGCTGGCCGCCGGCACGATGCCCAGCGTCGCCCCCAACCGGGTGACGTGGCTGCACGAGGTCGCCCGCGCCGCCCTCGACGGCGCCCTCGAGCCGGGGCTGCTCGCGTCGATGGAGCCGGCGGCGGCGCTCGCGCACCTGCAGCGGCTCCCCGGCATCGGGCCCACGTATGCCATGCTCATCCTGCTGCGCGCCACCGGGGTCACCGACGTGCTGACGTTCGGCGAGCCGCGGCTGGCCGGTTATGTCGCGCACTTCTACGGCACCGGCCCAGGGCCGGCGTCGCCGGCCGAGCTCGAGCGGATCGCCAAGGGCTGGCGGCCGTTCCGCACCTGGACGGCCGTCCTGGTCCGCGCGGCGGGCGACCGGCTGGGCCTGCCCATCGCCGCCTGACCCAGCGCGCCATCTCCCGCGGGTGGTAGTGGCACCACGTCGCGTGACCGGTTGGCCTGCTTGGCAGTGGGCCGGACGCGCACCACACTGACGTAGCGTGAACGTCCTGCGGCCCGCCTGGTACCGGCTGACCGTCACCCTGCGCCGCCGCTGGGCCGGCTACCTCGGGCTGGTCCTGGTCATCGGGCTGACCGGCGGCGTCGCGCTGGGGGCGGCCGCGGCCGCCCGGCGCACCGAGTCGTCGTTCCCCGTGTTCCTCGCCAGTACGAACCCGTCCGACCTCACCGTCCAGTACTCGCAAGCCAGCGCGTCCGCGGGCCTGCCGCCGTTCGCCCGCGTCGTCACGGGCCTGCCGCAGGTGCGGCACGCGGAATCGGCCGTCGAGGCCGTCGCCGACGTGCTCGGCCCCGGCGGCGCGCCGCTGCCGGCCAGCATCGCCGCGAGCCTCACGGTGGCGTCCGTGGCGAGCGTCGACGGCCTGTATTTCGATCAGGATCGGGTCGGCATCCTCGCCGGGCGGATGGCCAACCCGGCCAGCCGCGACGAGATCATGATGAACGCGCGCGCGGCCAGCCTGCTCGGGCTGCGCGTCGGCGAACAGGTCCCCGTCGGCTTCTACACCGACGCGCAGGCGGGGTCGCCGGGCTACGGAACGGCGCGGGTGCGGCCGGTCGTCAGGATCGAGGCGAGGATCACCGGGCTGGCCGAGTTCAACGACGAGCTCGTGCAAGACGACGCCGACCGTCCGCAGGGCGACCTGCTGTTCACGCCGGCGCTGACGAAGACGCTGCTCGCGGCGGGGACGAGCAGCGGCATCTCCTGGTACGGACTCAAGCTCGACGGCGGCGCCGGCAGCATCCCGGCCGTCGAGCGGGAGGCGGACGCCAGGCTCGGCGCCGGCGGCGCCGCCTGGTTCAGGGTCGCGTCGGCCGACGAAGCGCAGGTGCAGAGCAGCATCGAGCCGGACTGGATCGCGCTCGCCGCGTTCGCCGTCATCGCGCTCGCGGTCACGCTGCTCGTCGGGGCGCAGGCCATCGCCCGGCAGGTCCGGGCGGGCGACGCCGACCGGATGGTGCTGCGGGCGCTGGGCGCCGGCCCCGCCATGGTCGCCGCCGACTCCCTGCTCGGCCTGCTCGGGGCGGTGACTGCCGGCGCGCTGCTCGCCGTAGTTGTGGCGGTGGCCTTCTCCCCCGTCGCGCCGATCGGGCCGGTGCGGCCGGTCTATCCGGCGCCGGGGGTGGCGTTCGACTGGGCCGTGCTCGGCGGCGGGTTCCTGCTGCTGGCCGGCGTCTTCGGCGCGGTCGCGGTCATCCTGGCGGCACGCGCGGCACGGCGGGGAAGCGGTCCTGCCTGGACCGCGTCCCCGGCGGTCCCGGCGCGGGGTTCGGCGGCGAGCCGGCTGGCCGTCGCTTCCGGGCTGCCCGCGACGGCGGTCGCGGGGTTCCAGTTCGCGTTCGACTCGGGCGCCGGCCGGAGCCGCCGGGCCGTGCCCGCCCGCTCGGCCCTGTCCGCCGCCGTCCTCGCGGTGATCATCGTGATGACCACGCTGACGTTCGGCGCGAGCCTGTCGGCGCTCGTCTCCCGTCCGGCGCTCTACGGCTGGAACTGGTCCTACGCCCTGGCCTCGAACCAGGGGCCTGAGGCGGTGCCCGGGCGGCAGGTCGACGGCGAACTGCGCGCCGTCCCCGGCGTCGCGGCGTGGGCCACGGTCTCCTACGCCACCGCCGACCTGGACGGGCAGGCCGTTCCCGTGCTGTTCGGCGACCCGAACGCGACCGTCGCGCCGCCGATCCTGTCCGGGGGCCCGGTTACCGGCAGGAACCAGGTCGTGCTCGGTCCCGCCACGCTGGCGGCGCTGCACCAGCACGTGGGCGGCACGGTGTCGTTCACCCTTGCCGGGCCCGGCCTGCGGCTCCAGGACCCGCTGACCATCGTGGGCACGGCGACGATGCCGACGGTGGGCCAGTCGAACGTGCTGCACACCTCGATGGGTACCGGCGCGCTGGCGTCCGCCCAGCTCCTGGGGCCGGCGGCGGCGAGCTGCGCCGGGCCGCCAGGGATGACGTTCGTCCGGTTGCGGCCGGGCGTGAGCGCGGCGGCGGGGCTGGCGGCGATGCGGCGCGTCACGGCCGACGTCAACAGGGAGCTCGCCGCCGTCTCGCCGGCCAGCCCGTGCCACGGTGACGTGCTCGGCGTGCTGCCCGTCCAGCACCCGGCCCAGATCGCCAACTACACGGCGCTCAGCGCCACGCCGAGCCTGCTGGCCGCGGGGCTGGCGGCAGGCGCGGTGGCGGCGCTGCTCCTGACCCTTTTCGCTTCGGTCCGGCGGCGCAGGCGGGACCTGGCGGTGCTGAAGACCATCGGGTTCACCCGGCGCCAGCTCGCGGCCACCGTCGCGTGGCAGGCGACGGTCGCCGCGATCGTGGGCAGCGCCGTGGGGATCCCGCTCGGCATCGCGCTGGGCCGGTGGCTGTGGACCGAGTTCGCCCGGCAGATCTACGCGGTGCCGCAGCCCGCGGTGCCTGTCCTCTCCGTCGTGCTGCTGCCGCTGTGCGCCCTGGCGCTGGTCAACCTGGCGGCCGCGCTCCCCGGCCGGTCAGCGGCGCGGACCCCGGCCGCCCTGGCGCTGCGCGCGGAGTAAAGCGCCAAGCACCGCCAGGCTGACCGCCGGCCAGGCCGCTACGCTTTCCTGGCTACCGCGCCGTACACCGGGACCAGGCGCTCGAAGCGGGGATCGTCCGGGGCGGGCCGCCAGTCGGTGACGGGCATGATGCCGGGCGGGACCAGGTCAAGACCGGACAGCAGTCCCGTGAGCTGCGCGCGGGAGCGGAGCTTGATCTGCCTGTCGGACATCGCGTTCCACCGCGCGGCCGCCACGGACATCGCCGGATCCAGGTCGCTCGCCTGGTGGTAGAGGGAGACATGGCTGCCGGCCGGCACGGCCCCGGCCAGTGACCGCAAGATCCTGGCCGCCGCCGCGTCGTCGAGCACGAACGACAGCGTGGCCATCAGCAGGACCGCGACCGGCCTGCCAAGGTCCAGGGTCTCTGCCGCGGCGGCGAGGATGGCGGCGGGGTCCCTCAGGTTCGCGTCCAGCGCGACGGCCGCGCCGCCGGGCACGGAGGCCAGCTGCGCGCGGGCGTGCGCGAGCACCATCGGATCGTTGTCGATGTACACGACGCGGCAGTCCGGTGCCAGCGACTGCGCGACCTCATGGGTGTTGCCCGACATGGCAAGGCTGGCGCCGACGTCGAGGAACTGCCTGATCCCGGCCTCTGTGACCAGGTAACGGACCACGCGCTGACGGAAGGCGCGAGCCGCGACGGGGATGGCGCTGACGTACGGCGCCGCCGCGGCCAGCATGCGCACGGCCTTGCGATCGGCCTCGAAGTTGTCCCGGCCGCCGATGAGGGCGTCCCCGACACGAGCCCAGTTCGGCACCGTGGTATCGATGAGCGCCGCCTTGGCGCGGCGGGTTGAGTCGAGCAGCCAGCGGTCCGCCATCCGGACGCCCCTCTCGTCGATAAGGCCACCGGTCCCGGTGTACTACGTACGGATCACCCGCCGCACAGGATTGCGGGGGCTGCTTTCTTTTTACGATTTCCTGCGGACCGTCTTTCTCTCACGATTTCCTGCCGACTACCCCGTAGAGCGGGATCCCGTTGGGGTACGACGGGTCGCCCTGGTCAGGACGCCACTGGTGGATCTCGACGATGCCCGGCGGCACCAGGGACAGGCCGGCGAACCAGGAGGCCACCTCCTCGCGGTCGCGCAGCCAGACCGGCAGCGCGGCGAGCTGGTTCCACCGGCTCTGCACCGCGAACAGCCCCTCGTCCACGGCTGGCTGCATGATTGCGAGGTAGCTCCCCGGGCACAGTGCCGCGGTCAGCTCGCGCAGCACTCGCGCCACCAGCCCGGGACCTTCGATGAAGTTCAGCACGCCGATCATCAGGAGCGCGACCGGCTGGCCGGGATTGAGGGTGCGCCAGGCGGCGTCGATGATCGCGGCAGGCTCACGCGCGTCCGCTTCGAGGCAGCTGACGACGCCTTCCGGACGGGACAGCACCAGCGCGCGGGCGTGCGCGATCACCACGGGGTCATTGTCCACGTAGACGATCCGGGAGGCGGGGCCCACCTCCTGCGCCAGCTCGTGCGTGGCGCCCGCTGTCGGAATCCCGGTGCCGATGTCGAGGAACTGCCTGATCCCTGCTTCGGCCGCCAGGAACATGACCACACGGCGGAGGAACGACCTCGACGCGCGCGCGACGTCCGCCATCACTGGGGCCGCGGCGATCAGCTCCCTGGCCGCCGCGCGATCGGCCTCGAAGTTGTCCCGGCCGCCGACCATGAAGTTCCACACCCGCGCCAGGTTAGGCGCCGTGGCGTCAACCCGGGCGGCCCTGACCGGGCGGGTCGTCTTCCTCAGCCAGTCGTCCGTCACCGCGGGGCCTAGGGCTTGCGGGCTACCGCGCCGTAGACCGGAACGGCGTGCTCGAAAACGGGGTCGGCGGGCTCCGGGCGCCACTCGGTGACCGGTACGAGCCCGGGCGGGACGAGGTCCAGGCCCGCGAGCAGCCCAGCCAGCTCCCCGCGAGAACGGAGCGTCATCTGCCGGTCAGAAATCGCGTTCCAGCGCCGTATCGGCCGCCATGCCGCCGGATCCAGGTCGCTCGCCTGGTGGTGGAGCGCGACATAACTGCCGGCGGGCACCGCTGCCACGAGCGACGCCGCGATCTTGGCCGCCAGCGCGTCATTGACGATGAACGCGAGCGTGCCCATCAGCAGGATCGCGACCGGCCTGTCAAGGTCCAGGGTCTCGGCCGCGCCCGCGATGATCGCGGCGGGATAGCGCGGGTCCGCGTCCAGCGCGGCCACCGCGCCGGCAGCAGTGGACATCGCCAGCGCCCTGGCGTGGGACAGCACGACCGGATCGCTGCTCGCGTACACGATGCGGCAGTCCTGCGCCAGCGACTGCGCGATCTCATGGGTGTTGCCCGACATGGCCAGCCTCGTGCCGATGTCGATGAACTGCCTGATCCCCGCCTCCGCCACCAGGTAGCGCACCGCGCGCTGGTGAAAGGCGCGCATTTCCGTAACGGCCCCGCTGACGACCGGCGACGTCGCCAGCAGCGTCCGCGCCGCCCTGCGGTCTGCCTCGAAGTTGTTCCGGCCGCCGGACAAGGCATCCCCCACGCGAGCCGGGTTCGGCATCGTGGGGTCGACCCGCGCCGCCTTGGCCCGGCGCGTCGAGTCGTGCTGCCAGCTGTCCGCCATCCGAACGCCCTTCCCGTCACAGGACCCCCGCTGCCGCCTTCAGCTACTGTCCAGGCTATGAGCGGCGCGCAACCATGGATTGCGCAGAATTCTTACATTGTCGTTCATACGGCGGACCCGCGGCTAGCCGCGGAACGGCGCGCCGTTGACCTTGGCCGCGATCCCCGTCCTGTCCAGGTACGGCGTGATGCCGCCCAGGTGGAACGGCCAGCCCGCGCCGAGGATCATGCACAGGTCGATGTCCTCGGGGGCGGCGACGACGCCCTCGTCGAGCATGATCCTGATCTCCTGCGCCAGCCCCTCCAGGGCGCGCGAGAGCACCTCGGCGCTGGTGGACGGGTGGTCACCGCCGGCGAGCAGCGCCACCACCTCGGGGTCCACGGAGAAGTCGGCGCCGTAGACCGACGTCTTGCCCGACTCGGCGAGCGCCCGCAGCCTGGGCGAGACGAAGAACCGGTCGGGGAACGCCGCGTGCATCGTCTGCGCTACGTGCAGCGCGATCGCGGGCCCGACCAGCTGCAGCAGCAGGAACGGGGTCATGGGCAGGCCGAGAGGGTCGGCGGCGTGTTCGGCGACCTCGAACGGGGTGCCCTCGTCGACCGCGCGGGTGATCTCGCCGAGGAACCTGGTGAGCAGCCGGTTCACCACGAACGCGGGCCGGTCCGCGACGATCACGCAGTTCTTCTTGAGCGCCTTGCCGACCGCCAGCGCCGTCGCGATCGCGGCGGCATCCGTCGCGACGCCCTGTATCACTTCGACGAGCGGCAGCACCGCGACCGGGTTGAAGAAGTGGAAGCCCACCACCCGCCCCGGGTGCGCCAGCCCGGAAGCCATCGCCGAGACCGACAGCGACGAGGTGTTGGTAGCCAGCACGCACTCCGGCGAGACGATCGCCTCGACCTCGGCGAACACCCGCTGCTTGACCGACAGCTCCTCGAAGACCGCCTCGATCACGAAGTCGGCGTCGGCGAAGCCGTCCTTGGACACCGAGCCGGTGATCAGGGCCTTCTGCCGGCTGGCCGCGTCAGCGGACAGCCGGCCCCGGGACAGCAGCTTGTCTATCTCCGCGTGCACGTAAGAAACCCCGGAGTCCACCCGGGCCTGGTCCAGGTCGGTCATCACGACCGGGACCTGCAGCCGCCGGACGAACAGCAGGGCGATCTGCGCCGCCATCAGGCCCGCGCCCACGACGCCGACCTTGGTCACCGGCCTGGCCAGCGACTTGTCCGGCGCGCCGGCCGGCCGCCTGGCCCGCTTCTGCACCAGGTCGAACGCGTACAGCCCGGCGCGCAGCTCGTCGGACAGCATCAGGTCCGCCAGCGCGTCATCCTCGGCCGCGAACGCCTCGTCGCGTGTCGCGGTCCGCGCCGCGGCCACCAGGTCGAGCGCCCGGTACGGCGCGGGCGCCGCGCCGTGCAGCTTGCCGTCCACGAGGAAGCGCGCGGCGGCCACCGCGGCGTCCCACTCCCCTGCGGGCGCGAGCTCACGCGAGGGCACGGTAACCGCCCCGGTCAGCACCCGCGCGGCCCAGCGCAGCGATTCCTCGAGGAAGTCGGCGGGCTCGAACATCGCGTCCGCGATGCCCAGGCCGAAGGCCTCAGGGCCGCGCAGCATCTTGTTCTGCGCCAGCGGGTTCTCGATGATCACCTTCAGCGCGGCGGACGGGCCGATCAGCCGGGGCAGCAGGTAGGCGCCGCCCCAGCCGGGCACCAGGCCGAGGAAGCACTCGGGCAGCGCGACCATCGCCACGCCGGAGGAGATCGTCCGGTACGTGCAGTGCAGCGCCACCTCGAGGCCGCCGCCGATCGCCACCCCGTTGATGAACCCGAACGAGGGGACGCCCAGCTCCCCCAGCCGCCGGAACACCGCGTGGCCGAGCGACGCGATCCCCAGCGCCCGCTCGCGCGCCGCCGCTAGGTCCGAGCCCGCCGCCGCCAGGGCCGCCGAAGCCCCGTCCAGGTCCGCGCCGGCGCCGAGGATGAACGGCTTGCCGGTCACGCCGACCGCGGCCACCTCGCCGGCGGCCACCCGTGCCTCGATCGCGTCCAGCGCCGCGTTCAGCGACAGCAGGCCGCGCACGCCGAAGGTGTTCGGCTTGGTGTGGTCGTGCCCGTTGTCCAGGGTGATCAGCGCCATGACGCCGGCCCGCTCGCCCGGTACGACAGCGCCCAGGTCAACGTCGCGGACCAGGGCGCGAGTCACCACCTCATCGGGCAGCGCGGATTCGCCCGGGAGGAAGCCGCGTACGTTCTGGATACTCATCTCAGATCCTCTCCCACAGCACGGTGCCGCCCATGCCCATGCCCACGCACATCGTCGTCAGCCCGTAACGGACATCGGGACGGGTGGCGAGCTGCCGCGCGAGCTGGATCATCAGCCGGACGCCTGAGGAGGCGAGCGGGTGGCCGATCGCGATCGCGCCGCCCCATGGGTTCACCCGGGGATCGGCGTCATCGATCTTGAAGTGGTCGAGGAACGCCAGCACCTGCACCGCGAACGCCTCGTTGATCTCGATGAGGCCGATGTCGTCCATGGTGAGGGAGTTGCGGGCGAGCAGCTTCTCGGTCGCGGGCACCGGGCCGATGCCCATCACCTCGGGCTCGACGCCGGCGAACTGGAAGTCCACCAGGCGCATCTTGGCGGTCAGGCCCAGCTCGGCCGCGACCTCTTCGGCGGCGATGACGCAGCCGGTCGCGCCGTCGTTGATGCCGCTGGAGTTGCCGGCCGTGACCCGGCCGTGCGGGCGGAACGGGGTCTTCAGCGCGGCGAGGCCCTCGAGCGTCGTGTCCGGCCGGGGCGGCTCGTCCACCGTCGCCCAGCCCCAGCCCAGCTCCTTCGTGCGGATCGCCATCGGCACCAGGTCCGGCTGGATCTTCCCCGCCTCGTAGGCGGCGGCGACCTTGCGCTGGCTGGCCAGCGCGTACGCGTCCGCCCGGTCCTTCGTGATCGCCGGGTACCTGTCGTGCAGGTTCTCCGCGGTCATGCCCATGAACAGCGCGGACTCGTCGACGAGCTGTTCGGCGATGAACCGCGGGTTCGGGTCGACGGCCTCGCCCATCGGGTGGCGGCCCATGTGCTCGACGCCGCCCGCGATCGCGACGTCGGCGGCACCGAGCGCCACCTCGCCGGCCACCGTGGTCACCGCGGTCATCGCGCCCGCGCACATCCGGTCGATCGCGTACCCGGGCACGGTCACCGGCAGGCCCGCGAGGATCGCGGCGCTGCGCCCGATCGTCAGCCCCTGGTCACCGATCTGCGTGGTGGCCGCGATGGCGACCTCGCCGATCCGGTCGTGCGGCAGGTCCGGGTTGCGCCGCAGCAGTTCCCTGATCACCCGGATCACCAGGTCGTCGGCCCTGGTCTCGGCGTAGATGCCCTTCGGCCCGGACTTGCCGAACGGCGTCCGGACGCCGTCGACGAAGACCACATCGCGTGCCCGCATTTGCCATGCTCCTTGGCGTCTCGGTTGCGCCTGACGGGCTTATGCTACTCGCCAGTAACCTTTAAGACGCGCGGCCCTTGCGAAGAAATTCCCGCAGCTTGTCCAGCGGCCAGGTGTTGATCACGTCGGCCGAGGTCAGCCAGCCGCGCTGCGCCGTTCCCACCCCGTATTTCATGTTCTCCAGGTCGCCGAACGAGTGCGCGTCGGTGTCGATCGCGAACTTCACGCCCGCGTCCCTGGCCTGCCTGATGTAGTCGCCAGGCAGGTCGAGCCGCGCGGGCGACGCGTTGACCTCGAGGGCGGTGCCGGTGCGTGCGCACGCTGTGAACAACTCGCCGAGGTCCACGTCGACCGGCGGGCGGCGGCCGATCTTGCGAGTGAGCGGATGGCCGATGATGTTCACGCGCGGGTTCTCGCACACCACGATGAACCGCTTCGTCATCGCCCGCCGGTCCTGGTCGAAGTGCGAGTGCACCGACGCCACGCACATGTCGAACCCGCTCAGGAAGTCCTCGTCCCAGTCCACCGATCCGTCCGGCGCGATGTTCAGCTCGGTGCCGTGCAGCAGGATCATGCTGGACGTGAGCGCGGCCAGCTGGGCTCGCTGCGCCAGCATCTTCTCGTCGGTCATCCGCTGCATGATCAGGTTCGGCGCGTGGTCGGTGACCGCGTAGTACGCGTACCCCTTGGGCTCCGCCTGCCTGATCATCTCCTCCAGCGACGCGACTCCGTCGGTCAGGTTCGTGTGCGTGTGCAGGTCGCCGCGAATTTCTTTTTCCTGAACGAGCGCGGGTATCTGTCCTTTGATCCCCGCTTCGACTTCCCCGGTGTCCTCGCGCATCGGCGGCGGTACCCAGTCCATGCCCAGGGCCGCGTAGACGTCGTCCTCGGTGGCGCTGGCGATCAGCTCGTCCCCGCGGAACAGCCCGTACTCCGACAGCTTGAGCCCGGCCCTGATCGCGACCTGGCGGACCGCGACGTTGTGCGCCTGCGAGCCGGTGAAGTACTGCAGGGCGGCGCCGTAGCACTCCGGCCTGACGACGCGCAGGTCGACCTGGAGACCGCCGCCGGCGCCGGTGCCCGCACCGGTGCTAGCGCGGATCGAGGTCTTGGTCGGGCCGGACACGACGATCTCGTCCGACATCTCCCTGAACGCGGTCATGATCCGCTCGGCGTGCGCGTCGTCGACGGCGGTGGCGAGGATGTCGACGTCGCCGATCGTCTCCCGCCACCGGCGCAGCGAGCCGGCGTACTCGACGTGCTCGGTGCTGTCCCGCAGCGCGCCGACGATGTCCGTCGCCGTGCTCAGGGCCACGTTGAGCAGCACCCGGTCGGTGGTCATGATCGCCAGGCCGCGCTGGATGCGCTCTTCGCTCTTGGGGCCGAAGCCCGCGATGTTCCGCAGCTTGCCCTCGCTGACGGCGGCTTCCAGGTCGCTCACGGTGGCGATGCCCAGTTCCCTGCTGAGCTGCATGGCGCGCTTCGGGCCGAGCCCGGGAACCCGGGTGAGCTCGCGGACGCCGGGCGGGACCTTGGCCCGTTGCTCCTCAACGGCCTTGATGGTGCCAGTCCGCTTGAACTCGGTGATCTTGGCGGCGATCGACTTGCCGACGCCGGGGATGCTTGTCAGCGCGGACTCGGGCATCGTGGTGACGTCGGCCGGGTGCCCGGCCACCGCCTTGGCGGCCTTCTCGTAGTTCCGCGCCCGGAACGGGTCGCCCCCGGTGATGGCCAGCAGCTCCGCGTACTCCCGCAGCAGCCCGGCGACTGCCTCGTTCATGCTCGCCATCAGCCCAGTATGAACGCTTACAGGATGAAGCCGCTCAGAGGATGAATGAGGCGTCTTGGCGGCCGCTCAGCACCGAGCCGTCCCGCGTGTCGGCGAGCGACCGGATCGCGAAGACCCCGTACCAGACGACGATGAGTGCCGCGGCGCCGGCCACGGCCACGATGAGGGCGCGCGCCCACAGCGGCGCGGCCGCGAGGTCGTAGCCGAGTACCCAGCCGGCGATGGCCAGGTCGGCGCCGATGCCGAACATCGTGAAGCAGGACGCCAGCAGCAACGACCACAGCTGTGAGATGACCTCGCCGGCGAACGGCAGGGTGAACGTCCGTTCTTCGCTCAGCGTCACCTCGTTCTTCGGCTCGCCCACGGCGGAGACGCGACTGCCCGACGGCACAGTGATGTCCGCCAGCCCGGTGAACGAGAGCTTGGCCCCGTCCGGCACCGTCAGGGCGGCTATGCCCACCGCGCCGGCGCCCGCGGCGGCCGGCGCCGCGGGCGCCGGCGTCGTGGTCGCGGCGCCAGGCACGAGTGCTTTCATGCGGCTCGCGAAGCCCGGCCGTGCCGCCCGGATGGCCTGCGCGACCCGGGCTGCCTGGGCCCCCTGGATGGCGCTCGGCGGGACGCTGATCGCCGGGCTGAGCGTGATCCGCTGCTCCGGCGGCAGCACGATGTCGTTGCTGCCTGGCAGTACCAGGATCGTGGAATCGCCGCGCCCGGTTCCCGGCGCGGCCACCCTTACCTCCCCGTTGACCGGCACGTCGAGAGTGGTGCCAGGGCTGAGCGCCTGGCCGCTGTCCAGCGTGCCGCCGCTCGTCACCGTGACGCTGCCGCCGACGGGCATGGCGAGCAGCAGGCTGAACCGGCCCTGGTCAACCCCGGGCAGCAGCGCGGCGACGCCGCTGGACGCGGTGAGCACGGTGCCGATGAGCGTGCCGACCGCGGTGATGTTCGTGACCCAGCTGTCGCCCCACGTCCACGCGGAGGCCGCGTACAGCGGCCTGCGCCAGAAATCCTCGTTGTCCAGGTGCGCGTTCCGGCGTCCGGACCGCGGCGGCCGGGCCGGCCGCCGCGACCGGGGCACCCCGAACGCCACCGTGGCGACGACGAGCAGCGCGGCGAGTACGGCGCCGGCGCAGGCCGGTATCACCAGGTACTGATAGACGGACACGTGACGGTGCACGGCCAGGGGGACGTCTAGCTGCGCTTCTGACGCGGCGGCCAGCGGGGACGGCGTGACGACCAGCGTGGCGGACAGCGGGACCTCGGGGAGGCTGGCGCTGAGCGTGACCGCGGTGATCGGCGCCGCCGCCTCCCCCGCGCCGCAGTTCGCGGTGACGCTACTGGCCGGGATCGCTGGCACCGGCTTGCCAGGCGAAGGGGTCAGCTGCAGCGCGAACGTGACCGGTTCCGCGCACAGCGCCGCGGTGTTCAGGTAAGCGGTCGTCGTCCAGGTGCCCGGATCGCTAGCGGACTGGGTGAGCGCGTCCGCGGTCCCGCTGAGCGGCACCGGCGTGGCGAAGGCAGGCGCGGCCGTGGCGATCACGATGCCGGCAAGCGCCCCTACTGCGACCGCCACGGCACGACGCATCCGGCACCGGCTACGTCGCGGGGACTTCGGCGGGGACGCCGGAGGGCTCGGCAGCTCCGCCACGCGGCGCCGGCGCCGCGTGGCGGAGACTGACCGCGATGCCGAACAGGATCAGCAGCAGGGCGATGCCGGCGAGGATGTAGATGTTGCCCCACAGCAGCTGGAAGCCGTGCCAGTGGTACTCGACGTACTGCGGCTGGTCGCCGTGCTGGCTGAACAGGATCGGGCTGGTGTTCTTCTGCGCCCACAGGAAGCCGAGCGAGAACTTGCCGAGGTTGCGGGCGTGCTCCCACAGCGCGTCCGGCCAGGCGCCGTACACGATGATGATGCCGGCGCCGATCGCGGCGATCCAGCTGGCCCGCCACTTCTCCCCGGCCCGCCAGGCGCGGATCGCGTAGTGGCCGGCGACCGCGAGGCCGGGGGCGACCCACACCCAGTGGTGGTCCCAGCTGATCGGCGAGGCGAGCAGCCCGGTCAGCGCGACGGTCAGCAGCGCGACCATCGAATACCCGGCGCGGTAGAGCAGCGCCGCGGCCACGATGCCGAGCACGACGGCCACGAGGGCGGCGGCCAGCCAGGGCTTGGTGCCTGCGTTAATGGATCCGGCGAACCGGGTGATGATCGCGCGCAGCGACTGGTTGCCCGCCCAGCCGGTGAACCCGGTCCTGTTGCCATCGGAGAAGACCAGCCCGTGCAGCCACCACTTGGACGAGTCGCCCGGCAGGACCGCGAACCCGATGAGAACGGTCACCAGGAAGCCGGCCACGGTCATGGACGCCTCCCTGAACCGCTTCGTGAGCAGCAGGTACGGGACGAAGATCAGCGGTACCAGCTTGATCCCCGCGGCGACTCCGGTCACCGCGCCCGCCCACCAGCGCCGCTTTCCGTTCGCGGTGAACTCCGCCTGGGTCAGGTCCCAGATGATCGCCGCCATCAGGATCAGGTTGACCTGGCCGAGGTAGATCGTCCGCACCACCGGCTGCAGCCAGAACGTGACCGCCGCGGCCAGCAGCGTCGCGCCGAGCCGGACCCGGCGGTCGGCGTAGCCGAGGGCGCGGAACGTGAACCACAGCGCCGCCACCAGGCTCGCGATGTTCACGATGACCGACAGCGCCAGCAACGGCTTCATCGGGACAAACGAGATCAGCGCGAACACGATCGCGGCGAATGGCGTGTAGGTGAACTTCAGCGCCAGCGAGCTGTACCCGCCCCAGTCGTAGAGGGGGGCGCCCGCGTGCGGGTCGTAGTACGGCTGGACGTGCCGGACGATCAGCCCGCCGTCCCGGTACACGGTCAGGTCCACCGGGTTCAGCGCGCCGCCCTTGCCGCTGAGGACGTCGAAGATCACCCAGCTGGCGAGGATCGCGACGAACGCGACGGCGCCGGCTCTCACGAGCCGGGTCCCTGGGGGCCTGACGTCGACCGAATTCACACCGGTAACGATATCGTGGTGGCATGTCAACGCTGACCGAACCGGGAACAGGGTCCGCACTCGCCGCGCGGCTGGAGCGGGTCCGCATGGCCAGCTTCGGTGCCCTGACGATGTTGGTCCTGCAGTTCGTCATCGGGACGGCGTACAACCTGTACGGCACGGCCCCGACCGCGAAGAAGTCCGTCGGGTTGTTCTCCAGCCCGCTGCTAGCGA
>Ga0207665_10001456_pt1 | contig 15936 bp, 12 predicted proteins | sample LARL112metaG_FD_184351 | JGI IMG/M metagenome (GOLD analysis project Ga0207665, IMG submission 184351) | Corn, switchgrass and miscanthus rhizosphere microbial communities from Kellogg Biological Station, Michigan, USA - LAR L11-2 metaG... | ecosystem: Host-associated > Plants > Roots >...
CCGTGAACATACGTGTATCCGCTCTGGAAGAACGACTTCCCCCACAAATTCACATCGAATGACGAATCTATAAAATTAGACATCTGATTCTTCGAGTACGGAGACACCAGCATCTGGTTTCCGAACTGCATATCCCACATCATGCGGTCGCCCAAGTGCCGCGAGAGCGTCAGCAACTTGTAATCGCCGCTGCCAAATGAACTGTCGAACTTCGAGTACCGCATGTCGGCCCGCAGTCCGGTGTGCCCGATCTCATCCAACGTAACTCCATACATCTGATTCAACGTCTTGCGCTCGTCGCCCGTCCGGTCGCTGCGCCCCAGAGTCGTATACAGCCAGACGTGCTTCACCGGCTGCACCCGCACGCCGAAGCTCACGCCCTGGTACAGGAGCTTGTCGACCAGCCCGGTTCCGATCAATGCCGTCGAGGCCGTCGGCACATCGCGAAAATAGTTGTGATAGAAATCGAAGCCCACTCGCTTCACCGGTTGATAATGAACCGTTAGGTAACTGCGGCTGATGCCTGCTCCCGGCGTGATTCCGTTCGTCGTCAACCCTTGCGGGGAATCAGCAATCAGATCGTGATACACCGAAAACGTATTCTTGTAATACACACCGTTCTCAAAAAAGATGAACGGACGGTCCAGCCGCCACTTGATCGAAGTGAGCGCGATGCCCGCCGTGCTCGTGTAATGAATCGAACCGCCGGCATCGCCTTCAAAATTCACGAAGCTGCCCGCCGTCCGCTGGTTCGGGCTGTAACGAAACGAGGCGAGGTCCGGGTTCGAGCCCGCAAACGCACCCACGATGATGCCTGGATGCACCTTCCGCCCGACATATCCTCCGTCGAGCACATCGAGGCTGTTCGCCCACGGTAGCCACAATCTGCCGAAGCCCGCCACCCACTTCGACTCCGGATTGTCGTAGTACAACTGCATCGTGTACGTCTTGTTGAGAGCGCTTTGCAGGGTGGCTTCGTCGGTGCGCGACTGCTTCGTGATTCTTCCGCGCCAGTAGCCTTGCAGGTTCCAGTGCGTGCCGCCGATGTTCGTGATGTCGCTGCGCGCTACCAACCCGACCGCCGAGCTGTTGCCCACCGAGCCGCTGATCCCGCTGTAGTCGAATCCAATCCGCCCACGCACTCTCTGCTCGGGGCGCGACTCCACGCGCGGAGCCCGCGCCACAAATCCCTCTCCCTGTTCGACCGAGATCCAGTCCCCTGACACCGGCCCCTTTCTTCCCGAGGAGCGATGTTCCAACAGCACCGCAGTCTCCGACACCGACAGATACGCCCAATCTCCCGGCTTGAGCACACGCTTCGCATCGTGCACTTCCGTCACGGCCGAGGTCTCGGCCACGGAGAGCACCTGCAGCTCAGCCACTTCGCCGGTCGCGTCACCCGCCGCGATCATGCGGCCGCCCTTCTTCGACTCCGGCACGATCAGAATCATGCCTTCTTCCAGCCCCGCCGCCCGGCCCCCCGTCAGGTACGCAACGCCCTCCGCCACGTACTTCACCTTAAATCCCATCTGCACATGCTTCACCGCCGTAGTCGCCACGGATCCGGCCATCGCCGTCCCGATCATTCCCCCCGGAATGGTCGCTGGATCCTCCCCTGGCACGGGCGGCAGCACGGTAAGCGCAATCGTGTTCCCCTCGGTCGACAGGCCATAGGGGTGCGCGCAATCCAGATCCACCACCAAACGCGTGATCATCGGCGTGGCGCTGGTCAGCCCGATCCGGAGATCTATCACGCCCTGCTGGTTCACTGGAATGTGTTGCTGCCGCGACTTTGCGTTCGTGTTGGGCAGTTCGAGCACGAGCCGGTCTGGATTGCTCGCGATCAATACACGCGGACTGACCGACCCGCTGAGCTGAACCTCGATCTTCAACTTGTCGCCATTGGGCACCACGCGCACCTTTTCAATGGATGCTGCCGACACGTGCGCTCCCAAATCCTTCGCCATGCCCGGCGACACCATCATCAAAAACGGCAACACGAACGCCAATGCCAGGGGGAGTTGTTTCCATCTGTTCATGAATCTCTCTCGCATGCCCAACGGATGAGCCCATCCTTCCCGCGCACCTTGTGGGAGGGTGGAATTTCCTAGGGTCGTTTTCTCTCAAGATCATGCGGGACCTTTACGAAGCGCCCCTGCAGTCCAACCAAAATCCTGTGTGGCCCGTCCGTGGTAAAAGCTTTTCTGTGCGAACTCTGCGGCCGCTCTCTGCGGCCTCTGCGTTTCAAGATTTTTCTCGAGACGCGGCACCAACCTAAAAGGCCTTCCCACCCTTATTTCTCTTCAGCATCATCGGAGAAATCGTAGTCATCCAGTTATCCATCAAGCTGTGGCACTCCAGACACTGCGTCGAAAATCCCTGCGCAATGTGATTCGGATTCTTCGCCTTCTTGAAATCATCCATGTGGCAGCTCGAGCACTCTGTCGACAACCCCTGCCGGTTGGACGGGCCCACCGTCCCGACCTTGTGGCACGAATAGCAATCCACCATCGCGTGCGCCCCAATCAGCGGGAAGCGGTCCTGGTGCTCATTGATGTTGTGGATGGAGACTTGCCACCCGGTATCGCGGTGGCACGCGTCGCACTGCGCCGTGTTCCGACGCCGGTGGATATCGGCGTGGCAATCCTGGCACTGGTTGTGCGCCTTGGAAAAGACCAGGTCAGTGTGGCAATCCGCGCAGCCGACTTTCGAGTGCAGCCCGCGCAGCGGAAATCCTGTCTTGCTGTGATTAAACTCGGGAACCGCTCGAATCGGCGTCCATCCCTGCGCCGTGTGGCAATTCTCGCAAGGGATATCCAGCTTTCCGTGTGGGCTGTGGGTCTTCTCCTGCGGCCCGGGCTGTCCGCTATCGAACGCGAACACTCCCAGATGGAGAATCACCACTAACTGCGCCAGTAAGATAACTCGTCGCAACAATGCTCAATCCCTGGGTTCGGAATAGACCGCGCCTGCTGCGCAAGAGAAATCCCCCTTTCTACCAGCGCTTCAGCACACCAGCTTTATCAGCTCGCAATTTCCGCGATCGGTACACAGGCATTCCATCAGGGAAAGCATTTTCAAAACAGGTCTGAAAAGTACGGTCCCACCGGTACAGTATCAGTAGTACAGTAGTCCGCCCGACAAAAACTAAACTCCAATCAGTTAGCGCAAATCACAAAATGTAGCGCGGGCGCGACCGTTGAAGTTGCGGGTACCCCATTCTAAACGTCGCGCCCTTTGCGACGTTTAGGGTGGGTTTTTCGTCGTAACTCGGTAACTCCTACTTAGCGCTCCCGACCAACTTCTCAACGTCCCCCATCTCCTTCACCACCCCAGAAGACAAATTCTCCGGCCCGGCATCGCTAACTAGTATGGTGTCCTCTACTCGGAAGTGCATCTTCTTCTCCGGAAACTCCACGATCGGCTCCACCGTCACCACCTGCCCCGCCTTGATCGGGCCGCGCGCCATCAACACGTCGTGTGTAGCAAGCCCGACAAAGTGTCCCGGAAATCCCATCCACTGCTTCTCAATTCCGGCCTTCGCAAACACCGCCTTCCCCGCGTCTGCGGCCTGCTCGTAGGTGTTCCCCGGCTTCAGCATGGCAATCACGGCCTTCTGACATTCCAGATCCACCGCATACCACTTCGCCTGCTCCTCCGTAAACTTCCCGCTCACGTTGAACGTCCGAGTAATGTCCATCGCCATGTGATCAAGGTCGGCCGCAAAATCAAACACCACTAAATCCCCGGCCTGAATCTGCCGCCGATCGCTGAAGTAATGCCACGTGTTGATGTTCTCCCCAGTCCCGACAATCGCCGGATACGCCCATCCCGACGCCCCGCCACTGCGAAACACAAAATCCGCCTGCGCCTCGATCTGGTACTCGTATATGCCGGCCTTCGCGTGCGCGATCCCCTGCTTGATCCCCTCCGCGCTCAACGCCCCATTCTTTCGCAGCACAGCAATCTCCTGCGGCGTCTTGATATTCCGCATCGCATCCATAAACGGAGTGACATCCTTCAAATGCGCCGCCGGATACCGCTCTGCCAATTTCTTGATCGCCGCCCGATCCCCAGGCAACGGGTCGCCATACGGATGCGTGTACTCCTCTGCATAATCCCCTCCGGTCTCGGGACGCGCACCGTCGGCTTTATCCGCAAATGTGAGACGCGCCCATAATTCGGGAGACTCACTCCGCATCAACCCGTACGCCAGCCCGCGATCGAGCACATCGAGAGGCAGCACGGTCTCGAACCCCAGCTTCTTGCGCTCGTCTTCCGCGAGCGAAAGCAAATTCGCTCCATACACCTGCTTGGTGCGCGGCGCCTGCTGCGGCTCAAAAATCATGACACTGCCCTTGGCGCAATCCATCACCATGACGGCCCCGGGATCCGACAACCCGGTGTAATAGAAAAAGTCATTGTCCTCGCGATAGTGCACGGCCTCGGGCAAAGTCTTTCGCGCAAACAAAATCAGATACCCCGTCTTCAACTGCTTGGCCAGCTCCGCACGCCGTCGAGCAAACTCAGCAGGCCCACCCAACTCATTCACCGCCGCCGAATCCGTGTACTGCGCAAATAAAGGAAGGGCGCAAGTAACCACAACCGCCACCACCACGAACCGAGCCACCATCAATCGAAATCGCATGACGTTCTCCAGAGAGAGAAAAGCAGAGTAGCCCGTAGCCTGCCCGAGCACCGCGATTGTATGGGCAGGTGGAAAAACGCGCTACGTGTCGTGGCAAAGCGACGGTGCCCCAGGTTCGCGCCCGGCTTTTTGGGCGCTAACCTGGGATCAGGCTAGACTCATCCACAAGGACCGACCCCGCTTCGACCGATCCTCCCACTTGCTCCGCACTCCCGCCCCCAGCTAGCCTACGAACGTGCCAAAAGAATCCCCCGCCGAACTCCTCACCATCGACGGACGCGAAGTCCGCATCACCAATCCCGACAAGCCCTATTTCACACGCGAGACCAAGCTCTCGAAATTCGACCTCGTCCGCTACTACCTCTCCGTCGCCCCCGGCGCCCTCGCCGGAATTCAGGATCGTCCCATCGTCCTGAAGCGCTTCGTCAACGGAGCCGAAGGTGAGGCCTTCTACCAGAAGCGCGCCCCCGCCGACCATCCAGAGTGGCTCCGCACAATCACGCTCTCCTTCCCCTCAGGCCGCACCGCCGAAGAGTTGGTCGTCGACGACACACCCGGCCTCGCCTGGATCGTCAACCTGGGCTGCATCGAACTCCACCCCCACCCCGTCCGCTCCAACGACCTCAATCATCCGGACGAGTTGCGCATCGATCTCGATCCCGGTCCCGGCGTCAGCTGGTCCGACGTTCGCACCGTCGCCCTCGAAGTGAAATCCTTCCTCGAAGAAATGTCCCTTCGCGGATGGCCCAAGACCAGCGGCTCCCGCGGCATGCACGTGAACGTACGCATTCAGCCGCGCTGGACGTTCACCGAAGTGCGCCGCGCCGCGCTGGCCCTCTCGCGAGCCATCGAAAAACGCGTCCCATCCCTAGCCAGTTCCAAATGGTGGAAAGAAGAACGGCACGGCGTCTTTCTCGACTACAACCAGAATGCGAAAGATCGCACCACCTGCTCTGCCTACTCCGTACGTCCGCTCCCCGACGCGCGCGTCTCGACCCCGCTCCACTGGCAAGAAGTCCCCGACTGCGATCCTGCCGACTTCACCGTGCTAACCGTTCCCAAGCGCTTCGCCGACGATGGCGACCCGCACGTAGACATGAACGCCGACCCGGGCTCTCTGGAGAAATTGCTGGAACTCGCCGCCGAGGACGAAGCCGCCGGACTAGGCGACGCCCCCTGGCCTCCGCATTTTCGCAAGATGGAAGGCGAAGCTCCGCGAGTCGCCCCTTCGCGCGCCCGATCCACCGCCAAAAAATCCGCCGCAAAGAAGCCCCGCGAGAAGATGCCGCTGATCGTGGTCGCCAACTCGCCCGACAAACAAGCAGCCTTGTCGGGCCTGGAGCGATGGAAGTCGAAACACGCCGACGTCGCAAAACTTCTCGCCGTCGACGACGTCCTGGTCGACTCAATGCGCGGCCGCTCCTCCACCTGGACGCGCATCCGAGTAAATCTCCGCCACGTCCCCGAAGACCTCAGACCCAAGCAGGAAACTCCCGACCCCGACGACGACCCCACCCGCGAATGGCGCGAACCGCGCGCCGCAAAAAAGAAATCGTGAGTATTGGCGAGTTCTGGGGAGCAAGTTGCAAGGACGAAAGGGAAGGGCACGACTTCCGTCATGCCAAACTGAGGTTAACGGAGACGGCTTCAGCCGCTGAGGTTCGCTCGTAACAACGAAAACCATTTCATCAGCGCGGGTGCCCCATCCTAAACGTCGCGCGCTCTTTGCGACGTTTAGGGTGGGACTCCCCTACTCTCAATATCTAGGGCTCTTCAGAACAGTGCAGATTATTCCAAAACCGCAAATATGACCAACCACCCGCACCCAAATACCATCGAAATTCGAACGGTAATCATCACAATAAACGCACCCCGGCCCATCGTTCGCGCCGCGGTGTGAAAGGAATAAGAATGGCCAAGCAAGTGGCGAAGAATACAATCTGTCTCTGGTATGACCACGACGCCGAGGCTGCGGCCCGCTTCTACGCCGCAACTTTCCCCGACAGCAGCGTGGTGGCGGTACACCGTGCCCCTTCCGATTATCCCGGCGGTAAAAAGGGAGACGTGCTGACCGTCGACTTCACCGTTGTGCGCATTCCATGCCTCGGCCTCAATGGCGGTCCAACTTTCAAGCACAACGAGGCCTTCTCATTCCAGATCGCGACCGACAATCAGGAAGAAACGGACCGCTACTGGAACGCAATCGTCGGCAACGGCGGGCAGGAAAGCCAGTGCGGCTGGTGCAAGGACAAATGGGGCATCTCGTGGCAGATCACCCCACGTGTGTTGACCGAAGCTCTTGCGACCGGTGGCGACGTGGCCAAACGCGCCTTCGAAGCGATGATGCCGATGAGGAAAATCGACGTGGCAGCCATCGAAGCAGCAAAGCGAGGCTAACCGCGGCTCAGACGTTGTTGCCACCGTGCCGCGCGCGTGACTGATCCAAATGCGAGGGTGCCCCATCCTAACGTCGCGTCCTGTGCGACGTTAGGGTGGGATTCCACATAACTCGATCCCTTGGGATTTTGAAACACACAGGAGCCCTCATCGTCCCCCGGCGAAAACCTCCATCAACTCCTGTGCTGGCACCACCTCCAGCTGAGCATACGTGCAATCGCTCGGTTTCTTATCCGTCCGCCACCGCCGGAACTGCGCCATGTGCCGGAAGCGTGTTCCCTGCATGTGCTCATAAGCCACCTCAACCACCAGTTCCGGACGCAGGGGTTCCCAGGACAAATCTTTCCCCTGACTCCAGCGGCTTTGCCCGCCGGGCATCCGATGCCCCGCGCCGTCACCCGCTCCCGCCTCGGCCCAGCTCTTCCACGGATGGTTCACCAACGCATTCTTCTGGTACGGCGCAAGAAATTCGACCAACTCCTTTCGCTTCGCGTTCGTGAAGCTCGCGCACACGCCCACATGCTGCAGCACACCCGCGTCATCGAATAACCCAAGCAGCAGCGACCCGATCGCCTCTCCTTCACCTTTCTTATGCCACCGAAATCCGGCGACCACGCAATCGCAGTCGCGCTCGTGCTTCACCTTCAACATCACCCGCTTGTCCGACTCGTAAGTCCCGGCCACCGGCTTGGCCATCACCCCGTCAAGTCCAGCACCCTCAAACCGCCGAAACCAATCTGCCGCCACACTCAGCTCCCGCGTCGCCGGAGTCAGATGAAGCGGTGGCGCAGCCGACGAAAGCAGCGTCTCCAATTCCCGCCGTCGGCTCTCAAACGGATCGCCGCGCAAATCCCGATCGCCCGAGCAAAGCAGATCGAAGAACACGACCGACGCCGGAATCTGCTGCGACAAAAGCTTCACCCGCGAAGCCGCCGGATGAATCCGCAACTGCAAAGCCTCAAAGTCCAGGCCACCATCCTTGGCGATCACAATCTCCCCATCGAGCACGCACCGATCCGGCAACTGCGCCCGCAACGGCTCGATCAACTCCGGAAAATACCGGTTCAGCGATTTCTCATCGCGGCTCTGCAGCAAAACTTCTTCCCCATCCCGAAAAATCAAAGCACGAAACCCATCCCACTTCGGCTCAAAGATCCAGTCGGCTCCTTCGGGCAGTTCTTCAATGCGCTTCGAAAGCATCGGCAAAACAGGCGGGTTCACAGGCAAATTCATATTCCAATGCTATACCGGCGCGGACCTCATCACGTTTGGACCTCGCCAATCACAGGACGATGGAGCGGCGGTCGTCCCCGCCCGCCGGTCGGGAGGAAGCCCGTCCCTCAACGCTCGACTCCAAAACACTCGCGGGTGCCCCATCCTAGCGCGCCCTTTGCGCTAGGGTGGGATTCCACGACGCCCTCCCTCTTGGGATTTTCTCCTTCAGAAACCGAGCTCAAAAAAGGAAAAGCCCCACTCTCCCGAGCAGGGCTTCTATTTCCATCAGCTCAGCCCATAGTCGACTAGCTGAAGAACGACGACTGAAGACTGACGAACACACTACTGCCTGTCGTACACACCCTCAGTCTTAACCTTCTTGCCCGACGGATCCGTTCCAGTGGCCTGGACGGTCCGTGTCTTTCCATCCGCGGAGACGCTCACCTTCCCTTCGATGGTGACCTTCCCGCCTTTCTTGGCGGACAACTCCAGCGTATGGTCGTCGATCTTCTTATAGGAGCGCATATCCGACGCGGTATCCCCCGTGACCGGATAGTCTTTCCCATCGAACTTACCCGTCCATTCGTTATGCGCGGGCTTGCCCTGCCCATCGACTCCGTCCACGGTGACTTTCACACTGTCGCCAGCCGCCTCGTACACCACCGTCGTGTTCTTGGGGGCGCCGGCAGGAATCTTCGACTTCGCTTCATTCAGCTTCCAGGTCCCCATCTGCGGACCTTGCGCGAATGACATCGTCACGCAGACCAGGAACGCCAGCACCGCCATCAAAACCGTTCTTGTTTTCATAATTTTTCTCCTAAGTGGGAATACATAACACGTTTCACAAACTGTTTTGGGAGGCGCCGCGCATTTTAGTCCCCCTAGAATCTTTCGGCAACTCGAGCAACGGCGCGGGTGCCCGACCCTAAACGTCGCACTCTTTGCAACATTTAGGGTGGGATTTCAAGAATTCATCCCTCTTTGGATTTTCAACGAACTCCTCACCCAGACGACGATTCCCTATTCGATCGGCAACTGCGCGTTCGCCACCACCTGCCACTTGCCGCCATTCTTTTGGAAAACATGCAGGCTGCGGTGGGACTCGGTAACTTCCTTGCCGTCCTTCATGCCCTTGGTGGTTCCGCGATGCGTCATCACCACCACGTCGGAGCTCACCATTTCGAACTTGTATTCATCGGGCGTGTATGTGGAATTTGTCACGCCAGCAGCAGCGGTAGAGTTCGCCGCAACCAACTCCTTCTTGTCTTGCGCTTCGCCCTTGGGCCCGATGGCCAGCACATGGTCGCCAATAATCTGGTCGAGCTTGGTGGTATCGCCCGCGGTCTGGCCCCACTCTTTGTCGATCGCAATCAGAGCCTGTTGCACATCGTTCGGGACTTCTTTAGCCTGGCTGCCGATCGTCAGGACCATCGGTACACACAACAACGCAATCGCGAGAATTCGCTTCATTCGGGGAGCTCCTTTTAGTTAAGTGATTGTTTCAGCGAGCGTCGTGCGTCCTGGGAAGACGTCGTGGATATTCAGAACCGCTCACTGTTGGGATTTATCTTCCCGCTAAGCATACACGAGAAAGCCCGGAAAGACTTAAAAGAAGCGGCAGGCGAGTGTGAGGCGCGGGATGGGATGTGGGCGCGGATGGGAGTTCGCGGCCGGGTTCCTTTCCTAGCGCGCCGGGTGCCCCATCCTAAACGTCGCGCTTTTGCGACGTTTAGGGTGGGATTCCACAACTCCACCCCTCTTGGGACCTTCGAATTAGCTCGCCGCCCGCCAACGACTGAGGGATCCTGCTGAAGACTGGCGACTGACGACTAGCGACTAGTTCGCAACCGAAGTTTCCTGAGCCGCACGGTAAGCCAGACGGCAAGCACCACATCAATCGCTAGGCAAAAACCTGGCCACCAACGCGGCACGCCCGGATTGACAATGAAGAAGCGACGAAAATAGTCGAACACTCCGTGCCCCGCCAAAGCCCCGGGCACTATCCAAAAACTTCTCTTAAACCCGAGCACCGCCGCAATCAAGAAACAACTCGCGATCACAATCTCAATCACCAGTGTGCGGGCGGAAGCACCTTCCGCGGCGAACAATACATAATAGGAGGCAGTCACAATCAGCACGGTGGGATAAAAAGCACGCTCGCGGTCGAACCCGACCGCCATAGCGAATCCGGCTACCGCCAGGGCAAGTATTAAACCAATCAGATATTCCATCTCACCTACGAATGCCCGGTGACATCCTAGAGCGCCGGGTGCCCCATCCTAACGCGCATTTTGAGCTAGGGTGGGATTCCACGACTCTATCCCTCTTGGGATTTTCGAACAGACTCAACGTCCACCGACGCCCGGCTGAAGACTGACGACTAGCGACCGGTGACTAACCCTTCCCCTTCAACATCCCGAGCACCCGGTCAAAATCTTCCAGCGTCGCATACTCCAGCGTGATCTTTCCTTTTCCCTTGTGATCACGGATCCGCACCTTCACCGCCAGAATCCGCTCCAGATCCCGCTGCGCCGCGCGCACATTCGGATCCACCCAGCGCGCCCCACCGCCGCCCTTCGTCTCCTTCTTGCGCGCCCCGAACATGCTCGGATCGAACAGCACAAACTTTTCGAGCTTATCGACCGACCAGTCCTCAGCCACCGCCCTGCGGGCCACTTTCAGCAACACATCCGGATCCTCCAGGTTCAGCAGTACGCGTGCATGGCTGTATTCCAGCTCGCCGTCGTTCAGGAACACCTGCACTTCGTGCGGCAGCTTCGCCAGCCGCATGTAATTCGACACCGTCTCGCGCGCAATGCCCACGCGCTGTCCAATCTGCTCCTGCGTCAGGCCAAAATCCTGGCTCAGCATGATGTAGGCGCGCGCCAAGTCGATACAGTTCAGGTCGCGCCGCTGCAGGTTCTCGATCACCGTCATCTCGGCGGCCTGCTGCTCCGACACGACGCGCACGATGGTCGGAATCGTCGTCTTGCCGGCCATAGTCGAGGCCCGCAGCCGACGCTCGCCTGTAATCAGGAAGTAGCGCCCGTCGTTCCCCGGACGCACCGTCACCGGCTGCAGCACGCCCTGCGCTCGGATCGAGTCGGCCAGTTCCTCCAGCGACTCGACTTCAAACCGCGTCCAGCTGCGCGTCTGGTGAGGATTGACGTCGATCGATGTAATCAGCAGATCGAGAACTTCGTGGCCATCGAGCTTGCGAGCAGCCTGTGCCTGCAAGTCGGCGATCACGCCTGGCACCGGCACGCCAGAAGAAGCGCCCACGTCCCCCGAAACCACAGCCACCTTGGCGCTGCCTGCGCCACTCGCGAGTCCAGAGCCCGGCGCACCCGACCCAACACCAGTGCCGCCAGCTCCAAGGCCAGCGCCCGCCGACCGAGGCCCAGGCAAAAGCGACTCAAGCCCCCGTCCGAGCGCCCGTCGCTTATCATGCGCCAGCACGGGCCGAGCCGCCTCGCCACTTTGGGGCACCACTTGTTTGGAAGAATCTGGTTGCGAGCCGCCGCCCGGCTGCGCCGTTTTGTCCGTCGCAATTGTCATTTCGATCTCATTCCTCCCCGGAATGAAACGTCTTCGAGAATTCGTAACTAAAAATTCGCGGATCAGTGCGCTACAAAAACCTCGAGCCACAACCGGACCGCGGGTGCCCCATCCTAGCGCGCCTTTGGCGCTAGGGTGGGATTCCACATCAGCCACGATCTAGGGCCTTTCCCCAGCCCTGACGCTCCATGCAATCATATATCGATTAGCATAAATATAGACGCACATCAATCTAAGCGATCTTCCCAATATCGTCCACCGAAGCCTCCCCCGCGCCCTCGTCTGCAGGAGCTTCCTGGGTGTCGACGCTGGCCGGAACCTCGCCCGCCACAGATTCCTCCGTCGCTGGTGCAACCGGCGCCTGCGGATCGTCACCTGTCACTTGCGTCTCAATAGTAGCCGCATCGCTGTGCGCGGCCACCCGCTCGGCGCTCTCTGCCTGAACCTCCGCAACCTCCGCCGGCGCACTCTCCGCTTGGGCAAAGTAATGCGCGATGATCTCCTTTGCCAGCCGGATGTAGCTCTCTGCTCCACGCGATCGCACATCATAAAGAAGAGCAGGCTTCCCATGACTGGGCGCTTCAGCCAGCCGGATGTTGCGCGGGATCGAAGTCGCGCACAGCTTCTCGCCAAAATACTTTCGCAGTTCAGCCATCACCTGCTTGGCCAGACTGGTCCGATCATCGAGCATCGTCAGCACGACGCCCTCAATCGCCAGCTCCGGATTTAGTCCGGCGCGGATCCGCTCGACCGTATCCAGCAGCTCGCTGATGCCCTCAAGCGCAAAGTATTCCGCCTGCATAGGAATCAGAACCGAATCGGCTGCAACGAGAGAGTTCAAAGTCAACAGGTCGAGCGCAGGAGGACAGTCGAGCACGACGAACTGGAAGCGATCGCGCAGCGGAGCGATCGCGTCGCGCAGGCGATACTCGCGCCGCTCTCCCTCCACGAGCTCGAGGTTCGCGCCAATCAGATTCTTGTGCGCAGGAATAATCCAGAGCTGCTCGAGCTCGGTGGGCTGCACCGCTTCCTCGGCCGAGGCCGCACCCATCAGAAGATGATAGGTGCTGATGCGCTCGGGATCCTTGACGAGGCCCAGCCCGCTGGAGGCATTCGATTGCGGGTCGCAATCAATGAGAAGAGTGTTGACCTCAGCCGCAGCAAACGACGCGGCCAGGTTGATTGCGGTCGTGGTCTTCCCCACGCCGCCCTTCTGGTTGGCAACCGCGATGACACGTCCCATTAGATTTTTGGAGAAGCCTGAGAGCTAGTCGCAGAGTATGTCGAAGCGACCTGTGATTGCAACGACGGAATTCAGTGCAACGGGCATGGCGTGCCGGATGACTGAATCCAAACCGATTGGCAAAGATTTCAACCACATTTCAACAACGTTCCACGTGGAACACAATGGAAGTCGGGGCGACCCGGCTGGTGACGATATCTTCACGTGTTCCACGTGGAACGTTCGATCTAAAATCCGGAGGGGGTCATCAAGGATTGCGAACGCGCACCATCTGTCCTTTAGAGTGGGCGGCGAATTCCAGCGGAGGTGGCCATTGCCAGCTCAATGTTCTACGTGGAACGTTCCGCGCTTCCGCGGCCAGCTGTTGTGCGAATGTGAGATGTGTTCCACGTGGAACGCTCTTACAGTTGTCGTTAATAATCATGTCTCATAATGAGATGTAGTGTAGATGGCAGTAGACATATCCCACTTTCTACCGTTATTGAGGGGGATGCCTCGGGTGCCACGGCTTATATATTGCCTATAGAACTACAATAGCCTCCCACTTATTATTACGTTGATTCCATCGCGACCCCTTGAACCCCACTTCCTCTCGGCCCGAAGAGTGCAGAGGTGCTTGGGATCAGGATTACTCCGCCATATTTCCACTTCATCCTGCAAGATTGGCACTAAATACCACTTTTAGCAGATTTAAATACGTAGCTTTTTCCACGTTGCACTATTTTAAGGTGTTTCTTCCCACTGCCAAGATTCTAGATTTGGTGCCAGGGATTGGGATTGGATCGGGCCAGGTTATGGTGGGATTGAGGTCGATGGCCTCCTGGAGTTGGGGGTGGCCGATTAGGAGGGCCAGGCGACCGGATGAGACTAGGAGGCGGATCGCGGTTGGGAGGATCTGGTTGAAGCGTTCGACGGCTCGCAGTGCGACCGTGGCGGCGAGGGAGTCGGGGAGGTTTCCGGCACGAGTGGCCGATACATTGATATCGGTCAATCCAAGGGCACGGATTGCTTCGCGGAGGAACGCTACCTTCTTATTGTTCGACTCGATAAGGGTCACATGGGTGTCGGGCGACCAGATCTTGATGGGGAGGCCAGGGAAGCCGGCGCCGGATCCTATGTCGAGCAGTGGGCCCGCGGCCGGGGGGACGATCGGATTTGGGGCTCCGGGGGTTGCTGTTGAGGGAGCCGAACGAATGTTGGCAACGCCTCGAGGGAAGAGGTGGCGGGCGGCGAAGAACGATTCTCCGAAGTGGCGGGTGACGATTTCGTCAGGCGTGCGGATGGCCGTCAGGTTCACGCGGGAATTCCAACGGAGTAGAAGATCGATGTATGTCGATATTTGATCCAACTGGTCCGGGCTGAGGGACGCGTCGTCTAGAAAGGGGCCCAGCAGAGCGGCGATGCGGGATGTTTCCATGAAGGAGTGATTGTAGAAGATCGGTTGCTGGTCGTTGATCCCGGGTCGTTGGTTGTCGGCGAGGCCCCTAGATTTTGACCTGTCGGATCAGACCTCGTTTCTGATCGGATGCTAGTGCGCAAGAATCTTAAAACGCAGAGGACGCAGAGAACGGCCGCGCGGAGGGCGCAAAGAGCGGGAATATCCCGTGATAGGAAAAAGGCTTTTTAACCGCGAAGGGCGCGAAGAGAGGCCGCTAAGGGCTCAAAGAAAATGCCATGCATGTGTGGTTGAAAGCCTTCCTCAGCGGCTGAAGCCGTGCCCTTCCCAACCAACGTAAAGGTTCTTCGTCTCACACCCGGAGGATCATGCCTTCGGTGGCTTTGATCAGGGCGGCAGCGGTTTGGCCGGCCTTCAGATTCATGTCGCGCGCGGAACTGGCGCTGATGATCGATGTGATGCGTTGTTCGCCGATGGAGAGAACGACTTCAGCCATGAGGCCGCCGATGCGGACGCTGGCGATTCGACCCACCAGTTGATTCCGCCCGCTCACGCGCCGCATTGCGGTCTTGCGCTCGGGGATGGTGCGGGCGGTCGTGCGGAAGAGAAGGCGATCCACTTCACTCTGCGGTATCCGATGGTGTCCGCCGGCTGTCGGGACGCTCCGGATTTTTTTCTCGTAGATCCATTGCTTGATGGTTGGAAAGCTAACGCGAAGCTCGAGTGCGGCATCGCGCAGTTTCAGCAGTTGCCCTTTCGGGTCCTGCATTGGTTTCCATTTGGATGGCTTTGGCACTGGAGCGGCATCGTACCGCCAACCCAGAACTGGGTCAACGAATCCGGTTCCCTGCGAGGCTGCAGTACTCGACTCACTCGGGAACAATCGCCAGGAATGTCCACAAATCAGACTCGTGGAGTGCGCGTCAACATGCGTGCGGCCGCGGGCTTCAGAAATTCCTACTCGTTTATGCCAGCCTGTTCTAAGGAAGGGTTACCAGTCACTTGTGCGAAGGACTACTGGTATCTCAAGGCAACCATAGGATCCACGCGCATTGCGCGGCGCGCCGGGATGTAGCAAGCCGCGAGCACAACGAATGCGAGCAGGATTGCGACACCTGCGAATGTCGCAGGGTCCGTCGGTTTCACCTCGAAAAGCAGACTGGCCATCAGGTGCGTCAGCGCCAGCGCTCCTACGATCCCGGAGGCGATGCCGAAGAGCGCAATTTTCGCTCCATCTCTCATAACGAGCCGCAGCACGTCGCTTCGCTGCGCTCCCAGCGCTGTCCGTATGCCGATCTCATGCGTTCGCTGGTTCGCGGCATAAGCCATCGCGCCGTAAATTCCCACCGCAGCCAAGATCAAGGCGAGCGCGGCGAAGAGTCCGAGGAGCAGCATGTTGAAGCGTTGCTGCGCAAGCGACACAGCTATGAGCTCGTCCATGGCGTGCACGTCGCCCACCGGAATCTGGCCGTCCAAGCT
>Ga0207665_10001457_pt1 | contig 15930 bp, 20 predicted proteins | sample LARL112metaG_FD_184351 | JGI IMG/M metagenome (GOLD analysis project Ga0207665, IMG submission 184351) | Corn, switchgrass and miscanthus rhizosphere microbial communities from Kellogg Biological Station, Michigan, USA - LAR L11-2 metaG... | ecosystem: Host-associated > Plants > Roots >...
GGACGGCGAAGTCGTGTGGGCCTGATATCCCGACGCTGATATCAAGTTCTTGAGAAGCTAACGCTTCTCAGGGATGACGGAGGCAACCAAGCCCGGTCTCCGGGGCGAGCACGAAGGAAACCGTTAAAACCATCGCGCAGGGAATGCCGGACCCGTTCGGTGAACCTGTGGTGACTTTACTTGCGTGCTTGTTTCATTTCGCACGCGAGGCTGCGGGTGCATTGCACACCCGGCATTCCCTGCGCCCTCTGATTCCGGAGAGGGCATGAAAAGCAAACCTCGTGCGGACAGGCAGCGAGATCGCGAAGCCGTGCCCGTGTTGCGCGCTGTTTGACATTTTAAAATCTCTTGAGCCCGCAGCATGGGTTGAGCGCCTGCGAAACCCATCGGCGTGCATCGCGCGCGGGGCTTGACGCGATGGGTATCGCGGAGTTCATCATCGGGCCCGCATTCGCGCGACCCGTTGGCCCCGCCCATACTACGAACTAGTTCCCAACGTCATGTCATTCCGGGATGCGCCGTAAGGCGCAGAGAGTGAGACGGGGCGAAGTCGTCGAAAATGGTTGCACCTCCCAAGGAACTTTTGTTCGTTTGGGCGGTTTTCAAGATCTATTCCCAAATCAGGAGTTTTTCCATGCGCCAACAGCGCAGGACCGCCTCGTCAACATCTGCACGCGCGATCAAGGCATCGACCAAACCACTCACGAGTGGCTACGCCCTCATCGTGGACGGTCAAATGAAGACCGAGTTCAAGACCAAAGATCGGGCTCTGAAGGAAGGTATGGAATTGAAGAACCGCTTTCCCAAATTGCAGGTCAAAGTCTTCGATGCTGAAGAAAAACGGCTGGAGGAGCTCGAGCCGGTTGCGGCGTGAGCGGATGATCCCGTTCCGTGAGCGGAACAAGCACAACAAAAGCAAGTGCGCCGTGAGCCGAAGCCCTCACCGTCTCAATGACGAACCTCCTTCAGGCTAATGACGACGCCCGTCGGCTCGGGCTGATGCGAGGTCAGCGTCGTAAAATTCGCATCGCTCCAGTCGGCAATGCTTATCATCTCTCCGTCCTGAGCTTCCATTCCAGGAACCTCGAGCAGCTCCAACACGTGGAGTCCCTTGGTGTCGAGAAAGTAGGTATGATGCCCAAACAGTTCGCAGAATTGCGCGACAGCCGGGTGATCCTCGGCAAGCACCTGTGCTCTGAACTGGGAGAGGGTCCGGCTTATCTGGGCTTGGTTTAATTTCATGACCTATCCTGAACGCGTTTTCCGCATTCGCCAATACGGCGCTGCGACAGCTCTTGCAGCCTTGTTCCAAGTCAGATCGCCGTTTTGCAGATCGCCGGCGTTGCGAAGCGTGAGACGGCTGCCTTGCCGCGCTCCGTCGCCCGACAGGACACCTCGCTGATGTTTATCACGAAGGCCATCAACCAGCTCAGTTCGAACAGGCGCTTGATATTTGTCCCGATCGACCTCGCCTATCATGGAGGCGTTCAACGACCCCCGCGGAGGCATCAGGTCAAATATTCCGCGATCTCCTCCAGCGAGGCATCAAACCGCTCGCCGAGAACAACGCTCTTGCTGTCTTCCTTGACGAGCGCGTATTTTCCAAGATTGTCCTCGTTAATCGAACGCGATCGAGACTTATGGATGGAATAGCCGAGCTTACGCGCCCGAGCCCGGAGGGTACCTTCGCTCGTCAGGCGCATGAGAACCTCCCGCGCTACGTGGAGGCCAGGCGAAGCCCCAATTGCAGTCGCCTCACCAGCGGTCGGAGGCGCTGCCAAGCCCGCTCGATCCTGGGATCGGGCGGGCTCCACTGCCATTTCAGTACATCCGTGAAATGGCGCTAACGGCTCAAGCCAGCGACAGATTCTCCGCGCTGGTTTTGCCCCGGATCTTGTCGGCCTTGATTTCGAAGTTGACCTTCTGACCTTCAGCAAGGCCGGAAAGACCCGCCCGTTCAACGGCGCTGATGTGAACGAACACATCTTTGCCGCCGTCGTTCGGCTGGATAAATCCAAAGCCTTTTTGGCCGTTGAACCATTTCACAGTACCTGTCGCCATTCTCTTCTCCAAAGCGCACACGCGCGTTTTTCGCGCGGCTGTCACGCGAACCAATTCAACTTCGTCGTCGACTTTGGAAAAGGAGCCCGCGGGCGCATTCAACAAGGCACAGCGGCTAATCGAATAGAAGGAAACCTATACACTTTTGACTGCTTTGCAAGCGGGCCAACCAATTTAATTGCGAAGTTCGCCAGCTCTTACAACTCTTTTCCTCGAGAATTCACACCCTGGTGTCCCGTTTCCGAAGTTCGTATCATTACGCGGCATACTCATTTTTACGAACTTCGGAATCGAAAGGACACCAGGAACTCCACAGTTCTAGTGTGGCTTTTGGTTCAGAAGTCCGCATGACGAACGCGCGGCAATAATGATGCGGACTTCTGAACCGCCACACTAGTGTCCCGTTTCCGAAGTTCGTATCATTACGCGGCATACTCATTTTTACGAACTTCGGAATCGAGAGGACACCAGGAACTCCATAGTTCTAGTGTGGCTTTTGGTTCAGAAGTCCGCATGACAACCGCGCGGCAATAATGATGCGGACTTCTGAACCGCCACACTAGCTATTTGCGTCGTGCCAGTCGGCGGGCACCAGCTTCCGTCAGCTCGAGCCGTCCAAGTCGCCTTAATGCGTAACCCAAAGCGACAAGGCGTTCCCAGTGATGCTGGGGTATATCGCGTTGCAAATCGCCCCTGCTGAGCTCATGCAATGAAGTGAACTCTTCGGAACTTAACGGGGGGATGGGCGCATCAGCCATCGGGGCACTATGCGCTTGTTGCAGGCCGCTGCAAGCCCCATCAATCTCCGCGTAGGGTTTATTTGAGCGCGGCCGTCAGAAGCCTTCTGATATTGTTCACTTGCCATCTCAAGGGAGGCTATAATGACGATTGCGGATGATATTCTCGACTTGTTGAAGCGGAAACGTCGATTAAAACTAACGGCAATCGATATCGCAGAAATGCTGTACTGGGAGGACAAGACCTACCAACAGCGTGTCAAGGCTGATTGTCTGATATTGTACGAACAAGGCAGGCTGGCTCGTGAAGGCAAGGGCAGTCTTGCCGATCCCTATACCTACAGTATTGCTCCAATTGAACGGCAACCGTCATAATCGCCGGGTCGCCACCGGGCCAATGCTGTGCTTGCCCTCACGCAGCAGGCGTTGAATGAGGTGTTCAGGGTCGTCGCTTCCCAATCCGAAAGTCTGTCACGCCCCTGAGGTGGTCGAACATATTCTTGGGCAGGCGGCGTCTGGCGGACGTGTTTCTTGCGACTAAAGCGCGATGAATTTAGGTCGAATCGCCATCGCGCTTTAGTCTCTTGTTAACGCATGATCTCCGCGCAAACGCGTTCCGCGTTTGTCGCGAGGGAAAACCGCTGCACACTTTGCGCTAACGCGGCCCTTCGGGTCCGGATCATGCGTTAGTTCTGGAAGTCGATGCTGCGCAAGACAATGCCGGGGGGCTTTCCTTCGAACTCCATTGCCAGGAATTTGCGATCGGCACGCTCTTCAATCCGGTCGCGCAGCCGCATGAATTGCGCCTCGCGCTGGTTCGGCTTCGACTGCGCCAGGCTTTCCAGACTATCCATGGCGGAGGTCGAGATGGCGCAAGGTATCTCCCTTTGGCCGTCCATCATCGAAAACAGCATGACCATCCTGTCAAATTCGTAACCGATAAGGCGTCCACGTGTGAGCGTCATTTGCCCTGCTCCGTTAAGCGGTGGGCCACACTTCGAGCGAAGCGATCGTCAATGCAGGGGACGCTCGTCCGACCCCTTCAGCCTTCGCGAGTGAGGCGCGCAAAATCATCCAATATCGCAGCTACGAGATCTCGATGACGGGTGTCGTTCCGCGACAATCCAGCGGCATATAAATTCAGGACGTAGCGTGCCTTGGCGGCCGCGTCCGGCCAGGATAGGGCGGGGACCGACAGGAGCTGGTTTTCCAGGGCGGCCTGTCGATCGCGCAGTTCCTTTGCGTGGTTTTCAACCTCGGCCAGAATACGACGGAGCTCAGTCGCCTTCTGGGCGGCCATGCCGCGATGCTTGTCGAGATCGAGCGGTTCGTCAGTCATCGCGAATGCTCGCGTCGATTCGCTGCGCATCGGACAGATCGACCGAGCCGATCGATATCATCTCCGTCGCCAAGCCGTGCGAGGCCGCCACAGGCACCACGATCATGGTCGCAACGCGGCGGAATGCGGCGAACGAAAGTCCTTCGATCATCTCTTCGTCGGTGATGACCTCATAGGCGCCGGCGGGCAAAAGGCGTTCGATGCCCCGGATCCGGAACGGGTGTTTGAAGGTGACGGTTTCCCGCCGCGAGCGGATCGTCATTGCCCGCCTGCCTTTCGCAACAGCCCTGCGCCCACGCTGAATGCCTGCAGCATGCGCCCTTTCGCCTTGATTAGCTACCTCTTTGTTGCGCGACGAAGCGGACAGCTCCAGGACGTTCAGCCCGCAGGACGGGTTGTGCGCTTGCGAAACCCATCAACCTCGTGTGCGTTGTGATGCGATGGGTATCGCTGCGCCTCCACCTTTCCTACGAACTGGATGAAGTGCGAAACATGCGGATCAACGGCGGCGTGTTGGTGATCAAGCGATGATCGTCATGAGCCGTGTTTATCACGGCCATCCACGTCTTTCCTGTTTTCGAAGCGAAGACGTGGATGCCCGGGACGTCTAGCGCGAAGACGCGCGGAGCCTGTCATCGGGCCGCGCCCTGCGCGGACCCGTTGGCGCTTTTGCCCGGGCATGACGAGGCAATGACGATGAATTTCTCTCGCAACCCTGCAGACAAGAAGCCGTATCCTCGGCCGCGAAAGCCTAATTTCCAAGTTGCACGAAGCGCAGTTCGCCCTTGACCAGATCGGGCACTACCACCATCAGGCCTTTGTTATTCGGGAATGCGCAGAAATCGGCCGGCCCCTTGAAGTCGGCCGCGAGCTTCTTCATTCCCATGGTCTTGTTCCACTGGAATAGCGATCCTGACACCCAATCGGTTGCCAGCACGTCGCCATTGCTCATCACATAGAGCCCGTCGAGCATGCCGATCTTGTCGGACAAAAGCTCGGGCTCCTTGCCGGGTAGCATAGAGTAGATGCCGCGCGGATCATCCTTTCCCTTGAATCCGACCATCATCAGCGCGCCGCCCTTGCCGGGATAGACCCCGTTGGGATTGATCGACTTTTCCTTGAACACCACCGTGATCTTGGGATCCGCTTTCGATTCCAGGAAATCGGCGGGCTCCACGCGCACCAGCTGGTCGGAGCGGTTGTCGCTGACATAGAGCGCATCGTCCATCACCGTCACGTCATTGGCAAAGGTGACGTCGGGCAGATCGAGCTTCTTGCCTTTCTTGGTCTTGAGATCGAATACCCAAACCGAATCGATGTCGGTGACCCAGAGGCGGTTGCCCTTGATCCAGATGCCTTTCGGCTTGTTGAGCACCTGGCCCTTCACCGGGAGAAAACCATCCTCAAGGATTTTTCCGTCCAGCGATACTTTGGTGATCTTGCCCCTCGCATCCTTATCCGCCGGCTTGAGGTCGGGACCGAAGTCACTGGTGTAAAGCACCTTGCCCTTGGGATCATAGGCAACCGATTCCACATGGCCAAATCCCTTGGCTGTCTGCTCCGAGAGCACTTTTAGTTCTTTTGCCGACGCCCCGTGGGCGATCATCGTTTGGAAAGTGACGAGGCAGATCGCGAACGCCAGATTAATCGAAGATTTTCCGATCACGTTTATTTCCTCCTTTTGCGGTGCGGCTCGCGACCGCTACGCCAGCCGGATAGTGACGCCAAATAAATTCAGGCGGTTTGGCTCATCATGTGCGAGGGAAGGACCTGACAGGTCCTTCCCTCTCCGTCCCCGCCTGTTCGAGATAACAGACCATGTCCTCGGAAGTTTATCAAAAAAACGATCAGGCCACGGCCACGTCGATGACTTCTCCGCTCGCGCTGCCTTCGACGCTCCGGGCATAGGCTTTTTGCGACGTCGTCGGCGCGCATTCCGGGCGCGAGGTGGAGTGGTTCAGTTCGCCTCTCCCGCTTGCCGGGAGATCGCCACACTCGCCGAGCGCGGCGACCTGGGGCGGTACTTCGAAAGCGGCGTTGCCGACGATTTCCCCCAGAGGGATATCGCTTCCGCCGCGACCGCCTGCTGTCATGAGACCGGCATAAAAGCCGACCAAAATGCAAGCGGAGGTAGCAATAGCGCTTGGGATTGGCTGATCCTGCCGGTACCATATGCTTTGGATGAATGCTTGGCGAAGGCGCCTGATCGGGATGTTCATGAGAAGTTTTGTCGTTGCCGCCTTTGCGGCGTTTACGCTGATCGCAACCGCATCCGCACAAATGCCGTCCCCCAGAGGCCCGGAGCCCGCCCCTTCGGCATTTGACCCTGACCCGATCATCCAGATCACGACGACCTTCCGGGCACGGATCGAGGGACTGGCGGACCCCCGCGCCGTGCCGAGCCCCACCGCCCAGGACACCGCCCGTCGCGCGGTCTACAACATGGCTGCGAACGAATGCACCGTCTTGATCGAAATCTGGCGCGCTGAATGCCGGCTGAATTCGCTTTCGGTGTATATGGCCCTTGTGAACACCGGCGAGCCCGGCCCGGAGCCGCCTCAATTCCCCTCGATGATTGGCACCGCGGTCTTTGAACTCAAGCCCAGGCCATCCGGACCATAGGTCCTACGACCGGTGACCGGCCGCGACCACGCGCTCTTGCATTGAACCCGGCTGCATCGTCGGCAGCTTTCATCACAAAAAGGATCAAGTAACAGCCTTTCGCGCGTCGATGACCTCGCCGCTCGCGCTGCCCTCCACGCTCCGGGCATAGGCCTTGGCGACATCGTCGGCGGGCATGCCGGGCGCGGGGTCCATTTTCAGCGCCACAAGCGTCTCCTTCACCCAGGGCGGGCTGACGACGTTCACGCGAACGTTGGCCGCCTTGAGTTCGAGTGCGGCTGCGCGCGCGAAGCCTTCCAGTCCCGCGTTGACTAGGCTGATGGCGGCGGAGCCCGGAATCGGGTGTTGCGCGAGAATGCCGCTTGTCAGCGTGATCGAGCCGCCCGACAAAATCTGCTGGCTACCGACGCGGACGACGTTGACTTGCCCCATCAGCTTGTCGTGAAGCGATTTTTCGAAATCCGCATCCGCCAGCGCAGCCAATGGCTTGAACACCGCGCTTCCCGTCGTGCTCACGATCGCATCGACCTTGCCGATCGCGCCAAGAGCTGCCTCGAGCGAAGCCTTGCTCGTGATGTTGGCACGGTGATCGCCGCCGGAGCGCGAGACCGCGATGACCTGATGCCTCTGCTTCAGCAGTTTCACCACTGCGCTTCCGATCGTCCCGCTCGCGCCGATGACAACGATTTTCATGACTCCCTCCGTTTTCTGTGCGCTCCGCTTTTCGGACCATTGAGGCGGCAAGGCTTGTGTCCCGATTCCGAGTTCGTATCGTTTCGTTTACGAACTTCGGAATCGAAAGGACACTGGCAACTTATTAATTCCAGTGTGGCTTGGGTTCAGAAGTCCGCGCGATAAACTCGCGGCAGAAAATGATGCGGACTTCTGAACCGCCACACTACGCTCAGTTCCCGCCCGGCGAACAGCGAAGTCACTTGGTCTCCCATGCGGACAGTTATTCTCCCGGGCGCCGATCACGCCGGTTTGATGTTTATAAAGTGCAATTTAATGGGGATGGCGAAAAACCGTTCCAAAGTCAGTTGTGAAAGGAGAACGGTCATGACGAAATTCGGATTGATGGCAGTGACTGCACTTTCGCTTGTGATGGCGACCCCTGTGATGGCAATGCACGGTCATCATCACCATTACGGTTACTATCACGCCCTTAAACATCACTTCGGTTCGACTTACGCAGCCTACGGCTTCTACCGCGGGTCCGACTTCGCGCGGAAAAATACCTTTGACTAGCGGCTGCGCAAGCCAGGGCTTGACGCGAGGGCTCTAAGAAGATCGTCGATTTTCTCTTCGTCGAATTCGACGATCAGATCATACGGCCGGTGGCGGGTAACCTGCTCGTCGCGAATGGGCGTGCCGGACATCTGGTCGTGATCGCACAACCGGCGCGGCGCGGCCTGCGCGCGGCTACCCGCGCCGGTCACGTTTGGCCGACCAGCGAGACTACGTCAGACCGATAAAGCCGAGGTCAGGCGGCAGCAGCCGGAATGACCGCCTGGACGCCTTTCAGGGCAGCCTGCAGCGCCGCTTCCTTGGTGTGGTCGAGCGATGTCTTGAGGATTGTACCGCCTTCGCCCTTGAGCCCTTCCAGCACCTTGTCTGCCGTAACCTTGCGCACCAGGACAAACAGCGCCGCCGAGCCGGGCTGGATGGCAGCCGCGGTGTCCTTCATGAATTTGTCATTGATGCCGACATCGGCGAGATAGCCGCCGAGAGCCCCGGAAGCGGCGCCCAGAGCAGCACCAGCGAGCGGCATCAAAAAGATCAATCCGATCAGCGTGCCCCAGAAGGTGCCGCCTACCGCACCTACCTTGGTCGTGTTGATCAGCTGGTTCAGTTTCACATTACCCTGGGCGTCCTTCACGGCGATGACCGCATCGCCCAACTCGAGCAGGTATTCGCCCTGCATTTTCAGCAATTTCTGGCGGACTTCCTCGGCTTTCGCTTCAGTGGGAAATGCGATTACGACGAGATCACTCATCTGGGATTCTCCTCTTTTTTTCCATCGCTTCAATTTGCTGAGTTCACAAACGTGAGACGGTGAATGCGCGATCTCCAGCCCACAAAAAGCTAGGATGCCGAACCGCTGAAGGCGTTGATGTGGATCAACGCCCTTCGATCGCGTGTCGAGGAAGGGAACCGCCGGGGGTCGGCAATTCGAATCTCTTCGAACCTGGTTTCGGAGGTGCGACAGGAGCGCGTCAAGTCGTGCCGGATCCGCCCTCCACGATCCTCTCATTCAGCTTTTGATCCACGGTCTGGACCGTGTGATCGATCTCGGCATTGGGCAGGCCAAGCTGATGCGAAATCAACTTCACCAAAAGATCGACCCGCTCGATGAAAGGCGCTCCGTTGGCGACCGCTCTCGCCGCCGAGGAGGGCTTGAGCAGGCTTTCCGCCGCCTTGGCGTATTTCTCGAAGGGCACCTGATCCTTCGCCTCGGCCCCCAGACGCCGAGCGATGGCATCGACATGATTATAGATAGACTCCGAGAGCTCCAGATCATCGTGCACCGCGTCGCGGATCGACTGCGGCTCGTGCGTTGTGATGCAGCGGTAGTTCCCGGTCAACAGCATCGACCATTTGGCCAGAGGCACGAACAGTGAATCGAACACCTTGAGTTTCACCGGAACGTCCTGGCCGTCGAGCTTCACGGCGTCGATGTCGGCCTCGAGTTCCCGAAGCAGCCGGTTATGTGTCTCATCGGCAAATATCGCCGCCTTGAAATTTGTTGGCAGGCCGACGTGAAGGACGTTCGGCGCCTCTTCCGGTGGGCGGAAGGCCTGTGGATCGGGCGAGCAGAGCGACACCAGTCCCGGCTTGAAGCGCTCCCAAACTTGCGCATTGGTATAGGCTTCCTCGAGATCCATTTCGGCCAGGGCCGGGATCCGCTTGAGGTAGGGCAACGGCGGCATGTTCATGATCGAAAGACAAGGCAGCCTCGCCTCCGCGATTTTGACCATCAGAACCCGGATCGTATGGTTGGTGTATTGGGGTTCCTGCATGGCAAGACAGACCAGATCATAACGGGAAAGGTCCACGTCCGCGGGCGGAGTCGCGTCCAGCTTACCGGGCAGATCGCTCGAGGGGATCGAGCGATGCGTCGCCTCGTCACGCAGCCTGATGCGAACCACGGTGCCTTCACGATTGATGAGCTCGGCGGTCTTCTTGCGACAAACCAGGGTCGCATGGTGACCCGCCATCAGCAGCTTTGTCGCCAGCAGAGAGCCATACGAGGCTCCAAGGATCAGAATGTTGCGCGCCATGCGCCCTCCTCCAAAGATTTCGCCAGAATTTTCTCAAGATCATGATGCGATTAAGCGGATCGCATCATGATCTTATCTCTTTGTTTGAGCATGATCTTTTCGGAAAACCGGTTGCCACTTTTCCGGATCATGCTCCAACGCCGCACAATTTCAGTCGGCAATGTAACCCTTCGACGGACCGACGATCCTGCCACCTCGCGTGAGAGTGACGGCGTCCGGAAAATCCTGCTCGAAAATGACGCCGAGATCATGGAGCCGTTGAAGCAGTTCGCCCAGACGGACGAGACAGGCGTTCTCGACATCGTGCAATACCACAACGCTCCAATCCTGTTTTAAAACCTGGGCGATGCAGCTCTCGACCCATCCGTCCGGATCCCTCCAGTCTTCCGGCAAATTGTTCCAGATCACCGTCCTGAAATTTTGCGCAAGCAGATGCTCGAGTGCGGGGCGGCTCAACAGATGCGGTCCGAGCCGGCCGGAGTTGCCGTAAGGTCGAAACAGTTTTTCCGGATGGGCGAATTTTCCGATGCGCTGCTGCGCGCCTTCGATCTCGTCGACGGCGTAAGCAAGCTCCGGCCGGTCGCCCAAGGCAACCGTATGCGAAAGCGTGTGATTGCCGATCCAGTGGCCCGCCGAATGGGCCTGCTTCATCAGGCCGGCCGTGGCGCCGTCATCGAGTTTCCGTCCGATGACGAAGAACGTCGAAAGGATTTTCGCCCCTCCCAGGAGGTCGAGCACGCGCTCGGTAACACCCGACGTCGGGCCGTTGTCAAAGGTGAGCGTGACGCGTCTTTCGGTCAACCGACCGCTCCTTGTTCCGGATCGCATCGAGACGAGCGATCTCCTCAAGATGAAAATACCCGAATAGCGAGCTCGCAAGCCGAAAATCGCCCGATTACTTCCATTCTTCCTTCGAGGTACAGCTTTCGGACGTATCCTCAATAATCAGTTAACCACCAAAAAGTACCATCGCGGCCGCTCAGGTCACGAAGGACACAGGATGCGGCATCTTACAGTCTACAAACGGTTCGCCTTGATCATTGCGGTTTTGACCGTCGTCTTCGTTTCGGCGCTTGTCGCTCAGGTGATGGTTCTCCGCGAGACTGTGATTGAGGAACGTCGGACCAAGGTGTTCGACATGGTCGAGGCGGCAAAGAAAATCCTCTCGAATTACGAGGAGAAGGCCAGGGCCGGCAAGATTTCGCCGGTGGACGCACGGCAGCTTGCTTTTGACGCGATCGGCGCCATGCGCTGGGGCAAATCCAGCGACTATCTCGGAGTCTATGGCGCCGGCAGCTCGAATGCCGGTGTAACCTACGTGCATGCCAACCCGAAATACATCAATGTCAACCGCTGGGATTACAAGGACCATAATGGCCAGCTGGTGATCCAGAACATCGTTGGCAAAGCCCGCGCCGGCGGAGGATTTCTCCAATACGAGGTACCGAAGGCAACAGGTGGTCCCGAGCTGCCGAAGCTCACCTACGCCGGCGGCTATGGCGAGGGCGAACAGCTGCTCGCAATCCAGGCGGGCGTCTACACCGACGATATCGAGACGGTTGTGTTCGCCAAGGCGATCTGGATCGCCGTCGGGGGTCTGGGTGGATTGCTCATCGCGGCAATAGCGGCATTCGCCCTTGGCCGAGGCCTCGTTCGTCCGCTCGACAGAATTTGCAACACCATGGAGCATCTGGCGAAGGGTGACTTGAACGTCGAGGTGCCCTTTACCGGACATCGCAACGAGATCGGCCAGATTTCACGCAGCCTGTCCATTTTCAAGGATCGGTTGTTCGATGCCGACCGTGTCCGCACCGAGCGTGAGGAGGCCACCGCTCGCGCCATGGCGGAACGCAAAGCGGCCATGAACCGGATAGCAGGCGATTTTGAAAGGAGCGTCGGCAGCATTGTCGCGGGTGCTGCTTCCGCAGCCGCCGAAATGCAACGCTCGGCGCAATCGCTGTCGGCAATTGCAAAGGAGACGACGCGGCAGAGCACGACGGTGGCATCGGCGGCGCAGCAGACAACCGGCAATGTGCAGACCGTAGCCGCCGCTGCCGAGGAGCTTTCGAGATCAAGTCAGGAAATCTCGCAGCAGATCGACCACTCCGCGTCGATCGCGCAAAGCGCCGTTGCCCAGGCAGATCGCACCAATGCCATGGTGGAAGGGTTGCTGGCCTCGACGCAGAAGATCGGCGAGGTGATGGGTCTCATTCAGAACATCGCCGCTCAGACCAACCTGCTGGCTTTGAACGCGACGATCGAAGCCGCGCGAGCCGGCGATGCCGGGAAGGGCTTTGCGGTGGTGGCCAACGAAGTGAAGGCGTTATCGACCCAGACCGCCAAGGCGACCGAGGAAATTGCGGATCAGATCCAGGCGATCCGCGACGCTACCGGGACAACGGCCGAAGCGATCCGCGAGATTGGTGCCACGATCGGTCAGATCAACGAGATCGCAACCACCATCGCCGCCGCGGTCGAGGAACAGGGTGCATCGACCAAGGAGATTGCCCACAGCGTGCACCAGGCCGCGCAGGGCACCCAAGGGGTCATGCAAAACATCGCCGAAGTGAATCAGGCTTCGGGCCAGGTGGGCGCCGCCGCCGAACTTGTTCTAAGTTCGGCCGGCGAGCTGGCAAGGCAATCCGAACGCTTGAAGCACGAGGTCGAGAGCTTTCTCACGACAGTGCGGGCGGCGTAACACGAGCCACATCCGGGGACCGCAAGCTTGCCGTCTTCGAATGCCGGGTCGGCTCGGCTTCGTCATCGATGTCGCGAACCGGGGTGCACCACGAAAGGCGCCAACTGGCGGTGGCAGGAATGCCCCCTCGCGCTCAAAGGCGGACATCAGGGACAGGCAATCTCATTCCGCCAAGGGCCCAGCATCAGACATCCGCTCAACCGGCCAGATCGCCTTCTGGATGACGACCGAGGCCTGCCACGGGCGGGCCGGCCCCAGCTACGATCAGGCCGCGATCACCAAGCCTTGGAGCTTGGCTTCCACTTCCTCGCTCCCGTGGCGCATCCGCTATCGGAAACGCACAGCGATCAGGTAAACCAGCATACCCACTATCGCAAGTCCGATCAGGCTCGGTGTCGGTACAGCACCTGCAAATCTAAGGACGTTGTCCACGACTGACTTGACATAGGCTCCGGAATTGTCGCCCAGGATCAGGTGGATCAGAATGATCGAAAGTAGCGCAAGGAAGGCGCATTCGACGAACGCCCAGAGAAACTTCTGCACTTTGTCCAAAAGGATCATGACGCTGCCTTCAGGCAAAATAAGTGGGCGGAGAGAGAAGCTCTCTCCACCCACGCCTTCCGCGTAGAAGCCTGCTCCACTGCGGAGCTTCAGCTTAGTTTGCGGTTGGAGAACAGCCAGACGATGAAGCCGAGCGAAATCAAACCGACCAATCCGGCCGACCCCATATCCGAAACAAACTTGACGATATTCCCCGAGACCGTTCCGATGAAAGGAACCTTATCTCCTGAAAGGAGAGCGGCAACGATGCCTAAGGCTATCAACATTAGACCCAGCTCGGTCAACGAACCTACCCAACCTTTTACTGTGCCGATGAAGTCCATCTGTAATCCCCCAATTGCAAGTTTCCCCTGCTGCTGATTCGGCAAGTGCCGCAGCAGCCCTTCAACTATCGGTTTCCGCTGATTCCAGTTCAAGCAATTGTTGGGCTCTTTGCACTGCAACCATTTTTGCGGTGCGGCGACAGGCCGCTCAGGTTGGCAAGCAAGTGGCTCACTCGGATGCCAGGAGGCCCGAACGCCAAAGGTGTGGCTGCGCCGGCGGCTCGGCATTTATCACCGCATTGGCGCACGCACGGATCAGTTGATCACCGAAAGCGACCTTTAGGCCGGGCAGAACCTTGAAGGGGTAGCGAAATAGTCTCGCCGCGCCGCGCGGTCGGAGCGCTCAGCCGGCGACAGCGTGACCCCGAGCGAGGGCCCCGATGAATTAGATCACAGCGCCATCCTTGCGCAGCGCCTCCCGAAGCTCGGTTACGTTGAGCCTCCGCGGCGCCTCCTGATTGCGCAGGCACATGGCCGCTGCCATGCCGATTGCCTGGCCGTAGGAGAAGCATTGAGCCGTAACACGCGCCGATGCCATGGCTTCATGTTCGGCCGACAGACAACGTCCGGCGACCAGAAGTCCCTCGCCCCTCGCCGGGACGAAATTGTCGTAAGCGATGTCGTAGTAGTCGTCGAGCAGCCACTCCAGACGCGGCTTTTCTCCGGAGTGAAGCTCGATCGGCCAAGCCGAGCGTGCGATCGAATCCCTGCGCTTGGCACCTGAAACCACATCGTCGTTGGTCAACATGCCGACACCCCTGATCTGGCGAGTCTGGCGCACGCCGACCTGTACTCCGGTGTCGTTAACAAGCGCATTTTCGCAGCCGACCAGACGGTCCCTGAAGAAGCGCGCATATTCGCGCACCTGCCTGCGTCCCTGAATCTCCGCTTCGGTAATGTCTTCCACGAACAGCGGATTAAGCTCACGGCCGTCGCGGCCGATGATGCGGGTGCAGTTGCAGAGCAGTTCGTTCGGCCGCGGCGTCGGAAACATAAACACCTTCGCGCGCGGCAGATCGTATTCCCGGCTGTTGTGCAGGTTCCGGATCATTTGAGAGACTTCGTCGCCGAGGATCGAGTCTTCGCCATAACATGTCAGGAAGCGCGTGACATCGACGCCGATCAAGCGGAAGATCATGGTGGGATTCTGCACGATGCCGTCGCGGCCGACGAAGGTCTCGAAGCCAGCGAGCGCTGCGACGTCCGCGTCGCCGCTCGCGTCGATCGTGATGCCCGCCTGGACGTCGATGCGTCCCTGCTTGGTCCAGGCAACGACGCCTTCGACACGTTCGCCGTCGTTGAGCACGTCGACGACGGTGGTGTGAAACAGCACCTTGACGCCGGATTCCTCGAGCAGATGGTCGCCTGCCTCGCGCCAGACCAGGGGATCGTGGCTGTGCGTGAAAGTCTTGCCATAACGGATGGGATCCGTGATGCCGCTCTTCATCTTCATCACGTCCAGAAAGCGATCGGCGAAACCGAACACCACTTTCTCGGGCGCCGCCGAGCGGTTGTCGGTTGCAGCGTAAAGCCCGCAGACCGTGCCAGACAGGCCCGCCACTGCCGCGCCGCCGCAAAAGCCGTATTTCTCCAGCAGCAAGACGCGGGCACCCGCTCTTGCCGCGGTGCAGGCGGCAGCGAGGCCAGCCGCACCTCCGCCGACGACAAGGACGTCGGTTTTGAGGTTTTGTCCTGGCCTCTTATCGCTTACGCGCACCATAATGTGTCTCGTTTTCCGCCCGTGATAACTATGACACGCCGCGGCGCTCCTTGCGCAGAAAATTCACCAAGGCCTTTAGCGCCGGCCGCATTTGGCGGCGGCTCGGATAATAAAGAAAAAATCCTGTCGCCGGAGTCGGCGCCCACTCGTCGAGGACAGTCACCAGCCGGCGTGCTGCGAGATCCCGCGCAATGAAGATTGGCGGCGTCTGTACCAGCGCGAGGCCTTCGATAGCGGCCTGTCGAGCGACGGCCACCGAATTGACGCCGAGCCGGCCCTCGACGTGGACTTCGAGATCGCGGCGTTTGACGCGAAAGCGCCAAGGCACATAGGTGCCGCTTGAAAATCGAATGCGCACGCAGTCGTGCCCGACGAGATCGTCCGGCGTCCTGGGTTTGCCCCGTCGCTCGAAATAAGCCGGCGAACCGACGACGACGAGGGGCAGTTCGTCGGTGACGCGCACTGCAATCATGTCGCGTTCAATCCGCTCGCCGATGCGAATGCCGGCATCGAAGCGCTCGGCCACAATGTCGGTCAGAGTATCGCTAACGGACAAATCGAGGGAAATCTCGGGATATTGCGCCAGAA
>Ga0207665_10001460_pt1 | contig 15909 bp, 21 predicted proteins | sample LARL112metaG_FD_184351 | JGI IMG/M metagenome (GOLD analysis project Ga0207665, IMG submission 184351) | Corn, switchgrass and miscanthus rhizosphere microbial communities from Kellogg Biological Station, Michigan, USA - LAR L11-2 metaG... | ecosystem: Host-associated > Plants > Roots >...
TGTTTTAGATGTTATATAATCTACATACCTATCTGTAATGTGATAAAGTCGTTACACGCTCCTCAGGCCTTCTTTCCCTTTGTATCTTTATCTTTTTAACTGCGTCTTCAAAATGTCGCATTAAAATAAGAGCATCTGAAGCATGTTTGGATGCTTCTTCTGGCCTAGTATATTTCTGAAGATACTCATGTAGTACTATGGTATTAGCGGTATTAGCTACTGCAGCTGTATCGGCTCCACTAAATCCTTCTGTCATTTCAGATAAAACGAGAACTATCCAGATTGAATCATAAGCTAGAAATGAAGGTGCTCCTAATTTATAACTTATTTAAACGATATTAGACACTATGAACCATTAAAAATGAACAAGCCCTCTGATGAACATACTCATCATCCTGTCTGTGAGGCATGCGGAAAGGAATTTGATAATGTTCACGAACTAACAGTTCATGTAGATAAAGTGCATCAACACAAATATTAGTAAAACACCAAAGCTTGCTATCTGTTCTTGAGAGTTCTTCTAAGACCATTTCATGTAACTAATACCGCAAATAAATCAATTTTTAGTTCCTAAACAATAAACCCAATCGATATTTACCATTTAATATTTTGTTTAGATTAAATTTGTCACTAGCTGAAGCGGCTAAAATATAACAATAACTAACAACACTTAAGTTAAATAGAATGGATGCAGATCTATGTCAAAGAGCAACGAGTCGAATGCGGCTGATGCAGAAGCAGCTTCTAACAAGGAAGGGATAATCAAAGGATTAAACGAGGATCTGGCAAGAGAATATAAAGCGATTATACAGTATGTGGTTTTCAGTTCTACATTGAAGGGGGCAGAATATGGGGACATAGCAGAACAGTTGAAAGAACATGCTTCACAGGAACTTGCACATGCTCTGGAGGTGGCTAGACAGATCGACTACCTTGGTGGAGATCCAACAGTAAAAAGTAAAGAGGTTGAATATTCCGATGATTCAAAGACAATGCTTGAGATTGATCTAAGAGCCGAACAAGAAACTATCAAGAATTATAGGGATAGGATACGTCAGGCTGAAAGCTCAGGTGAATTTGCACTCTCTGAAGCGTTAAGGGATATTATCAGACAAGAGCAGGATCACGAAATAGATCTAAGGGATGCTCTTGGGTTGCGATGATAATAATAAATGAATTCTAATTAATGAACATCGGCTACGAAAATAAATTTAAAGCTGGTTCCCAACAGTCAGAATAGTGACTACAAACTAGTCCCGTATGGTATACATCAAAAGACGAAGACAGGATGAAGTGAGCAGGACCAGTTCTCAGGTGTGAGTGAGTACTTGAACACATGGTAGGTGTAGGAACCAGCGCCAACAAACAGGATTCTTCAATGTGATTTGAATGATATTGAGAATAGGAACTCTTATAACGATCTCATGTAAAATGACCAAACCAACGATTTATGCCTACCTAGATCTTCATATTTCTCAGTAATTTCTGATGTGAAATTTTTCAATTGAATTGAAGGGCCGATATCTTATATGACAAAAGTTCTGAATCGATCCAGCAAGAGATAAAAGAAAGAAAGAAGAGAAAGAATAGAAAAATATTAAGGACTAGAGAATTTACAACTAACGCAGTCCTGGTTCTGTGACATCTAATTTAATATAAAAATCATCGATAGGGTATTCAGTAGAATAGAGGTAAGTTGACTGCGTCATACCATCATAATACTGTGTGCACTATATTGTATTGTGGCGTTAGTTCTACCCATAATAAGGGTAGATAACAGAATTATGGTGCCATGTGGATGCATATGATTTACTTAAATCTGTTGTCATTGCTAAAGTTAATAAACAAAGTCCTTTAATTTATGTTATTTAATAATTCTGTAACATACTCCTTTATCATCTATTTTAACTTGAAATTTTGTGACATCATTTGAAGTGCTCTTTGAGTCTAATATTTCTGGGTAATTCGACAGTAAGATCACCACCTTTTTGATTTGAATCAAGAGCTAAGGCTAATGTAGTTCTATCCTTGTCTACCACACTCCGCATCATCTTGTCACTGTAATATTGTATTTGATATGAAATAAGTTATCGTTAATTGCAACGCTATATAGATTGGTAAATTCTGTTCTATTATAATTGGGGCAATGACTAGTGCTCTTAGCGGGTACAAATATGAATAGGCGGATCACTAACGAATTTAGTATCTATTTGGTTAATGAAGGAGAAGATGATGATTCTATCTCCTCATGTGACAAAGTTGATTCAACCTCTGTCCATAATTTTGCAAACATAGCAGGAAAGTTAGTCCTTAGCCAGATAGACATCTTTTCCTCTTCTTCCAGGCTCTGTTTTAATGAAGGTATTGTATCACTAAAGTTCATCTTTGTTGCCATTTGTATAAGTAGATTATAACCTATTACTTCGGCATTTTCAACTATCATATCCTCTGCTATTTGTATTACTTCTTGTTCTGCACTGGTCGCTGACTGATGTATAGTGTTTACTATGAATTCCGGCGGCTTTGATATAGGTAATTCTCCTTTTTCTTGTACTGGCGTCCCATCCATATTTCTAATTAATTGCATTAGTCTATTCTGCTGTCTATTCTGCTGCTCTTTTGTTTCTTGTAGATGGAGCTGCAGTTGTTCTTTAATCTTCTCAAGTGTGGTTTGATGTTCTCTACGTTGTAGTCTTTCATATGCCGCATTTTCCATAGATAATGAGGAATTCAAATATAGAAGGAATCTGTCTTGATTGTATGCTCGTGACATTAATATCTTGATTTACTTATGCAATATTTGTTTTAAAGATTGCAGGAATGTGAAGTGTTGCTACATGTGCGAAAGTACTATTTCATTTAATTTATGAAACGATTCAAACTTATAACACCTCAAAGATCTGACAGTGAAAACCTTTTGTAAAATCAGGATCTTTCGCTATTATTGCATCAGACTCATCGTCCTTCTACCTTTCAAACATGAAAATATATAATATCCTCTGGCCATGCAGATTCAACCATACAGCAGATTCGCTCTTGATGTATTAATCCTAATTCTTCAACTTTATGCATAATACTTCTATTAAAAGCCGTAACAAGCATGCTTAGCAAAGTAGATATCTCCTGCTAATAATTATTAGATTTTATAGATTTCCTACATTTGCAAGGACAGTTTTGTCTGATATCTCTTCCAATTTTATCCACGTATAAAATAACCTCCGGTCACAGGAGAACAAATATTCTCATACATGAATCTCCTTTTCTAATGCTTCTTTAAGCAAGTGCATATGATCTTTTCTATCCTTTTTAATTTTTCTCCAAATTTCAACTAACTCTGATTTATTGGCTTTCTGTGCATCCTGAATATAAGTTTCAATGGTATCATACAAAAAATCCGCATCCTTACCCATTACTTTTAGTATATCATATGCTGTATCTGTTAATTCAGTTGATGATGATGACGATGACATATTAAGATCTTTGGAAAATAAAATATTTAATTATATTTATGTTTGATTATCTTTCAGATCAAAATATATTAGTTCTGCTAAAAAACAATGAATTCTCAAATACGATATTACGCATAATTAGCATGAAGAATAGAAAACTTGAATTTGAAATGAAGTCAAAATCATACAAATGTAAAATCTGTGTCATGCTATTTTTAAACTCTATAGAGCTTACTGTGCATGAAATTAACGTCCATGTTGACAAATTGTGTCAGTGTCAGTCGTGTTATAAAATTCTCCGTAATACTGATGAGTTTAATGAGCATATAAAGAGAGTCCACAGCAGATCAGATCCATCTTTACATTCCTCAGTTGAATCTAGCTCTCTAGCTAGTAATAACTATATTAAAAAAAATACAATATGCAAGAAGAAAAATTGGAGTAGACTTTACTAACACAGACAAGCAAATTGGAAGGAGTTCGTAAAAGAATAGGTTATCCACATAGAAAATCACAACAATTGATGGATAACATTAGAGATAAATTATCTATGTCTCCTACATAACATTCTGTCTATAGTGATTTATATTGTCTTATGGCCATATCAAGAATCAAAAATTCCCAGGATGGTGTAAGAGAATAAGCATTTTCTACATGTCATATAAGTCTTTACATCCTCACGATATACCACAAACAAACTTACTAGTATAATTCTACTATTACAGTCGCATCTATAATTACATTCTCATGTCAGGCAATCGTTTCAATCAAAATGTCTTATTCTATTTCTGTTTATGAATTATAAGACTAAAAAAGGATGATGCACATAATATTGTAGATAATCATGGTCTCTGATAACGATAACAATATTCGCAAACGAGGAAATCCCGAACAAATACCACAGGAAGACGTTTCTGGGGATGTCGAAAAGATGATAAGCGAACAGGGGGGAATAGAAGGTCAAAGAAAGCAAGTAAATGTAGAAAGTTATTCAAAAGCTGCCTCTATGGGACAGATACTCAAAGATCTTGAATTTCCTACAAACAAAGACAGGATAATAAAATTTGTGCAAAAGCAAAGTCTTGATGACGATCTGCTATCAAGACTCGAAAAAATCGAGGATAAAGAATATCAAAACGTTTCTGATGTTACCAAGGCAGCTGGATTAGTTTATACATGATCTAAACACATCGTAGCCAGCGACCTAATTTATGAACTATGTATAGAATACAAGTATAGCACGAATCATCATCGATTTCTCTTTAGCTGCGAGATTAAAATTTCTACCATACGTTAGAATATATGACATTACCAAATTAATAATAAGACATATGGGAATCATCACAATTAATTCCTAAGAAGATTAATAGTCATCTACGAATATTTGGTAAGGAATCGTGGGAAATGAACTATGATCTATTTGGGTATTGCCAATTCTGCAATTCACGAATAGACGAATTAGGTTATTGTGCCTACGGTGGATCTGCCAATTAATTGCTTATCTTTAATTATTAATTATGCGTTAAATCAGATTCTTATGTCATGATATTATTCATATTCAGTCAGTCAGTCCTTATAGTCATACTTATGATTGTATTTGGATTGAAAGCACTGTCGGTCTAGTGTTTCTTATCTTGTTAAACACTCTAATTATTTTCCCTTGTATTCCATATTTTTGCTCAAGAAGTTGATTTGCATGTTCTAATTCTAAAGAGCCTGCCATTTTTATCTTACCCTCAATCCATTTGCCCTTGAGCTGCCCCCGAGCACCAGATGGAGTTATACGAATATTTGGATTGTTCTTAATGCGTTTTATCTTACCGGAATTCATATCGGTTCTAATATATATTGTTCCAGCATCCATGACAAACCAAACAGTGGTCCGTACTGCCTGTCCATTTCTCCTGTACGTCTCAAGATTAATATATTTTTGATTCAAAAACTGCGATACATTATTATTTGTACTCATTATCATGACCACTTATTGATAGTATAATACTATCCTATTCTAGAATGAGAGGACGTACCTCATAACCTTTTCTACGCTACACCTCATAGTTATCCAGAATCTTACAAATTAGTATAAAATATTGTACGTGAAAATAACTAAAATAGTTTATATTTAAACCAAGTATAAATTAACTAATTCAATAAGCATTATTCAATATAAATGATTTTTTGTTCCTATGTAATGTGATAGGTATTGTTCGTAGATATAAGGTTAAGGTTTCATCAACGTACAAATTTTCGTGCTTTCAAGGCGTAGGGGACAGCATTGTTTGCACACCGCCATCTACTCATTTATGTTCATTGCGTTTCAAAGGATTGAGGCCCAAGATAATGTTAATAAAATCGTTTATCACGAAAATATTAGGCAGCGTTAGTCCGGGTTCAGCGGTTTGTGAACCATATTTGACGCTGACTTTAGATCCAATCTAATATCAACAAATCATACAAGTGGAAAATATCCGGCAGTAGTTGGTCTGGGTTCATTGGCACAGACTAAGACAACGGTTCGAAGTTCGATCTCCTATTTAGTAAAGTAATCCATCCTAATATACTTTGCACATTCAAAAGGAGTATTATTTGATTGTCAGGGCTTTCACCAAAAGTACCGCTTTATTACGAAGTTAGGGTCATGTCGACAATAACCTTGATATTGTCGTTAAGGTTTTGAATAGAGATGAAGGCATTGAAAAGTATATGATTTGAACTTGACATCTCATTTACTTTAATTTTAAAGTATTACTATCTGCTCATCGGAGAGGATCTTCCTTCTTCTTCTTCTTCTTCCCATCTGTTTGTATTATTATTGCAATCGCTATTCAATTCTTCATTTTTTGGCATATGATCGCCAATGTATCTTTTCCTCAACTTCTTGCTTTCAAGATCTTTCCAGTGAGCGTAGTAATAAGGCCCATGCTTTTGCAAACAGATAGCTTTCCTCATTTATTAATTCTTTTCTTATAGTTGCATTTTCTGGGATTGTATTAATCAATGTTTAATTAAGTCTCAATTTTTCGAATTTTATAATCGCCTAGTCAATTAATGATCTAATGCATTCTTTTCTTATCCCTTTCATAATAGTAAGTTATTGGACTATGTCTAATCGCTATATAAATCAACTAGAATTTTTCTTGATATTTTCGATAGCAACCAAGGCACATGTCTTAGCCTGTTTGTCTATACCAGGTGAATTAATGATCTCATTTATTGCATCTGCTACTTGTGTGCCATACGCTGCAAGTCTATCTATTTCCTCAATTTGAATCATAGGCTCATTCGAGGAATAAATTCTATGTTTTATATAGTTAATCTGATCTGCTACTGACAATTTTCATATCTCATGGCATCTTTAGCACGTAATTACTAGATGTAATTACTGGGTAACTTCAACAATTGCATTGTTATCCTCATCACTTTCACTACTACCATCACTTTCACTATTATCCTTACTACCATACCTATGATCTTGATTGTTATTGCTGCCGGTACTGTGATGATCACCACCGTTACTGCCATGTTCATGATCTTGATTGTTAGCGGCACCAGTACTGTGATGTTGGGCTTGATTATCACCATTATCACCATTATCACCATTATCAGAAGATCCGGATGAAGTTGGTGTAATCGGAGGATAAGAAGATGAATTAGGCTCATTCGAGCCATTTCCTACGCCCTTTGCATGCAATGCAGGGGTGAGATTATTTGGCAATATTGATGCTGCAAAAGATAGTACCACTAGCGTTAGCATAAACAATTTTCCATCTATGAAAATGTGAGTCAATTCTTATATCTTAAAATTGGTATTATTATATGTGTATTAAGACACATATGTAGACCATAATAAACTTGCTATATATTACAAAAGACACTTTGATAAAAAAACATTTTTCGATGATAAATGCCAGAACTGTAATGACAAATGATTGCATCGACAGCAGAGGCATCATTATCACTACAAAACGCAATAAAAAAATAACCATGCTTTAACCGAAGGAATTACGACATACGAAACTTTAAGAGATTTAGACATTAGTTTTCCTTTTGGAATTTTCAATTTCTTGAAGAGTCAATTTCAAATGCTCTTTAATTTCATCTTCTTGCATAGATGATTCGACACTAGAATGTCTAATTATGATTTGTGTGGTGCATATCTCTGAGCAGATGCAGGCTGAGTCATTAGGGTGGTTGTCGTCACAGTTGCTATTCCAAATGTCAATGATGCTATGATCATTGTCATGAAAAATAATCTTGTTTTCGTTATCATTCTACGAGTAATATGACATATTTTTTATAAGGAATACTGTATAGGAATTTTAAAGGATCAATTAAGATAGATAATATTCATCATTTATAATTTGTAATTTACACCAAATATACTAAATTCCCATATTTACTAAAAGATCTATCTAAAATATTTACTAGATAATTAAGAAAATTGCTATCGATAGCGTATGATATTCAGTTCTTGATCATTACGAGATAATATGTTAAGATTTCCTAAGGTCACTGACTGGAATCATTTCTTATCGTTCATTCTATCTTTGGTCTAGCCAGATAGAATAGCGCTGTTAACATCCGCATAAGGTGGTACACAAATGATATTTTTGCTCGGTCACGCATTCAAATTAACTACAAGATAATATACTCACTTTACTAAATAATGATCGCATTCTTTCTAACATTTGTCCTGGAGACTTTTCATCACTAGATTGCGGATTCTCGACGTACTTTGGAGGCTAAATCTACTGCAGTTTGCACATCCGTTACAAATACTTTTCCTCCAAGAGTATCACTGCCTAATTTTTCAATCAGTTTGTTAATCAACTCTTCAACCTGATCATCTTTGATTATAACCTCAACCTATTCCTAGGGAATACATTCTGGAGTATAATGAGCAGTACCCCTGCCAATTGCGACAGATTCCGGTTTCACTTTTCCTCTCTGTTCAATTTTGTACTGGCTCATTCCGCCTGTATTGGTATTTTTCAAGATTTGACTAACAACATCTAATTTTCTATGTGGTATTATTATCTCAAATTATTTCAAGCTGAGCACTATCTTATTTTCGACTGTTGTCTAATAGCTTAAAAACATGATGAATGCAATGCATTATTATGCAGTACATTTATCATCTCCTTATAGTACATAAATACGCACTTATCTATGTACAAGGTTTTGGTGTTGACAACCAATATTCATTCACAAGCCTTCGTGGAGGAGGTTCAACACCTATAGGAGATAAAAATCAAGTACTTCTAATATTGACAAGTTCAGGTAATGTCTAAATGAAGTAGTATCTGCAGCGAATAAGATAGCACCCACAATGCTATATAGGTGATTTTTGTGGATGTATAGGGAGATGTTACGATATATCACTGGACTCCAAAATTAAGATATCGATTAATAGTACTAGAGATTATGTAAAGTAACATTAATGATCCAAAGTCTCTCTCCAAATAACGCTGAGTATAGGATGCTCAAGACGTTGTCAAGGATTTTCGTTCTAGCCTGGAGCACAGTTATCCAAATATTTTACAATCCCATGAAGATTTGCCGTTTGTCAGTATTACTCTTGGTGTTACTTCCACTATTATCGCTAGCACTTAATATCTGGCCAATAGTACAAATCGCAGATGCTGAACTTATCAGTTTTGATAACAGCAGCATGAATATATCAGTTAAGTTTGATGATTTGTTTGGCCTTTTCAAAGGCAATACTTTAAACTTACAAAATCCATTTGAACATCAGATAGAAATCGATGCGAAACAGATTTTTCCAAATGAAACTCTTAAGCGCGAAATAATTAGCAAGTCAGGACCCTCAGAATTCACAATGCCTTATCTGAAGTATAATCTATTAGGCTTTAATATATCAGCAACAGATATTAGAGTAAAGGCAAATGCTACGCAAATAAGTGGCGGTGAAAGCGATCAAAGCAAAAAAACTAGAATTGACTTTCCAGTTATGTTAGCTAATAATGTAAATGTAAGTAATAAGGCAACCAGTCAGAGTTATCACAATGTAGATTTATCATCAATCTATGCTATTTACGATCCAAAGACAGACAAGTTCACATTTCATGTTCCTTTTAGTATAGCAGCTAAATATTTGCTAAAAGGTTCGTAGTAATAATAATATTAAATTGTAGGTATTAGTAGAGGTAGCAGTCTAATGCATTCGGATACTCTGCCTATAAGAGAACCATGCTGTAACTTTGCCGATAATACTTCCGAAATAGATGCATTGGGAAGTATAAATTCAAATGTGACTAGACGCTCGCCATAAGGAGTCACTAATAGGTAACTATTCACTGTGAATTGACCTATGAAAATAAATCGAGACAGATAACAACTTTATCAAGAACTATTAGGATAAGACAATACAGCTATACATTAGTTAATATTGAAATATACTATTATCACATATTTCAGAGATTTCATGACTCTTGTATATAGGGCCCTTGACTTGTTATCACTCCGCTGGTCAAAAGAGGCAAAGTCATTATCAGATAAATGGCAGATTTAAGACTCCATTCTAATTACATATCACTATTTTATACCCATCTTTTATATTTCTTAATCCAGCTCAATAAACGTATGACCAATTCTACCGACGCCCTGTCCCTTATCTGATAACCCACATTCTACGGAGGTAGGGATTTCATTGTATGCATGTCTTTCGAAGGTAGTATCAGACTAGCGTATTGAGTTATCAGAAAAAGATAAGGAGATTCAATCTATGAAACAAAAATGAGTAAATGAATGTTACCCTTCAAAATATAAGCGTTTTTAGAAATGTAGAAAGGCCTAATACGTACAAAATTGGCAAGCAGCTGATCGTGAAAAGAGAATACAAATCAGGCGCCAACAGAAATTAGATCTTAAGAACCAGTGACTGGAGGCAAATTTCTACGTTTGGTCAACACTATCCTAATAAAAGATCATAAATATCATACGCGTGCGGATAGATTCTAATTCTAATTGTTACTTGTGAAAAATAATCAATAGTTAGTCATGAGGTGTAACTGTTCTTACATGCTCAAGGGTAATCGTGTTTTCATATGCTGAACACTCTTTCGACAGTAAACCTTATTGTTCGAGACTAGCCATTTAAGTTCTCAGGTAATAGCTTTCCTAAGCCCTTGTGTTTGAGTTGCTGTATGATATGCTGGTATTTGTGCTGCTCATGCTGGTTGAGCGGGGCTGAGCAGCCTGAGCTTGGCTTGGTTTAACTACGACTATCTGGCTTGGCCTCGTTGCATACGTTGAAATTGCTTTTTTGCAACATGATGTCCTACAATAGCGGCTGTAGCGACTGTAGTTCCTCCTGCGATCATTCCACCTACGACAACTCTTCTTCCTAACATAATTTAGATATACCTTAGATTACTATATATTTTTACCTAGCCACAGATTCCACGGAATGCATCTTTGCATATCACTAGGGAAATACTTATGACTGATCGTCATGCTGCAGGCAAAGCTGCTAACGGAAAATGATACTACGTATATCTCGACAAACTTCACAAGATGTTATAATATGTTCTTACGAAGCTTTTGAAATTTCTGACAAGGGAGGGCTGGTGTACTTGGTTACTTAAACATCGATTGTATCTGACCGAATGCCTCCCGAACAATTAACATTATGTGCTTGCGTCATTTCCTTCTCAGTAGAAAAGTTAAATTAAAACTTCCAGTAAATATCCATATGTCTTCTACAGAACACAAATGGATTGTTCACGAATTTCTTGATGAAACTTACAACAAAGGGAATCTGAAGAACACAGATAGATATGTTACTCCTGATTTCATATATCATGCTCGTGGCGAGGATATTGAAGGAATCGAAGCTTATAATGAATGGATTTCCTCAGATCGTAGCATATTTCCAGATATCCAAGTTACAATCGTAGATAGCATAGAAGAATCTGGTAAAGTTGCGTCAGCTTTTATTGTGGAAGGTACTCAAGAAAAGGAATTTCGTGGCATTCCGGCTACTAATAAGAAATTTGAAACTGTAGGAATGAATATTTTCCATTTTCAAGATAACAAGATCAAGGAAGGATGGGTCGTAGTCGATGCGCTCACTGCAGCGATACAACTTGGTGCGGTCAAGTCAACATATGCTGAAACAGACTAGACCAAATCAAAAACTTAATGTAATATCAACATATAGAGTTTAACTACAATTTGGCGCTGGTTTAGTACTAACAATGACTGTTTGAACAGTAATTGACATATACATTTTTGCAAATAACAATATGTGTATGGTCTGTAGTCGACTGGCTGATATAAAAACTGGATTTTGGTAAGGTACAAAAAGATATGACCTCAGAATTGAAAAGGTGGGCTAGATTTCTGAAGAGAGCCAGAGATGAGGAATAAAGTGAAAGACTAAACCTAGCAATTGTAGCAGCTTGAATATTTACTTCTAATGCAGACATAAAACCTACTCCAATGTTAACACCTAATTGTAATATTTTTTGACATAACTGAAAACCATTCATGTTTGGCATCAGCGGCATATGAGAATGATGTCAATAGGGTATTGTTTACTGCTTAGAGAGTTCTCGGTAATTTATCGATAACTGGGATGGGCAGCATTAGAAACTTTCTATTTATAATAATAACAATATGTCTAAAGCTACAAGTGCTACTGATAACATTGGAAACTTGACCGAAAGATTTTACAGTTGAGCTCAGTAGAGCAGAATGGCAGCTGTCCAGATTTGTTAAATATTACTACTTACCTGAAGATAATATGGTGTATGCATAAGTTAGATGGCTGAAGGTATGAAAAAACAAGCGAACTATCCATGCGATGTTCTAATTATAGGTGGTGGCTCTGCCGGTCTTAGAGCCGCAATTGAAGCTCATGATGCCGGTGCCCACGTTCTTATTATCAGTAAGAGCAAAAAAGGAGATCCGCATACAACGCTTGCAAGAGGTGGCATCAATGCAGCGCTTGGTACTATGGACCCAGACGATACCTGGATTATACATGCAGCTGATACCCTAAGAGAAGGAGAATTTCTTGCAGACTATGAAAGAGTTGAGGTACTTTGCAAGAGTGCTCCTGATGCTATAAATGAACTAGTTAATTGGGGTGCTAGGTTTCATACAGAGAAGGACGGGAGATTAACACAGCGATTTTTTGGGGCTCATACTTATAGAAGGACTGTATTTTACGAAGATTGGACTGGTGAGGAAATAATTCGTGTATTGATGGAGCAGGTAAGTCAACGAAAAATTGAAATCATAGATGATGTTTACGTCTTAAAATTATTAAAATCAGTTGATGACGTAAAAGGAGAAGGATCAGCGACAGCAGCAGCGAAAGGAATAGGAGGAGAGGTCAGAGGAGCGCTTGGCATAGATCTTAAGAAGAAAGAGATTATAGTGTTCGAATGCAAGTCTTTAATCCTTGCTGCTGGTGGCTATACACGAGTTTATTCAGTCAGTAGTTCCAGAGTTTTTGAAAACTACGGAGAAGGTGTGGCTCTTGCGTACGAAGCAGGCGTAGATTTGGTAGATATGGAAATGGTCCAGTTCCATCCTACTGGAATGGTCTGGCCAGAGAAAGCGGTAGGTACTCTAGCCACAGAAGCAATACGTGGCGAAGGAGGTATTTTGTTAAATTCAAAAGGTGAAAGATTTATGAAAAATTACTATCCAGAAAGAATGGAGCTAGGACCACGCGACATAGTAGCTCGTGCAAATTATAATGAGATAATCTCTGGTAGAGGTACCGAACATGGTGGCGTTTGGTTGGACGTAACTCATCTATCAAAGGAAAAAATTCTAGATAGACTGCCTACAATGTATGAACAGTTCAAAAAACTTGATGGAATTGATATATCCAAAGAAAAAATGGAGGTTGGACCGACTGCACATTACTCTATGGGTGGAGCCGTAGTAGATATAAAGTGTAGAACAAAGGTTAGGGGCTTGTTTGCTGCTGGAGAAGTAATAAGTCAGATTCACGGTGCTAATCGTTTGGGTGGAAATAGCTTACTGGACACAGTAGTTTTCGGAAAAATTGCCGGTAGTCAAGCAGCAAAATTAGCAAATGAAGTAGAGCATGGAGGGAAGACAGGAGAGTCACCGTCACATATAAGTAGGAACTTCAACAAAAAGAAAGAATTTGATGACAATCAAATCTTTATGGTTAAGGAACCAATTATGTTTCGTAATGAAATACAAGAATTAATGAAACAGAATGCAGGAATAATAAGAGAAGAGATAAAGCTTCAAGATGGATTGAAAAGAATTTTAGAATTAAAGAACGAGTTTTATTCCAAAGATAATATTATAAAAGGATTCGAAATTGATGATGATAATGCTGAAAATATTGTTTTAACATGGCAAGTAAAATCGTCGTTGATTTCTTGCGAGGCCATAATAAGAAGTGCATTGATGAGACAAGAGAGTAGAGGAGCTCACTACCGATCGGATTTTCCAAAGATAAATGACGAAAAATGGAAGGTAAATATCTATTGCAGGAACGAAGGAGAAAGAGGAGTAGGAGCAACAGAAATGGCATTGTTTAAACAGAATGTTAAAGAAATTAAAGAACCGTTGGCAGATTTGCTTTTAGCACACGTCAAAGCAGAACACCATCGTGAATTCGAATAATAATAATAGTGATAATAGTGATAAATGATGATACTGATATACAAATTAATGATTAATAATTCACTGATACACAAAGAAAAAGAAAAAATAAAATAAATACATTAAATAAAGATATCTTGATATGAAACGGGTAAGTTTGTATCACTAGTTTAAAGAATAAGATAATGCTAGATAAGTATTATTACTTTATTCTGACACAGTAAAATACCTATTCGATCAATCCAGTTGGATTATCTATTTATTCACTATTAGTGACCGAGCTCTTTTAAATACATCTATCCACATAGGCCATGTTAGCTTCCCCGTACTAGTATTTCGCCTGCTCGGATGATAGGAAACCAATAGAGTCTTCTGACCTTCTACACGGTAACAGGCACCATGAATAAATGTCAATCTTTCAATTTTAAATAGTTTGCAATATGTATCAAATGCAACTTTTCCAAGTGTCAAAATAACTTCTGTAGTTTCTTCCAGTGCTTTTATTTCTTCCAAGAGATATTGTGAACAGTTTGATTTTTCAGATGGATTTGGTTTATTGAGAGGAGGAGCACATTTTACGGCAGCAGTCATATATGCCCCATTAAGTACAAGTCCATCATTCTTAGATAAGCTAGTGGGTTTGTTTGCAAATCCAGTTTCGAACATGGCTCTTACAACCCAATCTCCAGAACTATCCCCGGTAAATATCCTACCAGTTCTGTTTCCACCATGCGCTGCAGGTGCTAATCCAATTATAAATAACTGTGCTTTTGGATCTCCAAAACCTGGAAGGGGCTTTGCCCAGTACTCTTCAGTGATAAATCTCCTTACTTTGCTGTCTCCTACTTGCTTAATATATGATAGTAGACGTGGACACAAACTACAATAAATAACTCTTTCACTTATCTCTCTTAATACGAGATTATCTGTATGCATCATTTAGATTTAGATCATTATATTACTCGATCAAGCGTATTATTAATGAAGTTGTAGCATGAATAATATGCAAGAAGGTAAAAAAGAGGTTTCTATAAAACAAGAATTTTATTGGAAACTCAAAACTGTATTATCAATAGAATGAAGAATACTGCGCCAAACAAATACTTTTTATTCATTGTAAGACAATTTAACACTGAGGTTTTTTATTATTGATAAGAGTTGAAAGAATATATGATAATCCAAAAGGAAATAGCGATAGTTTTAGAATTTTAGTGGATCGACTTTGGCCTCGTGGATTGAGTAAAGACAAGGTAAGATTCGATTTGTGGCAAAAAGAAATAGCACCAAGTGACTCATTAAGAAAATGGTTTGGACATGATAAAAAGAAGTGGAATGAATTTAAACAAAGATATTTTAAAGAATTAGACAAGAAAAGTGATTTAGTTAATCAAACTCTTAATAAAGTAAAAGAAGAGTCAACATCATCATCAACAATAACGTTACTATATAGTACAAAGGAGACCAAATTTAACAATGCAGTAGCATTAAAGGAATACCTTGAAGAGAAAGCTAAGAATATCGTAGCTAGCTAGTTTGTTTCTTCTTCTCTCTTTTTAATTCTTTACCATCAGCAGTAATGTATGTACGTGATAATTTCCCTAATAGATCCTTTATAGCATCTATAATTGAGAATAGTCAATGTTATAGTGAGTTGTCGTCATTCATCATGCTACAAATACTACAGTCTTTTTTTAACCAAATCATGTAGGAACAGCTATATTGGAATTATTATTATTATTTTACTTAGAACCTATCCCAAAATTATCCTCCTGTATATTATAATGCAAGAACCCAAACATACTAATGCAAAATAGTTTTCCATCTTCTTCTCATATCTAAT
>Ga0207665_10001463_pt1 | contig 15900 bp, 12 predicted proteins | sample LARL112metaG_FD_184351 | JGI IMG/M metagenome (GOLD analysis project Ga0207665, IMG submission 184351) | Corn, switchgrass and miscanthus rhizosphere microbial communities from Kellogg Biological Station, Michigan, USA - LAR L11-2 metaG... | ecosystem: Host-associated > Plants > Roots >...
GGCTCGAGGGCATGGTCGTGAACCTTGCCGCGCCGGCGCTGCTCGCCGACCCGCGCGTGCGGGCGCTGCCCAAACCGAGCTTCTACAACACGGCGGGCACGACCCTTTGGCAACGAGCGGGTGCCTACCTCTTCGAGGGACCGGGAGCCTATCAAATCCTGCTCCTGCTCGGCCTTCTCGCCATGCTCCCGTTCCTCGCGCTCGAGGCGGTCGGCTTCGTGATGCTGGCGCGGAGCAAACCGTGGGCGGCGGTCTTGGCGGGCGGGGTGCTCGCCTATTTCCTCTTGCTCAACGGCCCGGTGGCGGCGCCGAAATATCGCCTGCCCATGGAGCCCGTGCTGATCGTGCTCGCGGCCATTCCGCTGGGATGGCTGACAGAGCGGCGCAGCGCTACTTGATTCGTTCGAGAATGCTCACATAGTTCGCGACCGCGGTCCCGCCCATATTGAAGATGCCGCCGAGGCTCGCGTTCTTGACTTGCATCTCGCCGGCCGTCCCCGTGAGCTGCATGGCCGTCAACGCGTGCATCGACACGCCGGTCGCGCCGATCGGATGACCCTTGGCCTTTAGCCCGCCCGATGGATTGACCGGCAGCGGGCCGCTCTTCTCGGTGAGACCTTCAGCCACTGCGCGCGCCCCTTGCCCTTCCGGTACCAAGCCCATGGCCTCGTATTCCATCAGTTCGGCGATGGTGAAGCAGTCGTGCGTTTCGATGAAGGAGAGGTTGGAGAGCACAATGCCCGCGCTCGCGAGCGCGCGGGACCAGGCGTGCGCGCAGCCTTCGAGCTTGAGCACGTCGCGCTTCGACATCGGCAGGAAGTCCTGCACGTGCTCGGCGGCGCGGAAGGCGACCGCCTTGCGCAGCTTGAGCGCGGTTGCGACATCGGCCAGGACGATGGCGGCGGCGCCATCCGAAACCAGCGAGCAGTCCGTGCGCTTGAGCGGACCCGCCACGCGCGGATTTTTCTCGCTCTCGGTGCGGCAGAACTCGTAGCCGAGGTCCTTGCGAATTTGGGCGTAGGGATTTCCGACGCCATTCTTGTGGTTCTTGGCGGCGATGCGCGCCAGCGCGTCGGATTGGTCGCCCCAACGCTGGAAGTAGCGCGCGGCGATCTGGCCGAAAATACCGGCGAAGCCGCCGTCGATGTCGGCTTCTTCGCGCACGTAAGACGCCTTGAGCAGGTTGCGCCCGATTTCGGGACCAGGTGTCGTCGTCATCTGCTCGGCGCCCACCACGAGCACGATGCGGGCGGTCCTGGCGGCGATCGCCTTGAGCCCCTGATGCACGGCGGCCGAGCCCGTGGCACACGCGTTCTCGACCCGGCTCGCGCGCTTGAAGCGCAGGTCCGCCGAGGCCTGGAGGACCAACGATGCGGTAAAATCTTGGTTTGAGAAGCCGGCATTGAAATGCCCGAGCACGATCTCGTCGACATCCGCGGCGGCGACCCCGGCATCGGCAAGCGCCTCGGTCGCCACCCGCACGATCAAGCTCTCGACGGTCTCACCCTCGAGACGCCCGAAGGGGGTGTGTGCCCAGCCAACGATGCAAGCGGTCACGGCGATCTCCTGGGTTCGAGCTTAAAGGTCATTTCCCGCACATTGGCATCGACGCGCAACGCCCGCCGCCACGGACCAGCTTGCCGAATTTTGGACGTTTTCTACCACCATGTACGGCTCTCCCGGGCATCAGCGTGTCTATCCTAGCGCTTTTCGCTTTTGCCTTTCATCCCCGGTGGGCTTAGACCTTTTTCGCGTATGGAGCGTTTCCCGAGGGCCAAGGATAACAGCCGAGCCGTGATGTCTTCGACGCGATTTTCCGTTGCGCGCATGCTCATGTGGGTGAGCATCGCCTGCGCCGCAACCGGCCTGGCGATGAACCGCGCGCAGGCCGAAGCGCTGCTCGTGATCGATGCGGAGAGCGGCAAGGTGCTCTACGCCCACAACGCGGGCTACCCGTGGTATCCCGCCTCCGTCACCAAGCTCATGACCGCCTATGTGACCCTGCGCGCGGTCAACGAGGGCCGGCTCAACCTTGACACGCCGCTCGTGGTTTCGACGAACGCGGCGGCACAGTCGCCGGTGAAGATGGGATTCGCGGTCGGCACGGTGGTCACCGTCGACAACGCGCTCAAGATGTTGATGGTGAAATCGGCAAACGACATGGCCGTCGTGCTCGCCGAGGGCGTGGCCGGCTCGATCGAGGGATTTGCCGACGAGATGAACGCCACCGCGCGGCGGCTGGGCATGATCCAGTCGAGTTTCGTCAATCCCAACGGTCTGCCGGCCGACGACCAGATGACCTCCGCTCGCGACCTCGCCATCCTGGCCCGCGCCATTCTCCGCGACCTGCCGGAGTATGATTACTACTGGCACCTGCCCGGCATCCGCATGGGCAAGACGGTGCGGTGGAACTACAACACCTTGCTCGGCCGCTATCCCGGCGCCGACGGGATGAAGACCGGTTTCATTTGCGCCTCCGGCTTCAATCTCGTTGCCTCGGCGACGCGAAACGGCAGGCGGCTCATCGCGGTCGTGCTCGGCGCGCCCTCCTCCGCGGGCCGCGCGTTGAAGGCGGCGCAGCTGCTCGAGCGCGGCTTCAACACCAACAACGCCTTATCGTGGCTGACGGGCCCCTTGGGCACGGTCGAATCGGTGCAACCGGTCGCCGCCGCCCCGCCCAACCTGCGCGACGAGATGTGCGGCGGGCATCGCAAGCGGCCGGCGAGCGAGGACGAGGATGACCTCGTCGCCAACAACAATCCCGAGTCTCCGTATGCGGTTTTCCTCGCGAGTCTGCACCCGGGGAAGGGGAAGGGCGCTGCGCCGCTGCAAGACGGCAAGCTGGGCGAGCCGGTGCTCGTCTATACCGGCACCAAACCGCCGCCGGCGCCAGCGCAGGCGTCGGGTGACTCCAAGCCGGAAAAGAGGAAGACCGCCGTGATCAAGCCGGCGGCGCCCAAGGACAAGGATGGCGCGGCGGCGGCGGCATCGAGCCCACCCGCGACGAAGGCGAAGCGCAAGTCCACGGCGGAGAAGGAGGGCGCGTCCTCGACCGCCGCCGTGTCCTCTGACGATGCGCCCGCGATGAAGCCAAAATCGAAGACGGCACCCAAAGAGAGCGCCAAGGACGCTGCGTCCGCGGCGGCCGCTTCCGGCGGCGATGAGCCGGCAGCAAAGCCGAAACCGAAGAAGCCGGCGCCGAAGCCCCCGCCGATGACGATTACTCCCGCGGTCGAGCAGAGTTCGCCCGCAAGGTAGCCGCGGGGCTACCGATGTCGCAATCGAAGCATCGCAGCCCGGATGAGCGAAGCGACGCTCGCTCGCCTGCCTGGCCGGCGCCGCGGATGTCGCTGCGCGACCATCGCCGATCGCGGCCACGGGACGATGGGCGCTCTTGCCACCCCCTGCCCGCTGCCTGATGCTTCGCGGCAACGGCCGGCGGCAAGCGGCGGCCAGCACCGGACCAGTCATGGAATTGCTCGATCGGCTGATCGCGGAGGTGACCTCCCTCAAGGGCGCCTTGCGCACCCTCAAGCTGACGACCCCGATTGCCAAGAACCCGACCCGCGTCTTCCCGCAAGTCATCCTCGAGCTCGCCGACAAGTACGGGGACGCGCCGGCGCTCCTCTCGGATCGCGAGCACTTCACCTATCGCGAGCTCGCGGCGCGCTCCAACCGCTATGCGCGCTGGGCGCTGGCACAGGATCTGCGCAAGGGCGACACGGTCTGCCTGATGATGCCGGGCCGGCCGGAATTCCTGGCAGCGTGGATCGGCATCACGCGCGTCGGCGGCGTGGTCGCGCTCATCAATACCCACCTCACCGGAACGGCGCTCGCCTATTGCATCAACGTGGTCAGCCCCAAGCACATCATCGTGGCGGCGGAATTGTTCGACGCATTGGAAGGTACGCGAGCACATATCGCGGGCGAGGCAAAAGTTTGGCTTTACGGCGATGCCGACGCCAACTTCCCCCGCATCGATCGCGCGCTCGACAGCGTCGGCGGCGGCAATCTCGCCGCCACTGAGCTTCCCGCGCTCACCATCGAGGATCGCGCGCTCTACATCTACACGTCGGGGACGACCGGCCTGCCGAAGGCAGCCAACGTGAACCACTATCGCGTGATGCTGGCGAGCTACGCGTTTGCCGGCGTCATGGACACGCGCCCCACCGACCGCATGTATGATTGCCTGCCGCTCTACCACACCGCCGGCGGCGTAGTCGCGACCGGCGCGCTTCTGGTCAAGGGCGGGTCAGTGGTGATCCGGGACAAGTTCTCCGCGCGCGAGTTCTGGGACGACGTCGTGCGCTGGGACTGCACCTGCTTTCAATACATCGGCGAACTTTGCCGTTATCTCGTCAACTCGCCGCCCAGCCCGAAAGAGCGGGAGCATCACTTGCGCCTGGCGTGCGGCAACGGCTTGCGGCCCGACGTGTGGCCGCAATTCAAGCGGCGGTTCCGAATTCCGCAGATCATCGAGTTCTATGCCGCGACCGAAGGCAACGTCTCGCTGTTCAACTTCGACGGCAAGGAAGGCGCGGTGGGCCAGCTGCCCTGGTGGATCGCCGCGCGCTTCCCCACCAAGATCGTACGCTTCGATCCGGAATCCCAGCAGCCGGTGCGCGACGAGCGCGGCTTCTGCATCGAGTGCGAGGTCGACGAGCCGGGCGAAGTCATCGGCAAGATCATGAAGGACGCATCGAGGCCAGGGCAACGTTTCGAGGGCTATGCCAACGAAACCGAGACCAACCGAAAGATCATGCACGACGTGTTCAAAAAAGGCGACGTGTGGTTTCGCACCGGCGATCTGATGCGCAAGGACAAGAACGGCTACTTCTATTTCGTCGACCGTATCGGCGACACCTTCCGCTGGAAAGGCGAGAACGTGTCGACCACCGAAGTCGAGGAGGCTGTGGGACGGTTCGACGGCGTTCTGGAGACCAACGTCTATGGGGTGCAAATTTCCGGCCATGAAGGCCGCGCCGGCATGGCCGCGATCGTCGCTAAGGACAACCTCAACTTGACCGCGCTGCACGATTACATCGCGCAGCAGCTGCCCGAATATGCGCGGCCGGTATTCCTGCGCATACGCAAGGACAACGATGTCACCAGCACATTCAAACAGAAGAAGATCAATCTGGTGAAGGAAGGCTTCGATCCCGGCCGCACCGCCGATCCGATCTACTTCAACGATCCGCAACGCAAGGCGTTCGTGCGTGTCGACCCCGCACTTTACGAGCGGATCAATTCTGGCGAGCTGCGCCTATGACCGGCGGCGCCGCGTTTGACGAAGCCGCGGCCCGCCCAGCTGACGTGCTTGCATTCTGGCGCGCAGCCGGAGCCGATAAATGGTTCGAGAAGAGCGAGGCCTTCGATCTCGAAGTCAGGCGGCGCTTTTTCTCGCTCTGGCACGCCGTTCGCGCGGGCGAACTGGTGTACTGGGAAGAGACGCCCGAAGGCGCGCTCGCGCGTGTCATCGTGCTCGACCAATTTCCGCGCAACATGTTTCGCGATGACCGGCGCACGTACGCGACTGACGAACTTGCCCGCGGCGTCGCCGAGCGCGCAATCGGCCGCGGCTTCGACCGGCAGGTCTCGCATCCCGAGCGCCAGTTCTTCTATCTGCCGTTCATGCACTCGGAAAACCTCGCGGACCATGAACGTTGCCTGGAGTTGGCGCGCCGCTACGGCGATGATGAGTTCAGCAAATACGCCGAGCAGCATGCCGATATCATTCGCCGCTTCGGACGCTTCCCGCATCGCAACGCGGTCCTGGGCCGCGCCGCGACGCTGGAGGAGCAAGTCTTTCTCGACAACGGCGGGTTTGCCGGCTGACCGCATGCCATTGCACGAGCCGACCGCGCCGCACGAACAAGTCTCACGGCACCTGGCGGCGCCCTTGCGTTGGTTGACCGCTATTGCCAGATCGCCCGCGCGGTCTCGACGAGGAGTCGCAGCTTCGCGCGCTGGTCCGCCTCGGTGAGCGGATTGCCGCCGGCGCTGCTGGCGAAGCCGCACTGAGGGCTGATCGCCAGCCGTTCGAGCTCGATGTGCTTCGCCGCCTCGTCCACTCGGCGTCGCAAGCTGTCCATGGATTCGAGCGCCGGCGTCTTGCTGCTGATGATCCCCAGCACAACTCCCTTTCCTTTCGGCACGAATCGCAGCGGCGCAAAATCGCCTGCGCGCGACGTGTCATATTCGAGCAGGAAATGGTTTGCCTTGGCACGTGCGAAGAAACGCTCCGCCACCCAGTCGTACCCGCCGTCGGCGAGATGGCGACCCCTGAAATTGCCGCGGCACATGTGGATGCCGATGACGACGTCCGCCGGGCAAGCCTCCACCGCGCCATTGATGGCGTCGGTGTAGCGCTCGACCAGCGCCTCGGGGTTGCTGCCGGCGCGCATGATCCGGTCCCGAATCGAGGGATCGCACAACAAGGCAATCGCAATTTCATCGATCTGCAGGTAACGGCAACCCGCCTGCGCCAGCTCGGCGATCTCCTGCCGGAACACCGCGACGAGATCGGCGAAGAACCGATCCACATCGGCATAGGCGGCGCTGTCGGCAAAGTCGGAAAAACGCAGAAAGTGCATGGTCGAAGGCGCGGGCAGCGTGATCTTCGCAGTGCCCGCGCTGACGGTGCGCAAGAACGAGAATTCGTCGACCGCGAGCGGATGCGTGCGGCGAATCTTCCCCGTCGCGTAGGGCGCAGTGAAATCGACCTCTTGGCCCTGCTCGTCGCGAAATTTGAGCAGCGCAGGGCGAACCTCCAGGCCTTCGGCTCGTTCTACGAATCGGCCCCAATAGGACCCACGGCGAAATTCGCCGTCCGTCGTCACCTCAAGTCCCACCTCTTCCTGCAGGCGCACGACGGCGCGGATGCAGTCGTCCTGAATGCGCGCGAACTCGTCGTTTCCGATCTCGTTGGCGGCATGCCGGCGGAACGCTTGCCGTAAGGCCTGCGGCCGCAGCAGGCTGCCGACGTGGTCGGCGCGAAACGGCGGACGGCCATCCGCACGGATGCTCATGCCTCGCTCTCTCCGCGCCTTCCGTTTATCTATAGCCCAATAGGTAGAATTTAACCTGGCGGCGTGGCACAACACAACTGGAGCCGCGCCGGCTCGCGATGGAGATGCGGGGCATGACGGTCGTGCCGCTTCCCTCACGGCGCTCGCGAGCAAGCCCGCGGCGCCGCTCGCCCGAGATCATCGAGGCCGCGGCGCGCGTGTTCGCGCAGCACGGCTTCCACGGCGCGACCACGCAGGACATCGCCGACGTGCTCGGCATCAGGCAGGCCTCTCTCTATTACTATTTTCCGTCCAAGGAGGGTGCGCTCGAGCTCGTGTGTCTGCAGGGCGTGGCCGGATACTTCGAGGTGGCCAAGGCGATTGCCTCGGGGCCGGGCACGGCCGCCGAGAAGCTCTCGCGCCTGATCAAATCGCACTTGGCTCCGTTGACGGATCGCAGCGATTTTGTGCGAGTGTTCTTGAACGAACGGCAGCACCTGCCGAGCGAAAGCCGCCGGCGGATCGGGAAATGGTCGCGCGGGCTCGAGCGCGTGTTCGAGGACGTCGTCAAGGAAGGCGTGCGGCGCGGCGAATTCCGCGCCGACCTGGATACCCGTCTGGCTGTTCTTGCAATTCTCGGGATGGCCAACGCGGCGGCGAACTGGTACCGCCACGAAGAGGTGCCGATCGAGCGGATCAGCGGCGAGTTCGCCCGCCTTGTCGCCGACGGGGTGAAGAAGCGACGGAAGCCGCGCTCGCGCGGGCGGAGGGTACCTCGACCGGTTCGCTGACGCCGGCCGATGCCGCCAAGTTCTGATACATGCGCCGCAAACTGCGCCTGACGACGCGCAGATCTTGCGCCGGCACCCCGGCGATGGCTCTTCGTTCCAAGGCGATCGCGTGCGGGATCACACGCGCGAGAATCGCCGCTCCCTTCGGCGTCAGGCGGACGACGACCTCGCGGTTGTTGGTGGCGGAGCGGGTGCGGCTCACGAGGCCCATCTTCACCAGGCGGGTGACCACGCGCGACAAGGTGGAAACGTCGATGCTAGTTCTGGCGGCGACGTCGACCTGACGCTGCCCGCCGTTGTTGGCGAGAACGGCGAGGACGCGCCACATCGCAATGCTCAATCGGTGACGGGCAAGCGTATTCTGCCCGAAGTCGATCACCAGCAGCCAGCCGACGCGGTTGATGAGATAGGGAAGATATTCGCTGAAATCGAGGGGACGGTCGGACACGAGATTGAAATTCCTGCCGATTCTTCGCGCGATGCTTTTATGGGCCACCTTGCGCGATGTCAAAGGCGCTCGCCGCCCGCGCCGCCCGATACGGGGCCGTGGGCCACCTCGTTAAGTTGCATTTACAACAATTGCAAATGCATCTATAATGGCCTCAACAAAATCAGGGCCGCACGGCCTGCAACCAATGGGAGGAGCGCTGTGGACTTCGGCTACTTCACCCTGAGCGACAATCATTACGAGAACAACACGCGGGGGGCAAACCAGTTCGTCGCCGACATCGCCGAGGAAGCGCTTCATGCCGACAAGCTCGGCATGCACTCGGCGTGGATCGGCGAGCATCATTTCAACTCGCTGGGCGTGCTCTCCTGCCCGGATATGGTGCTTACTTACATCGCGGCGCGGACGAAGCACATCCGGCTCGCGCCGGCGGTGAACGTGTTACCGCTGCATCATCCGATCCGCGTCGCCGAGCAATGGGCCACGCTCGATCTGCTCAGCAACGGCCGGGTCGATTTCGCGGCCGGGCGCGGTTACGACCGGCGGGAGTACCTGCCCTTCCACGTCTCGTTCGAAGACAACCAGGGCATCTTCGACGAGGGCCTGGAAGTCGTACGTAAATTGTGGGCAGCGGACGAGCGCATCTCGCACCACGGCAAGCACTATTCTTTCGACGACGTGCGCATCACGCCCAAGCCGGTGCAAAAACCGATCCCGACCTATGTCGGATCCTTCTCCAAGCCGTCGATCGAACTGGCGGCGCGGCTCGATTGCGGCGTCATCGTCGCTCCCTTCGCGGCCGCCATGACCTTCGGCGGCTTGAAGCAGGTCGCCGACGTCTATCACGAGAGTTGCGCCAAATACGGCAACTCGCCGCGGCGCCTGATGTGCAGCTATTTCACCCACTTTGCCGACAACCGCGCGCAGGAGGACGCGCAGCGCGCACGCCAGATCCGCTATTACCGCGAATGCGTCATTCCCGCGCTGCCCGGCGATCCAAAAACCGCGCCGCCGAGCTATCGCTATTTCGTCGACATGGTCGCGCGCTTGCAGACAGTCAAACCGGAGGACCTCACGGAGAATTCCGTGCTGCTCGGCTCGCCGCAACGGATCATCGACACGCTGAAGAAAGTTGAGGCTGCGGGATTCTCGGAAGTGATTCTCTATTTCAACGTCGGTCTCAAGCCGCACCAGCAGGTGAAGGACGAGATGAATCGCTTCATGGAGGAGGTGGCGCCCGCCTTCGACGGCGCGCACAAGCAAAAGGCGGCCTAGGCAGCGATCGCATTGCGGGGGCGAGATGCTTCACGCGAGCCGAGGGGAATATCCTGCGCGCGGCCGTGAGCGCCGCATGGCGCGGCAACAACGAATTCGGAGGAAACGGCGGTGACCATTCAGCAAAACACCGATCACATCCAGACCACGCATATCGGTAGCTTGCCCCGGCCGCACAACTTGCTCGATCTGATGAAAGCAAAATACGCGGGCGAGCCATATGACGAGAGCAAGCTCAATTCGGTCCTGGCGCGAGAGGTTGCGGACTGCGTGCGCAGGCAGGTCGAGTGCGGCATCGAAATCGTAACCGACGGAGAGTACTCCAAGCCGGGCTTTTTCACTTACATCCGCGAGCGCTTCGATGGGTTCGAATCCAGGCCCAAGCAGAAGCTCATTTTGTTCCAACAGGAGGTCTCGGCTTTTCCCGAATATTACGCCCAGTATTTCAAAGAGGCGATGATGGGCGGCGCCATTCTGCCGATTGTGCCAGTCGTCTGCACCGCTCCGGTCAAGTACAGGGGCGAGACCAAACTACAGATGGACATCGCCAACGTGAAGGCTGCCGCCAAGGCCGCGGGGGTGCCCGACCATCACGTGTTTCTACCAGCCACGGCGCCCTCGGGCGTCGGCATCAATGAATACTACAAGAGCGAGGAAGAGTATTTCCATGCGCTCGCGGCCGAGCTGAACAAGGAATATCGCGCGATTGTGGCCGCCGGCATTCTGGTGCAGGTGGACGATCCATTCTTGCCGGACATCTTCGTGGAGCCGGGCCTCGACGACCAGCAGAAGAAGCGCAAGGCGGAGATTTACGTCGAAGCCACCAATGCCGCACTCAGCGGCATTGCGGCGGAGCGCGTGCGCTTTCATACCTGCTATGGCATCAACGAGGGACCGCGTATTTACGAATCCAACCTGCCCGAGATCGTCGAATACGTGCTCAAGATCAACGCCGGCTCGTTCAGCTTCGAGGCCGCAAACGCGCGCCACGAACACGAATACCACCTGTTCGAGCGGGTGAAGGTACCCGAAGGAAAAGTGCTGTGCCCCGGCGTCGTGACGCATGCCAGCAACATCGTCGAGCATCCCGAATTAATCGCTGAACGGCTGATCCGCTTCGCCGAACTGGTCGGACGCGAGAACGTGATGGCGGGGGCCGACTGCGGCTTCTCCTCGCAGGCGCTTTATAAGACCGAAGTTCATCCGACGGTGGTGTGGGAAAAGTTCAAGGCCATGCGACGCGGCGCCGATCTGGCAACGAAACGGCTTTGGAATTGACCGAGCGCAAGCGGAGCGGAGGGACATCTCAATGCTCAAGCGAGTTCTTCTCGGATCGGCAATGCTCGCACTGGCCGTGCATTGCGCCACCGCACAACAAAGGGACGTCAAGGTCGGCTTTGTGACCACCCTCAGCGGCGGGCCTGCCGCCGTCGGCAACGACATGCGCGATGCGTTCGGGCTCGCGCTCGACCACCTGGGGCGCAAGATGAGCGGGCTTCCGGTGCAGGTCATTTACGAGGATGACGGCTTGAAGCCGGAACTCGGGAAGCAGAAGACCGACAGGTTAATCGAATCCGAGAACGTCAATTTCCTGACCGGATACATGATGTCGCACATCCTTTTGGCATCGCTGAAGTCGGCGATTGATTCGAAGACCTTCCTCGTCAGCGCGAATGCCGGGCCATCACAAATTGCGGGCGAACTCTGCTCGCCATGGTTCTTTTCGTCGTCTTGGCAAGGCGACCAAGTGCCCCAAGCCATTGGCGAATACATGAATCAAAAGAACGTCAAAACAGCGTACCTGATCGCCCCCAATTATGCGGCCGGCAAGGACGTGATATCCGGCCTCAAGGCCAACTTCCGCGGTCAAGTCCTCGGCGAGGATTACACGCGGTGGCCGGACCAGCTCGACTTCTCGCCGGAACTGTCGAAGGCGCGCGCAGCCAAACCCGACGCGATCTTCTCTTTCTATCCGGGTCCGGCCGGCATCCAGTTTCTCACCCAGTATTCGCAATTCGGTTTGCGGGAGCGGATCCCGCTCTACACCGCCTTCATCATCGATGCGCTGTCGTTGCCGCGGCTCGGCGAATCGGCGCTCGGCATACCGGGAGCGCAGCATTGGGTGATCGACCTGCCGAACGAGGCCAACAAAAAATTCGTCAGCGATTTCAAGAAAAAATACGGCCGTAATCCGTCCTTCTATGCAGCCCAGGCCTATGACGCGGCCATGCTCATCAACAGCGGCGTCGGCGCAGTCGGGGGAGATCTCACCAACAAGGACGGCATTCGAGACGCGCTACGCAAAGCCAACTATCAATCCGTGCGCGGCCCGTACAAATACGGCAACAACCACTTCCCAATCCAGAACTTCTATCTGCAGGAAGCCGTGAAAGACGAGGGTGGCTCGTATAGTCTCAAGACGATCGCCCTTGCGCTGAAGGACCATCAAGATCGCTATCATGACAAGTGTGGAATGACCTGGTGACTTCCACCTGGGCGCCGATCTCGCAATTAACCAGCTTTGGCGCTGAGCCCATCCGTCTATCAGGCTATAGAATTCGCCTCCCGCCTGGGTTATAGCAGTTCGATTGGAAGCCGGCTCGCGGGCGCCGCATGGTCGCAACGCAATTGCTCGATCGCGAAGCGCTGCGTCGCAAATCCGCACCGCTGTTGCTGTGCGAGCGAACGCACACGGCACCGGAAGCGATTGCCTTCCGGTCCAAGCACCTGGGCCTCTACCGCGAACGAACCTGGCGCGATTATGCAGGGCTAGTCGCGCGCGCGGCACGCGCCTTTTCCGCGCTCGGACTTCGCCGCGGCGACCGGGTGGCGATCATGGGCGACGCCTGCGAGGAATGGGTGATCAGCGACCTCGCGGCGCAAGCGCTCGGCGCCATCGTCTACGGCATCTACCCGACCGCGTCGGCATCTGAACTCGAGTACCAGATGCGCGACGGCGGCGCCGCGCTGTTCATCGCCGAAAATCAGGAATACCTCGACAAGCTCCTGCCGTTCGCCGATCGACTCCCGGCATTGAGCTGGATCGTGGTGATCGACGACACCGCGATGTTCGGCTACCAGCACCCCAAGCTCCGCGGCTATCGTGCCCTGCTCGAGGCGGCCGGAGAGCCGGATCTTGCATGGCTCGAGCAGCAAGCCGCGCGACTCGATGCGGACGCGCCCGCCTTCATCGTCTACACCTCGGGCACGACCGGCGCCCCCAAAGGAGCGTTGGTGAGCCATGGCAAGCATCTCGCGGCTGCCGCCAACATCGTCGATCACTACCCCACCCTCGCGCAAAAGGAGCACCGCACGGTCGGCTATTTGCCGTTGTGCCACGTGCTCGGCCGTGACGTCGCGGTCACGCTGCCGCTGATCTCGCGCCTAGTGCCGCATTTCGGCGAGCACCCGGAGGATCTGCCGACCACCCTGTTCGAGACTGCGCCGACAATCCTATTCACCGTCCCGCGCTACCTGCAGCGGTTCGCCGCACAGGTGCTCCTCGGCATCCGCAACTCCGGCGGAGTCAAACGCGCAAGCGCGGAGATTGCCATGCACATCGCGCGCGCACACACGCGGCGGCGCTGGAATAGCGCGGCGAGCTTGGCTGAACGCGTGCTCTATCTCGCCTGCCGCGCTGGCGTCTTCGTGCCGATCCTCAACAAGCTGGGGTTTGGCCAGCTCGGGCTCGTGGTCTGCGCCGGCGCGCCGCTGCCGCCGCAAACAATGGCGCTCTGGCAGATGCTTGGCATCAATGTTGTCGAAATGTACGGGCAAACCGAGACCGCTGGCGGCATCATCTGCGGCCAGCGTGGGCCGTTTCCGCGCCCGGGCGACGTCGGGACCGTACCGGCGGGTTGGCACGTCAAGCTCGCAAGCGACGGCGAAGTTCTGGTGAAGAGCCCCGATCTCTTCGACTCCTATTGGAACAATCCGGACGCAACCCGCGCGGTCAAGGGCGAGGACGGCTGGCTGCGCACCGGCGACATCGGGGAGTGGAACGCCGGCGCCTTGCGTCTCCTCGACCGCGCGCGCGATTTCATCGTCACCTCCGGCGGCAAGACCATCTCTCCGTCCTTCGTCGAAAACATCCTGCGCGCCAGTCCCTATATCGCGGAAGCGATCGTATTCGGCCACGGTCGCAAATATCTCGCTGCGCTCATCGAGATCGAGGCCGATACGGTGGCGGATTGGGCTCGCAGCCACGATGTGCCCTACACGGGCTTCACCAGTCTCGCCAGCAATGCCGAGGTGGCGCGGCTGATCGGCATCGAGGTTGAGAGGGCGAACGGCGAGCTGTCGCGGCCCGAGCAAATCAAGGCGTTTCGCATTCTCCCCAAGGCGCTCGACCCGGAGGAGGAGGGCGAACCGATCACTCCGACCCGCAAGGTGAAGCGCCACCTAATGTACGAGCGCTTCAAGGGCCTCGTCGAAGAGATGTACGATGACCGCGAGCAGCGGCTGATCGCCGCCGGCGCGGTGGAAGTCGCATGAATGCGACCAGACCAGGGAGGAATGCAATGTTGGCACGAGTTCTGGCGGCCGCACTGGCCGCGGCGGCGCTGGTATGTTCGGCCAATGCACAGGACGCCTACGTCATCGGCGTCACCGGCGCGCTGACGGGGCCGGCAGCGGGCACCAACGGACCGCCGATCGAGGGTTTGCGTCTCTACGTCGACCGCCTCAACGCCGCCGGCGGAATCAACGGCAAGAAGATTCAGCTGACCGTGCTCGACGATCAAGGCGAGCCATCGAAAGCGGCGGCTAACGCCAAGCGGCTGCTCACGCAGGAGAACGTCAGCCTGCTGGTGCTTTCGAGCCTCTCCTCGACCTTCGCGCCGGTGATCGCCGAAACGAGGCGCGCCAACGTGGCGCTCATGCTGATGGGCGCGGTCTGCCCGAAGGAGGTCTACCCGCCGGCCGATCTGCTGCAGTTCTGCACCACTGCTTACGCCGGCGGCTACGACAGCCGCGCGACGCTCGCGTTCATCAAGGAGACGGCGAAAGAGCCCGTGCGCATCGGATTTGCGGCGATGGCGATTCCGCTCTCGCGCGGCGAGATCGACTACGCGGAGGAGCAGGCCAAGGCGATGGGCATGACACCGGTCGACAAGGAGGTGATTCCGCCGCCCACCGCTGACTACACGCCGTTCGCGACCAAGCTCAAGGACGCCAACCCGAACTGGATATTCTCCTGGGCGCCGTGGGTCACCCAGGTGAAGACATTCGAAGCGCTGCGCCGCCTCGGCTGGGAAGGCGATTACATCACCTGGGCGCACATCGAGGCCGAGAGCGAACTCGCGCGCCTCAAGGACGGAAAATTCTATGTCATCGGCGCGAATTCGTTGTTTCAGGACAACTTGCCCATCCACAAGCAGATCGTAGAGGAAGCGAAAAAAGCGAATATTCGCTATCCGGCCGAGCAGATGACCGAGGGCTGGATCGGCGGACTGGTGCTTGAAGCCGTTCTCAAGGCCGGCGGCTGGCCCGCCGACGCCGCGAAGGTTCGCGCGGCAATGGAGAACGTGAAGGTCGACACTCAGGGCCTGCGCGGCGGACCGATCGAGTGGAGCAAGGAAAACCACTTCCGAACGCGTCAATATTACCGCGTCTATCGCTGGGACCCCGCGAAATCGGCGGTTGCCGTGACAAAGGATTGGGTGGCTTACGACGTGAAGTGATGACGCTGCGGGAAGCAGGGACATCGCGGCGCTGCCTCGCGTCGCCTGTGATCGCAATTCCTGCCGACGTGCACTGACCCTTGCAGCTCATCGCCAACATCACCGTACTCGCCGCGATTTACGCGCTGCTCGCCTGCGGCTACGTGCTCATTTATCGCGTCAGCCGAGTGATGAACATGGCGCACGGCGAACTCGCCATGCTCGGCGCCTACCTCCTATACACGACCGCCTCCCTGTTCGCCGATCATCCCGTCAGCGCGATCGCTGCGGCGCTGGTGCTCAGCTTGACCGTCGGCGTCCTCGTCTACGTCGCGCTGATGCGCAAGATGACCGGACAGATGGTGCTTGCGGCCATTCTTACGACGATCGCGATCGGCATCTTGTTGCGGGGGGTCATCGTGCTGATCTGGTCGGCGTCGCAACAGCACCCGCTGCAGGTGCTCAAGTTCTCCAATCCATCCATCGAGCTTATCGGCGGCGCTCGCATTTCGACTTGCGCGGCATTGATGGTGCTCGCGACGGTGGCGGTCTATGGCGCCCTGTTCGCGTTCTTACGCTTCGGTCGCTGGGGCATGCGACTGCGGGCGGCCGGCCAGAATCCGCTGCTGGCGGCGCAGCGCGGCATCAATCTCAACGCGATCTATGCCCTCGCCTGGGCGCTCTCGACCCTGACCGGATCGATTGCCGGCATGCTGATC
>Ga0207665_10001464_pt1 | contig 15894 bp, 11 predicted proteins | sample LARL112metaG_FD_184351 | JGI IMG/M metagenome (GOLD analysis project Ga0207665, IMG submission 184351) | Corn, switchgrass and miscanthus rhizosphere microbial communities from Kellogg Biological Station, Michigan, USA - LAR L11-2 metaG... | ecosystem: Host-associated > Plants > Roots >...
AGGTCGAGGAGAAGACCGAAGCCGGCGCCCGCGGCAAGGCTGACCGCGTAGACCCTGCCGGCCGGCGGTGGAGGTACTTTCACCCACTTGTCGACGCGTGTGATCGACGCGGTGGGCACTGCCAATCGCGAGTTGTCGCGCTCGCTCTTCACCCACAGCACGTCACCCGTCAGTGAATCTTCAACGCCAATCAGCGGGTTGATGCAACATGGACTTCGATGCGCCACTCTGATTCGGTCGCCCACCGAGGTGGTCTGCGTTGGCGCCGGCTCGGATGAAAGCCGAGGTAGACAGGCTGTCATCAGCAGAGCCGCGAGGGCGCCAACGCAGAACTTTCTCAATCGTGCTTCCTTACTTCGGTACGCCGAGATTGATGGCAAATGGACCATTGCCATGCAGCTCGATCACCGTCTCGGTCTGGGCTCCCCCGTAGTGGGCATGGCGGGCCGGCGCGTAGATGTAGTCGCCTGGACCGTAGGTCTTGACCTGGCTCCAGTCAGCGACGTTGCCGGGTGCAAACAGGAAAGCTCCTGAAAGCACCGTCAGATTCTCTGCGCCCGGATGCCAGTGTACCGGAAAACGATAGCCCGCGGGAAATTTTAGTCGCAGCGTGTATTCGCCTGCTTTTGACGGATCGCCATTGATCACCGCGAGCTCAGTCCCCGGATCGAAACCCGGAACGCTGAGCGGCACCCACGTCACTGCCGCGTTAGGTGTCATCTGGACGTTGGCCATCGTCGCCGACACCTCCGGAGCCGCCGGCAGCGGCGTCGTCGTGTTCGGCGCATCGAGTGCCACCAGCCACTTGCCGTTCACCTTGTTCCAGATCGTGACGTAGTTACCGCCATCACTCACCATTTTGCCGTCCGGCCCGGTGTACGACTCCGTGTAAGTGCCGTACTCGGTGGCGACGCGAGGACTCGCCACATCGATCTTCGTCGGCGTCCAATGCACGGCGTAATTTGGGAGCTTAATCGCTTCGGACCATCCGCTGCGGATCGCAACCGCGCCCTTTATCAGCGGCTGATGCGACATCATGTAAATCGCGTCGGGTTTGTGTACGGCGAGAATCTTGTCGATCTCGCGCGCATTGATTGCGTTCTGCCAGGCCTCATCCTGAGCGCGGATGGCGCGTTCGTCCTTACTTTGGGCCGACGCGACTTGTGAGATTCCGACGAGCGCCAGCAGCAGTGCGGGTATGCGTTTCATCCAGCCTCCGGGGAGCGGGTGGGGAGATGACTGAGCGAGATTGCACCGCGCCATTCACCGCGTCAAGATTGGCGAATGCCGGAGGCCTCAGTTGTAATCGTTGGCGCTGGCGCATCGGGGCTATCCGCCGCGGGCGCGCTCAAGCAGCAGGGAATCGACTCGGTCGTGATCGAGCAGGATCCGCAGGTTGGTGGCACCTGGGCGCGACGCTACGATCGACTGCACCTGCACACGGTGCGCGGCTTTTCCGGGCTCGCGCACTTCGCGATTCCGCGACGCTACCCGAAGTACCTTTCACGCGATCAGTACGTCGCGTACCTGCGTGAGTACGCCGAGCGTTTCGGCTTGAATGTCGTCACGCGCGCGACGGTGACCCGGATCTCGTCATCTTCACCGAAGTCATGGCAAGTTGCGACGTCCGACGGACGCAGCTGGGGCGCTCGCGCAGTCGTCATCGCCACTGGGCAGTACCGCCGACCGATCGATCCGCGCTGGCCCGGCACCACCGAATTTCGCGGCCAGCTATCGCACTCTGTCGGGTATTCGAACCCGAAGCCGTTCGTTGGGAAACGGGTTCTCGTCGTAGGTCCGGGAAACAGCGGCGCCGAGATCGCCACCGACATCGCCGAGAACGGGGGCAAGTTCGTCGCGCTTGGTATTCGGACGCCGCCGATGATCGTCCCGCGCGATCCGTTCGGGATGCCCGTTCAGCGGACCGGAATCATCCTGAGTCTGCTTCCGCCGAGGGTCGCCGATCGGCTCGGCCGACTGACAGCGCGAATCACGCTCGGCGATCTCACGAAATACAAAATTCCGCGACCCGCATGGGGTCCGTACTCGGCGCACCGAATTCCGTTGATCGACGTCGGCTTCGTCAGCGCAGTCAAACGCGGCCTGGTTCACATTCGTCCCGCCGTCGTGCGTCTGACGTCGACGGGCGTTGTTTACTCAGACGGGGTCAAAGAGCCCTTCGATGCAATCATCGCCGCGGTCGGATTCGATACAGGCCTGGCCGGCCTTATCGAAGACGACAACGTGCTGAACGATACCTTTGAACCGATCGCTCCCTCCGGCGAACCGACCGCCCGTCCCGGACTTTATTTCATCGGCTTCGTGCACAGCCTGCGCGGCCAGCTATTCGAGTCGAATCGGGCGTCGCGGCGGTTGGCGCGGAATGTTGCGCGATACCTTACTGCCGAGGACTGAGGACTGGAAAGCGAACTACCTCGCTGGTAGCTGATGGCAGCAAGCTGTTAGCTGGTGGCTGCCTGCGACCAGACGGATCTCATGGCATAAAAGCGAACAGATCGCGCTTTCTATTTACGAAAATGCGATCTGTCCGGTTGGCTTGCAGCCAATAGCTATAAGCTAGCTGCTAATAGCTACCAGCGAGGTAGTTCGCTGTTAAGTCAACAGTCGCTACCAGATCTGCACCCTCAACGAATCCGGCCGCCACATCGGCTGACCCGGCTTCACTCCGAATGCCTGATAGAACTCCGGCACGTTCGACATCGGCCCGATCACGCGATACTTGGCGGGCGAGTGAACATCGCTGAGTAGCTGGCTGCGCAGTGATTCATCACGCTCCTGCACCATCCAGCCGATCGCGTAGCCGAGGAAGTAGCGCTGCAGCGGAGTTAGCCCGCCGATCGGCTTTCCTTCCTGATACTGCTTTGTCTTCTTGAACGCATCGAGTCCGAGTAGCACGCCACCCAGGTCGGCGATGTTCTCACCGGTCCCGGCTTTTCCGTTGACGTGGAGTCCTGGCAGCGGCTCATAGGCGTCGAACTGTTTTGCGATGAGATCGGCGCGCTTCTCGAAGTTGGCGGCATCGGCCGCTGTCCACCAATCGGTGAGATTGCCCTTCGCATCGAACTTCCGGCCTTCGTCGTCGAAGCCGTGTGTGATCTCGTGGCCGATGGTGCTAGCCGCGACGTAACCGTAGGCGACGGCGTCATCGACCGCCGAATCCGGAACGCCGGGAATCGTGAAGATCGCTGCCGGCAAAACGATCTCGTTGTTCGACGGGTTGTAGTACGCGTTGTACGTCTGAGGCGTCATCCCCCACTCGGTGCGATCGACCGGCTTGCCGAACTTCGAGATGTTGTCGTTGAAAGCCCAGCGATTGGCGTTCATCATGTTCTCGGCGTACGAGTTACGACCGACGACCAGCGCCGAGTAATCCTTCCATTTGTCGGGATATCCAACCTTCGGATACACCGTTGCCAGCTTCTGCAAGGCGCGTTGTTTGGTTGAATCGCTCATCCACGTCAGGTGAGTGATGCGATCGCGGTACGCTGTGCGAATCGCCTCCACCATGTCGGTGTAGCGCTGCTTCGCCTTCGGCGAGAAATACTCGCCGACGAAAAGCCTGCCGAGCACCATGCCCATCGCGTTGCCCTGAACGTCGAGCACACGCTTCCAGCGCGCGCGCGGCTCACGCTGGCCATTGAGGGTCTTGCCATAGAAGTCGAAGTACTCGTTGTAGAACTGATTGCTGAGATACGGCGAGTACGTCGTGACCAGCTGATAACGCAGATAATCCTGGAGCACGGGAATCGGCGTCGAGTTCACCAGACTCTGCATCGCGGTGAAGAACTCGGGCTGACCGACGATTACCGAATCGGGACGCAGGCCCCAGGTCGACAGTCTCGCCGCCCAATCGATGTTCGGCGTGTACTTCGACGTCAGCTGCGCCGGCGTCATCTTGTTGTAGTTGGCGACTGGATCCCGCAGGTCTTCGAGCTTGCGCGACGCTTTGGCCAGCGCCGTCTCGAACGTCATTACATCCTGTGCAGCTTTGGTTGCCGAGGCCGGGTCGCGACCGAGCAGCTGCAGCGTGCGCGCGATGTGCTTTACGTACTCGCCGCGGATGCGCGTGAGGCCGGTGTCCGGGTTGAAATAGAAATCGCGCTCGGGCATGCCCAGTCCACCTTGAGAGAGGTGCGCGGCTTGTACATCGCTTCGCTTCTCATCCTGGTAGATGTAGAAACCGAAGAACGGACCGACCTGCAGCGGTCCCTCGGCGAACGTGACGTCCATCACGTCGCTGGGATTCTTGATAGCATCGATTCGAGCAAGCTCGGCGTCGAGCGGATGAATGCCTTGCTGCTCGATCTTCGCGGTGTCCATCGCCGTCGCCCAGAAGTCGCCGATTTTCTGCGCGTCGCTTCCCGTGGGCGCAGGCTTGGCCGCCGATTCTTCGTTGATCTTGCGCAGATTGACGTAGAGCTGCTCCCGCACTTCGTTGCCAATTCCCCACGTCGCTTCGGATGCCGGAATCGGATGCCGTTTCAGCCAGCCGCCATTCGCGTACTGGAAGAAGTCGACAGCGGGACTGACGGTGGTGTCGAGGTCGGCGGCGAGGACGTCGCCGGAGGCAGGTGTCGGAGCGGAAGTCGCGTTCTTGGCGGCGGGAGTGCTGCACGCAGCGGTAACGACGACGACAGCGGAGGCGAGGATTCTTTTCACGACTTTGGTCTTGAGGGTGATTGGGATTCCGGGGGGGAGCCAGCACTATAAACGCGAATCGCGGCGACGAAACTTATTCCGTCGCCGCGATTGTGTTACCCCGCGTCCTATCGGTTGAGCCAGTAGCTGGCTTTGATCAGGAAAGTATTTGCCGGGTGCAGCTTGAACAGGTCGCGCATGTCGCCGTTGAACGGCTGGTCGCCCTCAATGCTGTTGAAGCCCTGACGGCCCTGGTTCCAGACCACGAACAGCGTCGAACCCGGATTGTACTCCCATCGCAGCACGACATTCGACTGGAGCGCCTTGAAGTTGAACCCGCCAGGATCGCTCGTCACCGATGGATCATTGTACGGCGCATACCGATCGTCGTACTTGTCCGCGCGCGGATTCGCCGACAGCTGGCGAACGTTGCTGTATGTCCCCTTCGAGACGAACGGCTGCGCATAGGTCTGCAGCGACAGGTTCGGCGTGAAGGTGTAGTTCAGGCGCGCCGTAACGGAGGTCGTCGTCTGATCGAGGTGCGCGATTGTGTAGTGACGCAGATTCGCAGCATCGGTGAACTGACCGTAGAACTGGTTGTCCTGGACGTTGTGCGATCTGTTCGCCGAGATCGAAGAGCTGAAACGACCCATTGCCTTGAAGTCGAGCTCGGGTCCGCCTGACACAGACCAGTTTCTCTTGTCCGAGCTCTCGAAGAAGTTGGCGTTGAAGTACGGGACAATCGCTTTCCGATCGTCGCCATTGAAGAAGAACCACGGAGCGAGATAGGTGTCCTGCCGGACTGCCGGTCCGCCACGGGTCTGACGATCGTCGTAGGTCTTTCCAAGCTGGCCGACGGTGCCGCCCATGTGCACGCCCCAGTAATTCTTGAGGGTGATGTGGGTGTTGGTGTTGTAAGCTCTTTCCAGCGGCAGCCCGTCAGCGGTCCACCACTGCCACCAGTTGTTGTTCAACTGGAAGCGATGGTAGAAAAAGCGGTCCTGCCGATCGAAGAATCCTGCCCAGGTGCTCCACGAGACCTGGTCGGCACGACGCAGGTAGCCGAGGTCGTTCGCCTCGAAGCCCGGCGAGCGGCGTGAATACGCCGACTCGAACATCAAATGCTGGCCGCCAATCTTGCCAAGCCTGAATTCCTCGGCGTTGCCACCGAGCGCAGTGCGAGTGCTGTCGAGCGGAAGGTTCGCATCCGGCCGCTGGAAGAGGTGCACACCGTTGTTCTGCAGCGACGAAATCATTGCCGTCGAGCCACGAACCAGACTCTGATCGAAGTTGCCGGAGATTTCGTACGCGTTCTTGAAGAACCGGTGACGGAAATCGAGCGAGCCGACGTACGCCTGTGAGGCGAGATACGCCGACGACCACTGATCCATCCTTCGATTCACGGCGGTGAGCATGGTGCCGATGCCGCTGTTGCCGCCGCGGAAGTCCTGGGTCGCGCGGATCACGGCGTAGTTCGTTCCCGGCGAATATGTGGTGTCGCCTGGATTCGTCTCGCGTTGAGTGGCTGCCTCGAGCACGCCGACCGTCGTTCCTTTCGGGAATCTCGCCAGCAACTTGCCCGCGCCAAGTATGGTCACCGGCTGTTGCGGCACCGTGTCACCGTAAACGCCGGCGAGCTCGGGAGTCCGGCCGATGCGTCTACTATAGTATAGAGACTCACCCCAGCAGTTGACCGCGCTGCAGTTGACGTCGGCGCGGAACAGTCCGCGTCCGGCGACGAAGAACGGACGCCGCTCGTCGAAGAAGCTCTCGTACGCCGAAAGGTTCAGCACCGAAGGATCCGACTCGACCTGACCGAAATCAGGATTGATGGTCGCGTCGAGGGTCACGTTGGGTGCGATGCGGTATTTGAAGTCACCGCCGGCGTCGAGATTCGACTTCTGGGTGAACGCGTTATTCCTGATCGTCGACGCGTTCTTGGTCACGACGTACGGCATGGCCTCCAGCTTTCGCGGATTCTCGAGATCGTCCAGGCCGTGTAGCGCTCCGAATTGCGACACGAAGCCGGGCTTCGACTGTCTGAGCAGCGGCCAGATGTAGCGCTCATTGTATCGATTGACATCGCGATCGATCATGATGCCGAAGGTGTGCTCCTTGTCTCGGCTATAACGCATCTGCGAGAGCGGGATTCTGAATTCCGCTGTCCACCCCAGCGAATCGACGCGCGTTGCGACGTCCCAGACCGCGTCCCAGGCGCCATCCTCGTTGCCGTCGTCGTAAACGGCCTGATCCATCTTGACGCCCGCGGCGTTGACTCCGAACTCGTAGCCTGTCCGCTTGTCGTGATAGGAATCGACGAAGATCCAAATCATGTCGGACGAGGTGAAAGTGTCACGACGCTCGAGGATCTTCTTGATACTATCTGGGTGGGGGTCGAACGCCCGCACGAAAACGTAGAGGTTTGCCGCGTCGTAAACGATCTTCGCTTCGGTCTTGAAGCGTGCTGCCTTCCCTTCGTTCGGTCGCCATTCCTGGAACTGCGTTATCGGCGGCGCCGTTTGCCACGCGGCTTCGTCCGCCTTGCCATCGATGTTGATCGAACCGTCGGCCCGCACCGCTGTCGCGCTGGTATCGGTCGGAGCTGCTACCACCCGCGATCTGGTTTGACCGCTATCGTTCCGAGGTGGAAGAGTGGCTTGCGCAACTGCCGTCTGAAGATTCAGGGCGAGGCCGATGATTGCGAATACCGGGGTTGTAATGAGCATACGGTTGCAGTCCGTAAGGGTTAGCGGATTCCGGGAATACCCCTTTGATACCTTATGCCCGAAAAGGGTTGGAAGTTTCAGCACCACCCGCCGCTCCTAAACAGTCGTCCGCCGCCCATGCTTGACAGGTAGGCATCAGCACAGAGTATTGGCGATCCCGCCATACCTACGTTTAAAGCCGCATGCGACGTCTTTTTCCTGCTCTGATAATCGGCATAACGCTTGGATGCGGAGACTCCTCCGGTCCGCGCGCCAAGCCGACCTCGATCGAGATCGTGCAGGCTCCAGGTGGGCCGTTTTACGCCGGACTCCCGGTCCCGGTCGAGCCGTCGTTCGTCGTCAAAGACCAGAATGGGAACCCGATTGCTGGAGTCTCGGTTTCGATCACCGTGGGCGCCGGCGGCGGGACCATCGCCAATCCACCCACCAAAAGCGCCACTCCAACGACACCTGTCGGGATCTGGACCCTCGGCAAAACTCCGGGCGTCAACTCGCTCAAGATTTCCGTCAGTGGGCTCAGCCCGGCCGCCGTCGACATTCCGTCCAATCCGGGACTGCCTGCGAAACTGGTCGCCACCGGATCGACGACCCTCACCGGAACTGTCGGGCAACCCGTCGCATCAGCGATAACCGCAACACTAAAGGACGCGTTCGATAATCCGATTGCGAACACCGATGTCACTATCACCGTCGCAGGCGGTGGCACCGCGATCGACAAAGTCACCAGCGACAATGCTGGCGTCGTCACCGTTCCCTCGTGGACTCTTGGGACCGTAAAGGGAAATCAGACGCTGACCCTCGCGTCGTCAGCGGCGACACTAGTGTACACAGCCGCAGCCGCCGCAGGACCCGTGGTCTCGTTCGATGTCATAAGTGGAAACAATCAGAGCGGGCTCGCCGGGACCACGCTCACCTTGCCGATAGTCCTCGCCGCAGCTGACGAATTCGGCAACAAAGCAGATGGTATCGTCGCCAATTTTTCAGTGACGACCGGCGGCGGAGCGCTCGCCGGCTTTACCGCCGCCGCAGCGACCGACGGAACGATCACAATGCCGAAGTTCACCCTCGGCAAATCGGCTCTGCCACAACAAGTCATCGCCAGCATCAGCGGCAAATCAGTCATCGTCTCGGCGGCGGCGACGTCAGACTATGTAATCGATGTGCGGCTTTGGGGTCCGCCGATGACGCCCGCGCAGCAGGCGTTGTTCACCACCGCCGCGGCAAGAATTCGGGGATTCATCGTCGGCAGCGTTCCAACTATCGATGCAACCGGCGCTGATCCAACCACGTGCGGCGTCACGGGCATCCCGGTTCTCGCCGAGCTGGTGCCTGGCGTGATCATCTACGCCTCGGTGCAGCCGATCGACGGGCCGGGGAAGATTCTCGCACAGGCCGGCCCATGTTACAGCCGTGATGCCAATGATCTGCGCACAGTGGTTGGCGTCATGGAATTTGATGCGGATGATCTCAACACTCTGTCGAACACCGGCACTCTACAGGACGTCATCACCCACGAGATGCTGCACGTACTCGGCTTCGGCGTTTTCTGGAACGATCTCAATCTGCTGACTGGATTCGATACCCCAACGGTTGGTTATCTGGGATCGGGTGGAATCAACGGCTGCATTTTGACTGGTGGCACCAATTCCTGTCTGAATTCAGTTCCGGTGGAGAACACCGGCGGTGCTGGAACCGCCAACTCACACTGGCGCGAGACCACGTTTGGAACCGAGCTGATGACGGGTTTCGCCAACGCATCGCCGATGCCGATCAGCGTGATGACGGTGCGATCGATGGCAGATCTTGGTTACGGAGTGAACACCGCGGCTTCCGATCCATACACCATCTTCGTCGGAAGTCTGCAGGCGGGCGGCAATCGCGTCGTGACATCGGGCGCGTGGGAGCGCGCACTGCCGACGCCACCACGTGTGATTCCGTCGCGGAGAAATCAGCCTAAGCGATAGCTCTTTCGCGCGAGCGATCTTCGGGGTGATTGTCGCTCGACGCGACGTACACCGCGGCTCCGACGACCAGCACGCCGCCAATCAGCGCATAAGGCCCGAGCACATCGCTGAAGACGATCACGCCGAGAATGGCGCCGATCACCGGCTCGAGATTGATGAAGACGCCGGCCTGCGATGCCGGCACGTGCGACAATCCCCAGTTCCACAGATAAGTGGTGACCGTCGTTGCGCAGAGTCCCATCGCCGCGACTGAAGCCCAGGTTTTCAAGGTGAGATGAATCGGCGGCGGTCCTTCGGTAGCAACAACCCAGATCGCGAGCAGCACCGCGCCGAGCGTCATCACGTAAGCACTCGCACTGATCGGCGTGTAGCGACCGCTGCGCATCAATCGTTGGGTGATCAGGATCCACACTACGGCTGCAAGCAGCGACGTGGCGACCAGCAAGTCGCCGAGTACTGTTGCGTATGATCCTCCTTCACCGGTGGACGCGCCGAGCGCGATGAGCGCCGCGCCGACAGTGGAGGCGATGAGCGCGATCCAGCGGCTGACCGTGACCCGCTCGTGCGCGAATAACGCGGACCCGGCGGCGAGAAGCACGGGGAGACCGCCGACCATCAGCGATGCGTGGGAGACGGTGGTGTGCGCCAGTCCCTCGAACTGGATTATGAATTGAATCGGCACACCGACCAGCGCGCAGATGAAGATCAGCAAGAAGTCGCGACGCGGGATGCGGGATGCGGGACGCGCCAGGCCACGAATCACAGCTGGGGCGAAGCCGAGCGAGGCAAACACGAATCGGTAGAAGACCATCTGTCCGACTGAAAGCTCTTCGAGCGCCCACTTGCCAAAAAGAAAGCCGGTTCCCCAGAGAGAGCCGGCAGCGGCGAGAGCGGTGAAGGCCTGCGCTTTGGTTGGCTTCGTCACGCCGAATCTTAACAGCGACAGTTCGGCGGGCGAAGTCGATCAGTGCATCACGACAGCGTTTTTCGTTTGGCGCTGCGCGGGGTGCGCTTCGCCTGCGGATGATCCTCGACGCCGGCGTGGTGGCGGAAGGTGCGCACGATCTCAAGCAGCTGATTCTGAACGTTCTCCAGCTCCTGTTTGCCGCCGTCCTGATCGAGGCGTCCCTTCTTGATATCGATCGCCAGGCGATTGAGGTACTTGATGGTGTTGATCATGTCGTCGGTAGCGTCGCGCAGCTTGTTGAAGCGACGCTTCTCCGAGAGCGCGCGGTGCAGTCGCTGCTCGATCTCTTTCGGCGCAAACTCCTTCGCCTTGCGCACTGTCTCGAGCATACTGGCGCCAGGGATCGACCCATGGTCCTGGAACGTCAGATCGGGACTGCTCGCGTCGGTAAAACGCAGTCTTCCGACATATTCGACGCCGTCGTAACCAACGCGAAGTACGACGTTGTACTTCCGTCCGTCGACGGTGATTGTGCGGATCGTATGATCGGTGCTGGCGGCGGGGGACATATCACTTCTAGACTCTTGCCCGGGCTGGGCTGTAACACTGAGAACTGCTACTGCTTGCTGGCCGCTGGCGGCTTTCGGCTAGCGACCGGCAGCAGGCCGACGGCGGCGAGTCGCCAGCAAGCTGTTAGTACTTCCGGCCCCTACACTAAGGGCATCGATTGGTGCACCTTTCTACCCTCGCCCCCGCACTAGTCTGGAGGACTCCGGTGGAAGTTCACGAAACGTCAATTAATGAAGCTCTTCGCCGCTGGCGGATCATCCCGGTCATCGTCATCGAAGACCCCAGCAACGCGCTGCCACTGGCCGGTGCTTTACTTAGCGGCGGACTGCCGATCGCCGAGATCACGCTGCGCACACCGAAAGCGCTGGAAGCGCTGAGACGGATCAAGGGCGAGCAGCCGGAGATGTTCGCGGGTTGCGGGACCGTGCTCAACGTCGAGCAGGCGAAGCAGGCCAAAGCAGCCGGCGCCGAGTTCGTGATTTCGCCCGGATTCAAGCGCGACGTCGTCGACTATTGTCTGGAGCAAGGCATGCCGGTCTTCCCGGGCGTCGCGACCGCGTCGGAGATCGAAGCAGTGCTGGACACCGGTCTCAAACTCATGAAGCTGTGGCCGATCACCACCCTCGGTGGAACCGAGTACCTGGAGCTGCTAAACGGTCCGTTCAACGGCGTGCAATTCAACCCGTCTGGCGGCGTTACCGGCGCGACCTTCCCCCAGTACCTGGCGATGAAAAACGTTGTCGCTGTCGGCGGCAGCTGGATGGCGCCGTCGGACTGGATCGCCGGCGGACAATGGGACCGAATCACCGAGACGGTTCGTCAGACAGTAAGTCGCGTCAACGCCTTGGCGCAGCGCGCCAACGCCGGAACCTTTGCGCGGCCTTTCGGAGCGAGAGAGATTCGTCTTCAGCAGTAGCTGCATCCTGCCCTCTGAGCACTCCGTCGACTGCCTACCTTTGGTTCAAAGACCAACCAGGAGGAACGATGCGCATTAGGAGCAGTCTCACCTTGGTTGCTGTGCTCGCTGTCTGTCAGTCCGCCTGCTACAAGGGCACCAACGCCACCGCAGATTCTGCGGCCGCGTCATCGACCGCGAGCGGCAAGTCCTTCGACAAAAGCGCGGCAAGCGCCGAGATACTCGGCAACGACTCGGCGTTCATCCGCGGCATGGTGGCGAAGAATGTCGACTCGGTCATGTGCTGCTACGATAACGACGCCGTATCGATCGGCGGCGGGAAGACCGCAAAGGGATTGGCAGACATCCGGAAATCGTACGTAGAGGCGGTCAAGGCAAACGTCAAGGACGTCACCTTCCACAGCGATGGTGTGAACTTCTCGGACGACGGGACGATGGCCTGGGATTACGGGACCTACTCACAGACCGCCGACGTCAAAGGCAAGCCGACAAAACAATCCGGCAACTTCCTCAACGTCTGGAAGAGAGTTGGCGGCAAGTGGAAGCTCGCCGCCGAGATCGGCAGTCCGGCTCCGTAACAGTCGTCCGAGCTGCTGATCTCTAGAATCCGCCAGCGGGCGGGGGAGAACCAGGCGGCGGGCCACCCGGTGGGCGATTTCCGGGCGGCGGCCCGCCCGGTCCAAGTGGACGCGGCTCGCCACGATGGCAGGTGAAACAGTTCACCACCGGCCGTGGACCGGTGCTGTCGTGCGGCACCTTGGATATGTAGTCGCTGTTGATTGTCTGCACCATCGCGAACATCAGGCGCGCGGTGTTCTTCTCTTCCTTGTCATCGAGATCCCACTTGCCGGGCACGTGACAAAAACCGCAGCTCACTCCGAGTGAGCGGCCAAAGCCATTGTTCATGATGTTGACGAGCCTGCCCGCCGGCACGCCCTTGAAGATCTTGATGTTCTTGAAGACGCTCTCGGCGGGCTGATTCTCGCGGCCGGCAATCATGCGCAGGACGCCCGCCGCGCCGCTGTCACGTCGGGCGGCAGTGAGGCTGTCGCGCACTCGGCGCGCCGAATCAGTAAGAGGTCCACGGAATCCCCCGCGGCCCCCGGCTCCGCCAGGGCCCTGCGCGTTGGCCGCGACACCACCAGTGGGAGATGGATTGGTGTTGGTGGTTGTTTGTGTCGACGTACAAGCGTACGCGATGATTACCAGAGAGGAAACGACGGCGACAGCAGACGGGATGCGCTCGTTCATGAAACCTCCGGCTTACTTCCGTTATGTACCTCTTACCGCAACATCAACGGTGTAGCCGTCCTTTGCAAGCAACATGCGAAGCATCTCCACCGCGCTTTCGTTGGCGTGTTTGAGCAGCTCCATCTGCGAGCCGGCGGCGAGCAGTTGAGCTCGCGCCTGACGCTGAATCGCGTCGCGATCTTCGGGCGTAAATGGATTCCATAGTCCGCCACGCTCGTCGTAGGTCTGCATGTCCCTGATCTCGACCGCGATCAACTTCGCGGGCGGGATGCGAATGATGATTCGGCGATTCGCGTCGTCGATGCGCACGTCCGGATTGTCCTTGAGGTCGATGCCGGCGAGCAATCTGCCGGTGACTACTACGAGGGAGCGTTTAGTCGATCCGTACCACGTATTCTGGTACGAAACGACATCGCGGACGCTCGCTTCGCTCGAAACCAGCTTGGCCACATTGCGTATTTGCTGTACGACGATGTCGTGAGTGACGATCGGCTCGCTATGCCCCAGAAACGGGCTCGTCGCAACTCGAGTGGCGCAATAGCCAAACGCTATCAACAGCACGAGCGCCACAACTACCAGTATTGCGCCCGGTCCGAACGCTCGGCGCGGAGTTGGAACCATCGTTACGGTCTTGGGCTCGGGATGAGACATTTCTCTATGTAATCTCGGATAAGGCTGATGTCGTTTTCTGCTGGTGGCAGTTTTGTAGGCGCTGTACGTTAGTACTCACTCCCCTCCGTCACGGACTTTCCAATGAGAATTCCCGTCACTCTTCGCGCACGCCAGACCCTTCGCTGGTCGCTCGCGCTTGCGATTGCATTCACCGTTCCCACGGTCGCGCCGGCACAGAACGGCAAGCTGCCGCCGCTGATCGATCGCGAGCTCTTCTTCGGCAACCCGGAGATCTCCGGGGCGCAGATATCGCCCGACGGCAGATACATCTCGTTCCTCAAGCCTTACAAGGACGCACGCAACGTCTGGGTCAAAGGCGTCAACGATCCGTGGACTGAGGCGAAGCTGATCACCAACGACACCAAGCGTCCGGTCACCCAGTATTTCTGGAGCAGAGACGGGAAGTACATACTGTATGTCCAGGACCAGGGTGGCGACGAGAACTTCAACGTTTACGCTGTCGATCCGTCGGCTGCGGTTGCGAGCGGTCAGGAAGTTCCCCCCGCGCGCAACCTCACCGAGGCCAAAGGCGTTCGCGCAATCATCTACGCCGTACCGCGCAACGATCCCAACACGATGTATGTCGGCATCAACGATCGCGACAAAGCGTGGCACGATCTCTATAAGCTCAACATCGCCACCGGTGAGAAGACACTTCTCAAGCAGAACACCGAGCGCGTCGCCGGCTGGATCTTCGACAACGCCGGCAACCTGAAGCTCGCGACTCGGACAACCGACAAGGGCGACACCGAGATTCTGCGCGTCGATCCGAACGGCTTCACCCAGGTCTATTCGTGCAACGTCTTTGAGACGTGCAATCCGCTGCAGTTCGACGCATCGAATGACAAAGTCTACATGGAGACCAACAAGGGAACGCCGGACCTTACCCGGTTGGTTCTTTTCGATCCAAACACCAAATCGGAGCAGCTCGTCGAATCCGATCCGCTCAATCGCGTCGACTTCGGCGCCGCGACGTTCTCGGAGCTCACCAACAAACTGGTCGCGACCAGCTACATCGACGATCGCACGCGCGTGTACTTCAAGGATCCGCAGTGGGAGAAAGACTACCAGTTCCTCAAGAGCAAGTTGCCGGGAAAGGAGATCAACATTCCGTCGACGACGCGCGATGAGAATCTGTGGATGATCGTTGCCTCGAGTGATCGTGAGCCGGGTGAGCGATATCTCTTCGATCGCACCACCAGGAAGCTGACGTTCCTCTACCGGATATTCGACAAGCTGCCCCGTGAGTCCCTCGCGCCGGTCAAGTCGATCTCGTACAAATCGTCCGACGGTCTGGTGATTCCTGCGTACCTCACTCTGCCCGTCGGCGTCCCGGCGAAAAACCTTCCGCTCGTCGCCTGGATTCACGGCGGTCCGTGGGGGCGTGATGTGTGGGGATACAATCCTTACGCGCAGTTTTTCGCCAATCGCGGTTACGCGGTGCTGCAGCCGAACTTCCGCGCCTCGACCGGCTACGGGAAGAAATTCCTCAACGCCGGGAACAACGAGTGGGGTCAGAAGATGCAGGACGACATCACTGAAGGCGTCCGCTATCTGATCGCGCAGGGCATCGTCGATCCGAAACGTGTTGGCATCGCCGGCGGTTCGTACGGCGGATACGCGACCCTCGCCGGCCTGGCATTCACTCCCGATCTGTACGCAGCTGGTGTGTCGTATGTCGGTCCGTCCAACCTTATCACCCTCCTCAACTCGATTCCACCGTATTGGGAATCGATCCGGACTGTGTTCAACGAGCGGATGGGGAATCCAAACACCGAAGCCGGGAAAGCGCAGCTGGTTCGCCAGTCGCCGCTCAATTCCGCGAGCAGGATCAAGGCGCCACTGTTGGTGGTCCAGGGGGCGAACGACCCGCGCGTGAACAAGGCGGAGAGCGAGCAGATCGTCACCGCGCTGCGGGACCGCGGATCGCCCGTCGAGTACCTGCTTGCGCCGGAGCAGAAGAAGGCTTTTCTGCTCGATCGCCAGGGCTGCATCGTTGGCCGCAAGCTTGCGGATCAGTTCGGCTGGAAGATCGGCGATCAGATTCCGCTGCGCGGAACGATTTTTTCCGGAACGTGGACCTTCAATCTGCGCGGCATTTACGATGGCGCGGAGAAAGGCACCGACCAATCGACGATGTATTTCCATTGGTCGTTCCTCAACGAGACCGTCAAGAAACGCTTCCCGCGGCGCGGCGACCAGACCGGCGTGATCATCGTCAAGCTTAAC
>Ga0207665_10001466_pt1 | contig 15877 bp, 11 predicted proteins | sample LARL112metaG_FD_184351 | JGI IMG/M metagenome (GOLD analysis project Ga0207665, IMG submission 184351) | Corn, switchgrass and miscanthus rhizosphere microbial communities from Kellogg Biological Station, Michigan, USA - LAR L11-2 metaG... | ecosystem: Host-associated > Plants > Roots >...
CTCCTTGATCCGGCTGAGCAGGAAGACCTGGTAGTCCATCGAGAGGCCGAACAGGACCGCGAACAGGAACAGAGGCACCCAGGCCTCGATCACGGCGACGTGCTGGAAACCGAAGAGCTCGTTGCCGACGCCCTTGAGAAAGACGAGGACGAGCAGGCCGTAGGCCGCGCCGACGGAGAGTAGGTTGAGCGCGATTGCTGTCAGGGCGATGACGATCGACCGGAAGGCGAGGGTGAGCAGGACGAGCGTCAGCCCCAAGACCAGCGCGAAAACGTACGGGGTCGGATTGCTGACCGAGTCGAAGTAGTCGATGTTCTCGGCCGTCCTCCCGCCGACGAGGACGGTGGCGTCGGTGCCGGAAAACGCCTGCGGAATCGTCGTCGATCGCAGTTCTCTCACGGCTGCGACCGCACGCGTTCCTGCGTCGTCGCCGTGGATCGGCACGTCGAGCGCGGCGACGCTGCCGTCCGTCGCGTAGCGGATCACGCCGTGGCCGAACTCGGGATTCGCGGCAAGCTGAGTGCTGAGTCGCCGGAGGGCCGTTCGCACTCTCGGATCCGAAGCGTGGTCGGCGACCACGATGCGGACGGGGTCGGTGGTTGCGCCGGGAAAGCTCTGCTGGAGCAGTAGAAAGCCGCGTTTGGAGACGAAACGGGCGGGAAGCGTGCTGATGCCGTTGGCGCCGATCTTCAGCGAGAAGACCGGAATCGCGGCCGTGAGCAGGAGAGCGCATGCGAGAACCAGGCTGATGGCGGGCCGACGCAGGACGCGGTGAACAATGCCGCTCCAGAACCGGCTCTCCGGGTTTGCGTGCTGCGCCGCCGCACCGCCGATGAAGGGGATCCTCAGGGCATTGACCCGGTCGCCGAGAAGGCCGAGCAGGGCCGGCAGCAACGTCAGAGCCGCTGCCACGGAGGTGACTCCGACGAGGATCGCGCCCGTTGCCAGGCTCCGCATGACCGTGTTCGGCACGATCAACATCCCGAGCATCGCGATCACGAAGGCCGTGCCGCTGAACAGGACGGCGCGGCTCGCCGTCGCTCCCGTGGCCGCGATCGCGTCCAGCGGCTCGCGGTCGTACCCGCGTTCCTCGCGGTAGCGGGAGACCACGAACAGCGAGTAGTCGATGCCGAGGGCGAGTCCCATGCCGGTGAGCATGTTGATCACGAAGATCGAGAGCTCCCAGATCGAAGCGACGACCGCCACCAGCCCGAGGCCGACGACGATCGCGAGCAGTGCAAGCGCGATCGGGACGAACCCCGCGACGACAGAGCCGAAGACGAGCAGGAGGATCACAAGCGCGGCCGGCAGACCGAACTGGAGCTCACCGCTCTTGAGGTCGTGTTGCGAAAGGTCGGTGAAGTCCTGATCGCGGACGTCGTTGCCCGTGACTCCGACCTCGAAGCCGGAGCGGCCGTTCGCGCGCTCGACGATCCGGTTGATCTCCTTGATGTCAGCCGTGTTGGCGACGTTGAACGTAATCAGCGTCGCGTGCCGGTCGGCAGAGACGAGTGTTCGGTCTCCGGTGGTGTAGAACGATCGCGCGTCGAAGACCTTGCCTGTCGCGCGGCCTTGCTGTGCAAGCGCTGCGACGAAGGCGCGAAACTGCGGGTCCGTCACTCTGTAATGCGTCGAGCGCACGATGACGACGTTGTTGAAGTTGCGTGAAGGATCGAAGGGGAACGAGCTTGCTTCGAGACGCTCGGCTTGCCGGAACTCAGGGTTGCCTGCCGCGCTGCCATTGGAGGTCAGGTTGCCGGGGAGGAGGAGCGCAATGCTGGCGAATGCAAGCACGACAGCCGCGATCCAAGCTCCGATCGTGCGCCACGGATGGTGGCTGCACGCCCTGGCGAGACGCTCGGTCACGGATTCGAGTTTGGAGGGTTAGCCGGCGCGGCGCAACTGCTCGTCAAGTGGGACGAGCGGGAGCTGGAACGTCTGGACCGCGTCGTCGTTGGAGACGACGTTGTCGCCGTGTTCGAGCATCTTCAAGAGGTCGCGGGTGAGCGGGATGTTCCCTGGGAGCCGCTCCGTAACGAGCGCGTTGACTCGCATCAGGCCGACCGGAACGTGGATGCTCGGCCGCCGCCGGATACCAAGCGACGTTCTGAGCCGCTGCCAAAACTCGTTCCAGCTGATCGCGTCGGGGCCGCCGAGCTCGAAGGTCTTGTTTGCGGCCGCCTGCTTCTCGAGCGCCGCGGCAAAGTAGGCGGCCACGTCGTCCACCCAGATCGGCTGAATCTTCTGTTCGCCCGAGCCGATGATCGGCGTCACGGGGGTCAGCTTGGCGAGCTTGCGAAAGGTCGGCAGGATGCCTCCCTCGGGCCCGAAGACGAAGCTCGGGCGGAAGATCACGTGCTCGAGGCCCGAGCCCTTGACCGCCTCCTCCATCTCCCACTTGCCGTGGTAGTAAGGAACGAGGTCCTTCGTGTCCTCGCTCGTCCCGAGTGCGCTCATCAGGATGAACCGCTTGGCGCCGGCCTCGTTCGCTGCGGCCACGAGGTCGCGCGTGCCTTGCTCCATCACGCGTTTGAACCGCTCGTCAGGCCCTTGCCGGATCGCGACGAGGTGGACGACAGCGTCGACGTCTTCGACCGCGTGTTGCAGGCTGACGGTGTTCGTCATCTCGCCGACCACAGGCTGACCCGGCAGCTCGCGTGACCGCGTCGAGTCGCGCACGAGCAGCTTCAGGTCGTTTCCGGTTGCCGCGATTGCGCGCACGACGTGTGGACCGACAAAACCGGTCCCGCCCGTGACCAGGACTTTCATCGGATTGGCTCCCGCTCGAAGTTCTGCCAGTAGCGGCTCGGCGTCGGCCCCATCTGGCCCTGGTACTTCGAGCCGAGCTCGCCGGTGCCGTACGGCTTGTCCGCCGGCTCTGAGAGCTGCATGAAGGAGACCTGGCCGATCTTCATCCCTCGGTAGATCGTGATCGGGAGGTTGGCGACGTTCGAGAGCTCGAGCGTCACGTGACCGTCCCAGCCCGGGTCGATGAAGCCCGCCGTCGAGTGGATCAGCAGGCCGAGACGCCCGAGTGAGCTCTTGCCTTCGAGCCTGGCGACGAGGTCATCCGGGAGCGCGATTCTCTCGAGGGTCGAACCGAGCACGAACTCGCCGGGGTGGAGGATGAAGGGCCGCTCGTCGTCGATCTCGACGAGCTCGGTCAGATCCTCCTGCGGCTCTTTGACGTCGATGAAGGCGTAACGCGCGTTGTGGAAGACGCGGAAGAAGCGGTCGACGCGGACGTCGACGCTCGATGGTTGGAGCAGCGACTCGTCGTAGGGCTCGATAACGATCCGGCCTTCATCGAGGAGCCGCGCGATTGTTCGGTCCGAGAGAACCACGCTGCGATTCTATGGCGGTACTTCCCAAAACCGGTGTCCGACACCGGTTTTCGTCAAGGGTTGAAGTGCGCCGAAATCTAGTCGAGGGTGTGACGATTCTGGTCGGGCGTCGGGTCAGCGGCCGCCGGCTGCCGCGGCGCCGGCGGGGCGGAGCGGCGCCGGCGGCACACGCAGCACTCGGGCGATCGGCTGCGGCAGCCACCAGTTCCAGCGCCCGAACAGCGTGACGAGTGAGGGCACGAGCAGCGTCCTGATCACCGTCGCGTCGAAGATGATCCCTGCGGCGAGCCCGATCCCGAACTGCTTGATGTCGACGCCGGGGCTGCTCGAAAGCACGATGAACGCGAACATCAGGACCAGCGCCGCGCTCGTCACGAGCTTGCCGGTGCGGGCGAGCCCGAGCTCGACGGCTGTCGCCGTGTCGTGGCTCACGTCGTACTCCTCGCGCATGCGGGTGAGCATGAAAACCTCGTAGTCCATCGAGAGCCCGTACAAGAACGCGAAGATCATCAACGGGATCCAGGAGATGATCGCGCCCGTTGCTGGAACCCCCCAGATCGCTTCCGAGCCGTGACCCCACTGGAAGATGAAGACGATGATTCCGTAGGCCGCGCCGAGGGAGATGAGGTTGAGGACGACCGCCTTGAGCGGGAGCAGGACCGAGCGGAACGCGCGCATCAGCAGGATGAACGTCAACGAGATCACGAACGCGAGCACGTACGGGAACTTTCCGTAGACGGCGTGGACGAAGTCCCGGTCCTCGGGAGAGACGCCGCCTAGAGTCGCGGTCACGCCGGCGAGGGACGGCAGGACGTCATGCTGGATCCGGGAGATCGTGTCGGAGGAAGCGTTCGATGCTGAGTCCGAGCTCGGGAATGCCTCGACAAGGTCGTCGCCGTCGCGACGCCACTGAGATGGGGCGACAGCCGCCGCGATTCCAGGCGTGCGCCGGAGGGCGTCCACGACCTGACGCGTCGCGTTCGGGCCTCCGTTCTCGACCAGCACGACATACGGTTTCATCACCCCCGGCGAGATGCCGGCCCGGGTGAGCTCGTCACGGCCCTGGATCGCACTTCCGCTTCCGGGGTAATCCTTCAGCTGGGCCTCGGCCGGATGGATCTGCACTCCCGGGATGAGCAGGAGGGCAACGATCGCCAGCCCGAGCAGGGCGACGGGAATCGGGCGCTTGACGACGATCTGCGCCCAGCGGTGCCAGAAACCGTGGGTCGGGTCCTGCCGCTCGACGATCCGCTTCGGCATCACGCGCAGCCGGTTGATCTTCGGGCCGAGCATGGCGAGGAACGCCGGCAGCAGGGTGATCGAGGCGATCACCGAGACGGTCGGGATCAGTAGGCCGCCGATCCCGATCGATCTGATCACGGGAATCGGGAGGATCACCATGCTCAGCAGCCCGATCGCGACCGTCGAGCCTGAGACGATCACTGAGCGCCCGGCGTGCCGCATGGTCTCGACCAGGGCCGTCTCCGTGTCCTCGCCGTTCGCGAGCTCCTCACGGAATCGAAAGACCATCAGCAGCGAGTAGTCGATCGCCACTCCCAGCCCGACCAGCGCGACGAGGAACTGGACGATCAGCGAGACAGGGGTGACGTAGGTCAGCAGATAGACGAGGGTGAACGTATTCAGGATCGAAACGACGGCGATCGCGATCGGGATGGCGACGGCCGGCAGCGTGCCGAAGACGAAGAGCAGGATCACGATCGCCCCCAGCCCCCCGATGAGGGCCTCGGTGAAGACGCTGGGGCCGCTGGTGTTGCCTCCACTCGCCGCCTCCTGCAGCGCGTCACGGCCGGTCAGGTACGCGGTCACACCGGCCGGCGTCGCCTGCGTCAACGCGGAGCGCGCTTCGCCGATCTTGACGGTTCCGTTGAAACCCTGGTTGCCGGGCGGATAGAGCTCGGCGAAGGTTGTGTGCCGATCCCTCGAGACGTACGCGTCACTGCCGGTCGAGAAGAACGAGCTGACCCGCGAGCCGGGATTCTGCTTCGCCGTTGCCGCGATCGCGCGCCTGATCCCCGTCGCCTTGGTCACGTCCCCGTTGCTGTGGAAGACGGCGACCAGCGGGGCGTTCTCGCCGGTGCCGAACGTCTTCAGCGTCCGCTGATTCGCCTCGTAAGCCGAATAGCCCGGGATCGAGAACTGCTCCAGCCAGCGCTTCGAGACCGCGCTTGCGGAGTAGGCGCCGACCAGGGTCAGCGCGATCCAGAGAAGCACGATCGCACGCCGGCGGCGGAGGACGAGATGAGCGAGGGCAGCCACGAAACGCCCACCTTATGATCCGCGGCAAGGGCCCGCAACCGAAATTTCGGCCTGCATTTTCGTTATGCAGCTATGCACGGTGGCCGGTCGCTGATGTATCGTCGAGGGCATGGCGATGACGCGTGCGATCGAGCTGAAGACGGCCATCCCGGGGCCGAAATCGCGGGAGATCCTTGAGCGAAAGGAGCGGGTCGTGGCGGACCCGTTGTCGGTTGTTCTTCCGGTGGTGATCGACGAAGGCCGAGGCGCGACGCTCACCGACGTCGACGGCAACACCTTCATCGACTTCACCGGAGGGGTGGGCTGTCTCAACGTCGGCCACTCCCACCCACGCGTGGTCGAGGCCGCGCAGGAGCAGCTGGCGAAGTTCTCGCACACCGATTTCACGATCGTTCCCTATGAGGTCTACGTCACCCTCGCCGAGCGACTGATCGCTGCCTCTCCGTTTCGCTCTCCGGCCAAGGCGGCGTTTTTCAACGCCGGCACGGAAGCGGTCGAGAACGCGATCAAGTTCGCGCGCAGCTCGACCGGACGACCCGCGGTGATCGCATTCGAGGGAGGCTTCCACGGCCGGACGCTGCTCTCGCTCTCGCTGACGTCCAAGACGCACCCCTACAAGGCGGGGCTTGGGCCGTTTGCGCCCGAGGTCTACCGGGTGCCGTTTCCGAATGAGTACCGGGGGCCGAGCGCCGAGGAGGCGCTGGCGGCGCTCGAGCGAGCGCTGGTGACTCAGGTGGCGGCCGAGACCGTTGCCGCGATCGTCATCGAGCCCGTTCAGGGCGAAGGCGGGTTCGTGGTCGCGCCGCAGTCGTTTCTGGAAGGCGTCCGCCGAATCTGCGACGAGCACGGGATCGTGCTCGTGGTCGACGAGGTGCAGACCGGGTTCGGGCGCACCGGCAAGCTCTTCGCGATCGAGCATTACGGGATCGAGCCGGATCTGATCACGATCGCGAAGTCGATCGCCGCCGGACTGCCGCTCTCCGGGGTGATCGGCAAGGCCGAGATCATGGATGCTCCCCCGGATTCCGCGATCGGCGGCACCTATGTCGGCAACCCGGTCGCCCAGGCGGCAGCGCTCGCGGTCCTCGACGTCATCGAGGACGAGGGCATCTGCGACCACGCTGCGCAGCTCGGCGAGTCGATCCGCGCCCGCATGGAGTCCTGGGAGCAACGCTGGCCTCGGATCGGCGACGTCCGCGGTCTCGGTGCCATGTTGGCGATCGAGCTGGTCAAGGATCCGGCGACCAAGGAGCCCGACCCCGACATCGCGACCGCGGTCGTCGAAGCAGCCACAGAGCGTGGCCTCCTGCTGCTCAAGTCCGGCATCTACTCGAACTGCATCCGGGTACTCGCACCGCTCGTCCTCACCGACGCCGAGCTCGACGAAGCCTTGGCCGTCTGGGAAGAGGCGCTCGAGTCGACGCTCGGCTGACGGATCAGCTCTAGCGGCTGGTACGCGACCGGCCCGGCGCGCGGACGGTCCGGGCATCCTTCAACGAATGGTCGGCGAACTGATTGCGGGCCGGTACGAGCTCGAGGAGCTCGTCGGCTCTGGAGGCATGTCGAGCGTCTACCGCGCGCACGACAGGCTGCTCGAGCGACCGGTTGCGCTGAAGATCCTGCATGAGCAGTTCGGGCGCGACGACGACTACGTCGAGCGCTTTCGCCGCGAGGCTAGGGCAGTTGCCCAGCTGACTCATCCGAACATCGTCACGGTGATCGACCGTGGCGAACAGGATGGACGGCAGTTCATCGTCTTCGAGTACATCGACGGCCTGAATCTGAAGGAGCTCATCGAGCAAGAAGGGACGCTGAGTCCTAGCGCTGCGATCGAGCTCGCGCTTCAGGTCGCGCGTGGGCTGGCGTTCGCGCACGAGCAGGGTCTCGCGCACCGCGACGTCAAGCCGCAGAACGTCATCATCGACTCCGACGGCCGGGCGAAAGTGACCGACTTCGGGATCGCCCGGTCGCTAGACGTCGACGGAATGACGATCACCGGGACGATCATGGGCACCAGCAACTACATCGCGCCCGAGCAGGCGCGCGGGCAGGCGGTCGACGAGCAGACCGACGTCTACTCACTCGGTTGCGTGCTCTACGAACTGCTCGCGGGCGAGGTGCCGTATGAGGGCGACAACTTCGTCGCGGTCGCGATGCGGCACGTGAACGAGCCGGTCCCGAGCGTTCGCGAGATTCGGCCCGACGTGCCACCTCGCCTCGATTGGGCGATCCAGCAGGCGATGGCAAAGGATCCCCATGACCGGTTCGACTCGATGGACGACTTCGCCGGTGAGCTCGAGGCCTGCCACGCGGAGCTTGACGGCGACCAGGGTGCGACGATTGTCGTGCCGGCGGCGGCCAGGCCGCGCCGGCGGCCGCCGCGACGCCGCAGGCGCTTTGCGCTCTGGCCGGTCGTCCTGGCCGGCGTCCTCTTCGCTGCGGCCCTGGGCGGCGTGATCGGCGCCTTGACGATCGGCGACGGCGGGAGCGGGTCGTCAGGCTCTGCACCCCCACCTTCAGGCCCGGTTCACTTCGTCTCCGCGCAGGCTTACGACCCGCTCGGTGACGGCCACGAGCACGACGAAGACGTGCAAAAGGCGATCGACTCGAACCCGGGAACGTACTGGGAGACCGAGCACTATCAGAGCTTCGACAAGCAGGGCGTCGGCCTTGCCGTCGCGGCGGCTCAACCCGTGTCGCCGAAGACGCTGACAGTGACCACGGACACGCCGGGCTTTACCGCGGAGATCAAGGCCGGCGATTCGGCGTCGTCGGCCACCACCGTTGCGGGCCCGAAGACGATGGGTGACACCACGACCTTCCAGTTGAGCGGCGGCGGCCGCTACTTCGTGATCTGGATCACCGATCTCGGCCCGAACGACCAAGTGCACATCAACGAGGTGAAGGCGAGCTGAGGAGTAGGAGGGCTTGCCGAAGCGCAGTCTGTGCCATCGGGCCGAGGACGAGCGGCGTTCCGGCAAGCGCTCCTAGAACTGCAGCCGCGAGCGCCGTTCGTGGCGCTCGAGCGCGAGCTCGACAAGCCGGTCGAGCAGCTCGGCATACGGGATCCCGGACGCCTCGAACAGCTTGGCGTAGACGCTGGTGGACGTGAACCCGGGAATCGTGTTCAGCTCGTTGACCAGCACCTCGCCGTCCTCGCGGACGAAGAAGTCCACCCGCGCCATCCCGTCGCATTCGGAGACCACGAAGCTCTCGACGGCCAGCCGCTGGACGCGCTCGATCTGTTCTTGCGAGATCCCAGGCGGCACGATTAGGTCCATCCCGCCCTCGTCGTACTTGGCGGAATAGTCGTACCAGTCCGGCGCGTCGAAGCCGTGCGAGACGATCTCACCGGGTAGCGACGCAATCGGGCTGCGGTTCGAGCCGAGGACGCCGCACTCGACCTCGGTGCCGGGCACGAACTCCTCGACGAGCACCTTCTCGTCGTGGCGGAAGGCGAGCTCAATCGCCGGCGCGAGCTCCTCCTCGGAGCGCACCTTCGAGATCCCGACCGAGGAGCCGAGGCGCGCCGGCTTGACGAAGACGGGATAGCCGAACGGGTTCCCGGGCTCGTCACCTTCGCGCAACGTGATGTTGCGCGTCACCGGGATCTCGGCATCGCGCATCACCGCCTTGAACCTGTCCTTGTCCATCGCGAGCGCGGAGCCGAGCACACCCGCTCCGACGTAGGGGACGTCCGCGAGCTCGAGCAGGCCCTGGACGGTGCCGTCCTCGCCGAACGGCCCGTGCAGGATCGGGATCACCACGTCGACCTCTGCAAGCGTCGCCGGGACGCTCTCCGTCGGGACGGGGAGCGTCTCCACCGCCGTTCGGCCCTCGCCCTCGTCCAGCTCGCCTGCCGCGCCGCGATCGAGCGCGCGTGACTCGCCGGACTCGAGTTGCCACTTGCCTTCGCGGTCGATCTCCACCGTCACTGCTTCGTAGCGATCCGGGTCGAGCGATTCCAGCACCGAGCGCGCGGAGGCCACGGAGATCTCGTGCTCGCTCGAGCGGCCGCCCATGACGATGGCGACCCGGACGCGCGGGCTCATGGAACTGCACCGGTCGTCGTGCCTGTGTACCTACCGACGAAGATCGTCACGGTGGATCCGGCCGGAGCGTTCGTCCCGCCCCCCGGCTGTTGGTCGATCACGATCCCCTCAGAGCCCGGGTCGGTCACGTCCTGCGGGACCACTTTTACCTTGAACCCCGAGCTCTGCAGAAGAGCCTTGGCGGTGGGCTCGTCCTGGTTCCGTACATCCGGGACCGGCGTCGTCGCGGCCGCGCCTTTCGAAACGTTGAGCGCAACGGTCGTTCCCGCTCCGACCTTGATGCCGGGATCCGGCGACTGGGAGATCACAGTGTCCTTGGGCTGGTTCGAGTCCTGAAGGGTTTCTGAGACGTTGAGCCCTGCCCCGAGCAGGGTCGAGCGCGCGCTGGCGTAGGACTGGCCGACGACGTTCGGAATCGCGATTTGCTGGGAGCCCTGCGACACGTTGATCCGGACGTTCGTGTTCCAGAAGACGCGGCTGTTGGCCTGCGGGTCTTGGCCCGTCACGGTGTCGGGGCTCTGAGACGAATAGACATGGAAGACGGAGACCTTCAGGTGGGCCGCGGTTAATGCCGCCACCGCATCGCTTTGCGACTTGCCGATCACGGCGGGGACGGTCGTTTTCGGCTTGCCCGTGGAAACGGTGAGCACGACCGTGTTGCCTTTGTCGGTCTTCTCACCGCCGGCGATGCTCTGGCGTATGACCGTCCCGGTCGGGAACGTCTGACTGGCGCCGGAGACGACTCTTGCCGTCAGGCCTTTGTCCGTGATCTTTTTGACTGCCTGGGCCTGCTTCAGCCCTACCACGTACGGCACCGCTACTGGTTTGTTTGCGTTCAGCTGCTGCGAGATCTTCCCGTAGGCGAACCAGGCAGCGAAGCCGGCTCCGATGAGCAGCAGCGCGACGAGCACCCACGGCCAGATCGAGCGCGAGCGCCGTGGCGGCCCGTCGTAGCCGTAATATCCCGCCGGCGGCGTCGGGGGCGGCGGGTGCTCCGGCGCGACCTGGGTGGCCCTGGGGGCGATAATGGTCGGTGCGCCGGAGATCCCCGCGCCGGCCAGCACGGCGGTTGCGGCGTCGGTCGTCTCGCTCGAGACGGCAAGCCCGCGCTGGACGCGTTCGAGATCGGCGGACATCTCAGCGGCGGTTTGGTAGCGATCCTCGGGATCCTTGGCGAGCGCGCGTAGAGCGATCAGGTCGAGATCCTCCGGCACGTCGTCGCGCAGCTCGGAGGGCGGTACCGGCACCTCGGACAGGTGTTTCATCGCGATCTCGAGGGGCGTATCGCCGGTGAACGGGACCTTCCCGGTCAGCATCTCGTAGAGCACGATCCCCACCGAGTAGACGTCAGAGCGCTGGTCGACCGGCGCTCCGCGCGCCTGCTCGGGCGAGAGGTACTGCGCCGTACCGATGATCGAGCCGGCCTCCGTCATCTGACTCGCGCCCGAGCGGGCGATCCCGAAGTCCGTCACCTTCAAGCGGCCGTCGGCATCGACGACGACGTTGTGCGGCTTGATGTCGCGGTGCACGATCCCATTCCGGTGGGCGAAGCCCAACGCGGCGAGCATCTGGCGCGTGTAGTCGATCGCGATCCCGATCGGCGTCGGGCCCCGGCTGACCATCAGCTCTTTCAACGAGCGGCCGGAGAGGTACTCCATCGCGATGTAGTAGGTGCCTTCTGCTTCGCCGCGGTCGTAGATCGAGACGATGTTCGGATGTGAGAGCCCGGCGGCGTTCTTCGCCTCGCGACGGAAGCGCTCGATGAACGAGTCGTCGGCGGCGTGTCGATCGTCGAGGATCTTGATCGCGACACGGCGTCCGAGCTCCTGGTCTTCGGCCAGATAGACGTTCGCCATCCCGCCCGCGCCGAGCTTGCGGATGATCCGGTAGCGGCCGTCGAAGACGGAGTCGATCAGGGTGTCGCCTGTCACAGCCATCGCTCTATTTGTTCGACCTCGGGCTCAGGACAGCCTGCATCAGCTGCTTGGCGATCGGCGCCGCGGTGGTGCCGCCGAAGCCGGTCTGGTTCTCGAGCGTGACGGCGACTGCGACCGTCGGGTGATAGGCAGGAGCGAAGGCGATGAACCAGGTCGTGTTGATCCCGGTGGTGCCCGTCTCCGCGGTGCCGGTCTTGCCTGCGACCGAGATTCCTGGGATCGCGGCCGCGCCGCCCGTCCCGTCGTTGACCGCGGCGACCATCATCGAGGTCAGCTCGTTCGCCGTCTGCTTGGACATCACGCGCCGCAGGGCGTGAGGGTGGACCTGTACGACGGTCGCGCCACCGGCGTCGACGACGCGGTTGAGGACCTGCGGCTCCATCGTCACGCCACCGTTCGCGACCGTCGAGGCCACCATCGCCATCTGCAGCGGAGTTACGGCGAGGGTCTCCTGACCGAAGGCGAGCCTGCCCGGGTCGACCTGGGTTCTCGGATCTCGCGGGAAGAAGAGCCTCCCGCCGTGGTAGAGGCCGCTTGGAACCTTCTCGTCGGCCGGCGTCTCGAGCGGCGGGTCCTTGTAGAAGCCGAACTTCTTCATGTACTCGAGGATCGTTCCGGCGCCGAGGGCCTTGCCGACGTTGCAGAAGACCGAGTTGATCGAGTGCTGGAGGCCCTGCGCCAGGGTTGGGTGTCCAAACGACTCGACCGGCCCGTCGGGGCTCGCGGCGTTCGAGACCTGCTTGCCGTACTCGATGCAGTATCCGGGGTCGTAGAAGGTGGACCCGGGCGTGAACTTGTGCGAATCCAGGGCAGCCGTCGCAGTCACGACCTTGAACGTCGAGCCCGGCGTGAACAGGCCGTCGGTCGCTCGGTTCAGCAGCGGCGCCGCGGGATGGCAGGGCGCGCCTGGCGCCTTGATCAGGTTGAAGTGGTTCTCGACCAGGTTCGGGTCGTAAGTGGGCTGTGAGGCGAGCGCGTAAACCTTGCCGGTCTGCGGATTCATCACTACCGCCGCGCCGCACTTGCCGGCGAGTTGCTGCATCGCCAGCCGTTGGATGCCGGGGCGGACGCTCAGGATCAGGTCGTTGCCCGTGATCGTGACGCCCTTCAGCTTGTCGAGCGTCTTGTTGAAGATCGTGCTGAGGTTCGCGTTCGAGGCGGTCAGGTACGCATTTTCGGACTGTTCGAGCCCGGCGCGTGAGCGGACCTGGGTTGAGTAGCCGACGAGGTTCGCGAACAGCTTGCCGGTCGGGTAGCGGCGAAAGTAGAGCGTCTGCCCTCCCACCTTGCGGCGGACATTCGTGGCGAGCAGCGTCCCGTCCGCAGCGCGGATCAGGCCGCGCTTGATCCGGAACTGCGCGACGCGCTGGATTGCGTTGTCCTGCTTCTCGGCCAGGCTTGCGGACGCCCACGTCTGCCAGTACGTGGTTGCGACGACCAGCGCCGCGAGCAGGATCAGCGAGGCGACCGCGAGCTTCGTGATCTGCCTGTTCATGCGTCCCTCGGCGCATTCGCGCGGTTGGAGATCAGGAGCAGACCGGCGAGCAGAACGAAGTTGGCGACGACGCTGGAGCCGCCGTAGGAGACGAACGGAAGCGTGATCCCGGTCAGCGGGAGCACTCGCAGGATCCCGCCGACGATGATGAAGGTCTGCAGGGCGAATCCGAAGGTGAGCCCGGCGGCCGCGAGCTTCGAGAACCCGTCATCGGCCAGCAGCGCGATCCGCATCCCGCGCAGGGCGAAGACCATGAACAGGAGCAGCAGCGCCGAGATTCCGATCAGCCCGAGCTCCTGCGCCAGCGCCGAATAGATGAAGTCGGTGTTCAGGTCGGGGATCAGCTGGTGTCCCTGCGCGGTTTCGAATGTACCTCTGCCGAAGCCCGTGCCGAGCCAACCGCCGTTCCCGACCGAGTAGAGGGACTTCACGAGCTGGTAGCTGCCGCAGTCCTGACGCAACAACATCTGTCCGGTCTGGGCGCAATAGACCTTGTGATCGGTCCACGGGTGCAGCCAGATCGTCACGCGCTCGTGCACGTGCGCCACCTTCGTATAGACGAAGTACGAGCCGGCGAGGAAGAGCGCGATGCCGATTCCGGTGTACAGCAGCCGCCCGGTGGCGACGTAGAGCATCGCGAGGAAGATCCCGTAGTAGAGGAACGCCGAGCCGAGGTCGTTGGTCTCGACGAGGACGAGCATCGCGCCGCCCCAGATCACGAGCAGCGGGCCGAAGTCCTTCAGCCGTCCCTGGGCAAGCACCTCGCGCTTCTCACGCAGGTAGCCCGCAAGGAAGACGATCAGGCAGAGCTTTGCGATCTCGCCGGGCTGAAACTGAAGCGAGCCGAAGTGGATCCAGAGTCTGGCCCCGTTGACCGTGGTGCCGAGCCCGGGCAATGCGGGGAGGACGAGCAGCCCGATCGCCGTCAGGCCGAAGATGTACTTGTAGCTCTCCAGCCGGCGGTAATCGCGCCGCAGCGCCAAGAGCGTTCCTGCGAAGACGCCGACCGCGATGATCACCCAGATCCCCTGCCGAAACGCGTCCCTCGGATGGATGCGGTAGATCTCGGTCAGTCCGACCGCTGTAAGCAGCGCCGCCATCGGCAGCAGGTACGGGTCGGCGTAAGGCACGGCGTAGCGCGCGACCAGATGGGCGACGAGGTACAGCGCGAGGAAGAGCGCGGCGTACGAGAGAGACGCCGTCGAGACCACCGCTTGCCGCGCGATGTAGACGCTCGCGAAGCCGAGTGCGGTCAGCGCTCCGACGACGACCAGGTTCAGCAGCTCTCGGTTTCTCAGGCTCATGAGGCGTCGCTTGCGACGCCGACCTTGAGGCCGTAGCGGCCTTGCCGCTGCGGCCGTCTAAACCCGGTCATTGGCGCGATCTCGGTTACGGAGTGCAAGTGGGCTATGCGCATAGCTACTTCCCGTTGAGCGTCCAGAGGACGATCGCCACGACCGCGAGCGCGACGAGGATCAGCAGCAGTGCGACCAGGATGCGCGAGCGGGTGCGGCTCTTCGGCTTACCCACCTGCTGGGCTTCCTCCGGCGAGACGACCATGGTCTCAACTGCAGGAACGCCGTTGAGCTCGTCGAGCGTGTCGTCGTCGTCGACGTGCCCGTCGGCGCCCATCACCGGGTACTGCGCCGTCTCCTCGAGCGGCTCGCCGACGTGCTCGCCGATCTCGAAGAAGACGACGGTGATGTTGTCCTCGCCGCCGCCCTTGTTCGCGGCGCGGATCAGCGCTTTGGCCGCCGTCTGCAGGTTGTCGCGGTGCTTCTCGACGGTGCTCAGGATCACGTCGTCCTCGACCATCGAGGTGAGCCCGTCGGAGCACAGCATGAAGAGGTCCCCCGGCTGGGTCGGGATCGAGAACGTGTCGACGTCGACGTCCGGGTCGGTGCCGAGCGCCCGCGTGATCACCGAGCGTTGGGGGTGCGTCTCGGCCTCCTCGGGCGAGAGCTTGCCGCTGCGGACGAGCTCTGCGACGAGCGAATGGTCCTCGGTCAGCTGCTCGAGCTTCCCGTCGCGGATCAGATACGCACGCGAGTCGCCGACGTGGCCGAAGAAGACTGCGCCCTCCTCGACGAGCGCGACCGTCATCGTCGTCCCCATCCCGGAGACCGCGGCGTCCTGGCTCGAGCGCTGGTAGACACGCCGGTTCGCCTCCTGGATCAGCTCCACCACGTATTCCTCGCCGCCGCCCGCGGCGCCTTCGCCGCCACGCACGGCGCCGGCCGCGAGGCTCGACGCGAGCTCGCCGGCCTGTGCGCCACCCATCCCGTCGGCGATCGCGAAGAGCGGCGGCTCGACAACGTATTCGTCTTCGTTTCGGCGGCGCTTCTTGCCCGTGTCGGTTCCGTGACCGAGCTGTCGGACCGGGCTCATCCCTCGTACCTCAGCTCGGTCTCGCCGACGCGAACCACGTCGCCGGGTGTCAGCTTGCGCGCCCGGGTGAGCTTGATGCCGTTCAGGTACGTGCCGTTCGTGGAGCCAATGTCCTCGAGCCAGACTCCGTCGCCGCGCGGCTCGATGCGCGCGTGATTGGCCGAGGCGTAGTCGTCGCCGTCCAGCGTGACGTCGTTCTGAGGCCCACGCCCGACGGTCAGAGCCTTGGAATCGATCGTCCGCTCGTCGCCCTGCTCGAGCGTCGGGCTGCTGACCACGACGAGCCGGCCACTGCTGTTCGTCCCCGCTTCGAACGCGGCCAACTCACGGCCCTGCGAGGGCGCCATGATGAAGCTCTCCTGCGGCGAGCGGAAATCCTTGCTC
>Ga0207665_10001467_pt1 | contig 15874 bp, 10 predicted proteins | sample LARL112metaG_FD_184351 | JGI IMG/M metagenome (GOLD analysis project Ga0207665, IMG submission 184351) | Corn, switchgrass and miscanthus rhizosphere microbial communities from Kellogg Biological Station, Michigan, USA - LAR L11-2 metaG... | ecosystem: Host-associated > Plants > Roots >...
GAACTCCGCCCCCCGCGGCAGGAAATCCGAGTGCCGCGGGAAGTTCGGCCGCGACAGCGACGGCCCGGCCCCGATCGCCGTCATGACGTTCGTCACCAGCGCCAGATGCAGCATCTCCTCGATCGCGATGCCGGTCAGGATCCCCTGCCAGCGGGCGACCGCGTCGGCCTGCTCAGCGGTGAGGCCCTCATCGGGTTCAGTCTTGAGGCTGAAACACGCATACAGGTACTGGCACATGATCAGGTGCTCGAACTGCGCTGCCTCGATGAGCAGGCTCCACAGCTGCTCGCGGTGCTCTACCACAAGCTTCGTCTCGGCCATCACGGCCTCCCGGGCGCGGCGCCCACGGAGGATTCAGGTCTGTAGCCCGGCGGCGCGAACCGTTTGATGAAGTCGAGGGCGGTTTGGGCGACGTCGTGCCAGCCGTGGTCGATGGTGAGGGAGTGGCCGCGGTGGGGGAGTTTGACGATCTCGGTGACGGCGGGGTTGCGGCGTTGCCGTTTGTAGGCGGCGTGCGCGATCGCCCACGGCACGGTGTGGTCGTCGGCGCCGTCGATGATCAGCAGCGGGCCGCGGTGAGGGCTGGTGGTGTTCACCTTCGCCTCGGTCCGCGGGTTGAGGTTGGCGGTGCCCATCTGCACCAGCGAGATCCCCGACCCGGCCACGTGGAAGGTGTCATAAAGCTCCCGGGCCTCCTGCGCGCCCAGCGCGTTCGCCCACCCGTAGCGGAACTGGCCGAAGGTGAGCGTGATCGCCCGGCGCCGGGTGCGCGGGTTGACCAGGAACGGGCCCACCACCGAGGCCGGCAGCGGCAGCACGCCGCGGAACACCCCCCGGGTCGATCGCCACCGTGGCCGCCGCCAGGCCCCGGCCCGCGAGCATCTGCGCCAGCAGCCCCCCGGTCGAATGCCCGACCACCACGGCAGGGGCGGAAGGGAAGCGGGTCCCTGTCGCCGCCGCGATGGCCTCCGCCTCCGCGATCAGCGAAGCGACCGCGGCGAAATCGCCGCGCCAGGTCGTAAGGGCGGCCATCGCGTACACCCAGATCACCAGCTGGGCGAGCAAGCCCGCCTCGCGGCAGGACTGCAGCTCGCGGGCCTGAATCGCGTGCCAGCTCTCTTCGTCCCACACCGTTACTGCGGCGACGACAGCCACCGGGCTCCATCGCAGGCGCTCCGCCGCGGGGATCTCTTCTCCGGCAAAGATCCGCGCTGCTCGTCTCAGCTGGGGTGCCGCCTGGGCGCGTCCTTCGGTGACCAGGACCGCCAGCTCCTCCAGCAGCAGATCGGGTGGGCGGGGCGCGCCTGCCGGCGGCGGGGCTGACCGAACGGCGCATCCCACCTGAGGGCATCGCCGGGGACGGCGAGGTCCGACCAGGGATACGCGCTGGGGACTTCGACAGATGCGAGCGCCCCTCAGCGGGAGGGACGCTGCGTGGGTGACCTATTCCACCCCTCCAGGCATTCGGGAAGGAACGCACATGTCTGCCACCGCTACACGAGCACCGGTCGTGCTGGAACCGGCGTCCCAGGCGTTCGTCGAGGCCAACGCGAAGCCCCCGTTCCTGTACCAGCTCACCCCGGCCGAAGCCCGCAAGGTCCTCGACGACGTCCAGGCCGCGCCGGTCGACAAGCTGCCCGTCGAGGAACGCTGGGTCAGCGTCCCGGCCAAGGTTGGCGACGTGCGCGTACGCATCGTCCGGCCACCGGACACCCCGGGGACGCTACCGGTGATCCTCTACATGCACGGCGGCGGCTGGGTGCTCGGCAACTCAGCCACGCACGACCGGCTCGTCAGGGAACTGGCCGTTGGCACCGACGCCGCCGTCGCGTTCGTCGAGTACGACCGCTCGCCGGAGGCGCACTACCCCGTCGCGATCGAGCAGGGATACGCCACGGCCCAGTGGATCGCGCGCGAGGGCGCCGCCAACCAGCTCGACCCGGAGCGCATGGCCGTGGCCGGCGACTCAGTCGGCGGCGGCATGACCGCGGCGCTGGCGCTGATGGCCGGCGAGCGCGGCGACGTGCGCTTCGTCCACCAGTCGATGTACTACCCGGTCACCGACGCCGCGATGGACACTGGCTCCTACGAGCAGTTCGCGGAAGGCTATTTCCTCACCGCCAAGTCGATGGCGTGGTTCTGGGATGCCTACCTGCCCGATGCCGGGCGGCGCTCCGAGCCGTTCGCCTCACCGCTGCGCGCGAGCGACGAGCAGCTCAGCGGCCTCCCCCCGGCGCTGGTGATCGTCGACGAGGCCGACGTGCTGCGCGACGAGGGAGAAGCCTACGCGGCGCGGCTGCGCGCGGCCGGCGTCGCCATCACGACCGTCCGTTACGACGGCATCACGCACGACTTCATGATGCTCAACCCGCTCAGCGGCACCCACGCCACCCGAGCCGCCATCGCCCAGGGCATCTCCATCCTGCGCGGCGTGTTCCACGGCAGCTGACATACCGCACCCCGCACGCGAGTTGGCCGTCAGCATGACGGCCGGCCTCCACATTCACCCACGTCACGCCCGGAGGAAAGATGAGCACCCCGACCGGCGACAACGCCTTCCTGTACGAACTCGAACTCACCGTCAGGACAGAAATTACCCTCGCCGAGACAAGCCTGCCAGAAGAACAGGCCGACGGCATGCCGGGCGATGAATGGCCGCCCGACCCGGATGTCCAGCGCTACGATGCCGTCCTTCGCGCCCTTCTCGGCGCCGTCGAGGCCATGGAAGACGCCTCCGGTCCCGGCGACCATCCTCCGCCGGCCGAGACGGCATAGGGCTGCGCGGGAGTCCGCAGGCGCTCTGCCTATCGTGTTTGTACCGGGCACCCTTACCTGGGATCGTCTTATGCGAACGGCGCTGGAGGACGCGTCGCGGTCGGCGCCATCCAGCAGATCCGTCGGCACTATGCGGCGCTGCTTTCTGGTGCGAAGGAATGAGCAGATGGTGACAGACAACACACCACAGCTGTCCGGGCTTATGGGCGTATATCTACAGGTTGGTAACCTTCAGCGCTCGCTGTCGTTCTACTGTGACGTGCTGGCGCTGGAGGTTGTGTGGAACGATGGCGCGCTGGCGGTGCTGCACACCCATCGGGCCCCCACCGATTCGCTGGTGATCCGGGAGATCGGCGAGGCCGCCCGGCACAATATGGGCGAAGCCGGGGTGACGCGCGTCCTCTGGCATGCGGAGGACCCCGCCGAACTAGACAGCGCCGAGGAACTCCTGACCCGGCAGCAGGTGCCTTACCAGCGGCATCGTGACGTGGAAGTGGACGGCATCACGATGCACGACCCCGACGGGCTCGAAATCGTGCTCCTGTGGATCGGCGAGAAAGACCCCACCACCGGGCCGCCAGCATGGCTCTACTGGTACTACTAATCGGCCGCTGGCAGCGAGTCAGCGGATGCCTTCTCCCCGACCTGGTGCCCGGTGGCTGAGCCAGTCGTCGAATCGGGTCGGCCCGAGCTGAGCGCCATCACCCGGCAAGAGTGCGCGCTCGCTCAGCCGGGCCCCGAAGTACCGAGCTTGAGGATCGGCGACCACGACGCGCTGATCCCCCACGGAGCGCAGCGCTTGCCGCACGAAGTCCTCGAAGCGCAACGGTTCAGGCCCGGCGATCTCGATCGTGTTGTTCACCGGAGCGGCGAGCGCGACGTTACACAGCGCGGCGGCGACATCGTCGGCTGCCATCGGCTGAATCAGCACCGGGGGAACCCGCACCGTCTCGCCGTCACTCGCCTCGTCGGCCATACGAGCGGCGAACTCGAAGAACTGCGTCGCGTGGACGATTGTGTAAGGGATCGACCAGTTCTTGATGAGCTTTTCTTGCGCGATCTTTGCCCTCATGTAGCCGCTTTCGGCCAGCCGTTCGGTGCCGACGACCGACAGCGCCACGTGATGTGCCACGCCGGCTGCCGCCTCCGCGTCGAGGATGTTGTGGGTCGATGTCTCGAAGAACTCGAGTACCGCGGTGTCCTCGAACGACGGCGAGTTCGACACATCCACGACCACGTCAGCTGCGGCGAGGGCTTTGGTGAGACCCTCGCCGGTGAGGGTGTTGACGCCAGTGCCGGGTGACGCGGGCACGGCATCGTGACCGTGCGCGGCGAGTTCAGCGACGACCTTGGAGCCGATCAGCCCGGTCCCGCCGATGACGACGATCTTCATGATGACCTCCTCCTTCTTGTCGTGGCGCGATTAGCTCTGCAAGAAGGCGAGCCTGTCGGCGTTGACTTGATCTCGGTGCCGGCCGTGATGGTGCCCATGGATCTGCTCCTTGCAGGCCGGACCTGACAAGGAAAGGGTCGCTTGCCCGGGGTGCAGATCGCATCCGTGGAAGTCCCCAGTCCGGGCCGTGCCGCAGGCTCGGCAACAAAACGAAGCTCACTACGGCGGGGATATGGCCCCTTCCAACTGCCGCAGCGCGGCAGGGAGCTCGCGCCGGGAGCTCACGCCGAGCTTCGTGAATACCTTGTGCAGGTGGTACTCGACGGTTCGAGGGCTGATGAAGAGCTGACTTGCGATCTCCGGGTTCGTGTGGCGCTCGGCGGCCAGCCGTACGATCTGGCTCTCCTGGGCGGTGAGAGCGTTGCGGGTCCCAGCCGTTCGTTTGCGCACCGCTTCTCCGGTCGCCAGCAGCTCGCCGCGGGTGCGCTCGGCGAACGCTTCGGCCCCGATACCACTGAACGTCTGGTAGGCGATGCGCAGGTGCTCGCGCGCGTCGTGGCGCCGGTTCACCCGGCGCAGCCACTCGCCGTAGAGCAGGTGAGCGCGGGCGAGATGGATGACGATCCTGCCGCGCTCGAGGCGCTCGATCGCTTCGCGGTAGAGCGACTCGGCGGCGTGGCCGTCGCTCAACAGCGCCTTCGACCGGGCCAGGACGCCGAGGCCCCAGTCCGTGCCGCTGGCCAGGGTTCGTCCCTCGAGCTGCCAGAGGGCGGCCGCAGCCTCCTCGGCAGCGTCGCTTCGCACGCCGGCCTCGACGAGTTCGGCCAGTGACCAGTTGAAGTAACCCAGGTCATCGTGCTCACAGGCCAGGCGGGCGCCAGCGAGGGCGGCTGGATAGCGGCCAAGACCGTTGTTCAGGACGGCGGTGACGTACCCGGCCATACCCAGGACCCTCCCCTCGCCCCGGGCCGTGGCGTCCTCGATGACCGTATCGATCAGCTGCGCCGCAGAGAACTCCTCCCCCCGCCAGGCGGCGAGGAAAAGCGCCGCGTACCGCATGGGCGCGTTGCCGGTTGCTTCCGTTATGGCGTCGGCCTCCTCGAAGAGCGCCGCGGCGGCGGCGAACTCCCCGGCAAACACGTGAACCCCGGCAAGGTAGACGAGCAGCACGGGCAGGGCGGCGAGCGCGCCGGCTTCGCGAGCCAGCCGGACGGACCTGGTGGAGAGCTCACGCCACCCCTCGTATTCCCACAGTTCGTGGACGGCCATTGACTGCGCCATCGGCGACAGGCGAAGTAGCCGCATGATTTCGTCCTTGGTGCGGGGATTTTCCTGCCGCAGTGCCTCCAGGGCGCGCTGGAGGGTCGGCACACCCGCCCGTGCGCCTTCGCTGAACCGGGCCTCCGCCGCCTGGTGCTCGAGATGGCGCGCCGCCATCCCATCCAGAAGAAGGTCGCTCGGCCGCGCCGGCCACGGCCCCGGCGGCGCCGCCCGAGCGGCTTCGGCCGCTTCCTGGAGTCCGTGTTGGCCTGCGAGCCGGCCGGCGAACATCGCCGCGCCGAAGGCTTCGAGGTATGTCTCCCGGGCCAGCCCGTCGTCGAGCCCTTCGAACGCTTTGGCGGCATCGAGGAACAGCGCGGTGGCGTCACTCCCGCGGCTGCGGACGAAGGCGATCTGAGCCCGGAGACGTGCCGCCCGGGCGCGCTGCATGTCGTCCAGCGGGCCCAATTCGGCCATGGCGAGCAGTTCGTCGGCGGTGTCGGGCGCGGCCGCCTCGAGCTTGGCCTGCGCAGCGGCCAGTGCCCTCACAGCGCGCCGGGCCGGATCCGGCGTCAGCTCCGTTGCTCGTTCGAGAAACGCAGCCGCCGCGGCGACGCCCCCTCGGTACCGGGCACGGTCCGCTGACCGTTCCAGGTCGCCGGCTACCGCCTCATCCAGACCCGTGGCCGCCTGGGCCCGATGCCACGCTCGACGATCGGGATCGGCGTCCGGATCTGTTACCTCGGCCAGTGCGTTATGTACCCGCCGTTGATCACGCGGTGGGGCCGCCCGGTAAGCGGCGGCGCGCACGAGGGGATGACGGAAACGCACCCGCCGTCCGAACTCGATCAGCCCCGAAGCCTCGGCTGGGAGCGCGGCATCGGCGGAGATCCCGAGCTGCTCGGATGCGCGCCACAACAAGGCGGCGTCCCCCACCGGCTCGGCCGCGGCGGTCAGCAGCAGCCGTTGGGTCTCGGCAGGAAGCGACCGAAGCTGCCGGTGGAAGCTCTGTTCGATGCGGTTTGCGAGCGGCAGCGTGTCGGGAAGACCGAACCCGCCGGCAAGCTCCGCCGCCATCAACCCGCGAGGCAACTCCACCAGCGCGAGCGGGTTCCCCCGCGTCTCGGCGACGATCCTGTCCCGCACGCGCTCATCCAGCCGGCCAGGGACCACCGACTCCAGCAACGCGCGGGCATCGGCGTCATTCAAGCCCGTGAGAACGAGTTCCGGAAGTCCCGTCAGCTCCCCTACTTCGATGGGTTCACGCAGCGAGAAGACCATGGCAACCGATTCCGCCAAGAGGCGGCGTGCGACGAACGCCAGTGCCTGTGCAGAGGCCCGGTCGAGCCACTGCGAATCATCGACCAGGCAGACGAGAGGCCGTTCTTCGGCCACCACGGAGAGCAGCCCGAGCACCGCGAGGCTGATCGTGAAGCGATCCGGCACCGCCCCGGCGCCCAGCCCGAATGCCGTGCTCAGCGCGTCGCGCTGTGGGCCCGGCAGGCGCGCCAGGCTGCTCAGCATGGGCGCGCACAATTGATGCAGGACGGCGAACGGCAATTCCATCTCGCACTCAACGCCCGCCGCCCGCACAACGCGGCAGTCACGCGCGCGCTCCTGCACGTAGTCCAGCAGGACAGTTTTGCCGACGCCCGCCTCGCCGCGCAGGACCAGCACCCGGCTCTGACCGGCCCGCACCTCAGCCAGCAACCGGTCAAGCGCCGCCTGCTCAGTCCGCCGGCCACGCAGTCCATGCCCGCGGTGACTGCTGGACATCGGCCACCGCCACGCCCGTAGGGACACCCGCACTGGCAGGCTAATTCGCGCACCCGGCCCGCACAAGGCAAATCCTGACCAGAGCCGGCCTTCAGCGGTGTGCCGGCGTGGCGGCGTGCCGGCGCCGCGTGGGCCGGCCCGTGCCCCGCGAACCCGGCGTCAGATCCGCGGGACACCAGGCCGGATTGCGGTCACCCGGTGGCCTGGGCGGCCTCGAGGATGACGCGGGTCACGACCGACGGCTTGGAGATGAGGGACAGGTGCCCGGCCTTGACGACGGTGATGTGGGCGCCGGCGCGCTTGGCCATGAACGTCTGGCTCGCGAACGGGATGACGTGGTCAGCCGTCCCGAGCACGGCCCAGGACGGGATGGTCTTCCAGGCTGGGGGGCCGAATGTCGCGGCCAGCGCGCTGGCGGCCAGCGGCCGCTGGATGGCCGCGATGACCGCAGCCCGGTGGGCGGGCAGGCCGTTGGCGAAGCATCCGGGGACCACGCTCGGCTTGAGGTACAGGTCGAAGTCACCGGGTGCGCCAGCGATGGGCACGATGTTGAACACGTCGGCGGGGCTGCCGGCCACGCAGGATCCGCTGATCAGGCTGGCGACTGTGTCGCCCTCATCGGGGATGAAGGCGTCCACGTACACCAGCGCCTTGACCTCGGGGTCACTGACCGCGGCGGCGGTGATAACCGCCCCGCCGTAGGAGTGCCCGACCAGGATGATCGGCTGCCCTTGGAGCGCCGGGTTCTGGGTCAGGAACTGATGCAGGTAGTCGGAGTCCTGCGGCAGGCCACGCAGCGGGTTGGGCGGCGCGTACACGGTGAAACCGCGGCGCTGCAGCCGGCTGATGACGCTGCTCCAGCTCGAGGCGTCCGCCCAGGCGCCGTGCTCAAGCACGATCACCGGCTTGGCACGGTGCCCCCAATGTGCCGCCGCCGCCCCGGCCGGGGCGGCGCGGCCAGGCACGATCGCTAGCAGGGCGGCGGCGACAACGACCGCCAAGAGCGCGGGCAGGCTGATGCGCCGCGCCGTGCGACTGAGTGACATGACTGCTTCCTCTCCTGAGGCTGAGCTGCGGAACTGCTCGTGGTTAGGGCGTTCTGCTTGCCGATAGCACCACTGTCACCGCTCGCCGGCGAGGATCGCCTCCGTGGAAGTCCCTAGTGGGTCCCCTGGGGACACTGGCGCAGCCACCGGCGCCGCGCCCTGCGGTCGTGCCCAGCCGCCAGGGCCTGGAATGGACTCCTACCATGGTGTGGTCTTAATCACTGATTGCTCTGGTGCCGGCTCGCTGGCCTGGCGAGGGCGTCTGGCTGTGAGGTCAGGCCTGATGCACGGCATCTCGCACGTTCTCTGCGTGGCGGTGGCCGATGTCCAACAGGCATCCCGGGCTCGGATTGCGTGGCCGGCGGACCGAGCTGGCGGCGCTGGACCGGTTGCTGGCTGAGGTGCGGGCCGGTCAGAGCCGGGTGCTGGTCCTGCGCGGCGAGGCTGGGGTCGGCAAGACAGCGTTGCTGGATTACCTGCAGGGGCAGGCGTCTGGTTTCCGTGTGGCGCGAGCGGTGGGCGTTGAGTCCGAGATGGAGCTTGCGTTCGCTGGCTTGCATCAGCTCTGCACGCCGATGCTGGGCAATCTCGCTGGCCTGCCAGGCCCTCAGCGCGATGCACTGGGCACTGTCTTCGGCCTGAGCACGGGGGAGGTTCCGGATCGTCTGCTGGTCGGTCTGGCGGCGCTCGGGCTGCTGTCCGCGGTGGCCGAGGAGCTGCCGCTTGTGTGCCTGGTCGATGATGCGCAGTGGCTCGATCAGGCCTCTGCACAGGCACTGGCGTTCGTTGCGCGCCGTCTGCTGGCCGAACCGGTCGCGTTGGTGTTCGCGGTGCGTGAGCCCAGCGAGGAGCAGCAGTGGAGGGACCTGCTACCGCTTGCCGTCGGGGGTCTGAGCAGCGGTGACGCTCGTGCGTTGCTGGACTCGGTGACCCCGGGACGACTGGATGAGCGGGTGCGAGATCGCATCGTCGCCGAGACACGCGGCAACCCGCTGGCGTTGCTGGAGCTGCCCCGGGGGCTGAGCGCCGCGGAGCTGGCCGGCGGGTTCGGGGTGCCCGACACGCCGACGCTGGCGGGCCGGATCGAACGGAGCTTCCTGCGACAGCTCCAGTCGCTTCCGGTCAAGACGCAACGGCTCCTGCTCGCGGCGGCAGCGGAGCCGATCGGCGACGTGACCTTGTTGTGGCGCGCGGCCAAGTGGCTCGGCGTCGGAGCGGACGCGGCGGCTCCCGCCGAAGCGGCGGGATTGATCGAGCTGGGTGCCCGGGTGCGCTTCCGTCATCCGTTGCTGCGCGCCGCGGTCTACCGGGCGGCGGCCTTGCCCGACCGCCGGGAGGTACATCGCGCCCTGGCTGAGGCGACCGATCCGGGCGCCGATCCCGACCGCCGGGCGTGGCATCGTGCCCTCGCTGCCACGGGGCCCGATGAGGCCGTGGCCCGCGAACTGGAGCGGTCGGCCACCCGGGCGCAAGGCCGCGGGGGCGTCGCGGCCGCGGCGGCATTCCTGCAACGGTCGGCCGAGTTGACGCCGGACCCGGCGCGGCGTGGAGCGCGCGCGCTGGCCGCCGCAGCGGCCAAATTCGCGGCCGCCGCGCCTGATGCGGCGTACGAGCTCCTCGCGATGGCGGAGCTCGGCCGGCTGGACCAACTCCAGCGGGCCGAGCTGGCGCGGTTGCGCGCCCGGATGGCCTTTGCCGAACGGCGCGGGAGCGACGCTCCGCAGTTGCTGCTCGATGCGGCGAAGAAGCTCGGACCGCTCGACAGCGGGCTAGCGCGGGAAACCTACCTAGAAGCACTCGGGGCGGCAATCTCCGCCGGTCGCCTCGGCCGCGGACTCACCGTGCGACAGGCGGCCGAGGCTGCCCGGGCTGCGGCGCCGTCGGCGCCGCGGCCGCCGCGGCCGCTGGATCTGCTGCTGGACGGGGCCGCGACGCGGCTGGCCGAGGGTTACGTCGCGGGTGTGCCGTCGCTCAGGCGCGCCCTGGACGCGCTCGGTCGACACGGCGGCCGCAGCGAGGCCGGCATCATGGGCTGGCTCCCGCTGGCGGCCATCGCACCCGAGCTATGGGACGACGCGACCTGGCATGAGCTAACCGCCCGTGCGGTCGGACTTGCTCGTGAGGCTGGCGCGCTCGCCGTGCTCCCTGTCGCGCTTACCTATCGCGCGGCCGTAGACGTGCACGCGGGAGAGTTCGGCGCTGCGGCCGGGCTGATAGAGGAGGCCAATGCCATCACGGCGGCAACCGGCAGCGCGTCTTTGGGGTACATCTCGATGATTCTCGCCGCCTGGCGAGGCGGGGAAACCCGGGCGCTGGAGCTGATCAATGCCCTTGTCCGAGACGCGACCGCCAGGGATGAGGGAAGGGTGCTCGGGCTCGCCTGGTATGCCACCGCGGTGCTGCACAACGGTCTGGGCGGCTATGAGGCCGCCCTGGTCGGCGCCCGGCGGGCATGCGAGTACGAGGACCTGGGTTTCTTCGGATGGTCCCTGGCCGAGCTCGTCGAGGCGGGAGCCCGGAGCGGCGCCAGCGACGAGGCGTCGGCGGCCCTGCGGCAGCTCAGTGAGCGGACACGCGCCGCCGGGTCGGAGTGGGCACTCGGCATCCAGGCCCGGTCACGCGCGTTGCTCAGCGACGGCCCGGCTGCGGACACCCTGTACCGGGAGGCGATCGACCGCCTGGGGCGCAGCCGCATCGCCGTCCATCTCGCCCGCGCCCACCTGGTATACGGCGAATGGCTGCGCCGCGAGCAGCGGCGAGCAGAAGCACGCGAGCACCTGCGGGCCGCCCACGACATGTTCGGCCGGTTCGGGGCCGCGGCGTTCGCCGAACGAGCCCGCCGGGAACTCCAGGCCACCGGCGAGACAGTCCGCAAGCGCACCGTGGACACGACCGATGCCCTCACCGTGCAGGAGGCGCAGGTCGCCCGGCTCGCTGCCGAGGGCCACACGAATCCTGAGATCGGCGCCCGGCTGTTCATCAGCCCCCGGACCGCGGAGTACCACCTGCACAAGGTGTTCTCCAAGCTCGGCATCAGCTCCCGCCGGCAGCTCCGGCACCACCTGGCGCTCGCGTAACCCGGGCGGCGCACCGGTCGGGTAGATCGTCAGACAGACTCGCGCCAGCGCATACCCAAGGTAAAGGTGAAGGTTGAACCGCCAGGGTTTCCCGAGGCCCGGGGACTCAGTGGGCAGATTCACCTCTCAGGTAGCCGGCCTGACGACGTGCGGCGGGGCCGCGGCGGCCAGGATTGCATGGGCGAGCAGGCTTGCCTTCGCTGCCTGGAGACACTGCCGGGGTTCTGGCTGCCGGGCGGGCTAGCGGGAGTGCTGGAGGGTGGCCGGGGTGCTGGGCAGGACGCGGTCGAGCTGGCTGCGTGAGGTGATGCCGAGCTTGGTGAAGACTTTGCGCAGGTGGTATTGGACGGTGTGTGCGCTGATGAACAGGCGGGTGCCGATCTCGGGGTTCGATAGCCCGTCTCGGGCTAGCCGGGCGATCTGAGCTTCTTGGGCTGTCAGTTCCTCATGCCTGGCGGGCAGGGTGCGTTTGCGGGCGGTGGCGCCGGTGGCCTGCAGTTCGCGCCTGGCCCGTTCGGCGAACGCCGCCATGCCCATCGCTTCGAGCATGCGGTGGGCGGTGCGCAGTTGCTCGCGTGCTTCGCTGCGGCGGCGCTCCCGGCGCAGCCATTCCCCGTACAGCAGATGGGCGCGGGCAAGGTCGACGCGCAGCCGGGTCTTGCCGAGGCGGGCGATCGCCTCGCGGTACAGGCGCTCGGCTGCCTCGCCCTCGCTCAGCAGCGCGCTCGAGCGTGCGTCGAGTCCCAGCGCCCAGTCCGTGCCACTGGCTGCCGTCCGCTCGGCGAGCCGCCGGTAGGCACTGGCCGCGATCTTGTGCATCCCGCTGCGTGCCGCGGCCTCGACCAGCTCGACCAGCGCCCAGTTCAAGAAGGCCAGCTCCCAGGGATTCTCAGCGGCCCGCTGGGCAGCGACCATCGCCTTGTCGTAGTGGCCAAGGCCGTTGCTGAGCACAGCCTTCGCCCACTCGACGACGGTTATCCCAATTCCTTCGCCGCGCAGTGACACGTCCCGCAGGGTGGCTTCGGCAAGTGCGGACGCCTCGGCTTCGCTGCCGCCCAACGCGGCAACGGCCACGGCGCTGTGCGGCGCGAGATGGCCCCCCATCGCCTCGGTAGCCGCCTGCTCCTCCTCGACCAGTGCCGCCGCGGCGGTCAGCTCGCCGGCGAAGAGGAGCATGAACGCACGTGAGCTGAGGGCGGAAGGAAGCTCGCTCAGCGCGCCAAGGTCGCGGGTGAGCCGGAGGTATTTGTCGGTGAGGAGGTCCCAGCGATCGTCATCCCACATGTCCAAGGCCGCTGCAAACGCTAGCGACAGCCAGCGCAGCTCCTGCTCTGCAGGCATGCCGCTCGCGAAGGCGGACAGTGCCTTGCGCAGGATCGGCAACCCCGCCGCGTATCCCTGGTTAACGTTGGCCACCAGACCTTCGAGAAGGAGATCGATTGCGCCGGGCGTGTCCGGCGACGGCGCGGCTCCGGCCGCACGCGCCACCGCCAGGACATCGCCGCCAGGGCTGGCCAGGCGCCCCGCGAAGATCGCGGCACCCAGCGCGTCCAGGTACGTGATCCGGGCGAGATCGGCGTCGATCGGCTCCAGCAGCCTGGCCGCCGCCAGCATCAGCGACGGGGCCTCGCTCCCCCGGCCCGTGGCGAACGCGAGCCACGACCGCACGAGATCGGCGCGGGCATGCTCGAACGCGCCGAGCGGCCCGGCTTCCGCCACGGCCAGCAGGTCCAGCGCCGCGTCGAAGGCGCCCGCCTGGACCTTGGCCTGCGCTGCGGCCAGTGCCCGCCCGGCCCGTTGTGCCGGGTCGAGCGTGAGCATGGCTGCCTGCTTGAGGAATGCGGCTGCGGCGGCCAGGCCGCCGCGTGCCTGGGCCCGGCCGGCCGAGCGCTCCAGCTCGGCGGCGACTTCCTCATCGGGCCCCGGAGCGGCCTGCGCCCGGTGCCAGGCACGCCGGTCGGGATCGAGCTGCTGATCGGTGACCTCGGCCAGGACCCGGTGCGCCTCCTGTCTGTCGCGGGCCGATGCAGACCAGTAGGCCGCTGAGCGGGCCAGCGGATGCCGGAACCGCACCCGGGTGCCGAACTCGGCCAGGCCGGCGTCGGCCGCGGGTGGCGCTGCTCCAGCGCCGATCCCAAGCTGGCCAGCGGCTCGCCACACCAGCGCCGGGTCGCCGGTCGGGTCGACCGCGGCGAGCAGCAACAGCCGCCGGGTCTGGTGCGGGAGGGCACCGACCCGCCGCTGGAAGTTCTCTCGGATACTGCCGGCAAGCGGTATCGCGCCGGGGAGCCCGAACCCGCCGGCCAGCTCCGCCACGGTCAATCCCCGCGGCAGCTCCAGCAGCGCCAGCGGGTTACCCCGCGTCTCGGCGACCATCTGATCCCTGACCCGCCCATCGATCGGCCCGGGCAGCACCGAATCCAGCAGCGTGCGCGCGTCGGCCTCCGGCAGGCCCGCGACCACCAGCTCCGGCAACCCCGCCAGCTCGCTGCCGGGGGCCCGGGCCGCGAAGACCAAGCCAACTGATTCCGCTCCCAGACGGCGGGCAACGAACGCGAGGGCCTGCGCCGATGCCTGGTCGAGCCACTGCCCGTCATCGACCAGGCACACCAGCGGCTGCTCCTCGGCGACGTCAGACAGCAGGCTCAGCACGGCCAGGCCGATCAGGAACCGGTCCGGCGCCGGCCCGGCACTCATGCCGAACGCGGTTCGCAGCGCGTCACGCTGCGGCCCCGGCAGGGCCTCCAGCCGATCCAGCATCGGCACGCACAGCTGATGCAGCCCGGCGAACGCCAGCTCCATCTCCGACTGGACGCCGGCGGCGCGCGCCACCCGGCAGCCTGCCGCGTGCCCGGCCAGGTACTCAAGCAGCGCAGTTTTGCCCACGCCCGCCTCGCCACGAACCACCAGCGCCCGGCTTTCACCGGCCCGGACGACCTCGGCCAGCCGGTCAAGCACGCCGCGCTCGGCGCGGCGGCCGGTCAGCGTCCCTGTGCGCCGCCACGCCGGCACGCCGCCGTGCACCTGCACCAGACCCACGCTAGCTATCTCCTGGCCAGCGCACTACCCGTGATGGCTACCCACCGGGGGATTCGACCGCCGGGCCGCCACCGCAGGCTTCAACTGAGCCCCGGCTGACAGCGGGAGCCACCCGTACGCCGGAACCAGCAGGGAACCTGCCGTCGACCTTGGCGAGCCCGGAATGGAGCAGAAATGACCACCGTCCACCATCGCTACGCCACCGTGAATGGCCAGCGGCTGTTCTACCGGGAGGCGGGCCCGGCCGGGGCGCCGGACGTGGTGCTCCTGCACGGCTTCCCTGCTAGCTCGTTCATGTTCCGCCACCTGATCCCGCTGCTGGCCGACCGGTATCACGTGATCGCCCCTGACCACCTCGGCTTCGGCCTGTCCGACGCGCCGCCCACCGGGGAGTTCGGGTATACCTTCGACGCCCTAGCCGGGCTGACCGCGGGCCTGCTGGACCAGCTCGGGGCCGACCGGTACACCCTGTACGTCCAGGACTACGGAGCGCCGGTGGGCTGGCGGCTCGCCCTGGCCAACCCCGACGCGGTGTCGGCGGTCATCACGCAGAACGGCAACGGGTACGAGGCCGGGTTCACCGAAGAGTTCTGGAAGCCAGTCCGAGCCTACTGGCGCGACCAGGACCCGCAGACCGAGGCGGATCTGCGGCAGGCGCTGACGCTGGAGGCGATCCGGTGGCAGTACCTGCACGGGGTGCCCGATGAGAGCCTGGTCAGCCCGGACACCTGGCATCACGACTTCGCCCTGGTGTCGCGGCCCGGCAACGACCTCATTCAGCTGCGGCTGTTCGCCGACTACGCCAGCAATCTGCCGCTGTATCCGAAGCTGCACGCCTGGCTGCGGGACAGCGGCGTGCCCGTGCTGGCGGTGTGGGGCCGCAACGATGAGATCTTCGGCCCCGATGGCGCTCGCGCGTTCGCCGGCGACGCGCCCGGCGCCGAGATCCACCTGCTCGACGGGGGCCACTTCCTGCTCGAAAGCGAGCTCGACGCCGTCGCGGGCTACATCCGCGGCTTCCTCGGAAGGACGCTGCCGTGACCGGGCCGCTACAAGGCCAGTATGTGCTGGTGGTGGGGCGGGGCAGCGGAATCGCCCGTGCGGTGACCATCGCCGCCCGGGACGGCGGGGCAAGGGTCATCGCCGCTGGCCGCGACAAGGACACCCTGGCCGCTGCCTACGCCGGCGAGCCTGCCATCAGGACTGAGACCATCGACCTGACCGATGAGGCGTCCATCGCCGCTCTTGGCGAACAGCTCGGCAGCGTTGACCACGTGGTCTCTACCGCGTCGGCGCGAGCCCGGGGCCGCCTCGCCGACCTGGACCGGGACGCGATCCGGCTGTCGTTCGACACCAAGGTGATCGGCCCGCTCATGCTGGCCAAGCACCTGGCCCCCCGGATGACAGAGGGCGGGTCGTTCACCCTCTTCTCCGGCGTCGCCTCGGCAAAAATCGCGGTCGGCACCCTCGGGGTGGCCATCACCAACGGCGCCGCCGACATCCTGGCC
>Ga0207665_10001468_pt1 | contig 15855 bp, 14 predicted proteins | sample LARL112metaG_FD_184351 | JGI IMG/M metagenome (GOLD analysis project Ga0207665, IMG submission 184351) | Corn, switchgrass and miscanthus rhizosphere microbial communities from Kellogg Biological Station, Michigan, USA - LAR L11-2 metaG... | ecosystem: Host-associated > Plants > Roots >...
TACGAGCTGGCCCCACGTGAGGCCGCTCGGCAGCGGCGCGACATCGGCATGGTGTTCCAACACTTCAACCTCTTCCCGCACCGAACAGCGCTGGACAACATCGTCGAGGCGCCAGTCCAGGTCAAGAAGATGAAGAAGGCGGCGGCGGTGGCGAAGGCCCGCGATCTGCTGGCTCAGGTCGGGCTGTCGGAGAAAGCGCACGCTTACCCGGCGCAGCTGTCCGGTGGGCAGCAACAACGGGTCGCGATTGCCCGGGCGCTCGCCATGGACCCCAAGCTGATGCTCTTCGACGAGCCGACGTCCGCGCTCGACCCGGAGCTGGTCGGTGAAGTGCTGGACGTCATGAAGCAACTCGCCAAGGGCGGCATGACGATGATCGTCGTGACCCACGAGATGGGATTTGCTCGAGAGGTCGCCGACCAGTTGGTATTCATGGACGGCGGCGTCGTCGTCGAGGCGGGCAGTCCTCGCGAGATGATCGCCAATCCGCAGCACGAGCGGACCAAAGCCTTCTTGTCCAAGGTGCTCTGACCGGTGCGCGCGACCCGGCAGCGGTAATCAGCGTCGGGTGGGACGACGGCGACCCGCCGCACGACCGCGACCGGGTGATTCGAAACAATGACCGGGTGATCGCCGTCCCGTCCGCGCAGCTCGCGGCGGAGCTGACGAGGGCAGGCGCTGGCGACGTCGACATATCCACCCGCCGTCGGGCGGAATACTCCTCCGACGCCTCCAACTACCGGGTCGTCCCCGGCGCGGTCGTCTTCCCGCGCCATCGCGACGAGGTCGAGGCGGTCGTCGCGGTCTGCCGCCGTCTCGGTGTTGCTGTTACGTGTCGCGGCGCCGGAACATCGATAGCCGGCAACGCGATCGGCTCCGGCGTCGTGATCGACTTTTCCCGCCATCTCCACCGGGTTCTTGCTGTCGATCCGGATTCCCGCACGGCCAGCGTGGAGGCGGGCGCGATCCTCGACTCCGTCACGGCGGCAGGGGCCCAACACGGGTTGCGATTCGGCCCAGACCCGTCGACCCATTCCCGAGCCACTATCGGCGGCAGCCTCGGCAACAATGCCTGTGGCTCTCGGGCTCTGGGCTACGGCCGCACCGCCGACAACGTCGTCGACCTCGACGTCTTGACCGCGGCCGGCGTCCGCTTCACCGCCCGCAGCTATGGCCGGCACGGCCTCCCGGCCCGGGACCAGCCCGAAATGCCGATGATCGGCGCGCTCGACGACGTCGTGCGTGACCGGCTCGGAATGATCCGTACCGAGTTCGGGCGGTTCAGCCGCCAGGTTTCGGGCTACTCGCTCGAACACCTGCTTCCCGAGCACGGCTTCGACGTAGCCCGGTTTCTCGTCGGGTCCGAGGGCACGCTCGGTGTGGTCACCCGAGCGACGGTGCGGCTCACGCCGGCGCCGGCAGGAGTCGCGCTCGTCATACTCGGCTACCCGGACATGGCGTCGGCAGCGGAGGCGGTCCCGGCGCTTCTGCCACACCGACCGCTAGCTCTCGAAGGTCTCGACGCCCGCTTGGTGGAGGTCGTCCGCAGGCGTCGGGGTGTTGCTGCCGTACCCGCCCTGCCTCGCGGTGGCGGTTGGCTGTTTGCCGAGACGGGCGGAGCGACGGTGGCAGAGGCGGTCGCGGCCGGGCGAGGGCTGATTGCGGCCGCCGGGGCGCAGGACGCCGCTGTCGTTACCGGTCCGGGAGCCGCCGCGCTGTGGCGAATCCGGGAGGACGGCGCCGGACTGGGTAGCCGGACACCGGACGGTGCTGCTGCGTGGCCAGGATGGGAGGACGCGGCGGTCCCGCCAGACCGGCTGGCGAGGTACCTGCGCGAGTTCGAGGCCCTGCTCGCCCGCTACCAGTTCGACGCGCTTACCTACGGGCATTTCGGTGACGGATGCGTACACGCTCGCATCGACTTCCCGCTCCGCTCGGCGACCGGTGCCATGCGCGAATTCGTCGAGGAAGCGGCACACCTGGTCGCTTCGCATGGCGGCTCGTTGTCGGGCGAACACGGCGACGGGCGGGCCAGGGGCGAGTTGCTGCCGATCATGTACTCGCCGGCGGCCATCGAGACCTTCGCGGCGATCAAGCACATCTTCGATCCCGAGAACCTGCTCAATCCGGGTGTCATCGTCCGCCCCGCCCGGCTCGACGCCGACCTTCGTCTGCCAGCGGCGAAGGCGCTGCGTGATCTGGCCTTCGCGTACCCGGACGACCGAGGCAATCTGATGGCCGCCGTCCACCGGTGTGTTGGCGTGGGCAAGTGCCGCGCCGACTTCACCGCCACTGAGGGCGTCATGTGCCCGTCGTATCTCGCCACCCACGACGAGAAGGACTCCACCCGCGGGCGGGCTCGGGTGTTGCAAGAGATGGCCAACGGCACGCTGGTGGCGGGCTGGCAGGCGCCTGAAGTCGCTGAGGCACTCGACCTATGCCTGGCCTGCAAGGGTTGCGCGTCCGACTGCCCGACCGGGATCGACATGGCGACCTACAAGTCCGAGGTTCTCTACCAGCGCTACCGGCGCCGCCCGCGTCCGCGGTCGCACTACGCGCTTGGGTGGCTACCCCGATGGGGCCGGATCGCGTCTCGTGCGCCCACGCTGGCGAACGTCTCGCTCCGCGGCCCCGGGTCCGGCCTGGCCAAGCGCGTGGCCGGCGTTGACGGGCGGCGACCGCTCCCGAAGTTCGCGCGGCGCACCTTCCGCCAGTGGTTCGCCGGCCACCCGCCGGCCGACGGCGATCCGATCGTGCTGTTCGTCGACACGTTCACCGACCGCTACTCGCCCCAGGTCGGTCAAGCGGCTGTCCGGCTGCTCGAGCACGCCGGCTATTCAGTACGCGCTCCATCTGCCTCCTTGTGCTGTGGGCTGACGTGGATCTCGACCGGACAACTCGACGGAGCGCGCCGGCAGTTGCGGCGGAGCGCCACGGCGCTCGACGGGTTGCTCACCGACGGGGCGGTCGTCGTCGGTCTCGAGCCGTCGTGCACCGCCGTATGGCGCTCGGACGCCGCCGATCTCCTGCCGGGCGATCGCCACGTGCGCCATGTCGCGGCCAAGATCCGGACACTGGCTGAGGTGCTCACGGCCGCGGCCGGCTGGCGGTCACCGGACTTGACCGGGGTGCGCGGCCTGGCCCAACCGCATTGCCATCAGCGAGCCGTACTCGGCTGGGAGGCCGACCGCAGCCTGTTGACCGACGCCGGCGCGGAGGTGACGGCCGTAGGCGGATGTTGTGGATTGGCGGGCAACTTCGGCGTCGAACGAGGCCACTACGACGTCTCGGTGGCGGTCGCCGAGATCGCCCTGCTCCCGGCCGTCCGACGCGCGGCGCACGACGTCGTACTGCTCGCGGACGGGTTCTCCTGCCGCACTCAACTCGAGCACCTGGCCGGCGCGCACAGTCGGCACTTGGCCGAGCTGCTCGCCGAGCATCTTGACGGGAACCACTCGTGACCGGATTCGTCCCCCCGCCCTACCCCTACGAACGGCTCGGCGAGGTCGCCAAAGTCGCCGCCGCCCACGACGGGGGAGCGGTTGACCTCTCGATCGGCACGCCGTGCGACGCGCCACCGCCTGAGGTCATCGAGGCACTCGGGCTCGGGACGTCGGCCCGCGGCTATCCGCCGTCGATCGGTACCGCTGCGCTACGCGCAGCTGCCGCTCGCTGGATGCAGCGGCGGCTCGGCGCGACCGTCGACCCGGACACGCAGCTCGCCGCATGTGTCGGGACCAAGGAGTTCGTCGCCTCAGTGCCGGGCTATCTACATCTGCGTGATCCGTCTCGCGACACGGTCCTCTACCCGATCGTGAGCTACCCGACGTACGAGATGGGGGCCACGCTGGCCGGGCTGCGCGCAGTGCCTTACGCCCGGCTCGCGGAGATCGACGACGCGGATGCTGGCCGCGCTCTCGCGCTGTGGGTCAACTCGCCGGGCAACCCGACCGGGGAGCTCAGCGACTTGGCCGTGGCCGCGGCCTGGGGCCGCGCGCGCGGCATTCCGGTGCTGTCGGACGAGTGCTACGCCGAGTTCAGCTGGGCGGCCGGACCGACGACGATTCTGCGGTCAGGCGTAGCCGGTGTACTTGCTGTGCACTCACTGTCGAAGCGCGACAACTTCGCCGGCGCCCGCATCGGCTTCTACGCAGGCGATCCGGAGCTTGTCTCGTATTTGCGCGAAGTCCGAAAGCACGCCGGCCTCATGCCGGCCGGACCGGTTCAGCACGCCGCGATCGTGGCGCTCGACGACGACGCCCACGTGGACCGCCAGCGCGAGCGCTACGCCCGGCGGCTCGAGCGACTCCGTGATGTCCTCGGGGCCTGCGGGTATCCGGCTTCGCTACCCGATGGCGCTTTCTACCTGTGGGTCGCAGTGCCGAACGGCGACGCGTGGGGGGCGGCACTGGACCTCGCTCGGCAGGCCGGAATCGTGGTATCGCCGGGAGAGTTCTACGGGCCAACCGGCACCGACCACATCCGGGTCGCGGCGGTTCAGCCGGACGAGCGCATCGACCTGGCGGCCCGCCGGGTCGGCGCCTGACGGCATCAGGAAAATGCGGTAATGCTGCCGACAAACTTCGGCCATACGATCTCGAGAATGGGCGACGTGTTCGACGGCTACCGCCGCGGGCCGGCGTGGGACGAGATGATCGACGAGACCGGATCCGCCCGCGCGCCATACCGAGCCTTGTTCGACTCGATCCGCAACGTCGGCACCCAGGAGCTGCGCAGCGGCGCGGACGCACTCGCCCATTCCTACCTCAATCAGGGCGTGACGTTCGACGTCGGCGGTGAGGAACGGCCATTTCCCCTCGACATCGTGCCGCGGGTTATCGACGACGCGACGTGGCAGATCATCGAGTCGGGTGTGCGCCAACGAGTCAGGACGTTAGAGGCGTTTCTTGCCGACGTCTACGGGCCGGCCCGAGCCGTCGAGGACGGTGTCATCCCCCGCCGGGTCATCACCTCCTCCAAGCAATTCCACCGGCAGGCCTACGGCATCGAGCCGCCGAATGGCGTCCGCGTGCACATCGCCGGCATCGACCTCATCCGCGACGAGTCAGGCACGTTCCGGGTGCTCGAGGACAACGTGCGCGTCCCATCGGGCGTGAGCTACGTGCTCGCCAATCGCAGCGCGATGCGGCCGCACTGGGCTGAGACGCTCGGCCGGCTCCGACTACGGCCGGTGTCGCACTACCCGCAGCGACTGCTCGCCGCGTTGCGGCGGGCCGCTCCGGCGGGCGTCAGCGATCCGTGCGTCGTGGTGCTCACGCCGGGCGTCTTCAACGGGGCGTACTTCGAACACGCCTGGCTTGCTCGCGCGATGGGGGTCGAGCTGGTCGAGGGACGGGATCTGATCTGCAGTGGTGGCACCGTCCGGATGCGGGACACCCGGGGCGAGCGGCGGATCGATGTCATCTACCGACGGGTGGAAGACGAGTTCCTCGACCCAGTGCAGTTTCGGCACGATTCAGTCCTCGGCTGCCCCGGTCTGTTGACCGCGGCCCGCGCCGGCAACGTCTCCATCGCGAACGCGGTCGGAAATGGCGTGGCCGACGACAAGCTCATCTACACCTACTTGCCGGATCTGGTGCGCTACTACTTCGGCGAGGAGCCCGTGCTGCCCAACGTGCAGACCTGGCGTCTCGAGGAACCGAGTGCACTACGGGAAGTCCTCGACCGGCTTCCGGAGCTGGTGGTCAAGCCGGTAGACGGTGCGGGCGGCAAGGGACTCGTGGTCGGCCCCCAGGCGTCCACCCGTGAGCTCGATCGACTGGCCAAGCGACTCCGCGCTGACCCGCGTGGCTGGATCGCCCAGCCGGTGGTTCAGCTGTCGACGGTTCCCACCCTCGCCGGGAAGGGCCTGGCCCCCCGGCATGTCGATCTCCGACCGTTTGCGGTGAACGACGGCCATGACGTGTGGGTGCTTCCGGGCGGCCTGACCCGGGTCGCCCTCGTCGAGGGATCGCTCGTCGTCAACTCGAGCCAGGGTGGCGGATCGAAGGACACTTGGGTGCTCGCCGGGGAACGGAGCCGATGGGCCACGCCGCGTTCACCGGCTACCCCGACCGGTGAGTTCGCGCCCCTTCCGGCCCAAGATCAGCCGGTCGACGCACCTAGGCATTCCCAACAGCAACAACAGCAACAACAGTCGGCCGTCCTCGCATGTTGAGCCGCATTGCCGAGTCGCTGTACTGGATCGGCCGGTACGTCGAGCGGGCGGAGGACACCAGCCGGATCCTTGACGTCCACCTCACCCTGCTCCTGGACGATCCGTGGGCGCCCGAGGACGTTGTCTGCGCTTCCTTGCTATCGGCGATGGGCGCCGAGGTTGCTCGGCCCGTGAATACGGCCGACGTGCTCGATCTGTTGGCGTGGGACAAGGCCGACCCGGCCGCCATCCTGGGATCGATCGCGGTCGCCCGCGAGAACGCTCGGCGCTCCCGGGAGGTGATATCGACCGACTTGTGGGAGTGCATCAACGTCACGTGGCATGACGCCGGCCGCGCCAGCCGCCGAACTCGGCCGCATGCGTTCTTCACCTGGGTGCGAGAGCGCGCGGCGGCGATCAACGGCACCGCCGATGCCACGCTCTCCCGGGACGAGGGGTACTACTTCTTCAACCTCGGGCGCAGCCTCGAGCGAGCCGACATGACTGCCCGCCTAGTGGCGTCCCGGGCGTTGGCGGGGGACCACGGGCCGTCCTGGGTCACCCTGCTGTCCAGTTGCGGCGCCTACCAGGCCTTCCTGCGCAGCTCCCGGGGCGCGGTCGACGATCGCCGAGCCGCCGAGTTCCTGCTGCTTGACCCGCTGTTCCCCCGGTCGATGATGCGGGCGCTCGTCACTGCAGAAGGTTGCCTGGGCAAGTTGGGCGCCCCGGGTGACCCGCTCAGTCCCGCATCGGGCGAAGCGGAACGGGTTCTCGGCATGATTCGGTCCGAGCTCGAGTTCGCGCCGCGGGCAGCGCTGTTCGAGGACCTCTACAACGTCATGGAGCGAGTACAGAGCGCGTGCTCGGTTGCCAGCGACGCCGTGACTCGGCGGTATTTCCCGCACGGTCTCGTGACGTCGTGGATGGTTTCCTGATCGGCCGGTGACGTGACCTCTCGAATCCGAGTGCGGCACCTGTCGCGCTACACCTATCCGCAGCCAGTTCTCGCGTCGTTCAACGAGGTGCGCCTCACCCCACTGCGGACGCAGTGGCAGACCCCGCTCGAAGCGGTCCTGCAGGTAAGCGAAGCCACCTGGCAATTCCAGTACGACGACTACTGGGGTACCCACGTTCGGGTCTTCGAGTCCCAGCATCAGCACCGGGTGCTCACCGTCGACGCCACCAGCCTGGTCGAGGTCGACGACTCCCGACGGCCACGCGCTCGACTTTCCACCAGCTGGTCCGATATGGCGACCGCCTGGGTCGCCGACCGCTTCGCCGAATACTTGACGCCAACGCCCAGTAGCGCGCCGGAGCCTGACCTGCAGCTGGTGGCCTCCGGCTTCGCCGCGGCGCACAGCCCGCACGAGACGGCCTTGTCTCTTGCGACCTACATTTACGACCAGATGACCTACCAGCCGGGATCAACCGGCGTCTCGACGTCCGCCGCCCAGGCGTGGCGGGCCCGGCGCGGAGTGTGCCAGGACTACGCGCACCTTCTCGTCGGCGCATTGCGCCAGGTCGGCATCCCGGCCCGGTACGTGTCCGGCTACCTGCACCCGGCCGAGGATCCGGAACTCGGCGAACCGGTGGTCGGCGAGAGTCATGCGTGGGTCGAGTGGTGGCTCGGCGAGTGGACGGGGCACGATCCGACCAACGACGCTGAGGTTGGGGAGCGGCATGTGATTGTCGGCCGCGGCCGGGATTACACCGACGTGCCGCCCATCAAGGGCATCGTGGCGGGGCCGGCCGAATCCGAGCTGGCGGTCACCGTCGAGCTCACCCGGCTGGCCTGACAGCGGGGTGTTTACGACCGTCGCCGATTGGGTACCTACCGTACGCAACGCCCGTACAGAAACGTGCGGAATCGCCCATCAAGGGAGCAACTGTGAGCGGCACCGATAAGGTCAAGAACGCCATGCAAGACGTGGAGGGCAAGACCAAGGAAGCCATGGGCAAGGTCACCGGCAACCGGCGCCAGGAGAACGAGGGCCGCGCCGACCAGGCGAAGTCCGATGCGAAGAACGCTGGCGAGAACGTGAAGGACGCCTTCAAGCATTGATATTCGAGGCTTAAGCGGCGTACCACGGCAGAACGCCCCGGACATCGAGTCCGGGGCGTTCTCCTTGCTTGCCGGCACCGGCGCCGCCCTGAGGCAAGGTCCGGCCGATGTCAGGGCTCCGTCCGGGCGGCACCCGATGTGCCGAGCCCATGGCTTGCCGCAGGCTTAAGACATGACATCGAACCCCGAACTCACCACCGTCCCTCCTACCTACAACGCACCTCCGCCGCCCTCCCCAGCCCCGTCACAACCCCGGTTGCTCCGGCGAAGTACCGACGACAAAGTGCTGGGCGGCGTCTGCGGAGGCATCGCCCGATACCTTGGCGTCGATGCCGTAGTGATCCGGCTGCTGGCCGTAGTCCTAGCCATCGTTGGTGGCGGCGCCGGCCTGATCGCCTACCTCATCGCCTGGATAGTCATCCCGAAGGATCAGCCGGTCACCGCCCCGTCGGCCACCCCGTCGACCGCCGTCGCGTCCAGCCCACTGCCGTGACAGATGGGACTGGTGAGGGGCAACCACCACCCTCACCAGTTCCGTCGGTGCACGGCCCGCGAGGTAAGCACACCGACGCAGGAAGATCAGCCGAACTGAACGCCCTGCGCGAGCGGCAGTTCGGTCGAATAGTTGACTGTGTTCGTCGCTCGCCGCATATACGACTTCCACGCGTCGGAGCCGGATTCCCGGCCGCCACCGGTCTCTTTCTCCCCGCCAAAGGCGCCACCGATCTCCGCACCCGACGGGCCGATGTTCACATTCGCGATGCCGCAATCGGAGCCGCTGGCTGACACGAACCGTTCCGCCTCGAGAACATCCCGGGTGAAGATCGATGACGACAATCCCTGTGGCACGTCGTTGTGCATCGCCAGCGCCTGGTCGAAGTCGTCATAGGTCATGACGTAGAGGATCGGCGCGAAGGTCTCGGAACGCACCACATCGGTCTGGCCGGGCATCCGCACGAGGGCCGGCTGCACGTAGAAAGCGTCGGGGTTATCGTCGGCCACCACGCGCTCACCGCCGACGACGATCTCGCCACCGTCAGCCTCCGCCTTGTCGAGCGCGGTGCGGTATCCCTCGTACGCAGCCCCATCGATCAGCGGCCCGACCAAGGTTCCGGCGGCCAGTGGCGACCCGATAGGCAACGTCGCGTAAGCCGCGCGGATGCGTTCGACCAACGCGTCAGCGATCGACGAGTGGGCGATGACGCGCCGCAGTGTCGTGCATCGTTGGCCGGCGGTGCCGGCCGCCGCGAAGACGATGCCACGTACGGCCAGATCCAGGTCGGCCGACGGTCCCACGATCGCTGCGTTGTTCCCGCCCAGCTCCAGCAATAGCCGACCGAGGCGTCCGGCCACACGAGGCGCGATCGCTCGGCCCATCCGGGTGGAACCGGTCGCGCTCAGCAAGGCGATGCGGGGATCGTCTACGAGGACCTCCCCGATCGCCGGTCCACCGATGACGACTGATGACACCGCGGCTGGCGCCCCGACCCGGCGCGCTGCCTCGGCCACGAGCGCTTGGCACGCGAGCGCCGTGAGGACCGTCTTCTCGGACGGTTTCCACACCACCGGATCGCCGCAAACGAAAGCGAGTGCGGCGTTCCACGACCAGACCGCTACCGGAAAGTTGAACGCACTGATGACACCGACAACTCCCAGGGGGTGCCACTGCTCCATCATCCGGTGGCCAGGTCGCTCGGAGGCGATGGTGAGGCCGAACAGTTGTCGGGACAGGCCGACCGCGAGATCGCAGATGTCGATCATCTCCTGAACCTCGCCCAGCCCCTCGGAGCGGATCTTGCCGGCCTCGATCGAGACGAGCGCGCCGAGCTCCGACTTGTGTTCCCGCAGCAATTCCCCCAGCTCGCGGACGAATTGCCCACGGACCGGGCCCGGCACCGTCCGCCAAGTGGCGAAGGCATCGGCTGCGGCGGCGATTGTGTCCCGGACCTGCTCCGGAGTGTGTTCCGGGATCCGCGCGAGCTCACCACCGGTGATGGGGGATCGCGCGGCGAATGTCCCAGTGGCGGGCAGCGATACGCCCAGGCGAGTAAGGATGCCCCCGGTCTCGGCGATCAGGTCCTCGTGGCGAGGCAAGGTGGTCACGTCGTGCTCCTCCAAACGGTGTACTCAGACAGCGCCGAGCTCGGCAAAGCGCGCGCCATTGCGGGTCTCCAGCAAGGCGTCGAACGGGATGTTCTCCTGGGCGAGGAACCCTGAATCGGGCAGCCGGCCGGACGCGACCAGTTCGACGACCGCTACCGCGGATGCCGCCGTCGTCCAGGAGATCGCGCGCCAGGGCCGGCCGTTGATATCCAGCGGCTGGTACGCGCGGACGTATTGCTTGCGGGTGAGCTGCCCCGGCGCGGTGTCTCCGATGCCCACGGCGAGACCCTCGACCGCCGCGTGCAGATAGACGACGTCGTCGTCGACGGGGGGCTTGGCGTTCACCAAGATCTCGCCGGCAAGGGCCCGACGGTCGCGAAGACCGAGCTCATCGAAGAAGAACCGCATGAGCTCGAAGTGCCCTGGGTAGCGCATGGTCTTGTAGTCCAAGCGTTGGACCCGGCCCTCGAAGGTTTCGCACATGCTGCCGAGCCCGCCGGAGGTCAGCGACGCCTCCAGCTCGATGCCGCCGATGACCACCCGTTCGGATTCGGTCATGGCCGGCACCATCTGGCGAACCCCGCCGCGCAACACCTCGCAGTCGTTGAGGTACTCGTTGACGACGCCCTCGGGCGACCAGTTGAACGCGTAACCCAGCAGCCCGGTGGGATGCCGAGGGAGCGCACCAACCTTCAGTTCGATGCTGCGAATTACCTCGAAATGCCGGGTCAGGGCCGACCCGATCATGCCGATCAGGCCCGGCGCCAGCCCGCATTGGGGGGCGAATACCAGCCCGCCGCCCTTGTCGGCGAGCTCCTTGACTCGGTTGGTGGTCGACACGTCCTCGGTCAGGTCGAAGTAGTGCAGACCGATCTCGTGCGCGGCCTCTGCGACCCCGAGGTTCAGGGTGTACGGCAGACAGGACACGACGGCGTCGCCGCCTATGAGGGCCGCCCGCAGTCCCACCGGATCGCGGACGTCGAGGGCGGCAGCCGGAAAGGGCAGGTCGGTTCGCGCCAGCGCGTCGTAAGCGCGCACCTCGAAGCCCGCCTCGTTCAGCAAGGTGGCGACCAGCTCGCCGACCTTGCCCAGCCCGATAACCCGAACGGACTGGATCACGACTCACCTCCGAAATGATCCGAGCTGTAGCTCGACTAACGAAGTACCGAACAATGTCGTAAGTTTAGCTTATGACTAGTGGCAGCGACACGCTCGACGTCGGCCGGCTGCGCCTGCTCCGCGAAGTTGCCCTCCGCGGCAGCATCGCGGCCGCGGCCCGGTCCGTCGGGCTGACGCCGTCGGCGATCTCACAACAGCTCATGGTGCTGGAACGGGAGGCCGGCACGACGCTGCTCGACCGCTCGCCCCGCGGCGTCGTCCTCACCGGTGCCGGTCACACGCTCAGCGCGCGGGCCGGACAGGTGCTCGACGTGCTCGCCGCGGCGCGGGCCGACCTGGACCGGATCGCCGGCTCGCTGACCGGACCGGTGTCGGTCGCAACCGTCGCGAGTGCCGCCGCTTTCGTGGTAACTCCGGCCACGCGGGCGCTAGGCCGGGGGAACCCGGGCGTGGAGCTGTCGGTGATCGTGTCGGAACCGGCGCGCAGTCTCGAACTCCTCGCCGCCGATGACGTCGACCTCGCCATCGTGGACGAGTACGACTACGTGCCGGTGGCGGTGCCCGACCAGTTCGTCGCCACAGACTTGTGCGCTGAGCCTCTGGTTCTCGTAACGGCGCTTGATGTGGCCCCGACCGGTGGGTCGTTGACCGCGCTGGCGGGTCTGGACTGGGTGATGCCCCCGGAGCACGCCGCATGTGGTCTTGCCGTCCGGTCGGCCTGCCGAGCCGAAGGCTTCGAGCCGCGCGTGCGCTGGGAGACGGACGACATGCTCCTCCTGGTACGCGCCGTCGCCGCTGGTCACGGTGTCGCCGTGCTGCCGCGCATGGCCGTGGCGACCGACATCGCGCCGGTGCGGACGTGGCCGCTGCAGACCGCCGGGCTGCGCCGGCGATTGCGGGCGGTGACCCGGGCCAGCGCCCGGTCCCGGCCGGTCGTGCAAGCAGTGGTCGATGCGCTCGTCGCCGCGGCCGCAATCCCGATGCCGACCGATCAGGACGATATGCGGACCCGCTCCAGCACGGAGCGAGACAACGCGACCCTGACCTCGACGTCCTGACCCACAGTCCGCGGGATATCGAGCCGGTCGATCGCGCACACAACGGTCGTTACCGTGGCGCCGAGCTGGCGAAGTGCGGTGACACTGTTGCGAAGCTCCGGACCGGGCGACACGGTATCGCCGACGAGCACGACCATCCGTCCGGCGCAATCGACGCCCTCGACGAAGCGCTGGCCGCCGTATGGCCGGCGCCGGGTCCGGACCAGGACGCCGGGCAACCCGGTCACCTGGGACATCACGGTCGCGATCGGGAGGCCACCAAGGTCGAGACCGCCCAGAACCTCGGTCTGTGGCGGGAGCAGGGTGGCCATGAGTTCCGCCAGAGCGCGGAGCAACGCGGGGGACGACGCCAACCGGTAGATGTCGAAATGGTCGCGCGCGGCCCGCGTAGAGCCGTGGCCGACGGACCGCTTGACCCGGCAGCACGTCTCGACGGCGCGGGCCAAAGACAGGATGTCGGAATCCGGCGCCTCCACGCCCAAATTCTCCCATCCGTCCGGTGAGTCTTCGTTAGAACGTCCGCTCCGTGGTGAAAAGCGGGGTTCCCGCCAGCTCGCAGCACCATGTAGCAGATGTCGGCTTGACTAATAGGTAACGACACGGGTGTAATTCTCTCGATGTCATACGTTGCCGCCCCGTGTGAGCGTTCGGCACGGCCGGTAGCGGGACCGGCAGCCGAGGAGGCCGCAGCAATGGAGGGAATCCCCGATCTCGTGGGAGCGGATCTGACGGCGATCTTCGGCCTTCCGGCCGAGCAAAGCTGGCAGGAACGGGCGTTGTGTTCGCAAACCGATCCGGAGGCCTTCTTTCCGGAGAAGGGTGGTTCCACCCGGGAGGCGAAACGGATTTGCGTCGGCTGCGAGGTGCGTGACGAGTGCCTCGAGTATGCCCTTGAGCACGACGAGCGCTTCGGCATCTGGGGCGGGTTGTCCGAGCGGGAACGGCGCCGTCTCAAGCGCCGCGCCATCTGAACGCTACGGCGGGTCGATCTCGTCCAGGTCCCGTCCGAGTAGTTCGGCGACCAGCTCGGCGACGACGGCGAACACCAGATCGGCCCGTTCGGACTTGTCAGCCGTCCGCGCCTCGACGGGCCGCCGATAGATGACGATGACCGGGCTTTTGATGGATTCGACGCCACCGCGGTAGAGGCGGCCCAGCGGCACCGGTCCGTCCGCCACTACTTCTGGATTGAACTCGATGTCGGTGTCGGTAGTCGCTGCGGGCGGAACGTCCTCGACGGCAAACTCAACCGCAGCGAGTTCCTTCGCCCAGGCTCGCTCGAGCTCTTCGACGGCGTCCAACACGAGTTCGTCGAATTGGTCACCGGAGCTCCGGGCGATCGGAACCCCTACCGGCGCGATGGCGCCCCGCAGCCCACGGCCATGTCGGTCCCGTCGGCGCCGCTGACGCCCGATGGGAGACACGCCGGAACGCGTCGGCTCATCGCGCTGCACGAGAACTGAGCCTACTGAGCACAAGCGCGCCTGCGATGCCAACCAATGAGCCTCGAACGCGGTACGAGGGTGCTGTCGTCGCGACACGACCGGCAAGCTGCCCTCAGCAACCGGGTCCAGCGCGTGTCGGGGGCTATCGTCCCCGACTGTGAGGCGCGTGCGCAGCTGCAGTCGGACCGGATGTGGTCGACCTGCGGTCGCCACTTTGACCTACGTGTATTCCGACTCGACCGCCGTCGTCGGGCCCCTCGCGACATTCGCTGAACCGCATTCCTACGATCTGTGCGAGGAGCACGCCGTGCGGCTCACGGTGCCCCGCGGCTGGGACGTCGTTCGCCACGCGGGTGAATTCCCCTCGCCGATCCCGCAGGCTGACGATCTGGAGGCGCTCGCCGACGCCGTCCGCGAGGCGGCCCGCATCGACCAGTTGCCGCCCGCGGCGTTTTCGGCAGCGACGGCAGCGCACGGCCGACCCGCCGGGCGCGTCGGGAGCCGAGGTCATCTGCGCGTAGTGCCGCCGCCTCGGTGAGGCTGCCCCGATAGTCTGGCGCGATGCCGGATCTGCACGCCGTCGTCAAGGCGTATGACATTCGCGGCATCGTCCCAGACCAGCTCGACGACCGCGTCGCCTACGCGCTCGGTGCGGCCACAGTCGATGTCCTGGCCGTGACGCAGATCGTCACCGCACACGACATGCGGGATTCCGGCCCTGCGCTCAGTTCCGCGTTCGCCGCTGGAGCGGCCCGCCGCGGTGCGGATGTCTTGGCCGCCGGTCTCGCGTCGACCGACATGTTGTACTTCGCGTCGGGTCAGCGCGACCTCGCCGGAGCGATGTTCACGGCCAGTCACAATCCGGCGCGCTACAACGGCATCAAGGTCTGCCTTCCGGGCGCGGTGCCGGTCGGCCTGGACTCCGGGCTCGGCGACATCCGCGACCGGGCGCAGACGTACCTAGACGCGGGTGGCGCAGCCGGGACCTTCAACGGCGCCCCCGGCCCGCAGCGAGTCGAGCTGCTGGCCGACTATGCCCGGCATCTGCGGTCGCTCGTCGATCTCCGCGCGATTCGGCCCTTGCGGGTCGTGGTCGACGCCGGCAACGGAATGGCCGGGCTGACCGTGCCCGCGGTATTGGGTGACGCGGTGCTCGACGAGCTGCCGCTTTCGATCGAGCCGTTGTACTTCGAGCTGGACGGGTCCTTCCCGAACCACGAGGCGAACCCGCTGGATCCGGCCAACCTTCGGGACCTGCAGGCTGCGGTCGTAGCCCTGGAAGCGGACATCGGGCTCGCCTTCGACGGCGATGCCGATAGGTGCTTTGTCGTCGACGAAAGTGGGGGGGCCATCACCCCCAGCGCCATCACCGCCCTGGTGGCGACCCGGGAGCTGGCGAAGTATCCCGGGGCAACCATCCTGCACAACCTCATCAGCTCGCGAGCGGTGTCGGAGATCATCGAAGAGCACGGTGGCGTCCCGCAGCGCACGCGGGTCGGCCATTCCTACATCAAGGCGGAGATGGCCCGCACCGGGGCAGTCTTCGGCGGCGAGCATTCCGCGCACTACTACTTTCGCGACTTCTGGCGCGCCGACACCGGCATGTTGGCCGCCATGCATGTATTGGCGGCCCTCGGCGAACAGGCTGCGCCGTTGTCGGCGCTCGCCGCGCGCTACCAGCGTTACGTCGCCTCCGGCGAGATCAACTCGACGGTGGCCGACGCCATCGCGCAGGCCCAGCGCACCGAAGCCGTGCGGTTGACCTTCGCCGAGCGAACCACGAGGACCGATGAGCTGGACGGTTTGACCATCGAGCTCACCGACGGAACCTGGCTGAACGTCCGAGCATCGAATACCGAGCCGCTGCTGCGCCTGAACGTCGAGGGTCCGAACGTCGAGGCGATGAGCAGC
>Ga0207665_10001469_pt1 | contig 15854 bp, 14 predicted proteins | sample LARL112metaG_FD_184351 | JGI IMG/M metagenome (GOLD analysis project Ga0207665, IMG submission 184351) | Corn, switchgrass and miscanthus rhizosphere microbial communities from Kellogg Biological Station, Michigan, USA - LAR L11-2 metaG... | ecosystem: Host-associated > Plants > Roots >...
GGCTTCATAACAAGGACGATATTGTCGATTCTGAATTTTCTCTCCCATTTAAGGACGTCCGTCGCCATATGTCATCCATCTATGGCCAAAACAAAGGAATAGGTCATGTATGCTTCCATGGATCTTTAGATACTCGAACAGATAAAGTTACTTATGCAGCCACAGGAAGTGCAATAACAGATGATTCTGCACGCATCGATGAGGCAAGTGCAATTGAATGGCTTTTTAAGGTTTTAAGAAAATAAAATATAATGAAAATCGCTAGCCTAGAAAACTTGAAAGTAATCTCTATAGTAGTGAATCGAATGAAAAACTGGTAACACCAGAAATTAATCTATACACGTCAGGTGAAGTTATTAGAAATTAATAAAATAATCATTAAAAAATGAGAAAAGATAAGACGAACTTCTGGCAATGCTGTTTCATATGTTTAAGACCCAAATTTTGAGATCAGGCATATGTTTTATTACTAGTAGTTTTCAACATAGCTAGGCTATATCAACTGACCTACCTATTCTCAATTATGTATTCCTAAACTGACCGCAGCAGTACACACATACCAATATGATAACAATCTTCGTTATACTATATTTGTGGCCGAATGCAGAGATTGTCCGTATTCTTGGCTATAACACTTTTCTATAGAAAAGCTGATGTGGGCAGTGTCCGCATCCACGATCGTTAGTAACGAACATCTTTCTATACAACATTATAACAAAGTCTTTGAGCGTCTACCATAAGACGATATTTCAAGGTGTTTGTACAATCTTATTTATACTCCTATTAGTAAAATCCTTTAGTTGTCATATTTGATTAGGACGTTTCATAATGATTTTGACGGTGATGGATGGTAGCTAAATGGTAACAGATTGATAGCCAGAGAAGGAGTAGTAGTTGATATAATGGAAATGATAAATATCTATTTCTAGTGCATTTGTGGGTCATTTGTTAATAGATTTGTTTATTTTTATTGATGACGATTGTAGATGAGGAAGTGGCAAGCGTTATCTCCAAAGAGTAGCAGAGATTCAGAGAAGGCACAAAAGGTCTATTCACACAATATTTACGCATTATTACAATTAGGACGTCCTATGTTACAAAGAACAGAATTGCTGCCATCAGAAAAGCTACGGGTTTTGTTCCTGAATAATTAGCAAACTATATTATTACAGAATAAAAATAGAGAGCGCTAACTGTTACCTAATGTGATCTCCAAGTTGTAAATGTACTATCTGAACATACAGTAATCGTAGTAATTGAGTTAGATGCATCACAGACAGACAACATTTAAGAAAAAAAGAATAGGACAACCGAGAGATAGAGGACAGAAGGATGTACAATACAAATGATGATTTTTTATTATAGAAATCACATTATCAAGATCATTCTTTGTGCCATCATCAAAGCGCTTATTGTTAAGCAGTCGAGTCGAAAGCTTCGTAAGTGTGAAAATATAATGTACCTATCTGGGGATACTATCTCCATGTGCTTGAAGGTACCGTAGGTAAGATAGAATTGTGTTCATGTTCTCTTCCAGAATCAATCTGTCTCCACGAAGGTTGGCTAGATCTCGTTCTAGCTATTCATAATGATGTATGTCATACACTCGGAGACTTGCATTACGTTCTCATTATCATTCGATCAATGAGTGTAATTATGCGTATAGTATAGTGCGGGGGGTGGGATTTGAACCCACGAATCCCTAAGGAACAGGGTTATAGGAGTCAGTCCCTCACGTTTCCTGGCTCATTCTAAGCCTCACACTCTTTTAACAAGAGACCTGCGCCGTTGGCCAGGCTTGGCAACCCCCGCAAGTTGTAGCTCTGCATGAGCAAAAGCCAAATTTAATTTTTAAAGTATTGGCTAAGGATTTCTATCAACAATCATATATTAAGAGTGTCCAAGATAGATGGGAATGTCGTAGCGAGTTCGGACTCCGCATAAGCAGGCCATTTTTCTCGCAATGTTTTCTGCAATAGATGTCCTTATAGCAAATTAGAGCAACAAATGTCTTTTCTCTACTTCCATTAAAAATCTATATATTAAGACGCGATACAGGACGAAATTGCATAAATACTTATTACAATTATTATTTTTTCATTGCATGATGGTACGTAGATCATTAAAGTTTGTAGAGAATCTACATAGCGACGGAAAGGAGTCGATCCTGTGAACTACTATGTTTTTTGTGCTGCTATATATTCGATTTGCGTTACAAGAGATCAATTGTTATTGAAGCCGGCGATTATGTGTCTGTCCCTGAGTTGGGATAGCGAACTCCATGATTACAGAATGCCACGAACTCCACTATTCTGTACCGATTTGGATAGTAAAAACTAAAGATGTATAAAGAAAAAAGCAGGTTATTTGGAACCAACGGAATTAGGGGAATTTTTGGAAAGGAGATTACGTTTGATTTTATAATCGACCTTTCTTATGCGATAGCAACCTATTTCCAAAAAGGACCAATCGTCATAGGATATGATGGTAGAAATTCAAGTCCTATTTTTTCGAAACTGGTTCGATCTGCTTTTAACTCTGCAGGACTGAATGTCGAAAATGCCAGACTTGTTCCTACTCCTTGTCTGCAGTACGCCACAAAGCGCCTTGGTTACAATGGTGGAATAATGATCACAGCGTCGCACAATCCGCCCGAATATAATGGAATTAAAGTTATTGCAAATGATGGGGTGGAAATTTCAAGAGAAGACGAATTAAAGATTGAATCTATTTACTATTCAAATAAATATACCAAAATTGATGGCTTAGGCCGAGACTCTGTCAATGAATCTGTAATCGATTCTTATATGGAGGCAGTCTTGCAGTTAATTGACGTTCAAAAAATCAGATCATGCGAATTCAAAGTTGTTCTAGATATAGGTAATGGCGCCCAAGCGGCTGTTGCTCCATTGTTAGTACAAAAACTCGGATGTAAAGCGATTGTAGTCAATGGCAGCATAGATGGCAATTTTCCTGGACGTGGACCAGAGCCCACTTCTGAAAACCTTCAAATTCTCGCTAACATGGTAAGGGACACAGAGTCTGACATAGGGGTAGCTTACGATGGCGATGGTGACCGTAGTATATTCTGCGACGAAAAAGGAACAATCCAATGGGGAGACAGGACCGGTACTTTACTTGTCAAACATTTACTAAAAAATAAGCATAAAGGCGCCGAGATTGTTTGTCCGATAAACACCACAATGGCTCTTTCATTTGTAGCGGAAGAAGAAGGTTCAAAATTAACACATACAAAAGTCGGAAGCGTCGAAGTTTCAAGAGAAATGGTCCTGCGTAAATCTTACATTGGATTAGAAGAGAATGGCGGATTCATGTATGGAAAGTTGAATGAAGTAAGGGATGGCATAATGACTACAGCCCTCTTATTGGATATGCTGGCCTCAAGTAAAGAAAGATTTTCACAATTGATATCCTCATTACCAAAGATATTTCAATACAAGTCAAAGTTTAGATGTCCTACAAAGCAAATTGCTGACGAGATAGTGAATGCATGCTTGAAACATGGTAGTCCTCAAAAGGTTGAAACTTTAGATGGCGCCAAGATATGGATAGATGAAGAAACCTGGATCATGGTAAGGCCAAGCGGAACAGAACCGCTGGTTAGGATCTATGCAGAATCCACTGATAAATCGCTGTTGGATTCAAAAGTTCGAGAATATAGTACCCTTGTTGGGAGCAAAATAAACGATAGAATCTAAAAGTTATAGACAACACTTTTAAAACGCCTGTTCTTCTCTTACAGAAGTAATAAGATGATCCCAATGGGTGACAAAATAGATTATGAGTAAACCATATTATGTGAAATTTGAAACCCCTAAAGACCTTGTAAATGCAGTTTATGAAGCAGTACGGCTGGCGAAGCAGAGTGGTAGGGTAAGGAAAGGGACAAATGAAACTACAAAAGCAATAGAGCGTGGCTCAAGTAGATTGGTCGTCATTGCAGAAGACGTGGAACCACCAGAAGTAGTAGCGCATTTGCCAATTCTTTGTGAAGAGAGAAGTGCATCATACGTTTTTGTACCAAGTAAGCAACAGCTAGGAACCTCTCTCGGCATAGATGTCGGCTCCGCAGCTGCAACAATCCTGGATGCTGGTGAAGCACAACATATAGTTGAGCAGGTTGTGGAGTCAATTTCAACCATGAAAGGTAAAAAAGAGTAATCTGACATGAGTAAGACTGTTGAAGAGAAGGTAGTTCCTGCAGAAGTTATCCAAATTGTTGGCAGAACAGGCATTGCAGGGGAGGTGATACAAGTCAGGGTAAAAGTCTTGGAAGGAAAAGATAGAGGACGTATTCTGACTCGAAACGTCAAGGGGTCGATCCGAATGAATGATGTCTTGATGCTTAGAGAAACTGAACGTGAGGCCCGCAAGATAAAGTAATGGAAAGTTGTGTGTGGACGGGAGATAAATAGATTATGAGTAAAACGGCAGCATCGCTACGTAACTGCTCTTTCTGCGGTAGACGTATTGTCACAGGCCAAGGAACAATGCTTGTTAAAAACGACGGCTCCATACAATGGACCTGTTCTGACAAGTGCAAGAAGAATTTGCGCAAATTAAAACGCGATCCAAGAAGATTGAAATGGACAAACAAGTATGTAAAGGGCGGTATTAAGGTAAAGAAATAGCCGTAGTCTTATAGAAAACCATGGCTATCGAAAAAACCCTTATAGTTGTTAAACCTGATGGCTTTAAACGTCGCTTGACGGGGGAGATCCTTTCTAGATTCGAGGATAAAGGACTTCAAATAAGAGATTTAAAATTATTCAATTTTACCCAACAAAAGGCTGAACAATTTTATTCCATACATCAGGCAAAACCATTTTTTAAAGAGCTAGTATCATTCATATCATCAGGCACTGTCGTAGCCTGTATTCTAGAAGGAAATAATGCAATTAATACAGTCCGGACGATGATAGGATGCACGAAGTCATTTGAAGCTGCTCCCGGCACTATTCGGGGTGATTTTGGTCTCGGCCTTACAGACAATATTATACACGCATCGGATTCATCTGAAAGCTTCATAAAAGAGTCACAGGTCATTTTTACTTAAGTGCAGTTACGTCAACCAGTAGTAGTAGTATTAGGTCATGTAGACTCGGGGAAAACATCATTGTTGGACAGAGTACGGGGTACTGCAGTTCAAGCACGAGAGGTTGGAGGCATTACACAACACATAGGAGCGAGTTTTTTTCCGATTGAAACAATCAAGGATATTACTGGACCACTTTACCAGAGGCTTTCTAAATCAGAAACTCAAATCCCCGGTCTACTTGTCATTGATACTCCAGGCCACGAGGTCTTTGCAAATCTCAGGGTACGAGGAGGTTCAGCGGCAGATCTAGCAATTGTAGTTGCGGATGTTAACAAAGGATTTGAGCCACAGACAATTGAAAGTATAGAAATTCTAAGAAAAAGAAAAGTCCCATTCGTTATTGCGCTAAATAAAATTGATATGGTTACTGGGTGGAGAAAAAATTCTCTTTCGCCATTTGTTAGCGAGGAAATGAAAAATCAGGATGTCAATGTCTTAGAAATGTTGGACACAAAGATATACAATGTTGTAGGTTCACTTTCCAGGCTAGGTTATAGTTCCGAAGCTTTCTGGCGAGTAAAAGATTTTACTAAAGAATTGGCGATTGTGCCTGTAAGTGCAGTGACGGGAGTTGGCATTCCTGAACTGCTAGCAGTCCTTGTTGGGCTTGCACAGCAATTTATGGGAAGAAGGTTAGAGCGACATACAAGTGGGGCGAGAGGAATTGTGCTTGAAATCAATGAGGAAGTGGGGCTAGGTCCTTCTGCAAATGTTATACTTTTGGATGGAATTATAAAACACGGAGATGTAGTGGTAGTGGCAAAACGCGATGGTGCTGTTATCACCAAAATCAAGGCTTTGCTGGTGCCCAAACCTCTCGATGAAATGAGGGATCCCAGAGACAAATTTAAACCAGTTGATCAAGTAATATCCGCAGCAGGTCTGAAGATTACCTCCACAGACTTGGATGGTGTTCTAGCAGGTAGCCCTTTATATGTTCTTGAAAGGAAACAGGATGAAGATATCCTAACGCAAATGGTAGAGTCTGAGATTAAGAGTGCCATTATCAATACTGATTCGAATGGTGTTATTCTCAGGTGTGATACTATAGGCTCAATTGAGGCAATTATGGATCTTTTAAAAAAGGCAAATGTTAACATTCGAAGCGCGGATATTGGCCATATTACACGAAGGGATGTAATAGAGGCTTCGGCAGTCAGGGAAAAGGACAGGTATTTGGGAGTAGTGCTTGGCTTCAACGTTAAAGTTTTAGATGATGCGCAGAGGGAATCACAGGAACGTAATGTAAAGATTTTCAATGAACAAATAATATACAATCTTGTAAGGACCTATACAGATTGGGTTACATATCAAAGAGAGCATGAGGAATCGATTCTATTCAACGAAATACCACCTATTTGTAAATTTCAATTTATGAGAGGATATATCTTTAGGCGAAACGATCCAGCCGTATTTGGTGCAGAGGTTCTTGTTGGAAAACTTAGGCAAAAGGTTCTAGTTATGAGTAACGATGGTAAAAAGATCGGCATCATACAGCAGGTACAGGAAAATGGTAAAGCAATTGAAGAGGCTACAAAAGGAATGCAAGTCGCCGTCTCTATCAGGGGCCCTGTAATTGGAAGGCAAATCAACGAGGAGGACACGTTCTATACGGATCTGAACAGCAGACAGGCAAAATTGCTAATAGAACGATTCAATCACAGACTAAACGAAGAAGAGAACGAAGTTTTCAAAAATATCCTAGGATTAAAAAGGAAATCCGATCCTGCATATGGATATCTTTAGATACTTTTCTGTTATTATTCTTCATAATAAATGATATTTATAATTAATTAATTTTGAATTAAAATTAAAGATAAACATAAAATAGGAATGGCTATTGATACTTTTGTAAGAGCCCTTCGAGTCCTTTTTCTCCAACTGCGCCCACGGCTCGATCGATAGCCTTCCCATTCATGAATACTATAAATGTAGGAATGGCATATACATCAAATCGCATAGCCACTCCCTGATTATCGTCCACATTTAGTCTTCCGAAGGTCACCTTATCTCCATATTTTTTTGCTAATTTGTCAAAAATCGGAAGCATAAACTGACAAGGTCCGCACCAAGTTGCCCAAAAGTCCACTAAAACAGGCCTGCTCCCAGAGACGGTATCGTCAAAATTTTTGTCTGAAAGCTCCATCAAAGATTGGTTGCTACTTACATGCGTACCAGAACCTTTTTTATCTTCACTCATGTTCCTATAATAAAGGGTGTGAATTGCTATATAAGATTTTTTTGAGTTGTGAAGGGCTCCGTTAACTTAAGCACTAAATAGTCACAGCATAACCTAAAGCTGACTATGTCCTAATAATTGAATGTGAGACTAAACATATGAATAATTGACTATGATTATTTCTCGTATATCTGTATAAGGAAACAGATAGAACCAAATTTACAAACATCCTGATAAAATGCAGTTAAGCTAATAGAGCCTTCTGAAGGATTATTTGCATTAATAGTGCGATGTGCACAGCTACACAACTAAGTTATATGATGTTGATATTATAACATGTAATATGGCTTTATACTGACTGTAGAAGTCTCAACGCAATTTTATCCATATATAGCTAGAGATCCAATAAAAATCTAGTTGTCACTCTGTTTCTTTCTTTTTCTTCTTTAATCTCCATTTCATGATAAGTTATTGCTTTTACCTCTATCTTGTAATGATGTTTTTCCAGGTTCAGACGCTCTCCTTTTGCAATTCCTGAAAGTATATAGCTATAATCGCCAACCTTTTCCTCATATATCTTCACCTTGAAGTCCGATAATAAAATATGCTGCATTAAAACGACTAGCATAACTTTTTCTAACCAGTCATACAGTAAGCTTTGAAGATCAAATCCCTTTGCTTCAATTTGTATTTCTTTATCAGCAGAACAAGAGATGTTGCTGGTGGCGGTCAAATCGAACATTGTGTTGACTAGTCCAAGAGCAGAATTCTCGAAAGCCTCATCTAGAGTACCCCCATATGCCTCAATCACGGCATCTGTCATATGATCAAGATACCTGAATCTTCCCTCCGACACGCATGCATCTTTCAAATCCCACTTATTATAATTGATCGTAAAATCTAAATGTCAACCATTATTGCTGTTCATTGTGAAGTTGGAACTTCCTCGTGGGATGAGGGATCTCGAACAAGAAGAACTTTATAATATTAACTATATTGAGGAAAAATTTCTTGAAACTGCTACATTGTTCAACTTCAAGATTATGGAGCCTTCACCAATAGAGATGCTTTCTACCCTTGAGACAAAAAGTGGTACTAATATCTCAAATGAAATCTATAGTTTTAGTGATAAGGGTGACAGAAAAGTTGCATTACGATTTGATCTTACGATTGGATTGACAAGGTTTGTTGCGGCAAGGCGAGATTTGAAGATGCCTGCCAAACTTGCGACATTTGCCGGCGTTTGGAGATATGATGAACCGCAAGCAGGAAGATACCGATACTTCCATCAATGGGATATAGAGATTTATGGTTCATTTAGCCATGAATCTGATGCGGAAGTAATTGAATTTGTTTCGGTATTTCTAAAAAAGTTGGGATTAAAGGTCAGTATTGAAATTAACGATCGCCAATTAATGGAAGAATTTGTGAGACATCAACTTGGTATTGAAGATGAATACAAGATCTTTGAAATGTTCAGAGCCATCGACAAAGTCCCAAAGAAAGGCACGAATGCAGTACTTGAAGAATATAAGGATAAAATCGAATATTCAACCCTTCAGCGTCTTATAGATCTATCCACAAGGAATGGCACAATAGCCAAAGTCGAGTCACAAGGAGATCTAAAAGAACTCACAAACTTTACTAGCCTTGCGAAATTGATGGATTCACTAAAAGCCCGAGGAGTTAATAATGCGCGGGTCAATCTAGGAATTGTACGCGGCTTGGACTATTATTCGGGTTTAGTGTTTGAGGCCTTCGATTCTTCTCTTGAGATGGGTGCATTAGTAGGAGGCGGCAGATACGACAGATTAACCGATGCGTTTGGGAGAAGGGATATAGGTGCCGTAGGCGCGGCAGGTGGTGTGGAAAGGATAGCAATAGCTTTGCAAAAACACGGTATTTTAAAATCGGAACCCAAACCACTCGTGTATGTTGCTTATACATCTGACGATATGGGTGAAAGGGCTTTAGAAATTGTCTCGGATTTACGCAATAGCGGAGTCATTGCCGATTATGACCTTCAAGGCAGAACACTCCGAAAACAACTTGATGATGCATCTACAAAGGGGGCGCTCATTACAGTAATAGTTGCTCCCGATGAAATTAAATACGCACAGGTAACGGTTCGATTAATGAAGGATGGAAGTGAAAGTAAACGTCCTATAAATGACCTAGCAAAAACTTTGAATGATCTGATACTTCCATTGCAGCAGCAACAATATTAGCACTATTCTAGAGCTTTATCAATGCGGAGCTATTCATTTTTACAATTCCGTTTGCCTTTTTGTCGTAAACGTTTCTAATTACCAAATCAGGAGGATCGTAACTCACATAAAGGTCGCCTTTTTCCAGCTCCTGGGTATTATAATTTATCTCAATATACTCCTCCCTTATACCATTCTCCACCAATCTCTTAACAGCCTTCACGACAATTTCATGATCAGAGGTATTTGGTGCTAGGAATACTTTCATGCAGATTCAGAGATATTTGCCTTGTATATAAGTTCTTGAACCACTAATCCGGCCATATTGACTTATACATTATTTGGATCCTTACTTCCTGCTCAAACGGTTGGATTGCTTCTGACGTATTTTCTGAAACCTAAGCCTAGAAAATATAAGACTATTTATGTATGCATGATTATTACCTCTGCTGGTGTTCCCTCGTGTTCAACCATATCTATAGAATAAGAGGGAATGGTCGCAGATAGATCTTTATTGCTAAGTTATTGCTAAGTTAACATGACCACTATTCCAAAAACATCAATCTGACCGTATCTGACCTTCAAGCTCTATATTTCCACTTAATAGCCATTCGTCAGATATCCCTCAATTCATCGTCATACCATGATCTGTTGCAGTCAGTATAGCAAGAGTGCCCACTGCTACAACATATGCACATACCAAGTAGTAAATAATTTGCTCTTATAATTAGGATGCCAAATACTTATCAAACGGGACGAGTAAATGTCTGTGATTTGCGCATGCAAGATCCAAACAGATTGCCTACTACAGCACAAGATAAGGACTATATGGAAAGAAGAAGATTACTTGAAATTGTATCAAAGAAAGGAGTGTATGCGTTGGCCAGAACAGAGTTGGAACATTTACACGACTTACTAGAATTGGCAGATTATAGTAACAATGAAAAAGCTAACAGATCAAAGAAGAAGTTGCTCAAGAAAATAAATATCGCCATTTACGAATTGTACAATAACATGTAACCTGACAAGAAACATCAGATCTACTTCAAGTCTAGCGAGCCGACTGTTGGTATCTATTGTTTTTTCTTTGGAAAATCATGCAGTTCCATTGCAGAGCATCTCAGACATTTCATAGGTTCATTACTACTCAAATATGAAATGTAAAAGCACTTGGAACACTGTAAACGCGATAGTCCGCTTGTAAGTCGTATTGGATTGACGTCGACTTCCTTGATAACCACTACTGACCTAGAACTTAATGATTCAACTACAGAGTCTATGAGGGCTGATATCTTCCACAATTCAGAGTTTCTGTATCGTAAATAGAGCCTTATTCCTTGTACAATTGTTTCCTTATTGAATTCCTGATTACCTTGGTTATGTTGTCTGAAGAAATAATCACGCAAGTACCATTCAAATTCTTTAATTTCTATTTCGCTCAATATACAAGGACAAATATATAACATACGATGATAAGAATCATATTATTTCTCAAAACACTTGGATGATATGATTACCTACTATGCTTATGATTTTCTTCAAGAAATTCACTTCCTGCTTCCATTGACATCAGTTATGTATGATCAGATCATACAAGTAAGATAAATATCACTACTAAAGCAAGTCATAATAATAATAATAATCTATCTCTACGATTCACATCTTGCCTAATACCACAGACGTCAAATTCGTTCATTAGATCAGAGTTTGGTTGCCCTAACAAAGAAAAAATTATGCCGCCTTTATTTAGAAATTTAGAACTTTGAAAGACCTCTTGTATATCTCGCCACCTACAGTATCAAAGACTGCATCATAGTCATGCACTAGGTATTCGAATTTCTGGCTCTTGTAGTCATAGCGGTTGTAGTCACGCACTCATTCATAACGAAACAGGAAAATTACTGATAATTGTCACTCAAATTAGTGGAGACAGCGCAAGGGAATTTAGCATAGCAAATACTTGGCTCGGTATATACATCTCAAAAAACAATAACAACATACGATGTAGCTGGTGAGCGAGGAAACTGTTGATTAAAAATATGGGCTAACACTTAAGTCATATGGTAGTGAAGTGTGAGCTAGTGATAAAAAGGTATGTCATCTGACATAGACAATGATAATACTAATGGCAGTAGTAATATTAATGCCGGCCGCGGTAAGGACGCCGCCAAGGTAGTAAATCTTAAAGTTGCAGAAGTAGCAGAGCAACGTGACGTAGGAAGAAAGATTGCCCGTATTGATCCGAAGATAGCTGAACGTCTGAATGTATCTACCGGTGATGCCTTAGAATTATCATCGCTTGGAAAGAAAAGCACTGTTCTGAGCTGGCCAGCAAGGGAGAGCGACAGAGGCAAGGGCTTGATCCGTATTGATGGCTATACAAGAAATAAGCTGGATGTTGGTATGAATGATACACTAGATGTTAGAAAAGTAGAGTCTAAGGATGCCAAAAGTATAACATTTGCTCCTACTGAACCGCTTAGAATAGTTGGAGCAGAAGAGTACCTTGCAGAATACCTCAATGGAACATTAATGACCAAGGGTGATACAGTACCTATCAATGTAATGGGTCAAAGAATAGATTTAGTAGTAATTTCTACCAGTCCTTCTGGACCTGTTATAATTAATGATTCTACAAAAATTACGGTTTCCGAAGAAAATGCAAAGGCCGTGCAAATATCAAAAGAAGGAGGCGTTCCCTCCATCACTTATGAGGATATTGGCGGATTTAGAGATGAAGTCGCTCGAGTCAGAGAAATGATAGAGCTTCCTCTGAGACATCCAGAGTTATTCAAAAGGTTAGGAGTGGAAGCTCCCAAGGGTGTTCTCCTACATGGTCCACCGGGGACAGGCAAGACATTATTGGCAAAGGCAGTAGCAAATGAGACAAATGCCAACTTCTACACAATAGGTGGCCCGGAAATAATGAGCAAATACCATGGAGAGAGTGAGGAGAGGTTAAGGAACGTATTCCAACAGGCAGAAAAGAACGCACCTTCAATCATATTCATTGATGAGATAGACTCTATTGCTCCTAAGCGAGACGAAGTATCAGGCGAGGTAGAAAGAAGGATAGTTGCTCAATTATTGTCACTAATGGATGGTATGTCTTCAAGGGGAAAAGTGGTGGTGATAGGGGCTACGAATAGAATTAATGCTATTGATCCGGCTTTACGCCGTCCAGGTAGATTTGATAGAGAGATTGAGCTAGGTGTTCCAGATAGAAACGGGAGGCTGGAGATATTACAGATACATACAAGAGGAATGCCTCTTGCTAAGGATGTTAATTTACAAAAGCTCGCCGATATCTCTCACGGTTTTGTTGGAGCTGATTTGCAATCTCTGTCCAAAGAAGCCGCGATGCGAGCTTTAAGAAGGATACTTCCTGAAATAGATTTAGCATCCGAAAGCATACCCGCAGATACTTTAAAGAAAATCATAGTCACAATGCAGGACTTTACCGATGTCATCAAAGAGATGGAACCTTCTGCAATGAGGGAAGTATTCGTTGAGGTTCCTGATGTGAAATGGGAAGATATTGGCGGATTATTATCTATAAAGCAGGAGTTACAAGAAGCAGTAGAATGGCCTCTCAAATACCAAGGAGTGTTTACCTATGCTGATGCCACACCTCCAAAGGGCATATTGCTTTATGGGCCTCCAGGAACAGGAAAGACTTTGATGGCAAAAGCCGCAGCTAACGAAAGTGAAGCCAACTTCATCAGCATCAAAGGTCCAGAACTTCTTTCAAAGTGGGTCGGCGAGTCGGAAAAAGGGGTAAGAGAAGTATTTAGAAAATCTAGACAGGCAGCTCCTTGCATCATATTCTTTGACGAGATGGATGCCATAGCACCCATAAGAGGAAATAATGGAGACTCCCATGTTACTGAGAGAGTGATCAGTCAATTATTGACTGAATTAGACGGGCTTGAAATATTAACCAACGTGATAGTGATTGCCGCTACTAATAGGCCGGATATTATAGATCCAGCATTATTAAGGCCAGGGAGATTCGATAGACTACTTTATGTTCCACCCCCTGACCGCGATTCAAGGGTACAAATAATAAAAATCCATACCAAGAAAAAACCGTTAGCCAATGATATTGATATAGAAGAATTAGCAAACCATACAGACGGTTACACCGGTGCAGATATCGCTTCGCTCATGTCGGCAGCGGTCATGTTAGCTTTGCGCGATCATATTTCCAAGTATAAAGATCCTAAGGAAGCAGATAATCATGCACAGGAATTAAAAGTAAACATGAGACACTTGGAAGAAGCGATGAAAAAAATAAGGCCACTATCGACCCAGGAACTGAATATGTATAAAACGATATCAGAGCAATTTGGAAAGCCTGGCAGTCAAGCACAGACTGACAGGTTCAGACAGACAAGAGGAAGTGCTATAACCTAGACCTTTTCGATAAAAAGCACCAGAAATCAATTACGATAATGCTCATCTTCAACACGCGTTATCGTCGTTAACTATAGGATTGCATCCCCTCATCATAGATGTTCATCCTTATCAATTTAAACAGCCAAGAAAGAGGTCTTAAAATGACGAAAATTATCAATTACTAATGATGAATATTGATATTAATATTGAAGAAAACAATTGCAAAATATTGTCTCCATATCTAGCACTAGAGCATCTTTTTTGGTTGTTGTTGAATACATCCTGAATTCATGGGTATAGACACTCTTATTGGCGCATAAGCTTTTAAAATGATAATTGACATATCACTTTATCAAATCCAAGAAATTTACAAAAAAGAAACCGAGACCTGCGAATGAAATAACAGAAGAAGAGTTAAACTTTTTCCTAACAGCTATAAAAAATGTAAATGGATATCCAAAGGTTAGAGATTTACGAAAATTACTTAGCCCAAGATTGAATCTAGTTAAGATAAACGCGATACTCAGATACTTAGAGAAGTCAAAAAGTCTAGAAATCGATCTCGACGGAAATATCATTTGGATTCGTGAAGAAAGTCTTGATCATCATCTTAGCGTTGCGGAATCAGCCAATATCTCGCAAGAATTCCTTGAATATCTCTCTACAAAAGTTATGGACACAGATGATGTGTCCTAGTCACACATCATTGATTTTGAATTGCTACAAATCTGTCACGCTGAGCAATAGGTAAAGGCTGCCAGATTATTTCGAATTTATCCATAACACAAGAAACAGAAGCGAACTCGTGCTTACGACCATAGAATCTCCCTAATATAGTGTATGACAATACATGGGAAAACTGGAGTAGAAGTTGGAGATATGGCTGCAAACGTAGATCCGAATAGTGGAGATATCACACAGACGATCATAATCACTAAGATTTATAGGAAACCAAATTATATGATATCCAAAGGTTATTATTGATTGTTTTATAGTAGAGCCTTATTGTATTACTATGTTAGATGAATCTAATATTATTTGCATAAATAATCTGCTGAATTTGGAGAAAGATATTTCAGTTAGTGTTTGAATTGATGCAATGCCTAGGTATTCTTATACCTTGGATAACTGATTATTTACACATAAATTCGTAATCCCACTCCCTTCATTGTTGACCTCTATTTTGGACATACAATCTTTTCGTGTTTTGTTCACAACCCATACGATAATAGTTGTGTTTGCTAAGAGTAATTTGGTAATATAATGCTACGAAATTTGCTAAACTGCTCAAGTGGATAAAGCAGAATTAAGATTAATTGGGCAATAATACGAGTAATCAGCATCAAGATACATTTGATATTTCAACGCAAGGTTCTGCAATTCGCTTGACTTTAAGGCTCTACTGCATACATAACCAACAGAAATCTTCTTTTTTAGTTTGAAACTATGTTGATCTTTACAGTCACTGCTACTGTCCTTTGAAATACTTCTGAAGTTCAAAAAGAACAAATATTATTCTATGTGTTATAAGAACGAGATTAATTCAGTGCGTAGATGTTTTTATCTAGAGTTTATTATCACTTTGGCAGTATATAGATAAATCATGAATCAAAAATGTTCCATTAATTGATTTCGATATCCATAATTATTGCACTGCTTCCAATAAGTACGTAAGATAACACTATACAAAATTGCTAAAAGCAATAAGTAGTTTGCCACATATTTCAGAAGAATAATGTTTTCATCAATAAATCGGCTACGTAATGGAAAAGTGATTATGAAAACAAATACAATCATAATGAGAAAAATTAGCCTAGCTTTACTCTCCATGTCGTTACTCATTGCATCGGTAGCGTTGCCAATGAACATGGCCAACCACAGAGCAATACCAGATGCATATGCTCAAACAAATGCTGCTATGTTGAGTGTATTATCAGCTAATGGTAGTAAT
>Ga0207665_10001470_pt1 | contig 15846 bp, 14 predicted proteins | sample LARL112metaG_FD_184351 | JGI IMG/M metagenome (GOLD analysis project Ga0207665, IMG submission 184351) | Corn, switchgrass and miscanthus rhizosphere microbial communities from Kellogg Biological Station, Michigan, USA - LAR L11-2 metaG... | ecosystem: Host-associated > Plants > Roots >...
GCCATACACGTCAGCGGTGTCGATGAGCGTCATGCCTAGGTCGAGGGCCTGGTGGATGACTGCGATGGAGGTGGCGTCATCCCGCGGTGTTCCCATGTCGTAGGAAAACGTCATGCCCATGCACCCCAGGCCTATGACGCCGATCCCGGGTCCGTCGCTGCCCAGTGTCGTGGTCCGCATGGCATCCAGCTTCCTGCTTGTCATGCGCCCGCGGCGGGCACTCCGTTGTATTCATTATCGCGACCAGGGGCGCCCGCCCCGGGTCTGGGGCCCTTGGCCACCCCAGGACTTTCCACCCCCAGATTGGTCGGCAAATATGCCAGCTGTGCCGCCGCGCCTGTGCCAAGCCCAATTCAGGGGCCCAAAGATCGCTAGGACCTGTTTGCCCGGGCGGTGAAGGACTGGGCCAGGTCATGCAGGCCGCTGGCGGTGCTGAGGGCGGTATCGACAGCCAGCAGGCGGGGCTCTTCATCGCCGGCGAGTGCCGCGTTGATATGCCGGATGGCGGCGGTGAACGAGGCCTCCCCGGCCGTGGCGGGGAAACTGGCTGGCTCGGACCGCGGCGCGATGACCCGATAAGTGTCCGCCGGGCCAGGGTGGAACGGGTTGCTGATATGGATCCGTCCGGCCGTACCTTCCAGGCTGCTGAACGTGTCGTAGCCACGACCCAGCCCGCACGACAGGTGCAGCCGACGGCCGCCCGGGTATTCGAGCACTCCCCAGCTGTCCACGTCGACGCTGTCACCGCCCCAGGTGGCACCGGCCCAGGCGGCCTCGTGCGGGACACCGAAGAACTCGGCAGCCAGCCGGACCGGGTAGCAGCCGACGTCGTTCAGCGCGCCGCCCTCCAGTTCCCGTGAGTACCTGATGTTGCCCGGATTGCTGAGCTGAAAGTGGAAGTTGGACTTGATCTCCATCAGCTCGCCGATGGCCCCGCCCGCCACGAGGTCCCGGAGCTGGGCGATCTGGCGATGGAACGGGAAGACGAAGGCCTCCCACAGCAGGCTGCCACCCTGTCGGGCGGCGTCGAGCACCCGGACCGTGTCGGCGAGATTCCCGCAGAGCGGCTTCTCGCACAGCACCGGCCTGCCCGCGGCCAGGGCGCGCAGCGTCCACTCGGCGTGCAGGGAGTTGGGCAGCGGGATGTAGAGGGCGTCGACGGCCGGGTCATCGATGAGGTTCTGGTACCCGCCGATGGCGCGCTCGACGCCGTTGTCCCTGGCGTACCGGTCGGCCCGGCTGGCGTCCCGGCCGGCCACCGCCGCGGCCACCCCACCGGCCTCCCGGAGCCCGGGCAGGAACTGTGCCCGGGCGATATTGGCCGTGCCCAGGATCCCCCATCGGACATGCGGGCCCGGAGCCGCCAACGCGCTCACCTGGGCGCCTCCGTGACCTCGGCGCCGGGGGCGGCAGGACCGGGGTCATCGAGCGGCAGGCTCACCCAGCGCCGCTCATGGTGGGAGAGTTCCACGGCGTTGATCACCTGCTGCACCCACAATCCGTCGTCGAAGCTGCCCTCGTTTCCGGGCAGTTCGCCGAGCACCTCGCTGGCGAAGTTCGCGGTGAGGTTGGCGTAGTAGAGGGTCCGCCAGGACTCCCGGCGGCTCCCGCCTGGGGGGTAGTAGCCCGCCGGGATCTCGACCTCCCGGAATTCCACCTCGTCCGGCGACGCGACGTGCAGCGTCTCGCAGATCCCGCGTTCCTCGACCAGCCGGGCGATGGCGGCACCCTCGCTGCCGTACACGCGGACCTCGATGCCTGGGTAGTTCCCCACGGTCACGAAGCTGCTCTGCACCGAGCAGATGGCGCCGCTGGCGAACTCGCCGATGAAGATGTCCCCGTCGTCGATGTTGAACCGGGTCAGGGTTCCCGTGCCGGCGGCAACCCGCTCGGGGATGAAGTTGCGCAGCACCCCGACCACCGCGGTGAGGTCCGACTCCAGGAACCAGTGGCCGATGTCGATGACCGGAGCACCGTACCCCTCGAGCGAGGCCACCTGGATCCGCCCGGTGCCCGCCTGCTCCCGGCCGCGCAATGGCGTCTGCGGGCGCAGCCACTGCGAGTTCTGCTCGTAGGCGTTGAAGATGAACGGGGTGCCCAGGTCACCCCGGGCGATCATGTCTTTCATGTAGCGGACCGCCGGGCTGTACCGGAACGTGAAGCCCACCTTGGTCTTCAGGCCGCGCTCCCGCGCCATCGCCGCCACCTGGGCGACGTCGTGATGGTCGTGGGCGACGGGCTTCTCGCTCAGCACGTGCTTGCCCGCCTCGATGGCGGCACAGTTGATCTCGAAGTGCTCGCTGTCCCCGGTCACCACGTCGATGATGTCGATGTCGTCACGCTTGAGCAGGTCGGTGTAGTCACCGGTAGCCACGTCCGCGCCATACGTCCGGGCGGCAGCCGCGGCTCGCTCCGGATCGATGTCGCACACAGCGACGATCCGGCAGCGCTGGTCCCTGGCCCAGCCGGGCAGGTGCGCCCAGTTGGCCCAGCGGCCTGCCCCGATCACGCCTATGCCGAGTCGCTTGCCTGCCATTCCCGTGACCTTTCCATCTCGTTGTGCCTCAGGCAGCGGGCCTGCCGCCCGGGCCCGCTGATCTGGATGAGCTCGGTCTGCCAGGACAGGCACTGATCGGCCACGAGGCGGCACCGAGGGGCGAACCGGCAGCCACCCGGCACGTCGATGAGGCTCGGCGGAGATCCGGGGATGCTCCGCAACTGGCCGCGCTGCTCGCCCTGCGGCACCGCATCGAGCAGGGCCCGGGTGTAGGGATGCCTGGGCGCGGTAATGATGTCGGCCGCCGGGCCCTCTTCCACCACCTGGCCCGCGTACATGACGATGATCCGGTCGCAGACCTCGCTGATCACCGCGAGGTCGTGGCTGACCAGGATCATGCTCATGCCGGTGTCCTGCTGAAGGTCCAGCAGCAGGCTCAGGATCTGGTCCTGGATGATGACATCGAGCGAGGTGGTGGGCTCGTCGGCGAGCAGCAGCCGCGGAGCGGACGCCAGCGCGATCGCGATGAGCGCCCGCTGCAGCATGCCCCCGCTGAACTGGAAGGGATAGTCGCGCATCCGGTGCTCCGGCGCTGGGATGCCGACCCGCTGCAGCAGGCTGATCGCGCGCGAGCGGGCCTCCGCCGCGGAGATCCTCGCGTGCGCCCGGACGGCCTCGACGACCTGATCGCCCACGTTCAGCACCGGGTCGAGCGCGGTCATCGGGTCCTGGAAGATCATCGCGAGCTGGCTGCCGCGCAAGGACTGCAGCTCGGACTGGGGGGCGTTCAGGATGCTCCGGTCGCCGTACGGGTGGTAGATCACCTCACCGCTGATGTGGGTCATGCCGGACGGCATCAGGCCCACGATCGTCCGGCAGGTGACCGACTTGCCGGAGCCGCTTTCACCCACGATGCCGAGGATCTCGGCCTCGCCGACGGTGAACGACACCCCATCCACCGCGCGCACCACACCCTGGCTGGTGGCCAGGTAGCTGCGCAGGTCGCGGACCGTCAGCAGCGGCGTGCCTGGAACGCTCACCGGTCACCCGGCCGCAGTATGTCGGCGAGCCCGTCGCCGATCAGGCTGAACGCGACGCCCACGAACACCACCGCCAGCCCCGGGATGGTGGCCAGCCACCACGCGGACAGGATGTAGTTCTGGCCGTCGGCGATCATCGTTCCCCATTCCGGGGCGGGTGGCTGCGCGCCAAGCCCGAGGAACCCGAGCGAGGCGGCCAGGATGATGTTGCCGACCGCGTCCACCATCGAGAAGATGATCACCGCGGACACGACGTTGGGCAGTATGTGCCGGAGCATGACACGCAGCCGGCCGTACCCGAGGGCGCGCGCGGCCAGGACGTACTGCTGCCGCTTGGCCACCACGGTCTGGGCGCGCATGATGCGGGCGTAGGCGACCCAGCTGGTGATCCAGATCGCCACGAACATGTTGAAGATGCTCGGCCCCAGCATCGCGATGATGGCAATGACCAGCACCAGGAACGGAAAGGCGAAGAACAGGTCCACGATCCGCATCAGGAAGCTGTCCCAGCGACCGCCCAGGTACCCGGCGACCAGCCCGATGATCGTGCCACCGACCAGGGTGACGATGGTCGCGCCGAACGCGATCGCGAGGTCGATGCGACCCCCGTAGAGGATCCGGGCCAGCACGTCGCGGCCGAACTGGTCGGTGCCGAGCAGATGGCCGGGCGTCAGCGGCGGGGCCAGCGGGTTGAGCGCGTCGATGGTGGTGGGCGACTGGCTGACCAGGACGGGGGCGAGCAGGATGGCGGCCACCGCGATACCCAGCATCGCCAGCCCGGCGATCAGGGTAAGCCGCCGGCGTACCGCGCTCCGGCGGCGCCCGGCCGCGCGGGTCGCGGCCCGCATCAGCAGCTCGGAGGGGCTGGCCGCCCATCCCGTGCTCATGTCCCGATCTCCTGTCCGACCCTGGGGTCCAGCGCGGCCTGGACCACGTCGGTGAGCAGGTTGATGCCGACGATGAGCACCGCGAAGACCAGCGTGACGCCCTGCACGACCGGGTAGTCACGGTCGGAGACCGAGTTGACCAGCAGCGTTCCCAGGCCGGGCAGAGAAAAGACGTTCTCCACCAGCACCGTCCCGCTGATCAGAAAGGCGAGGTTGACGCCGTACACGGCGACGACCGCGAGCACCGCGTTGCGGAACACATGCCGTCGCAGCACCTGGCGCCAGGGAATGCCCTTCATCTGGGCGGTGTCCACGAACTCGGCGTGCAGCGTGCTGATGGTCGCCGTCCGCAGGCTGCGGACCAGCACCGTGGAGAAGCCCAGGGCGATGGTGAGCGCGGGCAGGAACAGGTAGTAGAGGTGGCCGATCAGGCCCGAGCCGAAGCCGCTGATCGGGAACACCGGCACGTGCACGCTGAAGATGAGGATGAAGATGATGCCGAGCCAGAACGCGGGCATGGCAAAGCTGAGCGTGAAGAAGACCCGCGACCCCTGGTCGATCACCCGGCCGCGGTGCAGCCCGGCGGCGAACCCGATGGGCAGCGAGATGAGCGCGGCCAGCACGGCGCTGTACGCGACCAGGAACAGGGTCGGCGGGATGTGCCGGAGGATCACCCTGGTGGTCGGCTCGTGGTAGAAGAACGAGAATCCCAGGCTGCCGTGGAACAGGCGGTCCATGAACAGCCCATACTGCGACCAGATGGGGCGATCCAGGCCCAGGCCAGCATCGATGGCCTGGGCCCGGGCGCGGGTGTAGCTGCTGCCGAGGATCGCCAGCGCCGGGTCGCCGGGGATCAGCCGGAGCAGGAAGAACGTCACCAGGGTGATGCCGAACAGGACGATGACCACGTGCACCAGGCGTCGGGGCAGCGACCCGAACCGGCTCACGGGCTACCTCCTGCTCCCCGGGGGGCTAGTGCGAGCTCACGGTCAGCGTCTCCAGGGACAGGTCGTAGTTGCCGAGCGGGGTCGCGTGGAACCCGTGCACCCAGTCGCCCACCCCGTAGCGGTACGGGCTGTAGTCGACCACGATGAACGGCGACTGCTGGTAGACGGCCTGCTGCACCTGGCTGTAGAGGTTCTGCCGGACGGCGCCGTTCAGTTCGCTGCGTGCCTGGTTGACGGCGTTGATGGTCGGCTTGTCACACCAGTAACTGCTGAAGGCGTTGGCACCGCCCTGGCAGTCCGCGCCGAACGTGGCCACCTCGTCCGGGTCGATGATGTCGTTGGTCCAGTAGCGCTCGCCCATCTGCGAGTGACCGCCGTCCTCCTTGCTGTAAGCGGTGGTCAGCTCGTAGGACTGGATGTTCACGGTGACGCCGACCGCGGCCAGTTCCTGCTTGATCACCACGGCTTCGGCCTGCCCGGCCACGTCGCCGCTGACCGTTATCAGGAAGGTGGTGAACCCGTGCGGGTAGCCCGCCTGGGCGAGCAGCTGCTTCGCCTTCGCCGGGTTATACGTGTACGGCTTGATGGAGTTGTCGTAGTACTCCATCCGGTACGGCATGAACGAGGCGCCGGGAACCGCGTGGCCCTGGTAGGCGAGCTTGACGATCGCGTTCCGGTCGATCGCATAGTTCAGCGCCTGCCGGACCGCCGCCTTCTTGAACGGGGCGTAGTGCTGGTCGAGCTGGATGAAGTCGACCCGGGTGGACGGGAAGAGCTGCACGCTCAGGCCGGGTGTCTTGTTGATCTCGCTGACCAGGTTCCCCGGCGGGTTCTCGATGACGTCGACCTTCTTGCTCTCCAGCTCGAGCACCCGGGTGTTGTCGTTTGGCACGATAAGGACTTTGACCTTGGAGATCTTGGGCGTGGTGCCGTAGAAGTGCGGGTTGCGGGCCAGGTCCACCTCGGTGTCGGGGTTGAACGAGGTGACCATGAACGGCCCGCTGCCGATCGGGTGCTGGAAGAACGCCGCTCCCTGCGCCTTGACCAGCTTCTCCGGGACCACCGAGTAGGCGTACATGGCGAGGTCGGCCAGCAGTGGCGCGTGCGGCTGGGAGAGGGTGATCACCACCGTGTGCGCATCCGGGGCGGTGATCGTCTTGACCGGGGTCAGCAGGAATCCCCAGCCGCCCTTGAAGGCGCGGGACCGCTTGATTGAGTAGACGACGTCGTCGGCGGTGAGCGGCATGCCGTTGGCGAACTTGGCATCGGGCCGCAGGTGGAACGTGTAGGTGAGCCCCTTATCCGAGATCGTCCAGGACGTGGCGAGGTCGGGAAGCAGCCCGGTGCCCGTCGGGTTGGGCTGGAGCAGGCGGCTGTAGAGGTTCTGGTCCATCCAGATGGACTCGTTCACCGAGTTGGCCTCCGGGTCGAGCGTGTCGACCTTGACCGCGTTGGCGATCACCAGCGTGCTCTGGGTGCCAGAGCCGCTGGCGCTGCTGCCGCTGTTGCTGCTAGTGCTGCTGCTGCCCCCGCAGGCGGTCGCGACGAGTGCGAGCGCGACGACGCCGGCGCTCAGCAGGCGGGACCGGAAGCCTCGGATCATCTCGGCCTCATTTCGTCGATTGTCGACAAGTGCCCCTACTGTAGGAATGAGGCAACTGGCCGTCAATGGGTACGGGGACATCTGAAACATGACTGGAATATCCACCCGCCAGCCCACCGGCCGGAGTACGGCAATGCCGCGATATCCCGCCCAGGCCCGGGTGCCCTCACCGCGGCCGCCGCCGACGTCCGCGGCCTTGACGAGCGGCGGCCATGCCAGCGATAGTCGCTGACAATCGACAATCGACTCTAACCCGCGGGAACTCGATGGCAGATGATCGGTTGCGCGTCCTGATCGCCTCCCCGCTGGAGCCGGAGCACGTGGCCCGCATCGAGGCGGCGGACCCGCGCGTGTCCGTGCTCTACGAGCCCGGGCTGCTACCGGTTCCGCGCTACCCGGCCGACCACATCGGGATGCCGCGCCGGCTGTCCGCTGCCGGGCAGGAGCGGTGGGCCAGCCTGCGGCGGCAGGCCGACGCGAGCTTCGACTTCGACTGGCAGGCGCCCGCCGACATGGCGGGGAACTGCCCGCGGCTGCGCTGGGTCCAGGCGACCAGCGCCGGGATCGGCGGGTTCCTGGACCGGACCGGGCTGGCCGGGACCGGGCTGGTCTTCACCACCGCGGCCGGGGTGCACGGCGTTCCGCTGGCCGAGTTCGCGCTGCTCGGCCTGCTGTACTTCGCCCGGGGCATGCCGGCCCTGGCCGATGCCAAGGCGGCCCGGCGGTGGCAGCGGTACGCGGGCAGCCAGGTGGCCGGCCGCCGGGTGCTGCTGGTCGGCCTCGGCGGCGCGGGCCGGGCGGTGGCTCGGCTGCTGGCCGCGGCGGGGTTGGAGGTATGCGGCGCCGGGCGGCCCGGCCGGAACTACGACGTGCCCGGCGTGACCGGATATGTCGCCTCGGACCAGATCGACCGGGTGCTGCCGGAGGTGGACGCGGTGGTGCTGGCGTGCCCGCTGACCGGGCAGACCCGGGGCCTGATCGGCGCCCGGGAGATGTCGCTCATGCGGCCGGGCTCGGTGCTGGTGAACATCTCCCGCGGCCCCGTCGTCGACGAGGAAGCGCTGGTGAGTGCCCTGCGGGCCGGCCACCTCGGCGGCGCGTGCCTGGACGTGTTCGCCACCGAGCCGCTGCCAGCTGGCTCGCCGCTGTGGGACATGCCGAATGTGATCATCTGCCCGCACTCGGCCGCCACGGTGGCCGCGGAGAACGGCCTGATCACCGACCTTTTCATCGACAACATCCAGCGCTGGCTGGCCGGCCGGCCGTTGCGCAATGTCTATGACCGGGCGGCCGGTTACTGAGCCGCCGCGCGGGCCGCGGAGCGAAAGAGAGGGACGGGCATGACCGCAGACAAGGTACGGGTCGCCGTGGTCGGTACGGGGCGCTGGGCCCGGATGGCCCATATCCCCGGCTGGCAGCGGGACCCGCGGGCCGAGGTCGTCGCCCTCGCCGACGTCGACCCGGCGGCGCTTGCCGCGGCGGCCAGCGAATTCGGTGTGCCGCGGGTGACGGCGGACTACACCGAGCTGCTCGCCGACCCGGACATCGACGTGATCGACGTGGTCACCGGCAACCGGCCGCACTTCCAGGTCTCCTGGGACGCGCTGACGGCAGGCAAGCATGTGCTGTGTGAGAAGCCCGTGCACACCGACTACCGCAAGACCCGCCAGGCGGCGGCGCTCGCCGCCGGGAGCGGGCTGCGGACCAAGCTCGGCTTCACCTTCCGCTACGCCCCGGCGATCCGGTACGCCAAGGAGCTCATCGACGCGGGCTTCGTCGGCGAGCCGTTCATCTTCAACGGATTTGAGCAGAACAGCCAGTGGCTCGACCCGGCTACGCCGCTCCGGCAGGTGGACCCGCAGGCCGATCCCGGCCAGATCGCCGTGTCCTCGATCGAGGGCTACGGCGCGCCGATCATCGACATCATGCACTGGTGGGTCGGATCGCCGTTGACCGCGGTGGTCGGCACCATGCGCAACTTCGTCCCGGAGCGGATGATCCGCGACACCGGCCGGATGACCAGGGCGAATATTGACGATGGAGACGTGTGGATCGCCGAGTTCTCCTCCGGCGCGCTGGCCTCCATCCAGTCCTCGTACGTCACGGTCGGCAACTACCCGGGCATCGAGGCGCGCATCTATGGCTCCGCCGGGGCCATCATCGTGCGCCTGGTCGATGAGTTCGGCTGCTGCCAGACCATCAAGACGGCGCGCGCCGACGCGGTCGAGTTCACCGACGCGGAGATCCCGGCCAGGTTCTTCCCGCCCGGCGGCCATTCCGGCGAACCCTGGGAATACCTCTTCTACTCCAATCTGGTGGCCGATTTCCTGGACGAGATCTGCGACGGCGGCCGGGCAAGCCAGGGGGACTTCGCCCAGGGGGCGCTGGTGCAGGAGACGATCAACGCGTTCGAGGCCTCGTTCCGGACCCGGGCCTGGGCCAGCTTCCCGCTCGCCGCCGAGGACGCCAGGTGAACGTCACCACCAACGCCCCCAGGCTCGTGCGCCAGGCCCTGACCGGTGAGGTCTGGCCACCGGTAGGCGACCGTCATGTCTACCGGACCGGGCCGGACGGCCAGGCCTTCGCCCTGCCCGGCATGGGCGGGATGACCCTGGGCATGCACTGCGGTGACCCGGCGACCGGCTACGCCTCCGACCATCTCGAGCCGGGGGCCTCGGTGCGGCACCGCAACCCCGGCGCCAATATGGCGCTTCAGTTCCTGACCTGCGTCGGCAACGCGGTACGGGTCGAGGCCGGGCCCGCCGCCGGGACAGTGGGCCACGTCATCGGCCAGCACGCTTACGTACTCGTCGACTTCGGCGGGCCGGTGGGGGAGCGGGTGACCACCGGCGACCCGGTGACCGTCACCGCCATCGGGCAGGGGCTGGTGCTGCCCGAACACCCCGCCATCGTGGTCAAGAACTGCGACCCCGGGCTGCTGGCCCGGATGCCCGGCGGGACCCGGCCGGACGGCCGCCTGGAAGTCCACGTGACGGCGCGGATCCCGGCCGAGGCGGTCGGCGCCGGGACGGGGATGGTCTCCGAGTACGCCAACACCGACCTGATGGGCGCCTATGCGGGCCTCGGCGATGATCTGTCGCTGGGCCTGGAGGGGCTGCGGATCGGTGATCTCGTGGCGGTGGCCGACGCCGACCACAGGTTCGGCCGCGGGTACCGGCCCGGCTTCCTCACCATCGGGGTAATCTCCACCGGCCAGTGCATGCTGTTCGGCCACGGCCCGGGCCCGAGTTCGCTGATGAGCGGGCCGGCGGAGGCGTTCGCGCTCGTGGATGACCCGGACGCAAACCTGGCCAGCTGGCTGCACGGCGATACGGAGCCGGTCCAGTGAGCGCCGCGGCCGCGGCGGTCGGCGGGGGCCTGCGGGCGGTGGCCGTCAACATGCTCGGGGTCGTCGAGCACCCCTCGCTCGGTGGCACCCCGTACCGGGTGGACGCCGAGGGGCGTCCCTACCTGCCGGTCGGGGACGGCGGGCTGGTCCTCGGCGTCCGGTTGGGGGATCCGGTGTCCGCCCTGGCGGGCGACCATGTCGCGCCCGGCGCCTGCCTGGTGCATCCCGATCCGGCCGCCCGGCTGGCCCTGGTCAGCTACGGCTGCCTCGGCAACGAGGTGGAGGTGCGGACCGGCCGGGCCGCCGGGGCGCGCGGCGCGGTCATCGGCAAGCGGGGTGAGGACGGCCGGCTGATCACGGGGTTCCGCCAGGAGGACCTGGCCCGGATGCGGCCCGGTGACGAGGTGACCGTGCGGGCGTGCGGCCAGGGGTGGCAGCCGCGCGTGCCACCCGGAGCCGTGGCGATGAACGCGGGGCCCGGGCTGCTCGATGCACTGCCGGTGTCGTGGCCGGGCCACGGGCCGATGACCGTGGGGGTCCGGATGATCCTGCCGAGCAAGGTGGCCGGAAACGGCATCGGCCGGCCCGCCGCGGCCTGGGACCTGGACCTGCAACTGGCCGCCGGGGCGAGCGGCGCCGGGGTGCCCGGGGTGGCCACCGGGGACGGCGAGATGCCCGGCGCGGACGGGCTGCTGCTGGGCGACCTGGTCGCGGTCACCGACCTGGATGCCCGGCACAACATGGGCTACCGGCGAGGATGGCTGACCGTCGGGGTGGTAGTGCACGGCACCAGCCCGCTGCCCGGGCATGGGCCCGGCATTACCCCGCTGCTCACCGGCCCCGTCTCGGTGCTCTCGGCGGCGGCGGATGCCACCGGTCACACCGGTTTGACCGAATGGGGCGTGGGGCTACAGTGACGAATGACGATTGCCGCAGAGGAGGGCCCGGTGGGGGATACGCTTGAGCACGTCTCTCTCCCGGAAGCAGTGGGCAAGGCTCTCCGGCGCAGAATCCTGAACAACGAACTGCCCGCGGAAACCCGATTGGTCGAGGCGAATCTGGCGGCCGAATTCGGGGTCAGCCGGGGGACCATCCGTGACGCCATGCGCAGCCTGCATGCGGAGGGCCTGATCGCGATCGTCCCGCGCCGGTACAGCGTGGTGACCCGGATGTCGCCTGGTGACGCCGAGGATGTCTGCTTCGCCAGATACGTGCTGGAGGATGGCAGCGTCCAGGCCGGTTTCGGGGCGAGCCGCAAGGAACTCGCCCGGGCGCTGCGAGTCGCGATGCAGCGGATGTCGGCCGCTGCGGTCACCGATGACATGGACGCACTGGTGGAAGGCGACACCCTTTTCCATGAATTGCTTATGGATGTTTCCGGGCGGCGCAGGCTGAAGGACCTGTGGGGAATGCTGAACAGCCAGATGGGCGCGCTTATGCGCGCCGAAATAGAACGCCAGGGCATTGACCTGTCCGAGGCGGTCCACCGGCACCGGCCCATCGTTGAGGCGGTGGAGGAAGGTGATCTTGACCGGCTCCGCGCCGAGATCCGCAGCCACTACCTGACCGGGTTCCCGGCGGACGGCTGAGCCGGCCGGGGCTAGCCGGCGGGCTGCGGCGGCGCCGGGGTCGGCTCGTGCAGGTGGCAGGTGACCATGCGGCCGCCGGGCAGCCGGGTCACCGGAGGTTCCTCCTCCCGGCACCGTGGCATCACCATCGGGCAGCGCGGGTGGAAGTGGCAGCCCCTGGGCCGGTCGATGGCGTTCGGCAGCTCGCCGCCCAGCGCCGGCTTGGCCGCCTTCCGCTTGGTGGTCAGCCGCGGTGCCGCCCGGACCAGCGCCTGGGTGTAGGGGTGCAGCGGCTCGGCGAAGATGTCCGCGGTGGGCGCCTCCTCGACGACCCGGCCGAGGTACAGCACCGCGGTGCGCTGGCTGATGTGCCTGGCCACGTCGAGGTCGTGGGTGACGAACAGGTAGGTCAGGCCGTGCTCGTCCTGCAGCCGGATCATCAGGTTGAGCACCTGAGCCTGGATCGACAGGTCCAGCGCGGACAGCGGCTCGTCGGCGATGATGACCTCCGGCTGCACCGCGAGCGCCCGGGCAATGCCGACCCGCTGGCGCTCGCCGCCGCTGAACGCCTCCGGGCGGCGGGCCGCCTGGGCCGGCGACAGCCCGACCGTGCCGAGCAGTTCCGCCACCCGGTCCGCCCGGCCGGCCCGGTCCACCACGTGGTGCACCTTGAGTACCTCGGCGAGGGACTGGCCCACGGTCATCGTGGGGTTCAGCGATGAGTAGGGGTCCTGGAACACGCCCTGGACCTGCCGTCGCACCGAGCGTGCCGCCGCGCCGTGGCGATCAAGGATGCTGGTGCCCCGGTAGCGGATATCACCCGACGTCGGCCGGTACAGGCCCAGAATCAGGCGGCCGAACGTGGTCTTGCCGGACCCGGTCTCCCCCACCAGCGCGAGCGTCTCGCCGCGCTTGATGGCAAGCGAGATCCCATCGACCGCCTTGAGGGTGGAACGCCGGCCGCGGCCGGGGCCGCCGTGGCCCGTCGGGAAGTGCTTGGTGACTTCTACCGTCTCGATGATCGGCACGTCCGCGCCGGCACCCGGGGCCGGGGCGCTGCCCGCCGGGCTATCCGCGGGCACCGCTGGCCCCGTCGCTCATGTGGCCGTGCAGCGCGAAGCGCCCGGCGTTCGAGCCGCCGTCGACGTCAAGCACCGCGCCGGTGATATGGCCCGCCTCCGCGGAGGCGAGGAACAGCACCGCGTTGGCGATGTCACGGGGGTCGCCGGCCTGGCCGAGCGGGATCGAGCGGACCAGGGCAGCCCGCAGGTCCTCGGGCGCCCGGTCCGGGTAGGCGTCACTCCAGCCACGCACGTCGATGTAACCGGGAGCGACCACGTTCACCCTGATGCCCAGCGGGCCCAGTTCCATGGCGAACACCTTGCTCATGATCTCTACCGCGGCCTTCGACGCACTGTACGCGGCGCCGCCCGGGCGCGGGCTGCGCGCGGAGCCGGTGGAGATGCTGACCACCGCGGCACCGGTGGCGCCGCGGCCGGCGCAGTGCCGGGCAAATGCCTGGGTCAGCGAGAAGGTTCCGGTGACGTTCACGGCGAAGACCCGTTCCCAGGCCGTCGTGGGCATGTCGAGCAGCGTCCCGTCGGGATAGGCCGCCGCGTCGTTGACGAGGACATCCGCCTTCCCGAACCGGCTGACCGCGGTGTCGAGAACCCGCCCGGCGAACCCGGGCTCGGCGATGTCCCCGGTGATGCCGGCGACCCGCGGGTCATCGGCGAAGTGATCCGGGGGCGCCAGGTCGGCGATCACCACGTGGGCACCTTCACCGGCGAATCCCGCGGCGATGGCGCGCCCGATGCCATGGGAGCCGCCGCTGACGATGGCTACCTTCCCGGCGAAACGGCCTTCTCCCAAACCAGCCTCCTCGGGGTGGCCCCGGGGAACGGTGTCGCCGCGGCTGCGCTCAAGCGGTCCACGCCACACCACGGACACAGTGCACCAGTGAGGTGTATTGTCGATTGTCGACTAAGCTAGCACAGCTCCTCGCGCAGAAGGAGTACCAGCGGTGAGCGACCGCCTGCTCCGCGGCGTCGCGGTACCCAATTTCGGCGACGAGCCCACCAGCCTGATCGAACTCGGCGTCGCGGCCGAACGGGCCGGGTTCGACGGGTTCTTCCTGTGGGACCACATCGTGTTCTCCAACAGCGGCGACGGGCCACCAATCATCGACCCCTGGCTGGTGCTGGCCGTGGTGGCCGCGCGCACCTCCCGGATCAAGCTCGGCACCATGATCACGCCGGTGCCGCGGCGGCGGCCCTGGCAGTTGGCCCGGCAGATCACCAGCCTGGACCGGCTGAGCGGTGGACGGGTGATCTTCGGCGTGGGGATCGGCTCACCGGCCTACGGCGACTTCGGCATCTTCCACGAGCAGTCCGGGGACCGGGTCCGCGCCGAGATGCTCGACGAGGGCCTCGATGTGCTGAACGGGCTGTGGACCGGCGAGCGGTTCAGCTACGCCGGCCAGCACTTCACCGTGGATCCGGTGCGGTTTACCCCGGTGCCGGTCCAGCGGCCGCGGGTGCCCGTCTGGGTCGGCGGTGTCCTGCCCGCCACGGGGCCCATCGCCCGCGCGGCCCGGTGGGACGGGGCCGTCCCGATCCGGTTCGCCGACCGGTCGCTGATCCGGCCGTCGGCCGAGGACATCGCCGGCGTGCGGGAGCAGATGGTCGCCGCCCGCGGCCCCGGGAACGGTTTCGACCTGGTGGTATGGGCCGAGGTCGCCCCGCAGCCGCAGGAGGTGCCCGACCTGGCCGTCCCCTACCTGGCGGCCGGCGCAACCTGGTGGATCGAAACCGCCAAACCACAGCGATGCTGGTGGGAAGACATTACCCGGCGGGTGGCCACCGGAGTTCTCGGGGACGCCTAAGACGGATGATCTTGTGCGAACCCCGTGACACGTGCTCGACCTGAGGGGTCACGCAGGTGGCGAACCAGTCCTGGGGCGTTCATGCGCTGCTTCCGGTGGGCGCGATCAGCTGACATGAGGGGCTGAAGACTCGTTCCGGCTAACACCGCGGCGGTGCCAGTGACGGATCGGCCTAATGAATCGTGACGGCGAGTATGCGGGCGATGCTGGCAGCAAAGCGGGGGAGGGCATCAGGGTCGCCGGCGCATCGGGTTGGGTTGAGTTCTCCGATCGACAGTGCGCGTACCCGCGGATCTCGTGCTGCCAGCTGGAGCGCCTCTACTGCCTGGTCGAGGGTGGGTCCGGTGTTGCGGCAGTCGGTATTTTCTGCCAGCGGGGCATCGATGAAATCCAGGACGTCCACATCGATGTGAACGGCGAGCGGGCCGGGCGGGAGATCGTCAAGTGCGGCCCGGGCGGCACCGGCTGGATCGGCGGCGAGTGCCTCGCTGGTGGTCACGCGCAAGCCGAGCCGGTCAGCTTGCTCACGCTCCCAGCCGGTAGCCACGCGTGGCTCCACCCCGAGCCATGCCACCTGGTAGGCCTCCAGCAGCGGCCGGGGCCCAAACGCGTCGGTGAGGGTGTCCACGCAACCGGGCAGGGCCAGCGCGTGCGCCAGCCCCATCCAGTCAAGAGCCCCGTCCGTGGTGCTTTGCGGGGTGTTGATGTCGTAATGGCGGTCGACGTATAGCAATCCAGGAGCGGCGGTGCCCAGGCGCCGCAAGGCCGCCATCACCGCGAGCGCGATCGTGCAGTTACCGCCGAGCACCAGAGCAAGGTCGCCGCGCGCCAGCAGCGGCTCGAGCCGGCCGGTCAGCTGCCGCAACGACGCAGTCGCCTGGCCGGCGTTCTGGGCCAGCGGGTGATCCCGGTCCGGGCTCCACACCTGATGCGGCAGATCTCCGTCGTCATGGACCTCCAGCCCTGATCCGGTGAGCTGTCCGGGCAAGCCGGCCGAGCGCAATGCCGCAGGCGCCAGATCCTGGCCGGCCGCGTAGCTGGCGGCGCTGCTCGGAACACCCACGATGGAGA
>Ga0207665_10001472_pt1 | contig 15841 bp, 10 predicted proteins | sample LARL112metaG_FD_184351 | JGI IMG/M metagenome (GOLD analysis project Ga0207665, IMG submission 184351) | Corn, switchgrass and miscanthus rhizosphere microbial communities from Kellogg Biological Station, Michigan, USA - LAR L11-2 metaG... | ecosystem: Host-associated > Plants > Roots >...
CGGAGCAACCGGATTCCCGTACGTGCCACGACCGAAATTTCACTGTAGTCGCTCGTGACATCTCGAAATTTGACTCGAAACAAATCGTTCCACCCAAGCAAATGATCTTCGAATCGAGGTACCCTTACCTCCCGGTTTGTCGAAATGCGGCGGGTGGGGCTTGCACTCACCATGACAGGCTGAGTCTGCCCCTGCAGTTCGCAACACTCCTGAAACTCTCCAAAGCGCGCAATTTTGCTCAGACTGAAACTGCTGGGCGAAAGATAATTTCGTGTGACGAAAGACTCGGGCGGATTCGTTTTGGCCCCGCCGCCTACTCTTCCCATTGCGTACCTGCTTTGCTCGAAGAGAGAAGGACAGCATGTTCCCAGGGCCACAACCCCCTTAATGTCCCGGTAATGTCACGCAACCCTGTGATCGCTGTCACTGACCGGTTGGTTATGACGGTGCCACCGTCAGTTTAGTCACCCCGGCAGTAAACCCATATCGGCAAGGAGTATTCATCGCCATGGCACGATTCCTGAAGCACCTTTGTTTGTTTCTCTTGGCCGCTGCGGCGGCGGTGGCTCAGCCGACGATAACTACTCTGTCCAACACCACGGGCGAGCGCAGCAGTCGACTACTCATTACAGGATCTGGCTTCGGGGTCATCCGAGGTACTGGTCACGTTGCTATCAGCGGCATAACCGCTCCGGTCACCCGCTGGAGTGACACTATGATCGCGGCTTACATTCCCGAAACCGCTCCCGTCGGAACTCTCAATGTTCAGGTGTTCGCCTCTCAGGGGTTATCGAGCAACCTCATGCCGCTGGATGTCACTATGCGTGGCAGCCAAGGAGATCACATCCGCTGGCGCTTTCAGGCAGATGCCGACTACATCCAGAGTCGTCCCGCTGTGGCCAGCGATGGAACGGTCTACACCATCGATGTATACGGGCATCTTTACGCGATTAGTCCGACTGGAGGCTTGAAGTGGGTCTTCAACGTCCCAGGCACCGGATTCGGCGAAGTCAGTGTCGGTGCCGACGGAACCATTTACACGGGTAACACGACTGTCATTGTGGCTCTGTCACCCTCTGGCAGCCTGCGATGGCAATACAACCAGAATCCCGGAGCCAATACTCTGTTCGGACCCAATCTCGGACCAGATGGCAATCTGTACGCCGTGGGTTTCTCTGGCCTGGGAGTCTTCTCGCTCACACCGCAGGGTGTGCTTCGTTGGTCCACGCCCGAGGACATCACCAAAATTCGCGCGTTTTTTCAGGAGATAGTTTTTGGGGCGCCCTGGCAATCGCAGTTGTATTTTCACGGGAATAGTCACCTGCGCAGCGTCGCGCTGGATGGAACCCAACTGTTCTCGTATGCCGACGTGCTGGGCAATTCACAAGCAGACTCGCAACCCGCGGTCGCCGCGGATGGATCGGTCTATAGCAACTTGTTTGTTGCCACCGGGCCGGGAATTCTGCTCGGCAAGTTCGATAACCAAGGCAATCGCCTCTGGGCCATTTTTGACAAATTCGCCAACCCAACCACGATGCTGACTACACCCGAAGTCGGACCGGATGGCGTCGTCTATGACGGCCGAAACCTCATGAGTCTGTATGCCATCAATCCCGACTCGACCGTGCGCTGGCAATACACTGATGCCGGCATTCTGTTCTCCCACATGGTCAGCCCTCTGAATGACCTGATCTTCGCGGGTGGAGCTGTTAACTATGGAGAGCCTGGGTTCTTCGAGGCAATCAGTACCACCGGAAAATCTCTCTGGAAAACCGTCCTGCCGCTTGCCAATGGTCTCAATATTGTTCCGATGTCGCGAGCACGCTTTACCCCCGACGGGCAGACGGTTTATATCGGGACCTCGATCCCAGGACAGTCCTCCGATGGGTTCTCGTACATATACAGCGTCCAGACCGGAACCAACGCGTCAACTAACGCGAGCCTGGCCTCGTTGACGCTTACTCCAACTTCGGTGGTGGGTAGCAAATCCGCAACCGCCACAATAACGTTCAGCGCGCCGGCACCCATCGGAGGCGCGGTGGTCACGCTGGTCACCACCAATCCGACAGTGGTTATCCTTCCAGCAACGGTGACGGTAAGCGCGGGTTCACTAACGCGTTCATATGCGGTGAAAACCGCTCCCGTGACTACTGTCATAGCAGTTCCGCTCACAGCGTCTTATGGCGGAAGCAGTGTATCAGCCACGCTAACGGTGAAACCGCCGTCGATATCTGCGGTGAGCTTGCTCCCGAACAGCGTCAAGGGCGGTGCTTCGTCGCAAGGCACGGTGAAGCTGAATGGCCCTGCTCCCGCAGGTGGAGTGCGGATCAACCTGGCAAGCGGCAACACGGCTGTTGCAACCGTTCCAGCTAGTGTGACCGTGGTGGCAGGAGTTAGTTCCGCAAACTTCACGGTGCACACGAAAGCGGTAGGAGCAAATATCGCGGTGACCATTTCGGCTGTTGGTGGGGGTGTCACGAGGAAAACGAATTTGACCGTGACGCCGTAATTGGCGTGGCTGGCGTTTACTCGCGATTTTGTTGCGGGAAGCGCCATGCCAAAGTGGACCAGATGCGGAGCTCCCGAATTTGGGGGTGAATAGACTTAATCAGTGGTCTGTGGAGGGAAATGGTCGGCCCTAGCAGAAGATTTTCGAACTTTGCTTACTGCGCCAAATGTTGAACTGGCGTTTTTAATGACTTGAGCCGAGTTGGAATTGATTGGTCGGCCCTACAGGTCGATTTTAGAACCTTTCTGAACGAGGCTGCGGGAAACCCGAGTCGGGGGGAACGATCTCACCGCACTCTTTCGCCAAAAGAAGGCGAAGAGGATGGGTACCCTGAAAGCTCTCCGTCAGCGTTCGTATGGGCCGTCCGCCCAAGACTAGCTCTGCAACTGGTTTTCCTCTACTCTCTCGGGCATGAAGATTCTCCCGCTTGTCTTTGCCCTTCTATGGGCCCTTCTCTGCCTGGCCTCTGCCACCAAGGCCCAGCAACCACCCCAGCCCGTCGAGGGCGATTTCGTTACCCACGACTTCCATTTTCGCGATGGCGAATCGCTTCCTGAACTCAAGTTGCACTACACCACCTACGGCAAGGCCGCCGTCGATGCTAACGGCCGGGTTATAAATGCGGTACTCATCCTGCACGGCACCGCCGGGTCGGGACATAACTTCGTCAGCCAACAGTTCGCCGGATATCTTTTTGGCCCAGGCCAATTGCTCGATGCCAGCAGCTACTACATCATCCTGCCCGATGACGTGGGCCACGGGCACTCCAGCAAGCCCAGCGACGGCATGCACGCCCACTTCCCGCATTACGACTACGACGACATGGTCGCCGCACAACACCTGCTACTGACCGACGGTTTGAAGGTCAATCACCTGCGCCTGTTGATGGGGACGTCGATGGGTTGCATGCATTCGTGGATCTGGCTGGAAACCTATCCCGACTTCATGGACGCCGCCATGCCGCTGGCCTGCCAGCCGGTACAGATTGCCGGACGCAATCGCATGATGCGCAAGATGATCATGGATGACATCGTCAACGATCCCGACTACAACCACGGCGACTACACGCACCAGATTGCCGGAATGCGCAACGTGTATGACATCTTCCTGGTTCTGGTCAGTAGCCCGCTGCAAATGCAGAAGAACTATCCCACGCGCGAGCAGGCCGACCAATACCTGAAACAGTTCGAGGATCGCCAGATGGCCCGCGACGACGCCAACGACATACTTTATGCTTTTGACGCGTCGCGGAACTACGATCCGTCGGGCAAACTCGACCAGATCAAGGCGCCCGTCATGTTCGTCAACTCCGCCGACGACCAGATCAATCCTCCGGAACTGAGTATCGCCGAACGCGAAATCAAGCGGGTCAAGCGAGGCAAATTCGTGCTGCTGCCGATCACCGATGACACCCGCGGACATGGCACGCATTCGCTTCCCGCGGTATGGCACCAATACTTGGCAGACTTGTTGAACGAGAGCAAATGAATGGAGAATGACCGGAAAGCTTGGCCATAATCCCGTCACTTCTTCGATGGCCGGGCGCGGAGGGAGTTCCGCATAACGCCTATGTTTTTAGTTGGTCGGGGCGATAGGATTTGAACCTACGACCCCCTGCGCCCAAGGCAGGTGCGCTACCAGGCTGCGCTACGCCCCGACGGTATGCGTGAAGGTCCGTAGCGATTATAGCTGACCATGTCCGTTGGAGCGGGTGAGGCGGAGGCCCGTCGCGCTATAATTCCATCCCGATCATGTCTGGTTCGCGTTACGCGCTGGTGGCCTACGTCAGGAATCCAGTTGGGGAGTTCGTGGAAAAGCTTCGCCGGGAACTGCATCCGGAATTGCCCCACATGGCCGCCCATCTCACTCTGCTGCCTCCCCGCAGGCTTGAAGGTAGCGAGAGCTTGGCGATCCAGGCGCTGGAAGAGACCTGCCGCGATCTGGAGCCCTTCGAAGTGACTCTCGGCGAAGTCGAGACGTTTATCCCCGTGACTCCGACGGTCTTTATTCGCGTGGCACATGCCGCGATCCGCATGCAGGAAGTGCATGACCGGCTCAACCGCGACGGGGTGTGCTGCACCGAAGAACTGCCCTATATTCCGCATCTGACCATCGCCAAGATGGGAACCGAGGAGCAGGCGTGGAAGGCTTTTGAAATGGCGCGCCGGCGGTGGGCGAAGTATGCCGGCAGCCGTCATATCGCGCTGGAAGAACTCACGTTCGTTCGCGAGAACGAGACCAACAGGTGGGTCGATCTGGGCACGATGACGCTGGGACGGAAAGTGGTCACGCGACAGAAGTAGCTTCCGCAAGGCCTGGGTTCTTGGTCGGCCGGGTACGGAAGTTTGTGTTTCGGGCTACGAAAGTTCCGCGGAAACATCCCTACCGAAACATTCCAAAAGGAAATCGGTTCTCGCTGCCGGAAGGACATGTCCGGGGCTAGGTATCGCCCTGACCCATCGTGCATTGCCGTGGGGTAGGTAACCAGCGTTACATAAGGGCATCGAGGCATGGTGTGCTCGCGCATACGCCTCTCCCCAGGCGACTGAGCTACCCCCTCCATTCGGGAGACGTTTCGCATGCAAGTCGGGGTCTATGGGTCGGGATATCTGGGTACGGTGATATCGGCGTGCCTGGCCGACTTCGGAACTCCCGTGAACTGCTGCGATACCGACAGCACGCGCATGGTTGAGATGGCCCAGGGCAATATCTGCTTCTTCGAAAAAAATCTGAAAGAGATCGTGAAGCGCAATGTGCGCTGCGGACGGCTTTCGTATTCCACCGATGTGGAAGCGTTCTCCAAGCGAGCGCAGGTGATTTTCCTGGCCGAGGATTCGGCGGAAAACCTGGAAGAGCTGGTGTTGCGGATCGCGCGACATTCGACGCATTCGATCACGTTTGCGCTGGTCACACCGGTTCCGGTCGGAACGGCTGCCAAGCTCGAACAGGCGCTCAAGGGCGCCAAGCTCAAGGGAACGATCGTGTCGCAGCCAATGTTCTTCACCGATGGATGTGCGGTGGAGGATTTCAACTGGCCGGACCGCATTATTCTAGGGACGACATCGTCGGAAGCGGTAGCGACGCTCAAGCAGACCTTCCATCCGCTGGTGATGCGCGGAGTGCCGGTGGTGGTGACCAACCACGAGACGGCCGAACTGGTGCGCGAGGCAGCCACTGCGTTTGTGGCCACAAAGATATCCTTCATTAATGAGTTATCGTCGCTGTGCGAGAAGGTGAATGCCGACGCGGTCAGCCTGTCGCTTGCCCTGGGGCTCGATAAAAAGATCGCGCCGCGTTGCTTGCAGCCGGGAGCCGGGATGGGCGGAAGCTTTGCAGAGTCGGATATGGACTCGCTGGCGCGCTTGGCGCGGGAGAAAGGCGTCGAATTGAAGATCCTCAGCGCGGCGAGAGATGTGAATGCCGCGCTCGCTGAACGGCTGGTAGCGAAGATTTCTGGAATGGTGAACTCGGTCGAGAACAAGGAAGTCGGTATTCTCGGCCTGGCGTTTAAGCCGAATACGAATTCGGTGGCCGGTTCGTCGTCGATCCGGCTGGCGCAGACGCTGCTGGCTAAGGGCGCGCGGGTGCGGGCGTATGATCCGGAGGCCTTGGCAGAAGCGAAGATGCAGTTGAACGGGACAGTCCGGTACTGCGAGACGGCTTATGCTGCAGCCGAGGGCGTGGACGCTTTGGTGGTAGGCACGGGCTGGCCGGAATTCCGCACGCTTGACTTCTCGAAGATCAAACATCTGCTGAAACGTCCTGTGATTGTCGACACGAAAAACCTGCTTGATTCGTCGAAGCTGAAGGCGATGGGCTTTCAGTACATGGGCGTGGGACGGATCTAGTTTCCCTGCGTTCTTGAGGCCATTTTGTCCTTGCGACGGCGGGGACGCCCGCCGGACTGCCGCCGAGACGGCGGCGCTACGGTTGAGATCTCGCGAGACCTGCGACTTCCTCATCAACGCACGGTTTCTGGAGAGCCGAAGCATTTCCTTCTGCGGTTCCCCACGGTCCTTTCTCCCGCTTGCTATAATCGAAGGCTGCGGTATCCCTCCGTGTGGTGCCTGTAGTTCAGCGGTGGAACGCCGGACTGTGGCTCCGGATGACGTGGGTTCGAATCCCACCAGGCACCCCATCAATTTTCCTCACATTTTATGCACCTTTGTGACGACCCATCACAGAGTCTGTGCTTCTTTTGTGCTTACACCACACAGCACGAGCACACCAAGGAGCTCTCGAATGGCGAGACGATCTGCTGCTTCCTCGGGTGAGAGGGTGACGTGCTTGCTGATGGACGGTCCTTTCTTGTTTGTCAGACTACGTGGCGCGAGTTTTCGAAGAAATGTGCCGCCACAGCTCCGAAGATAAACCCCCCAACGTGTGCCAAGTATGCCACGCCGCCGGTTTGTACCTGCGCGACAGCACCTGCATGCACGAGTTGGGTCAGGAACCAAAACCCAATTAAGAGCGCGGCCGGAATGAACGTGATTCGCACGAATACAAAAATGAACAGTACCGCCTTGATCTGGTCGCGAGGATAGGTCACGATAAACCCGCCCATCACTGCAGCGATGGCTCCACTCGCACCCAGGTTTGGAACCGTAGAATGAGGATCGGCCAGAATCTGGGCAAGCATAGCCACCAGTCCGCCAGCCAAATAAAAGAGGAGGTATCGGCCGGGGCCCATTGCGTCTTCGATCTCAGGGCCGAAGGCCCATAGGAAAATCATGTTCCCGATGATGTGCGACCAGCTGCCATGCATGAACATCGCCGTGAAGATGGTGATCCAGTGATGGCCGGAAATGATCTGGGCAGGAATCGCGGACCACTGCATGACGAATGCGTCACCACGCATCAGCTCAAGGAGAAATACGAAGACGTTCACTACGATGATGAACGCAGTGACCACCGGCGATCGCAGGGGCCGTCGCGAGGCATCGCTTAGTGGAATCAAGCCTCCCAATTGAGTCTCCCTTCACCACAAGCCATGTTTGCCCTAAAGGCACCGAGTCTACAACCTATCTCATAAATGGATGGCACCCGATCTGGACTCACTCTCGCACATACTTTTCGAATTGGGGCGTGATGGAGAGCAACTACCTTTTTGCGGTCGGCTTGCCCTGGTCTCGATCCGTAGCACCGCGAGGCAGCCCCAGGGAACACCAAATCACGTTCCAGTTGCTGGCACTTGCAGGGTTTCGGCTGCGGTCGGCACGGTGAAATGAAATGTTGCTCCTCGTCCATCGTTGGGGGTCGCCCACAAGCGGCCACCGTGCGACTCCACAATGGAACGGGTGATGGCCAACCCCATGCCGCTGCCCATCGGCTTGGTGGTAAAGAATGCAGAAAAGATCTGGTCGATCTTCTCGGTTGGCAACCCCACGCCAGTGTCACCAACCGAAAAGAGCAATCGACCGTCCACGTCCGCTCGCGACTTCACAGTGAGGTCTCCGCCCGCGTCTTTCATGGCTTCGATGGCATTCAGCATGAGGTTCATGAACACCTGCTGCAGCTGCACACGGTCTACCATGATTTTGGGGAGTTCGGCGGAAAGCTCCGCGCGCATGGCAACCGAGTATTGATCGGCCTCGCATTTTAGTAATGTGAGCATTTCCTGGATAATTCCGTTTACGTCGACTAACTCACGTCGTGGAGGCGATTTCTTGTAGAACGAACGTATACGGTCAATGATCTCGGCCGCACGATTCCCATACTTATCGATTCGGGCTGCTGCCGCACGAGCCCGATCAAGGTTGGGCGGTTCGTGCGCCAGCCATTCCATGCAGGTGTTGGCACTCGTGATGGTTGCAGCGATGGGCTGCTTGATCTCATGCGCCAGAGAGGCGGCCATCTCTCCCAACGTGCTCACACGATTGGTATGCGCTAAATCGGCCTCTAGTTGCCGCAATTTCTCACGTGCCCCCTCGGCACGCTTGCGCTCGGTGACATCGACCATTGTGCCGAGCACTTGAACAAGCTCTCCAGCCGGACTTAAAACTGGATGGCCGATGCCATGAATGTCTTTGACTGTTCCGTCGGGCTTCACGACTCTGAACTCTACGTCGCAATTTACTTTATTGACGAATGTCCTTTCACTCGCCAGCTTCAGCTTTTCGCGGTCTTCTGGGTGAACTCGCTGCAGCCATTGGTCGAACGTTGGCAAGCCTTGTCGTGGATCAAAATCGAAAAGTCGGAACATTTCGTCGGACCAGTACACAGTCTCCTGGCTCGTGCCATCAATGGCACAACTACCGGTTTGGGTCAGGCTCTGCGCTTCGACCAAATAGGCTTCACTGGACCGAAGCGATTCCTCGGCGCGCTTGCGATCCTCGATGTCGGTGAGTGTTCCGAACCATTTCACGATCTTCGCGCGCTTGTTCCGTTGCGGCACCACCCTCACCATGAACCAGCGATATTGGCCGTCCTCCGCGCGCCGGTACCGGGCCTCGTAGTACATCGGCCTTCCGGTGGCCAGCGCCGCCTCCCATTCGCTGAGAACTCGCTTCAGGTCCCCCGGGTGAATGGCCGCGTGCCAGCCTGAACCCAACGACTGCTCCAACGTAATTCCCGTGTATTCCACCCAGCCTTTATTCACGAACGTGCGATAACCGTCGGGCAGGGAAACAAATGCCATCGCCGGAATCGATTCAATCGTCTCCCGGAACCTCTCTTCCTGCGCCCGCAATTGCCCGACCCGCAATCGATAAGCCCCGTAAACCATCGCCAAAAAAGCCATCCCGAAAAATGAAAGGAACCACCATGTTTGGTAATACGCCGGGGCGATGGAGAAATCCAGGAATGTACCGGCCTCGTTCCACACTCCGCTGTTATTGCAAGCCACCACGCGGAAGCGGTAGTTGCGGGGGGGAAGATGGCTGTAGAACGCTTCCCGGCGGGTGCCGACGTCCTGCCAGTCGCGGTCCCAGCCTTCGAGCTTGTAGCGGAACAGCACTTTCTCCGGCGCGACGAAGCTGAGTGCTGTGTAGTCGATCTGAAGATCGCGGATTTGCGGAGGCAGGGGAACGTTGCCGGTTGCGTCGGAAGTCACAGGGTAGCTTTTGTGATTGGCAACGATCTGCTCGATGTGGACTGGCGGCGGAAGTGTGTTGAACGGCAAGTGCCGCGGGTCGATCACGCTCACGCCGTCCCGAGGCACAAACCATATTCTTCCATCCGGAGACTTTGTCACATGCGGCCCAATTGCGCCATAAACCCCAACGCTTCTCACTCCGTCGGAGTTGTCGAAAACCGTTGTTTTCACAACGTGCTTTGGATCGTTGATCCACGCATCCAATTCCGAGCGGGCAATCCGCACCAGGCCGCAGGGCATGTACACCCACACGGCATGGTCGTTGTCCTCGACGGACCAATGGACCGCATCGCAGGGCAGGCCGTTCTCGCTACTGAGTGTTTCGATGCGTTCATTCTTTATGCGGCTGAGCCCTCCTTCGGTCGAAGCCCACACGCCTCCATTCTGCCCGAAACGTAGGTGATTGACCGGGCCGCGTCCCAGTCCGACGCCTACGCCGTAGGCGCGAACAACCTTGCCATCCTTCAGGTAAACGAGGCCACCCTCCCAAAACCCCAGCCATAAACCGTTCGGCTCGCGGTCAGGGAGCATCGCTCGACCCGTCCTTTGCCCGAACTGAGACCACGGAGTCTGTTGGACCGCCGCATTCGGGGACCAATGAACGAGATGTTCGCTCTGGAGAGTCGAAACGTTGCCGTGCCAGTCTCCGGCAATAGCAAATGTGTACCCACCGGGAACACCCCGAGCCTGAACAAATCTACCGCGTTCGAAATAGAACGCGCCGTTACTTGTCGAAGCCCATAGTCGTCCTGCGTCATCGAGGCCGAGCGCCCGGACACCGCCTGTGAGCCCACTGTTCGTAATCTCGGTTGCTGTCGCGCTGAGATTCAGGCCCGTCTCGTTCGCTCGGCGGTTTAGGGCCAGCGCGCTTAGGGTGCCGTAAACGGTGACTTGGCCATTAGCCCAGCGATCCAATCCTTCCGGCGTATCGATCCAAATGCTCCCATCCGGGGTCGCCTGCAGCGCCCATATGGTCGAATTTGAAAGACCCTGGTTCCGAGAAACTGTGGGGACAGCGTAATCACGAAATCGGTCGAGGCCGTCTTGTGTGACAACCCAAACATTGCCTTCGTGATCCTCGAAAGTACGTTCGACGTAATCGCCCGAGAGCCCGTCGGCTGGGCTGAATCGATCGACCCTTCCCTGATGCAAGTGCAGTAAGCCTTGGGTCGTTCCAATCCAGAGGTTGCCGTCTCGACTCCTGAGGAACGTGCTCGCCGTGAAGTGACCGGTGATCCCAGGCAACCGGTAGCTCTCAATTCTTCCGGCCGCAAGCCGTTTCAATCCGTCATCCGTTCCCAGCAGGAGAGCGCCGAACTCGTCTTCGGACACCCCGGTGACCAACGTTGAGGCATGGGGAAACGCGTATCGCTCCGGAGAACCCGGCGCCCAGCGCCACAGTCCGGTCTGACTGCTGACCCAGAGATTGCCCTTGTGGTCGTTATGCAATGGAACCGCGAAAGTGCCGAAAGCTCCAGCGCCGTAGCACGCGACCTTTCCATCATGGATCGCGCAGAGGCTGGCCTTCGCGGTGACGAGAACTCCGAACCAAACTGTTTGCTCGCGGTCTTCCAGAAAATGACCAGTGAGTGCCCCGGCAACCTCCGGGTACTGCCTCAGCTTGCCATCCTTCCAGCTGGCAAGCCCCTTCAACGTGCCAATCCAGAGGGTACCGTCATGGGCCACCAGCAGGTCTCGGACGTTGTTACTCGGGAGTTGCTCGCCCGGCGGCTCCCACGGAATGGCACGAACGCCGTCGAAGCGGAGCAGGCCCAATTCCGTTCCCAGCCAGAGATAACCGTCGGGCGTCTGTGCAATCGAAAGAATTGTGCCTTTGGCGAAGCCGTCGCGAATTTTCCACGCGGTGTGCGCGTACTGACCCACGTCGAGCGATGGATCTAAAGCGAATGCACAAACGCAGTATGCCAACAAGACTGCCAGCCAGAAGGTCACATGCGTGCACGCTTGCTTCATACGAGTGATACACCTCAAAACATCAGCAAACTGGATGACACCTGCGCGTCAAGATTGTGTCAATGTCAAAATATTGACACTCGTGACAACCCCAGTCGACTCCTTAAAAGGCCGAGGGTACGACTACCAAGTTCTGGTCAGCGCGAGATCTTACAATGGCCCTCGCCTGCGTGTGTACGATATGTGGAATCAACATGTGGTGAAAGCCGCATGCTTTGAACCAAACCCTATCACCGGCAAATCTCAGCAGGGCGGAATATGACTTTCCTCGAGGTGACCGGCCGCGGAGCTGTACTGGCTTTCCTTTGCGTGCTCGCTTGTTTTATTCCGCCCGCACACGCACAAACGGAAACTGGCACGATCCGAGGTTCTGTCATCGATCCTAGTGGCGCCGTCGTCCCCAACGCTAGAGTGCGCTTGCTCGACATCGATCGTGAGACGCAAAGCGTGGTCGCGACTGGGAACACCGGCTTGTATACGTTCGCCGGCATTCGTCCCGGCCACTACCGGATGGAAGTCGAAAAGAGCGGATTCAGGCTTGTGCGCCTGACGGGAATCACCGTCAATGTACAGAACAATCTGGAGCAGAATTTTAAGCTCGCCATCGGGTCCGCTACGGAGGCGATTACTGTCGCGGCGAATGCGGAGAATCTGAACACCACGGACGCAACCGTGAGCACTCTGGTTGACAACCGATTCGTTGAGAACATGCCTTTGAATGGGCGCAGCTTCAGCGCTCTGATAAATCTGACTCCAGGCGTTGTGCTGGTACCGACGAATTTCTTTGAAGAAGGTCAGTTCAGTGTGAACGGCCAGCGGCCAGATGCGAATTATTTTATGGTAGATGGCGTAAGCGCGAACCTGGGCACGCCCGTTTCCAGTTTTGGTCAGGGCGGGACAGGACAGCTTCCGGCAACCAACGCGTTTGGCGGCTTCAGCAATCTGGTCTCGCTGGATGCGTTGCAGGAATTCCGGATCCAGACTTCGACCTTCGCTCCGGAGTTTGGACGCACGCCTGGAGCGCAGGTTTCAGTGGTGACAAAATCCGGCACCAACACGCTTCACGGCACCGCGTTTGAATATCTTCGCAATGACGTGTTCGACGCCAACAATTGGTTCGCCGACAACAAGGGAGTGACAAAGCCAGCGTTGCGGCAGAACGATTTCGGGGGCGTTCTGGGCGGCCCCATAATAAAAGATAAACTGTTCTTCTTTGGCTCATACGAAGGCTTGAGAATCCGGCAGCCGCAGATTGCAAATACGTCCGTACCAACACTGGCGACGCGACAGAGTGCGCCCGCGGCTGTCCAGCCGCTGCTCGATGCCTTTCCAGAGCCGACCGGCGGGAACTGCCCTACCTGCCCCGTTGGCACCGCCGCGTTTGCCGCTGGCTACTCTGATCCATCGTCGCTGGATTCTTACAGTGGCCGGGTCGATTACCTTTTGTCTCGAAAGGTAAACCTGTTTGGCAGATACAGCAATGCCCCATCGAGCACGGTTCAGCGTGGCGGCGGCAGGTTCCAGACGGCTTATAGCAATCTCAATCACACCGAAGCTCGGACGCAGACTGTGACTGTGGGTGCGGATGGAACGATTACACCTCATGTGATCAATGAACTCCGCTTCAACTACAGTTTGAGCCACGGGGAGAGTTTCCTGACGTTGGACAACTTCGCCGGAGCAGTGCCGCCGCCGGACTCAGTCTTGTTTCCGCCCTCCCAATCGTCACGTAACGGTTTTTGGGCTTTTTTCGGGGATTTCAATCCGTTCGGGCTTAAGTACTTTGTGGGCAAGATCGCAGACAATCGGCAACATCAGATCAATGTCACCGACAGTTTTTCCTGGATCGCAGGCGCGCATCGTACGAAGTTCGGGGTGGACTATCGACGCCTCAACCCGGATGAAGGATCGCTAACCTATCAATTGGAGTATGAATTCGGGTCACTGGCGAACGTTGTTGCCAACTCGGTGCCTGCGGCGTTTGTGGCTTCGCGAGCCGCTGATGTGCAAATGGTGATTTCCAATTGGAGCCTCTTCGCTCAAGACACGTGGAGCATCGCGCACAACCTGACTCTCACGTATGGATTGCGCTGGGATTACAACACAACGCCTTCCTCGCCGAACGGCACTCCGCCGTTTACAGTGAACCAGGTAAGCGATCTCGAGACCGCAACGATCGCGCCGGCTGGAACACCGCTGTGGCATACGCAGAAAGATGATTTCGGGCCAAGGCTCGGTTTGGCCTGGCAGGCGCGCCCGAACTTAGTGCTCAGAGCCGGTGCGGGCATTTTCTATGATCTCGGATATGCGGATATTACGAATGCAATGATCAGCTTCCCATACATTCAGGAAAGCATCATCTTAGGAACTTCGTTTCCGCTGAGCCCGAGTTCTGCCACTCCTCCACTTTTCACAACGAATCCTCCTGCGGCGGTGATGTCGGTGGTCGATCCAAACCACCTGCTGCCGCGAACCTATGAGTGGAACGCTGCAGTCGAGCACAGCATCACGAATGCTGATGTCCTTACGCTGACGTACGTGGGCGCCGGAGGACGCAAGCTGATGCGGAAGGACATTTATATTGCGCCGGGGCCGAACTTCACCGGCGAGTTCGATCTGCTCAGCAATCACGGAACCTCCAACTACAACGCGCTCCAGGCACAATATCGTCATCGGCTGTCGCACGGCTTCCAAACGCTACTCTCCTACACTTGGAGTCATTCGATCGACGACGTTTCCTCGGATGTGAATTACCAGAATGTTCCGCTGGGTCAGTTGTCCTCGTCGTCTGAACGTGGCCCCTCCGATTACGACATTCGGAACACATTTTCTGGTGCTGTTTCCTACGATATTCCCGGTCCGGGCAGCGGAGTACTGAAGCAAGTCTTCGGAAACTGGTCGACTGATTCCATCATCTACACGCGCAGCGCTCCTCCGGTGAATGTTGTGACGGGTCAGAATCCGTTTGCGGGCTCTGTGTTGTCAGGCGCTAGTAGCGTGCAGCGCCCGGACGTTGTTCCTGGCGTGCCGTTCTACATTTATCCTTCGGGCGCGCCCGGAGGCAAGGTCATCAATGCAGCGGCGTTCACTACGCCCGTGGACCCCACCGCGCAAGGCGATGTCGGACGCAATGCCCTGCGCGGATTCGGCGCCACACAATGGGACATCACATTGCGACGCCAGTTCCGATGGACAGAACGATTTTCTCTTCAGGCAAGAGGTGATTTCTTCAACATCCTGAATCACCCAAATTTCGGCAGCCCGATCAATTACCTCAGCTCATCTCAATTCGGACAGGCCACGATGATGCTAAACAACTATCTCGGCAGCGGCGGCCAGAGCGGCGGCCTCAACCCGCTCTACCAAATCGGCGGACCGCGCTCGATCCAGCTGGCGCTTAAACTTCAGTTTTAAACATCAGACTGCACGACGCACGTCTGCGGCCTTCTTCGGATCGGTGATTTCCTGCAACACATCCCAATGTTCTATGGCATTGCTGTCGGCGTTCAATTTATAGATCTCAACGCCGGCAATCCCGCGGTCCTGCGGGTCATCGGTGAACAGATTAATGAAATTGACGTGCGCCCAAACGTAATCACCGGTCGCGACGATCCTGTGAACTACAACCCGTAGATTGCCGCGATCCTTGGTAATTTTGCCTAAAAACCCGGCGAGACCCCCGGCCGGTCAGTGTCATCTCTGTGCCTCTTGCGTCAGGTGTCATCTGTGTTGTTACGCAATTGCAGGAACGAACCCTGTCCCGATGTAGATAAAGCCGCAGTTTGTGGCCGCGAACTCATGGCACGGCAATTGCATGAACGCGATGGGTACCGCTTGTCAAAGAAGGATGAATATGGCGAGAAAAACAGTGGCCGAGTTGCTGGTTGACGTTCTGGCGGAAGCCGGCGTCGAGAGGATCTATGGAGTCCCCGGCGATTCGCTCAACGGAATTACAGATTCAATTCGTGTTCGCCAGGACATTAGCTGGGTTGGTGTAAGACACGAGGAGACAGCGGCGTTCGCCGCCGGAGCCGAAGCTCATCTCACTGGCAGGTTGGCGGTATGTGCGGGAAGTTGTGGCCCCGGCAACATGCATTTGATTAATGGCCTCTACGACTGCCAGCGCAGCCGCGTTCCAGTCCTCGCCATCGCCGCACAGATTCCGAGCAGGGAGATTGGCAGCGGATATTTTCAAGAGACTGATCCCAAGCATCTCTTCGCGCAATGCAGCCATTACTGCGAACTGGTGTCGGAGCCGGAGCAAA
>Ga0207665_10001473_pt1 | contig 15839 bp, 17 predicted proteins | sample LARL112metaG_FD_184351 | JGI IMG/M metagenome (GOLD analysis project Ga0207665, IMG submission 184351) | Corn, switchgrass and miscanthus rhizosphere microbial communities from Kellogg Biological Station, Michigan, USA - LAR L11-2 metaG... | ecosystem: Host-associated > Plants > Roots >...
ACTGGCGGCCGGACAGGCGCCGGGTCCGGATCGGCGCGGGCCGCTCGATCAACCTGGCGGTCTCGACGCGGGGGCTGCATGCGCTGCACCAGGTCGGGCTCGACCAGGAGGTGCTGCGCCAGGCGATCCCGATGTACGGCCGCATGGTGCACACTGGAGGGCAGCAGCGCTTCCTCCGCTACGGGCGCGACGATAGCGAGTTCATCAACTCCATGTCCCGAGGCGGTCTGAACGAGCTCTTGATGACCGAGGCGGAGCGCACCGGCCGCGTGCGCATGGAGTTTGAGCAGCGGCTGGTCGGCTATCGGGATGGCCGGGCGCGGCTGCGCGACGAGCAGAGCGCCGCGGAGCGCGAGGTCCCGGCGCCGGTGATGTAGCGCTTGTGGCCGGTCAGCCGGAATCCGCTCGCCGTCTCCTCGGCGCGCGTGGTCAGGTCGGTCGCGGCCGAGCCGGCCTCGACCTCGGTGATCGCGATCGCCGGCTTCTCGCCCTCGAGCACCCAGGGGAAGTAGCGCCGCTTTTGCGCCTCGCTGCCGTAGGCCGTCAGCGCGCCCACCACGCCGAGGCTCCCCTCGACCACGATCCGCGCGGTCACCCCGCACACCCGCGCGATCTCCTCGACGACCAGCAGGACGTCCAGGATGGAAGCGGAGGCTCCTCCGTACCCGCGCGGGATGGTGAGCCCCATGAACCCCGCGCGCACCAGGTCCTTCACGTTGTCCCACGGGTACTGCTCCTCCGCGTCCCAGCGGGCCGCGCGCTCGCGGAAGGTGCCGTCGGCGAGCTCACGGGCGCGGAGGCGGAGGGCCTCCTGCGCGGCGGTCAGCGTGAAGTCCATCTCGATCCGACCGCCCGCTCCCCCGAGGGGAGACGGATCATATGTGGATGGGGTGGCCGAGCGCGGCCAGCGTGGCCTCGAGCGCGGCCTCGGAGAGCGTGGGGTGGGCGTGGATGGTGTGGATGATCTCCTCGAGCGTGGCCTCGAGGGTCCGCCCCACCGCGAACTCGTGGATCATCTCGGTGGCCTCGGGTCCCACGATGTGCACGCCCAGGATCTCGCCGGTGCTCTTGTCGGCCACCACCTTGACGAAGCCCTCGGTGTCGCCCATCGCGACCGCCTTGCCGTTGGCGGTGAACGGGAACTTGCCGACCGCGACCTCCCGCCCGCCCCCGCGCGCGGTCGCCTCCGACACCCCGATGGACGCGACCTGCGGCCGGCAGTAGGTGCAGGAGGGCACGTTGCCGTAGTCGACCGGGCGCGGCGTCTGCCCCGCGATCGCCTCCGCCGCGACCACGCCCTCGGCCATCGCCTTGTGGGCCAGCATCTGGTGGCCCGCCATGTCGCCGATGGCGTAGAGGCCCTTCACCGAGGTCTCCATCGTCGGCGACACCGTGACGAAGCCCTTCTCGGTCGCGACCGAGAGGGCCTCGAGCCCGAGCCCGCGGGTGCGTGCGGCGCGCCCCACCGCCATCAGCACCTGGTCGGTCTCGATGGTCTCAGTCTTGCCCTCGGCCTCCACCGCCACCGCGGCCGAGGAGGCGCCGGGGGTGACCGACTTGACTCGCACCCCGGTGCGAATGGTGATGCCCCGGCGCGAGAAGAGGCGCGCGATCTGGGCCGAGACCTCCTCGTCCTCGATCGGGAGCACCCGGGGCAGTGCCTCGAGCACGGTGACCGGGACACCGTAGGCCGCGTAGACGTCGGCGAACTCGATGCCGACCGCCCCGGCCCCGATGACCACGAGCGAGCCGGGACGGCCCTCGTTGGTGACCGCGCCGGTGGAGGAGATGATCCGCTTCTCGTCGATGGTCACGCCCGGCAGGGAGCGCGGCTCCGAGCCGGTGGCGAGGATGACCGCGCGGCGCGCCTCCAGGGTCTGCGTCCCCTCCTTGCCCGCGACCTCGACGACCCGGACGCTCTTGAGCGTGCCCCGGCCGGGGAAGAGGGTGATCTTGTTCTTGCGGAACAGGAACTCGACGCCCTTGGCCATGCGGTCGGCCACCCGGCGCGAGCGCTGCACCGCCTGCGCGTAGTCGGCCTTCCACTCCCCGACCGCGATCCCGAACTCCTGGGCCCGCTGGAAGAGGTTGACCACCTCCGCGTTGCGCAGCAGGGCCTTGGTGGGGATGCAGCCCCAGTTGAGGCAGACGCCCCCCGGGCGGTCGTCCTCCACGGTGGCCACGCTGAGCCCGAGCTGGGCGCAGCGGATGGCGGACACGTAGCCGCCCGGGCCGGTGCCCACCACCACCACGTCGAACGCCTGGGTGGCCACCGGCTACACCAGCAGGCGCAGGGGCTCTTCCAGCAGCCGCTTGAGATCTTGCAGGTAGCGGGCGCCCATCGCGCCGTCCATCACCCGGTGATCGCAGGAGATCGTCATCTTCATGCGGCGCCCTACCCGGATCTCGCCGTCGTCCACCACCGGCTTCTGCAAGACCGAGCCCACCGCGAGGATCGCGCCCTCGGGCGGATTGATGATGGCGGAGAACTCCTCCACGTCGAACATGCCGAGGTTGGAGATGGAGAAGGTGGCCCCGGACATTTCTTGCGCTCGGAGTTTTCCCCCACGCGCTCTCTCGGCCAGGTCGCGCGACTCGACCGCGATCCGTCCCAGCGGCTTGACGTCGCAGTCGCGCAGCACCGGGGTGATGAGGCCCTGCTCGAGCGCCACCGCGATGCCGATGTGGGCCCGGTGGTGGATCCGGATCGACTGGCCGTTGAGCTGGGCGTTGACCCCGGGATTCTTGAGCAGGGCCAGGGCGGCCGCCTTGATGACCATGTCGGTGACCGAGATCTTCGGCTGGCCCTCGAGCCCGTTGAGCTGCTCGCGCAGCGCCCACGCCGCGTCCATGTCGACCTCGGAGGTGACGTAGAAGTGCGGCACCGGCGCCTTCGACATCGGCATCCGCTTGGCGATCGCGGCGCGCATCGGCGACATCGCCACGTCCTCGTACTCCGCCTCGGGCCGGGGCGGGACGACGAAGGCGGGCCGGGCCGGGACCGCCTGCGGGCGCCCCGTCGCGGCGGCCGCCGCGGGCGCGGCCGGACGCGGGGCGGCGGTGCGCGCCGCCTCCACGTCGGCGCGGATGATGCGTCCGCCGGGGCCGGTACCCTGGATGAGGCGGAGGTCGACCCCGGTCTGGCCCGCGATCTTGCGCGCGAGCGGCGAGGCCTTGACGCGGCCGCCCGCGGGCGCGGTCGACGCGGCGGCGGCCGGCGCCATCGGCATCACCGCGGTCGTCGCGGGCACCGACTGGTAGCTCTCCATCGCGGGCAGCGGCGCCGCGGCCGCCGCCGCGGAAGCCGGCGCCGGTGCGGCGGCGGCCGCGGCGGGACGCGGCGAGGGCGCGGGAGTCGCGGCGGGAGCGGGCGCGGCGGCCGGAGCCGGCCGGGCCGGCGCGGCGGCGACGCTCGAGATGTCCTCCGCCGGGTCCGCGATGACGGCGATCAGATCGCCGACTGGCACCTGGCCGCCCTCGGCGATCACGATCTTGCGCAGCACGCCGCTGCCGAACGCCTCGACCTCGACGTTGGCCTTGTCGGTCTCGACCTCGACGAGGATGTCTCCCCCCTTGACCGCCTCGCCCTCCTTCTTGAGCCATTTGATGACCTTGCCGGTCTCCATGGCGTCCGACAGCTTGGGCATGATGACCTTGGTGATCATCGGTTGCACACCCGGCGGATGGCCGCCGCGATCTTGGCCTTCGACGGCGTCTTGAGCAGCTCGAGGTTCTTGGCGTACGGCATGGGCGCGTTCTCGCCGGTGATCCGCTCGACCGGCGCGTCCAGGTCGTCGAAGGCCTTCTCGGTGATCTGGGCCGCGATCTCGGAGCCCATCCCCGCGAAGCCGGCCCCCGCCTCGAGCACGACGGCCCGATGCGTCTTGCGCACCGAGCCGATGATGGTGTCGGTATCCATCGGGCGCAGCGTGCGCGGATCGACGATCTCGACCGAGATGCCCTCCTTGGCCAGCTCCTCGGCCACCTCGAGCCCGCGGTAGAGCATGCCCATGTAGGCCACCACCGTGACGTCGGTGCCCTCGCGGCGAATCACCGCCTGGCCGAGCGGGATCAGGTAGTCCGGATCGTCCGGCACCTCCCCCTTCACCGCGTACAAGGTCTCGGCCTCGATAAAAATCACTGGATTGTCGTCGCGGATGGCCGACTTCAACAGGCCCTTGGCGTCCGCCGGCGTGGAGGGCCGCACCACCTTGAGCCCGGGCACGTGGTAGAAGTACGTCTCCATCGACTGGGAGTGCTGGGCCGCGAGCTGGGCCGCCGGACCGCCGGGCCCGCGCACCACGAGGGGGATGTTGTACTGGCCGCCCGACATGTAGCACATCTTGGCCGCCGAGTTGACGATCTGGTCCAGGGCCAGGATCGAGAAGTTGAACGTCATCATCTCGATCACCGGCCGCAGCCCCAGCATCGCGGCCCCGACGCCGACGCCGGTGAAGCCCGATTCGCAGATCGGGGTGTCGATGATGCGCTTGTCGCCGAACTCCTTGAGCAGCCCCTGGGTAACCTTGTAGGCCCCGTCGTAGAGGCCGACCTCCTCGCCCATCACGAACACGCGGGGGTCCCGGCGCATCTCCTCGCGGAGCGCCACGTTGAGGGCCTCGCGGTAGGTCATCACCGACATGGCGTCAGTCCTTGTACACGTCGGTGAACAGCTCTTCCGGCGGGGGCTCCGGGGAGGCCTCCGCGAACGCCACCGCCTCGTCGGCGAGATCGTTCACCGCCTTCTCCACGTTCTTGAGGTCGGCCTCGGTGAGGACGCCCTCCTTGAGGCAGCGGTCGCTGAAGAGCGCGATGGGATCGCGCAGCTTCTCCCGCTCGACCTCCTCCTTGGTGCGGTAGACCGAGCCGGCGGGGTCGCGCATCGAGTGGCCGCGGAAGCGGTAGGTGCGCGCCTCCACCAGCGTGGGGGTCTTGTCGCGCCGCGCCCGCTCGACCGCCCGCCCCACCGTGTCCCGCACCGCCAGCACGTCCATGCCGTCGACCGCCTCGCCGGGAATGCCGTAGGTCTCCGCGAAGCGCCAGATCTCGGTCTGGGCCAGCGCGCGGTGGATCGCGGTGCCCATCGCGTAGCGGTTGTTCTCGCAGATGAAGATCACCGGCAGCTTCCACAGCGCGGCCAGGTTCATCGACTCGTGGAACTCGCCCTCCGGCACCGCCCCGTCGCCGAAGTAGCACAGCACCACCTGATCGCCGCCCTGGTACTTGATGGCGAAGCCCGCGCCCGCCGCGAGCGGCAGGTGCGCTCCCACGATGCCGTGCCCGCCCAGGAAGTTGACGCTCTTGTCGAACAGGTGCATCGAGCCGCCCTTGCCGTGGCTGAGCCCCCCCATGCGCCCGAAGAGCTCGGCCATGATCCGACGGGGATCGGAGCCCTTGGCCAGGCAGTGGCCGTGCTCGCGATAGGACGAGACCGCGTAGTCGTCGGGCCGGCACGCGGAGGTCGCGCCGACCGCGACCGCCTCCTGGCCGATGTAGAGGTGGAGGAAGCCGCCGATCTTGCCGAGGGCGTACATCTCGGCGGCCTTCTCCTCGAAGCGCCGGATGAGGGCCATCTGGGTCAGCAGCCGCCGCGCCAGCTCGCTGTCGAGCCGGGTCTGGGGCGGTGCGGTCTTGGTCTGCGCCATCGAGTCCTCCTGGAACGTTGCGTTGCCGCTGCTACCGTCTACTTCCTTGTACTTCTCTGCTCGGATCCGCTCGGCTCGCCTTCGGCTGCGCCTCGCCAAGCCACTGCACCACTCTTGCGTCTGCGGGCAGCCTACCCTCGGAGGGTGCTCAGCTCGTCGACCGAGAGGCGGCGCCGCTGGCGGAAGATCGCCACGATGATCGCGAGACCCACCGCCACCTCGGCGGCGGCCACGCACATCACGAAGAATACCAGAGCCTGCCCCTCGGTGGTCCCGTGGCGCTGGCCGAAGGCCACCAGGGCGAGGTTCGCCGCGTTCAGCATCAGCTCGATCGACATGAAGATCACCAGCGGGTCGCGCCGGATCAGGACCCCGAGCACGCCCATGCTGAAGAGCACCGCGGACAGCGCGACGTAGTAGGACTCGGGGACCATTGAGCTAGGCCCGGCGCTTGGTCAGCGCCATGACGCCTACGATGGCGGCCAGCAGCAGCACCGAGGTGACCTCGAAGGGGAAGAGGTAGTCGGTGAAGAGCACCCGGCCCACCGCGTCGGCCCCGCCCGGCACCGAGGGCTTGGGGCCGCCGGCCAGGGTCGCCGAGCCCACCACGATCGAGACCAGGGCCAGGAAGACCGCCGCGACCGGGATGGCCAGGAGGCGCTGGCCCCGGAGGGGATCCGGGCCGGTCTCCTCCTTGCCCGGAATCAGGACCATGATCGCGAACACGAAGAGCACCGCGATGGCCCCCGCGTAGACGATCACCTGCACCGCGGCCAGGAATTCGGCGCGCATGGTCAGGAACAGGGCCGCGATCGTGGCCAGGTTGATCGCGAGGAACAGGGCTCCGTGGATCGGGTTCCGGCGCAGGAGCAGCCCCGCCGCCGATCCCACCGCGAGGGCGGCGAGGACGAAGAAGGTGACGAAGCTCACACCGGTCTCCGCGACGGGGCGATCGGCACCGGCGAGGCGGGGGCCCCGTCGGCGCGGGCCGGCTCCAGCGCGAGCAGCACGTCCTTGGTGTAGACCATGCTGGCGCGGTCGTAGGCCGAGAACTCGAGGATCCCGGTGTCCATCCGGATCGCGTCCTCCGGGCAGGCCTCGACGCAGAAGCCGCAGAAGACGCACTTGCCGAGATCGATGTCGAAGCGCTCCGGCACTTTCTCGATTTCCGGATTGGGGTGCTCGGTGGCCACGATGTAGATGCAGTGGGCGGGGCACACCGTCTCGCACATCATGCAGGCCACGCAGCGGGGCGAGCCGTCCTCGCGCCGCACCAGCCGGTGGAGGCTGCGCAGCCGGGTCGCGTAGGGCCGGCGCTCGTCCGGGTACTGGATGGTGACCGCGCCGCGGGCGGTCTTGCTCCGGAACACGACCCGCAGGGTGTGACGCCACATGTTGGCGAAGAAGTGCTGCGCGGTCAGCGCGAGCCCCACCAGCACCTCCACCACGTAGAACCGCTGGCGGAGGCCGAGCCGGCTCGAGTGGCGCGGATCGGCGGGGGTGTTCTCGGTCTGGTAGGACGCCACGGCTCAGGCCTTCCCCACCGCGAGCAGCACCAGCGCGGTGACGAGAATGTTCAGGACCGACAGGGGGAACAGGGCGAGCCAGCCGAGCCGCATCGCCTGGTCGTAGCGGAAGCGCGGGAGCGTCCAGCGGATCAGCATCAGGAACCAGATCATCACCACCACTTTGGTGAGGAAGGAGACGATCTCGAGCGCGGCCACCGCGAGGTGGGGCAGCGCGACGCTCGCGCCCCACGGGAAGACGAAGCCGGAGGGCTGGAGATAGGGCACCTGCCAGCCGCCCAGGAAGAGCGCGGTGGTCATGCCCGCGATCACCACCGTCTCGAGGAAGTCGGCCATCGCGAACATGCCGAACTTCATCCCGCTGTACTCCACGAAGTAGCCGATGATCTCCGATTCGCCCTCGGGGGTGTCGAAGGGGATGCGCTTCGTGGAGGCGATGCCCGCGGTGAGGAACAGGATGAACGCGGCGGGCTGGGTGATGATCCCCCACGCGGGGATCCAGCTCCCGAAGAGCTGGGGCAGGAGCGGCTGGCCCTGTCCGCGCGCGATGTCCTGCATGTTGAGCGAGCCGTAGACCATGACCACGCCCATGATCGAGGCCCCGATTGCGACCTCCGCCGAGATCATCAGGGCCGCCGCGCGCTGCCCGCCCAGGAGGGCGTAGTTGTTGGCCGAGGCCCAGCCCGCCATCATCAGCCCGTACACCCCGAGCGAGATCATGGCCAGCACGTAGAGGATGCCCACGTTGAGGGTCACCGCCTGCAGCTGGATCTCGCGCCCCATGATCTGGAGCGTGTCGCCGAACGGGATCGACGCGAAGGCGGCGAGGCCGAAGAAGACCGACACGAACGGGGCCAGCTTGAACATGAGCACGTCGGCCCGGGCGGGGGTGAAGTCCTCCTTGGTGAGCATCTTCACCGCGTCCGCGAGCGGGTGGAGCAGGCCGAGGATCCGGATGCGGAAGCCCAGGATCGAGATGGCGGCCCGGTTGGCCCCGATGCGGTCCTGCATGATCGCGGACTGCTTGCGCTCGACCCACGTGAGCAGCCCGCCGAAGTTGAGCACCAAGAACATCACGAAGCCGACCGGGATCGCCTGCAGCAGGAGGTCGAGGGCCAAGCCGCTCACGCCTTCACCGCCTGGCCCGCGTCGAGCAGTCCGCGGTAGCTCATGCCCGAGAAGGCGGGCACCTGCCCGGCCAGACCCGCGAAGACCTGCTCGGCCCGGCCGGCCGAGAAGGCGGGATCGGTGCCCCCGAGCGCGCGCCCGATCCGACCGAGGATGCTCCAGTCCGCCATCGCCTCGCCGAGCGGCTCGGTCACCGTGCGGAAGCGCTGCACGCGCCCCTGGAAGTTGGTGAAGGTGCCCTCGCGCTCCACGTAGGCCGCGCTCGGCAGCACCAGGTGCGCGCCCGCGCTGGTCGCGTTCGCGCTCGGCCCCTGGAACACCACCATCTCGGCGCCGGCGAGCGCGGCGGTGACGTCGGCCGGGGGGAACCCCGAGTCGAGCAGGTCGTGCTGGAAGATCCACAGGAGCTTGACCCGGCGCTGACGCGCGCCGTCCAGGATCGCCCGGGTGTCGCCCTGGCCGAGCCCGATGAGCTCCGCGCCCCGCCGGTTGGGATTCTTGTCCGCACGGATGAGGAGGTTGTCCTCGTCGCCCGGCACCCGCGGGGGCACCCGGTGGTCGACCCCGGCGACCCCGAGCTGGGCCGCGACGCGCTGGAGCGCGAACAGGTCCTCGTTCGACATCTGGGGCGAGGCGAGGATGCCGATCTCCTCGGGCCGGTACCGCTTGAGCGCCTCGGCCAGCGCCGCGATCGTCTCGTCCCAGCCGAGCGCCGCGTCCCGGCCTTCGGCCCGCCGGGTGGGGGCGAGAAGCCGGGTGCCGTCGTCGATCCAGCGGAAGCCGTAGCGGCCCTCGTCGCAGATCCACCACTGGTTGACGTCGGGATTGTGGCGCGGCTTGATGCGCGCGATGCGCCGCCCGTGGTTGTGGTGGACGCGCCGCCGGTTCGTGTGCACCTCGATGTTGCACCCCCGCGCGCACCCGTTGCAGATCGAGCGGGCGGTGTCGAGGTACCAGACCCGCACCTGGAAGCGGAAGTCGCGATCGGTCAGCGCGCCGACCGGGCAAATGTCGGTGACGTTGCCCGAGTACTTGTTCTCGAGGGTCTTGCCCGGGAAGAGCCCGATCTCGGAGTGATCGCCCCGGTTGAAGATGCCGAGCTCGCCGGTCCCGGTCACCTCGTCGCAGAAGCGCACGCAGCGGGAGCAGAGGATGCAGCGCTCCGCGTCCAGCATGACGTGGGGTCCGAGCGGCACCGCCTTCGGCTTGTGGACCTTCTCGTCGGTCATGCGCGGGTCGTAGAGCCCGTGCCGCATGTAGTAGATCTGGAGCCAGCACTCGCCGGCCTGGTCACATACGGGGCAGTCCAATGGATGGTTGACGAGGTGGAACTCCATGATCGACTTGCGGGTCTCGAGCACGCGCTCGGTCTGCGTGTGCACGACCATCCCGTCGGCGGCCTGGGTGTTGCAGCCGATCTGGGGCCGCGGGTTCTTCTCGATGTCCACCATGCAGAGCCGGCACTGCCCCGCGATGCTGAGCCCGGGGTGATAGCAGTAGTGCGGCACCTCGACCCCGGCCTGGCGGGCGGCCTCGATGAGGTTGGTGCCCGCCGCGACCTCCACTTCCTTGCCGTCGATGGTTAATTTAGGCATCGGTTAATCTAGGCATCAGGCCTCGTGCGGGATCAGGGCTTCGAACTCGGCCCGGAACTTCTCGATGTAGCTCACGTAGGGCCCGACCGCGCCGTCGTAGAAGGCGCAGATGGTGGTGCCGGCCCCGCGCTTGGAGACGTCGAGGATCGTGTCGAGGTCTTCCTTCCGTCCCTTCCCCTCCACGATCCGGTGGGTCATCTTGTAGATCCAGCCGGTCGACTCGCGGCACGGCGTGCACTGCCCGCACGACTCGTGGGCGTAGAAGCGGGCCACCACCATCAGGGCCTCCGGGATCGAGACGGTCTCGTCCATGACGATGACGCCCGCCGAGCCGATCATGCTGCCCGCCGCCTTGAGCCCGTCCGCGTCCATCGTGACGTCGATCTCGTCGGAGGTGAGGATCGGCGCGGAGGAGCCGCCCGGCACCACCGCCTTCAGCCGGTGGCCCGCGCGGATGCCGCCGCAGTGATCGTAGATGAGCGAGCGCAGGGTCACCGACACCGGCGCCTCCACCACTCCCGGCTTCACCACGTGGCCCGACACCGAGTAGAGCCGGGTGCCGCCCTGGGTCTTGGTGCCGAGCCCGGCGAACCACTCCGCCCCCCGGTTGATGATGTGGGGCACCGCCGCGATGGTCTCCACGTTGTTCACGATGGTCGGGTGGCCGAAGGCCCCCTTCACCGCCGGGAACGGCGGCTTGATCTTGGGCCAGCCCTTCTTGCCCTCGAGCGAGGAGAGCAGCCCGGTCTCCTCCCCGCAGATGTAGGCGCCCGCCCCGCGGTGCACCACGATGTCGAAGTCGAAGCCCGAGCCCTGGATGTTCCGGCCGAGCAGCCCCGCGTCGTAGGCTTCCTTCACCGCCTCGCTGAAGATCTGCCACGGCTTCACGTACTCGCCCCGGATGTAGACGAAGCCCAGGTGGGAGTCGATGGCCCGCGAGGCGATGATCATGCCCTCGATGAGGGCGTGGGGATCGCGCTCGAGGAGGTAGCGGTCCTTGAACGTCCCGGGCTCGCCCTCGTCCGCGTTGATCACGAGGTACTTGGGCGCGGTCGAGCCCTTGGGGATGAAGCTCCACTTCATCCCGGTGGGGAACGCGGCCCCGCCGAGCCCGCGGAGGTTGGACTTCTTCACCTCCTCGGTGATCGCGGCCGGCTCCATCTGGAGCGCCTTGGGCAGCGCGGTGTAGCCGCCGGTCTCGCGGTAGACCGCGAGGCTCTGGGAGCCCGGGCGGTCGAAGTTCCTCGTGAAGATCTTCTCGGCCATCAGGCGAGCCCCTCGACGATGCGGTCCACCTTCTCCGGCGTGAGCAGCCCCTCGTAGCGGTCGTCCACCTGCATCATGGGCGCCTGCTCGCACGCGCAGAGGCACTCCACGGTCAGGAGCGTGACCCGGCCGTCCGCGGTGGTCTCCCCCACCTCGATGCCGAGCTTCCGGGTCAAGTGCTCGACGATCGACTTGGCGCCCAGCAGGTGACAGGAGAGGTTGTGGCACACCGAGACCACGTGGCGGCCGGGCGGCTGCTGGAAGAAGAGGGTGTAGAAGGTCACGACCTCGTGGACGTGCGCGGGCGACATCTCGAAGAGCCCGGCCACGTACTCCTCCACCTCGAGCGACACGTAGCCGAACACGTCCTGGGCCAGCCGCAGCACCGGCAGGAGCGCGCCGCGCTTGTCGGGATAGAGCCCCTGGAGCCGGCGGACTTCCTGCAGCTGCTCCGCGGTGAACTGGGGATGGGTGGCGTCAGCCATGGGTCGTCGGGCCTATCGGCAGTCGACCGAACGTTCTTGGCAGGCTGGTCGGGAGATTGGGCAGCCCCCTCTTCTTTTTTGAACGGGCACGGCGAGCCGTGCCCTCTATTTGGTCGCTTCGCATTTCATCTATCCAGCTCGCCGCCGATCATGTTGACGGAGCCGAAGGTGGGGATGATGTCGGCCACCATCTCGCCCTCGATCATCTTGGGCAGCGCGGCCACCGGGGGCAGGCACGGGGGACGGCAGTGCACACGGTACGGGCGGTCGCTGCCGTCGGACACCACGTAGAAGCCGAGCTCGCCGTTGGCGCCCTCCGCCGCGAAGTAGGCCTCGCCCGCCGGGGGCCGGATGCCGTAGCCGTCCATCACCAGCATGAAGTGGTTCATCAGGCCCTCGATCGATCCGTAGGTGTCCGCCTTGGTCGGCAGGACGACCCGCTTGTCGTGGACGTTGACGCGGTCGTGCGCGCCGCGGTCCTGACCCCGCAGGTTCGGGGAGAGCGTGATCGGCATCAGCAGCAGCCCCTCGGTCTTGCCCTGCTTGCCGAGGTCGACGTAGGCGTCGGGCGGGATCGCTTTCCCTTCCCAGTCCACCTGGATCGCGCCGCCGGGCAGGCCGTCGAGCGCCTGCTCCGCGATGCGCATCGACTGCTCCATCTCGGCCATCCGCACCAGGTAGCGATCGAAGTTGTCGCCGTTCTTGCCGAGGGCGATCTCGAACGGGATCCGGTCGTAGGCCCAGTAGGGCTGGGTCTTGCGCAGGTCGAAGGGCACCCCGGCGGCGCGCAGGAGCGGCCCGGTGATGCCCCACGCGATGGTGTCCTCCTTGGAGAGCGCGCCCACCCCGACCATCCGGTCCATGAAGATGCGGTTGCCGGTGACGAGGGTGTGCACCTCCTCGAGGACCTGGCGCGTCTCCGCGAATGCCTTCTTGACCTTGAGGTCGAATCCGGCCGGCAGGTCGGCCTTCACCCCGCCCACCCGTCCGTAGGAGATGGTGAGCCGGGCCCCGGTGACCTCCTCCACGAGCTCCCACAGGAACTCGCGGGCCTTGATCATGTAGAGGAAGACGGTGAAGGCGCCCAGCTCCATGGAGCCCGCGCCCACGCAGGTGAGGTGGTCGCAGATCCGGGAGATCTCGCTCATGATCACCCGGATGTACTTGCAGCGGTCGGTGATCTCGACGCCGAGCAGCTTCTCGATCGCCGAGCTGTAGCCGAAGTTGTTGATGAGGGGCGAGACGTAGTTCAGGCGGTCCGTGTAGGGAATCGCGTTGTTGTACGGGCCCGCCTCGCAGTCCTTCTCGAACGCGCGGTGGAGGTAGCCGATCTCCACGTCGGTCTTCACCACCGTCTCGCCGTCCAGCTCCGCGAAGATGCGCACGATGCCGTGCATGGCGGGATGGGCCGGGCCCATGTTGACGTGGAGGTGCTGGCTGCCGTCGCCGCGGCTGGAAACTCCCTCGCTGAGGAACAGCTCGCGCGCGTCGGCCATGGCTAGACTTTCGGTCCGATGAGAGGCTGGCGGCGGTTGATCGGGTAGTCCTTGCGCAGCGGGTGACCCTCGAACTCCTCGTACATGAGGAGGCGGCGCAGGTCGGGGTGGCCGTCGAAGCGGATGCCGAACATGTCCCACACCTCGCGCTCGAGCCAGTTCGCGATGGGCCAGAGGCCGGTCGCGGTGGGAACGACGGGATCGTCCTGCTCCACCGGCACCTTCAGGCGCACCCGGTGCCCGTGGCCGATCGAGTAGAGATGGTAGACGACCTCGAACCGGGGGCCGTCCTCCCGCCCGGGAAAGCGGAGGTAGTCCACCGCGGTCACGTCCACCAGCAGGTCGAAGGCGAGCGCGTCGTCGTCGCGGCAGAGGCTCAGCGCGGCCACGAGGCCCTCGCGGGCCACCACCGCGGTGTGATCGCCGCGGTACTCGTGGGTCGCGAGCAGGCGGTCGCCCAGCCGCTCGCGCAGCCGGGCCAGGATGGCGGAACCGTCCATGTCGGGGAGTGTCCGCTCAGTACCGCTGGGTGCCGACCGCGATCTTGTCCTGGAGCTTCATCAGGCCGTCGATGACGCTCTCGGGGCGCGGCGGGCAGCCCGGGATGTAGACGTCCACCGGGATGATGGTGTCGATCCCCTGGACCGTCGCGTAGTTGTCGTAGAACCCGCCGGTGCAGGTGCAGACTCCGAACGCCACCACCCACTTGGGCTCGCACATCTGATCGTAGATGCGCTTGAGGACCGGGGCCATCTTGTGGCTGATGGTGCCCACCACGAACAGCACGTCGGCCTGGCGCGGCGAGAAGCGCGGCAGCCCGGCCCCGAAGCGGTCGACGTCGTAGTGCGAGCACGCGGTGGCCATGTACTCCATGCCGCAGCACGCGGTGACGAACGGGTACTGGAAGATGGAGTACTTCCGGGCCCAGCCGATGGCCTCGTCCAGCTTGGAGGTGAAGAACGTGCCTACTCCCATTCGAGCCCCCGCTTCTTCCAGATGTAGAGAAAGCCCAGCATGAGGATGCCGAGGAACACCACCATCTCCACGAACCCGAACCAGCCGAGGAGCCGGTACATCGTCGCCCAGGGCCAGATGAAGACGAGCTCGATATCGAACAGGATGAAGAAGATGGCGATGGTCGAGAACTTGATCGCGAAGCGTCCCTCCGGCAGCTGCACCGGATCCTTGCCGCACTCGAACGGCTCCTGCTTGACCGGAGAGACTCGCCGGGGCGCGATGAGGGACGGGATGCCGAGCAGCGCGCCCGCCACCACCGCGGCCACCACGAAAACCATGAGGATGGGGACGTAGTCCATTATTTGGCCGCGGCGTCCGTCTGCTTCTTGGCGTGGTAGGAGGAGCGGACGAGGGGGCCGGATTCCACGTGGGCGAAGCCCAACTCCCGGCCCCGCTCCGCCAGCTCGGCGAACTCGTCGGGGTGGTAGAAGCGCGCCACCGGCAGGTGCTGGGCCGACGGACGCAGGTACTGGCCGAGAGTGAGGATGTTGACGTCGGCGGATCGCAAATCTGCCATGGTGGCGAGCAGCTCGTCCCGCTCCTCGCCCAGCCCGAGGATGATGCCCGACTTGGTGATGAGGCGGGGCGCCACCCGGCGGGCGTGCCGGAAGAGCTCCAGCGTCCGCTCGTACCGGCCGCCGTGACGGGCCACCTTGTAGAGCCGGGGCACCGTCTCGGTGTTGTGGTTCAGCACGTCGGGTCCGGCCGCGATGACTGCCTCGATCGCGGGGGCGCTTCCCTGGAAATCGGGGATCAGCAGCTCGACCCGGCACGCGGGGGCGTGCTGGCGGATCGCCCGGGTGGTCGCCGCGAAGTGGGCCGCCCCTCCGTCGGCGAGGTCGTCACGGTTGACCGAGGTGATCACCACGTGCTCGAGCCCCAGCTCACCCACCGCGCGCCCGACCCGCTCGGGCTCCTCGCGGTCCTCCCAGACCGGCCGGCCGTGGGTCACCGCGCAATAGCCGCAGTTGCGGGTGCAGACGTCGCCCAGGATCATGAAGGTCGCGGTCAGATCCTCCCAGCACTCGCCGATGTTCGGGCAGTGGGCCTCCTCGCACACCGAGTGCAGGTTCCACTCGCGCATCAGCCCCTTCAGGCGGATGTATTTCGGCCCGCCCGGCGCGCGCACCTTCAGCCAGGGCGGCTTGGGCGGTTGCGCCGGACGCGTCGCGTCGAGCAGTGGTAGGGAAACTCCCATCACTATTGTCCTTTGTCCCCTCGGGCGGCGTCATTATGGCACATCTTTCACAAGCCGCCAACGAGGGAGCCGGACCCGGGCTCGCGCTCAGCGCCCGGATGGGATCGCGGAGTGAGCGGTGTTACTGATGACGTCGAGCCGGGCGCTGTGCCAGGGGTCCGGGACGCGGCTGTTGGTCAGGTAGGCGAACGAGACGCCCGAGTCCGGGTCGGCCCAGCAGTAGGACGAGCCCACTCCGCCGTGACCGAAGGTCCGCGGCGAGGCGATGCTGCCGAGGCCCCGGATGCTCTCGGTGGTCCCGCGCACGTGCGGCCCGAGGGCCCGGTGCATCGGCATGCCCATGTACCCGTCGACCCGGTCGCCGGTGACGCTGCGCGTGACGTACTGGACCATGCGCGGTGAGAGGAACTGCTTGCCGTTCAGGGTCCCGCCGGCGGCCAGCATCTGATAGAAGGCGGCCATGGCCCGCGCCGACGCGTACCC